>JACXTT010000810.1_pt1 | contig 53054 bp, 39 predicted proteins | sample 9270951 | NCBI WGS metagenome assembly JACXTT01 (sample SAMN15532306, study PRJNA645909) | rock metagenome | isolation source: weathered quartz diorite | place: Puerto Rico | collected 2017-06-21
GGTTCTAATAGATTTTAGATTTGATATTTGATTTAATTTATTTTTCTTTGCACTGAATTATTTAATCATTAAACTATAAAGAGTATGTCTGATATCGCTTCAAGAGTAAAAGCTATTATCGTAGAAAAATTAGGTGTTGACGAAAGTGAAGTTAACCCTGAAGCAAGTTTCACTAACGACCTTGGTGCTGACTCATTGGATACCGTGGAATTGATCATGGAGTTTGAAAAAGAGTTTAACGTGGCTATTCCTGACGATCAGGCTGAAACTATTGGCACAGTAGGGCAAGCTATCGCTTACCTTGAAAAAAACGTTAAATAAACTTCCACACTAAAACTATAGATGGAGTTTAAAAGAGTTGTGGTAACCGGGCTTGGAGCGCTTACTCCAATTGGCAATAGCGTACCAGAGTATTGGAACGCGTTGATAAATGGAGTTAGCGGCGCTGCCTTGATTAAAAGTTTTGATACTACCCATTTCAAAACCAAATTTGCCTGCGAGGTAAAGAACTTTGACGCTGATGCTTTTTTGGGCCGCAAAGATGCCCGTAAACTGGATCCGTTTGTTCAATATGCCTTATTCTCGACCGAAGAAGCCGTTAAAGATGCCGGATTAGATTTCGACAAGCTGGATACCAGCCGCATTGGCGTTATCTGGGGTTCGGGCATTGGCGGTTTAAAAACCTTTTTAGACGAGGTTGTTAACTTTGCCAAAGGCGACGGCACACCTAAATTTAACCCGTTTTTTATCCCTAAAATGATAGCCGATATTGCCCCGGGGCATATCTCTATTAAATATGGCCTGCGCGGGCCAAACTTTACAACCGTATCGGCCTGTGCATCGTCCAACAATTCGCTTATCGACGCATTTAACTATATCCGCCTGGGTAAAGCTAATATGTTCATAAGCGGCGGGTCCGAAGCAATCATAAACGAGGCAGGTATTGGTGGTTTTAATGCCATGCACGCCCTTTCAACCCGTAACGACGATCCGCAAACGGCCTCACGTCCATTTGACCTTGACCGTGATGGTTTTGTAGCCGGCGAAGGCGCAGGTACCATTATCCTTGAAGAACTGGAACATGCCAAAGCACGCGGTGCAAAAATTTATGCCGAAATGATGGGCGGCGGCATGAGTGCTGATGCTTACCACATGACGGCCCCACACCCAGATGGCTTAGGCGCCGCCCTGGTAATGAAAGCCGCATTAGAAGATGCAGGTTTAAAACCAACCGATATTGACTATGTGAACGTGCATGGTACATCAACCCCCATTGGTGACCCGCAGGAGATAAAAGCCATACAAGAGGCTTTTGGCGACCACGCGTATAACATCAACATCAGCTCAACCAAATCAATGACAGGCCATTTGCTTGGCGCTGCCGGGGCTGTTGAAGCTATAGCCGCCATACTGGCTATCAATAACGATATTATACCGCCGACCATCAATCACTTTACCGATGATCCGGTATTTGATCCGCGTATCAACTTTACCTTCAACAAGGCCCAAAAGCGGGTAGTAAATATCGCGCAAAGCAATGGTTTTGGTTTTGGCGGGCATAACGCATCCGTTATCTTCAAAAAGTACCAGGAATAATCATTTCTGAATGCCTATTAACCGGTTATATAAGCTCTACTTTTCTCCTAACCGTAAATACGTAAAAGCGTTAAAAAACCTCTTAGGTTTTGTGCCTGGTAATTTATCGCTGTACCGTTTGGCGTTCAGGCATAAATCGGCCGCGCAAAGCATAAAAAAAGGCGTAAAAAACAGCAACGAGCGTTTGGAGTTTTTAGGTGATGCTGTTTTAGGCTGCGTTGTTGCCGAAGTATTGTTTAAACTATACCCTTACGAAGACGAGGGTTTTTTAACCGAACTGCGCTCAAAAATTGTGAGTCGGGTAAACTTAAACCAGTTAGCCCGCAAATTAGGTTTTGAGCAACTGATAGAATACGATAACCGCATGGTAAGCTCAACCCGGCAGGGCTCGCTTTTAGGCGATGCCTTTGAAGCACTGGTGGGTGCCGTTTACCTGGATAAAGGTTACGATTTTACCAAAGCCTTTTTGGTGAACCGCATTATCAAATCGCACATCGATATCCAAAAACTCGAACAAACCGAAACCAACTTTAAAAGTAAACTAATAGAGTGGTGCCAGCGCCACAGTAAGGACGTAGGCTTTGAAGTGACCGAGAACCAGGAAGGCGAAAGCAACAAACTGTTTACCGTGCACGCCAGTGTCGACGGTGAGGTTTTAGGCATGGGCAAAGAGTTCAACAAAAAGACCGCTGAAAAATTAGCTGCCGAAAAGGCTTGTGAAGCACTGGGAATTTGAGAAGATCCTGGGTGCTGGAGTCGTAATTGCAAAGAGTTCTGCCCGTTAAAGTGTCCAAGCCCGGCAAGCAAATTGGGCTTGATTTAAGGATAAATAGTCGGCAATATATCCCTCCGCTTCATCATCAGGGGGGCGTAAAAGGTACTCCGGTGGATTTTAAATACGTATCCTTTAAAATACTTCTCAACCAGGTAGCCAACTTCTCCTGCCCTGGCATTAGCCCATTTAAAATTCAAACTTTCTACGACGATATAATCTACCTCGTGGTGTTGATCAAAAACAGCGATCACAATTTCGAGGTAGGCGGCGCCATGGCTGGGCACCATAAAAACGATCTTGGAGATATCGGCCCAATTAAATTGCTTTACATTCTCTTTTTGAGTTACAGTAAGGCCGGATTCGTCAATTGTTAAAACGGCATTAGCATAAAACCTGGTTACAAAATAGCAAAAGAACAATACCAACACCGAAAAGAGCAATATATAAAACGCCGGATCTGAATACCTGGTGAACAGACCCAGTGAAATAGCAATAATAAAAAAAACGTAACCCGGCCAATATTGGAGGCCGATCTGGTTGGCCCATGCTTTAGGCGAAAAATGGTAGGTAACGGGATTGGTATTGGGCGGTGCTGGCTTGTCGTCCATATGCGATGGCTGATTGATCCCTAAAACCTCGGCTGCAGCCTTAACTCCGTGCCCGGTTTTACGCTATAACTGCTTAAATGGTTCCACACTTTAAGCTCGTTAACCTCCATGTGGTATTTATCGGCAATGGCGGCCAAAGTTTCGCCGGCCTGTACAATATGGCGTGATGGCGTTGGCGCGATACTTTTAATTTGCAGGCTGGCATATTTAACCGTATCCGGTTTTGGTGCAGGGATATTATTCACCGCTACGGTACTAACAACCGCCGGCGGAATGATTTTTGGCGGAGTAACCGGCGAAGGCTTACTAAGCACAAATCTGGGCGGTGCCTGTTTAAGCGGGATCTCAACCACGCTGGCAAAAGCGGCTGGCTGGTAATGCTCGGCGGTAATATTAGGGTCGCTCAGCGCGTCGTATAGTTTGGCAAAACCCGCTTTATCCAATTTGGGGATAACCACGCGCTTGGGGGCAGCATCGGTACCATTAACAATGAGCACTTTATATTGCGGGTTGAGGTTAAATAGCTGCCTTGGCTCCATATTCAACACCCTGGCAATATTGCCAAGCGGTATAAATTTGTTTACACGGATGGTATCCGTCATGATGGCGTAATCGCTGGCGCGGGGCATAATGCCATGCTGGTTATAGTAGTTCATCACATACACCATGGCAATGTAAGCGGGCACGTAATTACGTGTCTCGATGGGCAGGTAAGGCCGTATCGACCAAAAGTCCCGCGCCCCGGCTTTTTCAATGGCTCGGGTTATGCTGTTTTTGCCGCAGTTGTACGATGCGATGGCCACCAGCCAGTCGCCAAAATCCTGGTAAGCATCTTTTAAACAGGCGGCTGCCGCATCGCTGGCTAAAACCGGGTCGCGGCGCTCGTCAACATAGTTATCGGCGTTAAGACCAAACAAATGGCCTGTGGCGTACAAAAATTGCCATGGACCTGCTGCGCCGGCCTTTGACATGGCATTGGGGTTTAGTGCCGACTCTACGATCGACAGGTATTTCATCTCCTCGGGTACACCCGCCTGCTTCATGCTTTTTTCGTAGATGGGGAAATAGTAAGTGCTCAAGCCAAGCATCCGCGCCATTTCGTCTTTACGGGCGGCATAAAAATCAATATAGCTTTGTACGTACTCGTTGTAATCAAGCGGGATTTCTTTGGCGATAAGGTCGAGCTTATGCTTGGTACTTTCGTCTTCCCGTCCTGATAAAATGGTGACGGCTGGCAACGCCACGGTATCGCGGCGACCGGCATTTATTTTAGCCGTATCATTTTGGTTTTGTTGGGCGGTAGCGTTAGCGAAGCTGGCTGGGGCAGCATTGATGATAAAAAGGCAAATAAAAAAAGCCAGTATTCTATTCATTAAGCAAAATTTGACCAGGGGACCAGTTGTTAAAATACCCTCACTAATATATTAGTTTTTGGCGAGTTCCAAAACATATTTGGAAAATTTAAACAAGTCACTTTCGCCAAACGATTTAGTTATTAACTGTAAAGCTAACGGCAAACCGTTTTTGTTATTGCCCATCGGTAATGAAATTGCCGGGATACCTGCCAGCGAAGCTTGTACCGTAAAAATATCTTCGAGGTACATCACAATCGGGTCTTTCATATTTTCGGCAATGCCAAACGGTGGCGTAGGTGTGGTAGGCGCCAGTATAAAATCGTAGTCTTTTAAAATCTCGTTGGTTTTATCCTGTATAATACGGCGTATTTTCTGCGCTTTGGCATAATAGGCATCATAATAGCCAGAGCTTAACACAAAAGTGCCCAGCATAATGCGACGTTTAACCTCTTTGCCAAAGCCTTCGGAGCGCGATTTTTTGTAGGTCGATGTCAGGTCGTTTGCATTGTGGCTGCGGTAGCCATAATGCACGCCATCATACCGCGCCAGGTTTGACGATGCCTCGGCCATGGTTAAAATATAGTAAGTAGGCACCACATAATCCATATATGCGAACGAGACAGGCTCAACCACGTGGCCCTCTTGTTTTAATTTTTCAATTTGTTTTGATAACAAGTCTTTGATGTCCTGATCAACGCCGGGGCTTGTCAGGGCTTCGCTGATATAGGCGATCCTCTTTTTGCCCGAAAAGCTAAGGTCATCACTGTATTTAGGTACCGGCATATTGGCCGATGTAGCGTCATAATCATCGGTACCGGCTATAATTTCAAGCAGCAGGGCGGCATCTTCAACAGAATGCGTCATAGGTCCCGCTTGGTCGAACGACGAAGCGTAGGCGATAATGCCATACCGTGATACCCGACCATAAGTAGGTTTTAAGCCTACCAAACCGCAAAACGCGGCTGGCTGACGGATGGAACCGCCGGTATCGGTACCGATAGCGGCATGGCACATCCCGGCCTGAACGGCAACCGCCGCCCCGCCCGAGGAACCGCCGGGAACTTTGGTTTCGTCGGCAAAGTTTTTAACCGGGCCAAAGTACGATGTTTCGTTAGATCCGCCCATGGCAAATTCATCGCAATTGGTGCGGCCAATAATAATGGCATCCTCTGCCAAAAGGCGTTCAATAACTGTTGCGGAGTATATGGATGTAAAGCCGTCCAGTATTTTGGAGGAGGCGGTTACCTGATGCCCTTTAAAGCAAAAATTATCTTTTACGGCCAGCACTATCCCTGCTAACCTGCCTGCTGTTCCTTTTTGTATCTTCTCGTCAATCTGGTGGGCATAGGCCAGTGCTTCGTCTTCAAAAACCTCGTTAAAAGCGTTTAAATGCTGGTGTAGTTTAATTTGATGTAAGTACCCTTCAACCAGTTGGGCAACGGTTATTATCCCTTCTTTCAGCTCTGATCGTATGGCAGACAAAGTGGGGTATTGTTTCGTCATGCAGCGAAAATAAAAAAACTTATTATAGTACGGTCATAAAAACGTCCTTAAGCTGTATTTTATCTATAAAAACAATAGGATAAGTAGATAGTAGAACCCAACCCCGATCAATTGCGGAACGTGCCCATAGTTGCAACAAGGCTATCGCTATCCAAGACTATGCTTATTGCTGCTTAACCAAAACCGGTAACGCTCCGTAAAAGGATGGGCTACGCCCCAAACTGATTGTTAATCTATCGATAATTACGCCGGGGTCTACCATGTAAATGGTCAGCAAGTGTTTACCGGTGCTGATAGTGGATGAAACCGAGCGGTTTGCCGAATTGCTTAATACATTGGCTTTCCATTCTTCGCTCCTTCCAAAAGTTTTAAAATCGAGCACGGTTAGCGGCCCGTTATCAATACTTATGGCATAACGTACACCTTGCCCGTTATTGATGGCGAAGGTTGGCAGCGTAGTAATGGTAAACTTTGCGGTACCTTTATCCAAAGTATAAAAACTATAGCTAACACTTGCGTGTGAGCGGATGTTTGCCGTATCTACCTTCTTAGCGTTTGCCTGCATGGTTAAAGGCATTGCCTCCAACGCTTTACCACCCGATCCGAGCCCATCGATAACCCGCCATTCATTCAAACCATCTTTTTTACCGTCCGAAAAATTTGCCGGGTTTATTGTGGCCTGGCCGTGTACTAATACATAACCATTATAGCTTTGCATTTCTTTTAACTCCCGGTTATCAACTTTCAGGTTGATCGTATCCATCTGCCCGTCTGCGTTAATAACAAAAAAAGTATTAATTAAACTTTTCGGCACCTTTGGCCAATCTATGTCTACCCATAGGCGCTGTATCGATCTGCCTGCCGTTGGTAGCAGTGTTCCGTTTTGAGGGAGCTTTAACCAGAGCGCATTGCCGGTAACCGTGTAGTTTATGGAGGTTTCCTTTTGCAGTGCCAGGTCGACAAAATGCTGCCCTTTACTCCACCGATCAAAGTTTAAGGGGGCTTGCTTTAACAGATGGTAAAGCCCTGCGCTATCCCGTTCTGCCCCTCCTTCTGGTAATATCAATACTTTGCCCTGAGTTGCTGCCGGAGGCAATTTAATTTCTGCCGGGTCAAAAACGGGGAGTTTTCGTGGTGCCATCGACATGATGCCTTTCCACTTTCCGTTGGCTATTTTTGTATTATAGATTTCGGTCTCTTTTTTAATACCCTGATAAGCACTATCCGACAGGGCGGCATATTGTGCTGCGCATATTCCGCCCAGTTGCCCATAAAGGTTTGCCTTATCCCGGTAAAGGAATTTTTGATTCATCAATGCGGCCCCCGTTACCGGGTATTTCACCAATTGGTAATACGCGTCTTTGAGATTAGCGGGAATGTTATTGTAAAGTTCATCAGTCTGTTTTGTTAAGACGGCATAATTATCTATCCGGATTTGGCCCTGATCGCCATAGGCGTTAGGGTTATATGCGGTAAAGGTTGTTTTGGTTGTGGGTTCTGTGCCGCTCCAACCCATAAACTCGGGTTTGCGCTCAAAGGCAAGATCATAATATTTCCAAAGTATGTCAGCAGCTTTTTTAGCATTACTGCTGCCAAAAGTTTTGCCCGCCCAGTTTGTTAAATGATTTTTTACGTACGATGGATCGGCAAAAGGTTGTGCCTGGTAAGCCATATCCATAAATAACTGTATGTTATATTCGGCGGGCTTAATATCGCCAACGTTTAAAACCCATATATTGCGCGCGTTCATATCGTAGGCTTTCATCATCTCTTCGCGGATGAGCGCCGGATGGGTAGTGGACAGCCACAAATAATCGTGCGGGCGGCCCCAGTACGACACATGGTAATATACGCCCGCGCCGCCTGCCCTTTTACTTTCATCCGGGTTACTCAAACGTTGTATATAACCGTAGTTATCATCGGGCCAAACCAGGGTTACATCATCGGGCACTTTTAATCCGCCATCGTAAACGTCCAGTACTTCTTTGTAAGCAGTAAAAGCCTGGGGCACTTTGGTTACGTCGGGGTTCACATATTTTTTCAGCATTTCGCGCTGGTCTTTAAAAATACGCTCTAACAAGGGTACGGTTTCGGCCACGGTTTTTACGCCCTCAATACCGCTGTCGTGTACTCCCCGCATCCCGATGGTGTAAATACCGTTAAAATTACTGCTTTCCTTAACGCGCGACTCCCAGTAATCGTCAACTTTTTGCTGATTGGTGAGGTAGTTGAAAGCGCCCATGGTTTTCTCGTTCCACTCGCCGACATTATTACGCAACATAGGCTCGGCGTGCGATGAGCCAACAACGATCTGGTAATCCTCGGCTACTTTTACGTTGCCCGGATAATGGTAAAAAGCTTTGGTACTGGGGTGCATGGCAGGCCATATCAAATTGGCTTTTAACCGAAGCAACAACTCAAAAACCTTAGCGTATGTTTTGGGGCCTATATCGCCTGTTTCTGGCTCAAAGTTTTTGGCTGCCCAGGGCTGCAAGCCCCAGTCTTCATCATTTATAAAAATACCCCTAAACTTAACCGATGGTGGCGATGAGATGTACGCATCAATATCGACAGACAATACCGGCCTTTTTGCGGGGGTAACATCGGCCCACCAATACCAGGGCGACACGCCAATTTTTTCGGAAAGACTGAATACACCGTATGTGGTTCCCCGCACATCGCTACCCGCAATTACTAAAGCCTGTCGGATATTTTTAAATGGGTTGCTGATGAGTTTTTGACCATAGCACTCCCATTTGCCATTCAACCCGTTAAAATAAGGGTCGTTAAGCGACCGGATCAATTTAGAATCGATAGTCCCTATCAAAATAACATTGCCGCTTACTGTGTTTAGTTCAGTAGTAACTTTCGGGCGAAAACCGGTTACCGATGCAATATCATTTGCTAATAAATTAGCAGCTATCGAGTCGAGCTTTTTATCATCGGCGGCGTAAACAATGGACACCTTATTTGCAGCTGTAACGATATCGAATTTAACAGCGGCGTGTACCGGGCCAGAGATGATCCATAAAATTAACGGCAATGCGATATACCTCAGCGATACTGAAAAAGATATTTGCAGTTTATATTTCATCAATAAAGTTTTAAGCGTGTATTAGCGAACCAAACTTAACAACTAATTTTTGTTCGGTATAAACACTTGCCTACTTTAATTTGTCATCGCATTTTTAATGGCTGATACTTAAAATCGTTAAATTTAACGTGCCCCTGACCAATAGCCGCGAGGGCGATCTTTAACGCTAAAAACCCTTTGTAGTTATTGTGCTGCAAACCTGTAACCACAACATTGTCGGCAACAACTGTCCAGTTCTTCCCATCATCGCTTACCGAAAAGGTACAATGTTCGCTGTGGTTATCAATGCGTAATTTTAACGGCCCGGTGTGGTTACGTGGTATTTCTTTAAGGGTGCGGGCGGTATCGTATACCATGTATTTTGTAGCATTGGCAATAATGCCGGTAAAGGCCCTGTCGTTATACGAAAGCAGCAATCCACCCGAAGTGCCTTCGCCTGGCTGTATAGTAACCTCGGCCCGATAAGCGGTATCTCCTGGTATGCAAACCAGTTTCCGGGCATTGGATGGGCCGTCGCCCTTGGCATCCAAATACAGGCTATGGTCTTTTAACTGAAAATTGTCTACGGTACGCTGCCTCCAAATTGTCCATTGCAGGCCAAGGTCGGTCCCGGCAAAATCGTCGGACAGTTTTAATCCGCTGTTTTTAATATCGTTAGTTAATTCCTTTTTCGGTTTTTTGGCCAATTTAAACCAGCCATCGTTTGTCCATTCTATCGGTTCAACCAAATTAAAACGGCCAAGCGTATAAAAACCGTTTTTGTAGGCATGGTAAATTATCCACCAGTTGCCGTTCACATCGTCAATAATGGTACCATGCCCTTTGCTCCACCAGGGCTCATCGGCCGAGTAGGTGTGTACTATTGGGTTATACGGCGAGTTTTCCCATGGGCCATTGATACTTTTTGACCGGGCGGATATTACCATGTGGCTGGTTGGTGGCCCTGCGGTACCGCCTTCGGCGCTGGTGAGATAAAAGTACTCACCGTGTTTCAATATTTTTGGCGATTCCAGCCATTTGCCCTCGGTTTTCCAATCTGCCGGGAAATCCCAGCCGGTATACACAATTTTCATGGGTGCGCCGTCAGTCGCCAGGCCGTCATCGGTTAAGTTAACGCGGTTACCACCGTTTAAAAACAAGTAACGCTTCCCGTCTTCGCCAACAGCATGGCCAGGGTCTATCTTGTTTACTTTCAGGTTTATTGGTTTGCTCCATGGCCCGGTTATCTTATCGGCCCAGATCACATAGTTACTCCCCGCCGGGAAGTAGATATAATATTTGCCCTGATACTTCACAAGGTCGGGCGCGTAAACATTGCCCGGCACAAATGGCAAAGCCCGGCATATAGGTTCCCAATGTTGTAGATCGGTGGAGTGCCAGATGAGCAGGCCCGGCGCGCTGGAGAATGCGGAGTGCGTCATATAATAATCTTTGCCTTCGCGGATGATGGTCGGGTCGCCGTAATCACCTGCTAAAGCTACTTTTGGATATTCCTGGGCAAAGCTCACCGCGTTAGAAAGTGCTGTAAGCAGAAATAGAGTAAAATAGGATATAAGTTTTTTCATGATATTTTATTTCGCGGTTAACCTCAAAACGGTGAAAGAGTAAGGTGGCAGTTCTATCGTACCACCATCAACTAAAGTTGTTTCGCTCACCACAGGGCGTACGGTTTTATCAGCCGGGTTACCCGCCAAAACTGTTTTGGTAGCTTTACCATCTACCGGTTTAACGCCATTCAGATCAATTGTCGATGTTACGCTTACCGGCAAAAAGTTAACCAGTTTGATCACCAGGTCGTTGGTTTTGCTTTCGCGTACAACCGACCAGGCAATGTGTTTTTTAACCGCGGCATCTTTATTGGTTACCGTTATAGCCGCGGGTATGTAATGGTCGCCGGCGTTTTGGCCGTATAGCTGCTGTATATAGTAGCCCGTAGTCGGTTTTACATCCGTGGCGTTAAAATAGATCAGGTCGGGGTTCCATTGGGTATGGCCTTCGCGGGCAAGCAGTGGCGCGTACGATGCCATGCTCACCACATCGCCATTACGCTCTAAAGCGGTTAAATATAAGGCCTCGGCCAATGATGTTTCCCAATAGCTTTTGTTGCCACCGGGCAGGCTCGCGGCATATTCGCCCAGGTACACTTTTGATTTGCCCCGGTCGTAACTATCGTAAAAATCCTGGTTATTGATAAACCAGCCCGGTGGCTGGTAATAGTGTTCGTCTATCAGCGGTACTTTTAAGTTGGTGGCAATCTTCCAGCCTTCTACATAATCCGTGCCTTCAAAAAATGGACCCGCTGTGCCAATTATGGTAATTTCGGGGTGCGCTTTGTGCAGGGCTTTATAAATATAGGTGAACCGCTCTTTAAACACTTCGGTTATCTGGTCTTCGTTACCGATGCCGATGTATTTTAGATTGAACGGTGCGGGGTGACCGGCCTCAGCGCGTTTTTTGCCCCAGGTTGTATTTACGCCGCCATTGGCATATTCAACCAGATCAATGATGTCCTGTGTATATTGCGGCATCTCGCTCATGGGGATACCGCCCTGTTGCCCGCCACCGCCCGTGCCCGAGTTTTGGCAGGAAACACCTGCTGCTATTACAGGTACCGGCTCGGCACCAATATCCTCGCAAAACTGGAAGTACTCAAAATAACCCAGGCCTTTGGTTTGGTGGTAGTTCCATTGGTTACGGTCGGGTACACGCGCCTCGAGCGGGCCAATGGAGCTTTTCCAGCGATAGATATTTTTTAGCCCATCGCCATGGGACAGGCAACCGCCCGGAAAACGTACAAAACGCGGATGGATATCGGCAATGGCCTGGGCCAGGTCGGCCCGTAAACCGTTGGGGTGGTTTTTAAAAGTAGCAGCCGGGAACAAGGATACCATATCTATTGCTACGTGTCCGGTATTCAGCGGCTGCAATTCCAGCCGCACGTCGGCGGCTGTTCCTGATGCAACAAGGCTGGCCTTAATCTGCCCCCATCCGGACGACGGGGCGCTTATATCGGCCTTTGCCAGTACGCCAGCTTTATCGCTCACCAGGCTAACTTGTAAAGGGCCGTTTGCCCCGCTTAGCTGTTTGAGGAAGGCGGAAAAATTATAGGTTTCTCCTTTTTTAATTGCGATGGCGTCGTACCCGCTGTTAACCAATGCTGCTCCGGATGTTTTAACATCAAGTACCGCATAGTGCGGGTTATTAATATTTAATGAGCTTACCGAATCGATGGTAAACGAAGCATCGCCTTTAATGCTCCAGGCGTAATCGGCAGTCCATTTTTTATCCCTGAATTGTTTGTCGCCCGGCGCATATTCAAAATCGCGGTTCTGAACCAGTTCGGCATACAGACCCCCATCGGCAGCGTAGTTGAGGTCTTCAAAAAACACGCCGGTGAGCATGGTGCTGATGGCTTTTGCCTTTTCGGGTTGCAGGGTCAGTTTGGCTTCTACTGTTTTTAAGCCTGCAAAACGCTGGACATCGTCTTTGGTGATCTCGGAGTTCTGTTTGCTTTTATATTGTTGCAATTCATAAGCCTTGATCAAGCCATCAACCAACGGCCATGCTACACGGTGCAACTGACCCTTTGTTTCGCCATTGATATTTGCGGTTATGCTGTGATCGCGATATGCCGAAGCGGGCACGGGTACAATGGGGGTGTAAACCTTAAGATCTTTGGTAGTGGTTTGAAAGTACTTCCCGTTGGCATCGGTGTAAACAACGGTATAACTATCAGCAATCTTGTTGTAACTGATAACCGGGCGCAATACATTTTTACTTTGTTTAACATAAGGGTAGGCCTGTGGGCCCCAGTTGACCAAGTCAGCCGAGCCAGCCTGCGCAAATTGCAAGGTGCGGTCGTTCAATTGCCAAATACATTCCCAAATTCCTTTACGGCCTTGTATCAGGTAGGGCGCTATCATTTTCTTTTCGCTGCCCCAGCGGCTATAATCACATTTTAAATAAATGTAACCATCGCCAATGGGCGTCCAGTTTGTTTTATCCGTACTCCAGGCAAAGCGCAGCCCGTTTGCATTGTACGAGAACAGGTAGACGGAATCGGGTTCGTTTAATGGTTTGCGTGCTGCACCAAACCCGTTTTGGAACAATATCAAACCTAAACACACCAATATAAAATGTTTTTTCATAGTTATTTTGCTTTGACTGATAATTGCGATTGAAAATGATAATTGCCCGACGATGCTTCATAAACCGCTTTACCACTTTCATAGCTTATAAATTTTAAACCTGGCGCAGTAATAGCCTTCTTTCCGTTTTCGTTTACCGTACGCCCGTTCATCGCGGGGATAAATATGGTAGCCTGCGTATTAGGCGGAATATTTACATCCAGCAAAAGCTGATCGCCCCGGCGCTCCCAATGGGTAGTTACCAGGCCACTTATTGTTTGATAGGATGCTTTTACCAATTTCAGATCGCCCACCAAAGCGGGCTTAATAATAAACCGCATGAAACCCGCTCCGCCTTCGGTAGCAGTTATCCCGGCAAGGCCTTGAAAAAACCACTCGTTGATCTCGCCCGACATAAAATGATTTTGTGATCCGGAACTGCCTGCACCGGCATCCCATTTCTCGGTCAGGGCTGTAGCGCCCATTTTTAGTTCATAACCATAACCCGGCCTGTCCGACTGGTTATTCATATCGTAGATCACATCAGAGTTACCCTCATCGGCCAAAGCGCCTAAAAGGTATCGAAAGCCCACCTCGCCCGAGGTAAACGCATTGCCGTGATTACGGATATCGGCCACAAGATTTGCCGTTAGCGCTTTACGATTTGCCGTGTCGGCTATGCCGAACGCCAAAGGCATGGCATAAGTAGTATTTGACCCCGTTGAATAGCTATTGGAAGCTGTGTTATAAAACGCATTGTTAAATGCCTTCCTAATGGTTTCTGCTTTTTGTGTGTAAGCCTCGGCATCCGTTGTCATTCCTAATAGCGTGGCCATTTTAGCCATGATGAGGTTATCGTAAAAACAGGTAGCCGTAGCTGTAAAACTTACAGGTGTTAACTGCGAGCCCCATGCGGGCTTTGGCCCTATATCGTACCAATCGCCAAGGCCGGTGTAAACGATGTTATCTTTTGAAGAGGCTTCAAGAAATGCGACGTAGCGTTTCATTTTGGGGAAATATTCCCGCATTAACGACTTATCGCCCGAGAAAAGGTATTGCTGCCAGGGCACGATAATAAATGAACTACCCCATTCGGGCGAGTTACGGAATGCGTTGTTTGGGTCGGCGCTGGCATGAAAAAACTCCGGGGCTACATCGGGTACCAGGCCGTTATCCAGTTGACTGTCGGCCATGTCGCTCATCGCCTTCCGGAACAACGATGCCATATCAAAATTGTACCGAAGCGAGGGACCGTTCAAATTCAATTCCTCCAGCCATGCCTGTTTTTCGCGGGCAGGGCAATCAGTCATAATACTCATCATATTGCTGCGCTGCGCCCATCGTACCAAAGTATAAATGCGGTTGAACAAATTGTTTGAACAAGAGAAATTACCGATAGGGTTTGAAGAAGAATGCACAACAACACCTGTCAGCCTTTCCATTTCGGGGAGTTCAGTTTCGCCCGGGGCAGGATGCAATTCTACCTGTAAATAACGTGCCCCCTGGTAAAAAAACTTAGGGAACCATGTCTGGCTGTTTGCCGATCTTAAGGTGTATTGCCACCATGCGGGCATAACCTTACCCTGGCATACCGAACTGCGGTCTACTGTGCCATCAGGTTTTAACAGTTCGGACGGGATAATGCGGACATACGAACCTTTTGCGCCCTTTACGGAAATTTCGGGCATGATGGAGGCGTTTTGTCCTAAATCATACACCCACAAATCTGGTTTAAGTTTGACGGTATTTACCGGGCTAAGCTTTTCGATGGGTTTAATGGGCGGCGCGGTGCATGATAAACCTTTTAACTGCCCGCCCGGACCAGGGCAATCAATGGCATTAGCCCAGCCGGTGTCGTTTTTAAATGTCGCGGTATTCCAGCCCTCAGGCTCTAAATTTGCATCATAGTCTTCGCCACCATAAAAGTTGGAATAGGTTACCGGCCCTGGGGCAACTTTCCACGATGTATCGGTGCCAATGGATTGCGATGAACCATCGGCATATTCGAGTTTCAGCATGGCAATCACTTTTAAGGGGCCGAATGAGCTTAGAAATTTTACATACCGCACCGAATCGGGCATGATGTTGTATTCGCCGTTACCCAGTATGATCCCGACAGCGTTGGCACCGGTTTGCAGTTGTTTGGTTATATCGTAAGTGTCGTACAGAACGGTTTTGCGATAATCGGTCAATCCGGGCGAAAGGATTTGGTCGCCTACTTTACTACCATTTACGGTTAATTCATACTGCCCCAGCCCGCTGATATGGATAATCGCACGGCGTAATGCCGGTTTAACCTTAAACGTTTTACGTACCAGCATTGATGAAAAGTTCGGGTCGGTCGGTGCAGGTTTATTCGCCCGAAACTCCGCAAGGTCACGTTTTAAATTAAAATCGCTTTTGGCCGATCTATAGTCGTGAGCATATTTTTCGGCACCGGCGGCGGATATCCACCCGGCTTGCCAATCTTTGGCGTTAAGTATGCCCATGGTAAATTGTGCCGGTTTGCTCCAGGCAGAAACAGAACCGCGACCATCCCAAACCCTAACCCGCCACCAGCATTGCTGACCAGAGTGTAACGGCTTACCCTGATAGGCAATATATGCCATGTTATCGCTCCGAACCTTTTTAGAATCCCACAGATCGCCGCCCGTTTTAAAGTCAGCACTGCCTGATACCCATATCTGATAAGCGGTTTGTACCAGTCCTCTGTCGGTACTAAGGGTACTGATAAGATCATAACTAAATTCCGGGTTAGTTACATCAACACCGGCCGGGTTGGTCAAAAGTCCGGATTTGAGGTTAACCGGTACCAAATGGTTTTGCGCCAATGTACCGGGCGCTAAAAAAAGCACCGGCAAAAGCAGTATAACCTGTAAACATAACCGATGGTATACCTTCATATCAAGATCACTACTCCTCAATTTTCCAAACAAAACAAACCCCGTCCTTACGGTCAGGACGCGTACCGGGGGCGTCGGCCGAACTAAGGTCCCTGGCAAAAGGCTCGGCATACAGGTAACGATGCGTTTGTAACGACATCAGCATCAGGTCGCCGCGCTGCATATCCTGCCATTGAAATATCGAAGCATCGCCCGATCTTTCTTTATCTATACGTACCTCAGCCATACCCCCCGAACCTTTAACGGTTACCCATCCGTTATCAACGACTGACTGTAAGGCAATCCTTCCGTTACCTGCATCAACCACTTTAAATTGCTGCTTGCTCCCCTGTGCCAGTTTATCGTTTGCGGCAAGCGGCCGCACAAAACCTTTCCAGTTAGCTAATACGGTACTGTCGGCAAGGCTATGCAGGCTGATGACCTTTCCATAAGGGATAGGTTTGGTTAGCCCACGCGGACGTGGTTCATCCACAATAAATGAATTAAAATCGGCGTACCCACCATTAACACCTGATGTATTATAATTAAAAAGGCTGTAACGCACGCCCTGGAATGTGCGCCCCTGGTATATCATAATAAACTCCTCGCCAATATTGGTAAAGCTTTTGCCATCGGTGCTATAGCTAAACATGGCTTTTTCGGTATCAAAATCGCAATGGGCACGTAACCAAACCTGTTTATTTTTAAGGGGCACGTTCAGTACCTTTTGTTTTTGCTGGTCGTATTGGCGCAGCTCAAACCCATCTTTACTTTTAACCGCGCCCAGCCAGGCGTAAGGCATGTTAAGTAAAGCCAGGCCTGCAATATCGCCATCTTTTAATCCCGCAAGGTCAACCTCTGTAGTTGCGATAGATTCCGGTCCGATGGCACGTTGGGTAAGGCTGTTTTTAGCTGTCCAATAATCGGCGGCGGGCAACGAGTTTAACCGCAGATATCCCGGCCGGGTTTTTAACGACCATCTGGCATCGACAGGGACATGGTTCCATTGCCAAACCGGCAATAATGCAGTGCCCGAAAAATCATCACTGCGCTGGTAGGGCACATGCGGTGCAGAGTTGAAGCCTGTGTTGGGTTTTACCCAGGTACCGGGGCTGCGGGTTAGGTTGCCTTTAAGCCCGAAATACGGCCAGCCATCCTGCCAGGTAACGGGCGACAGGCAGATGAGCCTGCCGATGGAGTTGTGGTCCATCATTGACCAGCCCCACCACTCGCCTGATTGTATCTGCACAATGCCGCCCTGGTGCATGGGTATGCGGCCAACAAAATTTGGGACGGGAGGGATCAATTTGAACGGGGCGCTGCCTTTTTCGTTAGCCAAATGCCAGCCGGTACCGATGCCCAGGTTCTCTTTCGCGCTCATCACATTGATCTGGTAAGGGCCGCGCGGGTTTTCTGACCGTAAGCACACCTGGTAGCAAACCGGGTCCCAGTTGGTGTTGGTGATGTAGTATTTACCGTCTATCTTATAAAAATGCGAACCTTCGCCGGCCCCGCTACCGCGCGGTACGATAACCTGGTCGGTGCCGGGTTTGCTATCCGTCAGCTCATCGTTCAACTCGGCCATGTGCACTTCGTCGTAGCCGTAAACCACGTAAATTTTACCATCATCATCAAACAGCACGGAAAGATCGTGAAAGCCACGCTTCATCGAAGTTTGTTTCCATGGGCCTTTAGGGTTGTCGGCTGTAAAAAGTTGTGTGGTTTTGCCATTCACATTGCTAAAGATGTAATATTTACCCTTGTGATAGCGGAAACATGGCGCCCATATCCCGCGCCCGTAAACATCGCCGCTATCCAGCCTAAATTTAGGCCCCATATCAAGCTTATCAACTGCATAGCTTACAAAATCCCAGTTCACCAGGTCTTTGGAGTGCAATACGGGAAGCCCTGGCATGGTGTGCATGGTAGTCCCCGTAAGGTAATAATCATCGCCAACGCGGATCATATCCGGGTCCGAAAACTCATCGTAAAACAACGGGTTGGTAAAAGTACCGTTCCCGTTATCGGATGTCCAGGTAGGTAGTTTTGACAGATCAGCAGGTTTTAATAGCGGCGTTTGCGCATTGACTACTATGGGCAACAGCATAGCAGCTAATAATACAAACCGCATCAAATACATTTTATCGTATTTTAGTTGCTGACATTTATGTTCGTTAAATTTCATCTGCCTGGTTTTGGCTTTTAAAACTTCATATCCATTTTCCAGTTATCCGCCAGTTTTTGCGCCTCTTTTTTGGTGATCTGGATAATGCCGGGGTGTTTGGGTATCGAAAAATTAGTGGCTTTCATCACCCCTTCGTTAAAGTGGCCCAGGTTGGTAAAGTTTACAAAGTCGGTAGTTTCGCTAAAGCCGAAGTTATGTGGGGTGATGCGGTAAATATCATACACCAATATCCATTTATCCTGACCGATGAGCTTATATACCGTAGGTGCTTCGTCGCCAACCTTTTCGCCATCAACCCTTTTGGGTTCGGAAACGTAACCGGTGTTTATCGAATCGGAAACGGCTTGTTCAACATGCGAGCTGCCATCGTGCAGGGCATACATCATGTGGTATTTGTTGCCAACTTTGGTAATGTCGGCATCAATGTACTCGGTGTTGTTGGGGTGCTCAAAAATTGGCTTTGGTAAGGTTTCCATCGCTGTAAAATCCTTGTTCATGTAAGCGTAGTAAACTTTGCATTTATCCTTACCAAAACGCATGGTAAAGTAGATCATCGTTTTTTTCTTTACATCGTCGTAGATCAGCTCCGGCGCCCACGCGCAACCAATGTCGGCCAGTTCAGGAAAAGCTTTGTCAACCCGTAACACCGTGTGCGACCAATGCACCAGGTCGGGCGATTTCATCAAAACAATGCCCCGATTATTGCCCCAACCGTACTGTGCCACGTCACGTTCCCATAAGGTATTGCGGTAACCCTCCTTTTGCGCATAAATATGCAGATCGGTTAAAGCCAGGTAAAATAGGCCATCGGTGGGCGAACGGTAAATATACGGGTCGCGTATGCCCTTTTGCTCGGCAATGGTATCGCCTTTAACAACCGGGTTACCGTTGTTTACATCAGTAAAGCTATGCCCGTCCTTACTCATTGCAAAGTGCAGGCTATGGTCGGCATCTTTAAAATAAACCATGAGGTAGGCGCCCATGTCCTTTTCTTTTGGAAGGTTCACCTTTTTTTGGGCAAAAGCCGTGCTGATCAAAAAAGCAGCCAGCATAGCCATGCAGGGTAGTTTGGTAATGTACTTATTCATAATTGGTTCAAGTGTAGATAGCAAACATAATTAATAAATGTAATTTTAACAATTATTATTAAAAAAACTAAACTATACCCTGAAGATGAAATAAGTATTTTAGCTTGTAACAGCTATGCCAAGAGATAAGATGTTTATTAAATGAGGAATATACAAATTATTAACTTTGTTATAAAAAAGCATGGTGACGACCATAAAGTTTATTCCACTATTCAAAGTACGCGATATGCGTGCGGCGATACGGCATTATACCGGGGTATTGGATTTTGTGATGACCTGGCCGGATGATACCGAAGACTCGCCGGTGGTAGATCTTGGCCACGAGCAAATGGAGCTACAGATCACCACGCTCGAAAGCGACCGTTTGTTTGGGTCGGTGGTGTATGTATATGTTACCGATGTGGATGCTTTATTTGCCAAATACAAAAGTCGTGGACTGGATACCTCGGCCAAACCCAATTCACCGGTCCACCAGGGACCGGTAGATCAAACCTGGGGCAGGCGCGAGTTTTATGTTACTGATGCAGATGGAAATACACTGCGTTTTTGCCAAAACATTAACTAAAAGCCAGAGGTCTATTTTTGTTTGATCCGTTTTATTCTAAAGGTAAACTGAAATAAAAGGTTGAGCCTTTTCCGCTTTCGCTTTCGGCCCATATGCGGCCGTTATGCCTCCGAACGATCTCGGAACTTAGGTACAAGCCAATACCAAAACCAGCGATATGCAAAGTGTGGTCGGTTTCTATACGGTAGTAGCGCTCAAATATTTTTTCAAGGTCCTGTGGTTTGATGCCCATGCCTTCGTCTGCAACGCTAACAGTTACCTCGCCATTTTGAACAATACACCCAACCTGGATATTTTTTCCTTTAGGCGAATATTTAACCGCATTGCTAAGCAGGTTGGAGATAACCGAGCCGATCTTCTCCCGGTCGGCGTTGACGGGTATGGGCGGACATTGAGCAAAATGAATGAGATGGCTGCTGGTGGTGAGGTTAATTTCGGAGATCATATCATTGATCAACAGGTCTATATCAAACCGCTGCCTGTCGATATGTAGTTTGCCCGACTCCAAACGCGAAACATTAAGAAAACCATTGATCATGGTGGTCATTCGCTTAACCTGTACACCGGCTTTGTCCATAGCGCTGGCTAAGAAACTGTCGTCACTGTTTTTTAGTTTGGCGTTTGCCACCTGGATAATAGCAGTCAATGAGGTTAGGGGTGTTTTTAGCTCATGACTGGCCATACCGATAAACCCATCTTTTTGCCGCTGCACCTGTTTGCTGGTCTCCAATTCTGCTTCGAGCCGGATTTTGATCTCGCGTAGTTCGGCGGCACTTTGTTCGATGGTCTTACGGGACAATACCTGCTCTGTAACATCAATGGTTATAGCCATTACGCCGGCAATGCTGCCCGCGGCATCGCGATAAGCCTGGTAAACAAAATTCTGGTAAACTACCTCCGCCTGGCCGTGGCGGATGAGTGATACCGGCAGCTCGCTGGCGTAAAAAGTTTCACCGGTTTGGTAAACATCGTCCATCACTTTTTCCAATCCCTGGCCACGGGCATCGGGCAGTGCATCAAAAACAGGCTTGTTCATTACATCGGCCTGCGGCTTGCCCCAAAGTTCGACCATCAGATGGTTGGCTACGGTGATCACATGGTCCGGTCCCGAAAGGATGCACATAGCAACCGGTGCCTGGGCTATCATGGCCTTAAGGTTCTCTTCGCTCCGTTCAACCTGTTGCTTGGCCAATACCAGGTCGGTAAGCTCGGCAGCGGTATTCATTACGCCGTAAACTTCCCCATCCGTATCGCGCAGGGGGGTAAAGCTATAGTTGAAATAAAAGGGCTGCAACTTACCTTCAACCACAATATCTACCCGCTGGTTGCGTGCATGGAAAGGCTTGCCTGACATAAATACGGTATCCAATTGCTCGTAAATACCCTGGCCGGCCAGCTCGGGTAATAGCTCATGGTACGTCTTTCCAACAACTTCATCCCCTTTGCCCCAAACATCAATAATTGCCTGGTTGGCCATCAATATCCGCATCTCGCGCCCGGTGTAAACACCAATAGGGAACGGCGCTGCTGCCACAATACTGCGCGCCCGGTGCTCACTTGTTTCCAGGCGCTCAATAGCGGCCTGCCGCCCGGTAGTTTCGTTTTGCAGCAATTGTTGTACCTCCAGCAATTCTTCGTTAGCGGTGGCCAGCTCTTCGTTAGAAGCTGCCATCTCTTCGTTCAGGCTTTGTAATTCTTCGGCATACTGTTCCAGTAATCTGCGGGCATTTACCCTGTCGGTGATCTCGAACGACATGACCAGCACACCAGTGCGGTTACCACCAATATCAGTTAATGGCTGGTAGGTATAGTCCACAAAAGTTTCGCGAATGCTGCCATCGGGGTTTTCGAACAATACCGGGCTTTCTTTAACGTCGATCACTTCGCCGGTGGCCATTACCTGTCGCAACTGTCCGGCAAAGGGTTGGTCGGCCAGGTCGGGCAGTATTTCTAAAAAGGGTCTGCCCACTACTTCGGCTGCCGTTTTGTTCCAGTATTCCAGGTTGGCCTGGTTGATCATCTCCACCACGAGGTTCTGGCCACGGATAACCACCACCGAGGCGGGCAGCATGTCGATCAGTAATTGTAGTTGTTGCTCGTCTTGTTTGCGTTCGGTAACGTCGCGGGTCACACCGGCTACTGCTTCAACCTCGCCCTGCTCATTGAACACGGGGGTTAAAATATAATCGTAAATACGCTTACCCAGGGTAGCGTGCGGAAAGGAGACCTCGCCACGGATAGGCTGTTTTGTCGCTTTGATCCGGTCTATCTCCCGTTCGTGCATTTCGGCATGCCATGGTTCGTAGCCGTTTTCGAGCAAGCTTTTTCCAACCGCGTTATCCCAGGTTTTCCCCCACATGGAAAGCAGTGCGGTGTTGGCATAGGTAAATCGGTAATCCAAACCAAATACGTACATCAGGTCGGGCGTGCCTGAGGTGATGGCTTCGTACACTCTTTTTTGCTGTTCTGATCGATCCGTAGCATCACGCAATACCTGCTGCACTTCTATCATCCCGGTTACCTCAAAAACAAATGCAAGTATACCGTCAACCTTATCTTCTTCGTTACGCCGTGCCTGATAAGTGAAACTGAAGTACCGGTCGCGTGTTGGGCCGCCTTCATATTCAGCAATAGGTACTGGTTGTTCGTTTATCTGGTATGTTTGCCCTGTTCTGTAAACGTTTAATAATATATCCTGCAAAGGCGTACCTACCAGTTCGGGCAGGGCCTCAAAGATCGGGCGGCCCAATAACTGTCGCCCGGGCAGCAACTCCTGGTAGCTGGGGTTAACCAGTTCGTAAACCAGGTCGGGGCCATCCAGTATACAAATACCGGCAGGCGCCTGCATAAAAAAGCTTTTAAGCCTGTCCCGTTCTTGCTGAAAAGCGATCCGCGATGCTTCAACCTTTTGGCGCTCATTTACCTGTTTGGTATTTTCGAATACCCATACGGCAACTTTTTTTATTTTACCCGCATTATCCTTTACCGGTGCATAAACAAACGTGACAAATATCATCTCCTCGCGGCCGTGCCTTATCAGCATCAGTTCCACCTCGTTGGCATAATAGGGCTCGCCTGTTTGCACAACGCCAGCTAAAGCGGCCTCATAATACATCCTCGCTTCGGCAAAAGCGTCCCAATAAAATTTACCATGGATATCCTCATACGGTTTGCCCGCAACTTCGAGAAATTTATCGTTGACGATCTCGGCAACAAGCGTATCCGCATTAAGTATACAAATTCCGATGGGTGCATGGAGTACGGTGTTATACAGATCTTCTCCGTCGGTTAATTGCATGATAAGGCAGGTTTTTAGTGACCAACCAAAGTAACCAAAAATTAACAATTTTGTTTACGCTATATTTTGGGCATTAACAAACCGCGCGTTTCCGGGATAATTTCATAATATTTGCATAAATTTAAATACATACTGCATGAGTTTAGTTGTTATTGGTACTGTAGCTTTTGACGCCATTGAAACCCCTTTTGGCAAAACAGATAAAATTGTTGGCGGAGCCGCCACTTACGCCGGTTTAGCGGCTTCTTATTTTTACGATAAGGTTAAAATTGTAGCCGTTGTGGGCGATGACTTTCCACAGGAGGAGATCGCGGACTTTAACCGCCATAACATTGATACCGAAGGCTTGCAGATAAAAAAGGGCGAAAAATCATTCTTTTGGAGTGGCAAGTACCATAACGATATGAATAGCCGCGATACGCTGGTTACCGAACTTAACGTATTAGCTGATTTTGACCCGATCATCCCTGAAAGTTACCAGGATTGCGAGTTTTTGATGCTGGGCAACTTAACACCCACCATACAGCAAACGGTTATCAACCGTTTGCACAAACGCCCGAAACTGATCGTGATGGATACCATGAACTTTTGGATGGACATTGCCATGGACGACCTGTTAAACACCATTAAAATGGTTGACGTACTGGCCATTAACGATAGCGAGGCACGCCAGCTATCGGGCGAACACTCGCTGGTAAAGGCATCTAAAAAAATACTGGCCATGGGCCCAAAATACCTCATCATAAAAAAAGGCGAACATGGCGCATTGCTATTTGGCGATGGCCAGATATTCTCGGCACCGGCGTTGCCATTAGCCGATGTATTTGACCCTACAGGCGCGGGCGATACCTTTGCCGGTGGTTTTATAGGTTACCTGGCCAAGGTTGGCACCATCAACTTTAACAACATGAAGAACGCCATTATCTATGGTTCGGCATTAGCGTCGTTTTGTGTGGAAAAATTTGGCACCGAACGTTTAAAAGACCTGAGCGAAGCCGACGTGGCTGCACGTATACAGCAGTTTGTTAGCCTGGCGCAGTTTACAATAGTATAGCTTATAGTTCATAGTTGATAGTTCATGGTGATTTGCAAAGAGCTTTTTACTATGAACTATGTTTATCGGCGCGGAGCTTTTTACCATAGACCATGGTCTATTGACTATGGTCTAAATCCATTGACCACTAACTATTCACTACATGAAATACAGGCAGTTAGGTAATACCGGGGAGCAACTTTCGGCCATTGGGCTGGGTTGTATGGGCATGACGCACGCTTACGGCGAACGCGACGATGCGGAATCGCTACGTGTGCTTAACCTGGCAATTGAGCTGGGCATCAACTTTTGGGATACGGCCGATATTTATGGGCCGCATACCAACGAGGAGTTGATCGCTAAAGTGTTGGTCCCTAATCGCGATAAGGTATTTATTGCTACCAAATTTGGTTTTACCGGCGGCATTGCCGGTGCACGCAGTTTTGATGGTTCGCCTGCCTACATGCGCAAGGCTGTTGAGGGCAGTTTAAAACGGTTGAACATTGATACCATTGACCTGTACTATGCCCACCGCATTGACCCGCAGGTACCTGTGGAAGAAATGGTAGGTGGCATGGCCGAACTGGTCACACAGGGTAAGGTACGTTATTTAGGCCTATCGGAAGCATCGGCGGAGACGCTAAAAAAAGCCTGCGCTGTTCATCCCATAGCTGCTTTACAAAGTGAATACTCGCTGCTTACCCGCGACCCGGAGCCGCAAATTATACCTGCCTGCCGTGAGCTCGGCATTGGCTTTGTGCCCTTTAGCCCACTTTCGCGCGGATTGTTTAGCGCCACTTTGCCGAGTACCGAGGCTGGTTTTAAAGCCGATGATTTTCGCCTGACCATCCCGCGTTTTAAAGGAGAATATTACGAGAACAATACCAATTTAGCTGCCGCCTTTGCTAACCTGGCTGCCGACAAAAACTGCACCCCGGCCCAATTGGCGCTGGCATGGGTACTGGCCCAGGGCAATGACATCATCCCGATACCCGGCACCAAAAAGCAGAAATACCTGAAAGAAAATGCAGCGTCGGTTGATATCCAGTTATCACCAGCCGACCTGGCAGACATACAAGCTGTAATAAACCAATACCCAAACACCGGCCCGCGTTATAACCAAAACACCATGAATATGGTGAACAAGTAAATAGCCGGAACCTGCTATTCCCCATCGTAGACCACACCCGACGTAGGTGTTTCTTTTAGCTCAATGCGTTTTAAGCCCGGCACCAGCGGCTCTATCATATGGAACAGCCACTTAGCCAGCACTTCGCTTGTCGGGTTTTCAAGGCCCGGCACCTCATTCAGTAAATGATGGTCAACCAGGCTCAATATGGGCGATACTGCTTCTTTAAGGTCGGCATAGTCCATCACCCATCCTTCGGGCTGCAATACAACACCCTCTACATATACCGTCAATTCGTAAGTATGTCCGTGCAAATTTCTGCATTTGTGGCCTTCGGGCACATACGGTAAAAAATGGGCGGCATCAAAACCAAAACGTTTGTAAATGATCATGGTTGCAAAAATGCAGGTATGGCGCCTTACTAAAAATGACGATGGTCAGGTTTTTAAATAAGTTTAATTGGTGCCCAAAAGCACCGTTAAATTGTCGCAATTACACCGTGCAAAGCCAACTGATAAGGCATACATTTGCTTATTGACTTTTACCGGTACATTAACCAAATAAAACCACATGCAAAAAATAACCCCATTTTTATGGTTCGACAATAATATTGAAGAAGCCATTGAGTTTTACACCGAGGTATTTAAGAATACCACTGTAGGCAATATCAACCATATCCCTGGTGTCGAAAAAGCATTTTCGGCAACGTTCGAGCTGGAAGGGCAAAAGTTTATGGCGCTTAACGGCGGACCAATGTTTAAGTTTACCGAGGCGATATCGTTTTTTGTGAGCTGTGATAACCAGCAGGAAATAGATTATTATTGGGAAAAACTGATCAGCGGTGGCGGCAGCGAATCGCGCTGCGGGTGGCTTAAGGATAAATTCGGCCTTTCGTGGCAAGTTGTCCCTGCCAATTTAAGCCAGTTACTTTATAACAAAGACCCCAAAAAAGCGCAGAAAGTAATGGCAGAGTTGATGAAAATGAACAAGCTGGATATTGCAACTTTAAAAGCTGCCGGCGAATAGGTATATAATTTAGATTTGACAACTGTCAAAAAGTTGTCAAATCTTGCATAGGTACAAACTTTCAAACGTTCCAACCCTGCAACTTTCCAACCTTAACCAACCGCTCAAAAACCATTTCGGTGTGGGGGGCGTCTTTTAGCTCATCAGTAAGATCCTGCCCGGCCCAGTGCTCGTAATGCTTGCCGTTGCGCCATAACCGGCTATCAGTAACATCGTAAATAAAGCCCAGGTAAGCCACCCAAATTTGTGGCTTATCCTGCCCGTTGCGGAGCGCTAATTGCGATTTGGTATATACCGGTAACTCACTCATTTTTTATTTGTAAAACTCAATAACCTAATAACCCAGTAACTAAATAACTGCTTTCCCTTTAAAGTATTCAAAAAAACCAACATTCATCAGCAGCAGTGCCATTAAATAAAAATGATCCTCAAAAGGGATGGCCCCAACATGCGCGCCAACAATTTGTGCCGGATTGTAAATAACTACCGGTATGGATGTAAGCATACCGTTAATGATATAGAACGGAACAAGCGCCACTATGTACATAATATAAAACCGGTTGAGCCAGCGTTTACGCCAAACATACTCCAGCAAAATAATTAATATCAGCAATAAAGTAAATGTAATTAGCGGGTATAGTTTTTGGTGATAGAATATAAGTACCAATATAGACAATATCACTAACGCGCTTGATAGTACCTCGCTCACCATATCGCTCAGCATGTATTTAAGGTAATGGTTAAGGCAGGCATAGATAAAAATGCAGGCAAAGGGCACTGTTAAAAAAAAGAATATCTCCTCAACCGGCAGACCCCAAATATTGGCCCCCAAAACATATTTTTGGTTAAATCCCCATACGCCTTTAGTGGTAAAAAGAACGTCCCAGACTAAAAAGAACATGCCGGTAATACCCATGCCCGGCCAAATGAAATGCCAGCTTTTGTTAAAGGCCACCCGTTTATCAAACGATAATGCGACCGGGAACAGCACGGTTAAAAAGTTGATGAGCAGATAAGTGTATCTCAATTGTAGGCGGCTAATTGTTTATGCAAATTTTCGGTTTCGGCAGCACTGCACCTTTTAGAGTCTAACAAAAAACGAATAAGGCGCATGGTCACTTCTTTATTTGCGGTACCGTAATTTTTATCGTTTAGTTGTTTTATCATCATTTCGCGGTCGGCAACTAAGTTTTTATTGTCCCCTAAAAAACCCGGCACGTTATGCTCTATCGAAAACCGTAAAAATCGGATCTCGATATTTTGCGGGTCGGCCGCAACGGCGTTTTGCAATAGCTTTTCGGCGGTATTCAGGTATTTTATTTTGGAGTATGGGTTCCAGGAGTGTTTGGCTTTTAAACCATCCAAGGTACCCTGATAGGCTAAAAATACCGGCGGTTTATTGGGCATTTTTTCAAGAGCGCGGTACAACGAATCGGTAGTGTTACCACTGTTAAGTGCCAGCACCATTTTTTGCCGCAGGTTTTTTAGTTCGGGCGGCGAGTCTGTTTGGGCGTACCCGCTTATCGCGGTACAGCAAAAGATCATTATCAACCAGGCCAGTTTCATAACACATTCAATTTTTGGCGCACAACAGCTTTTAAATACAAGGCCATTTTATGGCTATCGGCTATGCGCACCCGCTTTTGCAGGATGGTGCTGGCCGGCGTGTGCTTTATCTTTTTAAACAATTGCAGGTAATAAACATACGCTATGTAAACGCCGAGGCGTGTACCCTGTGGTAACTGCCCGATGCCAGCGAAACCCGCTTTAAAATCAAGCTCAATATCGGCTTCTATTTGTTGTTTATCACTTTCGCTGAAGTTGTTAAGGTCCACACCGGGGAAATATACCCGGCCGCGCTCCTCATTGTCGGCTTTAATGTCGCGCAAAAAATTAACTTTTTGAAATGCCGCGCCTAAAGTTCGGGCCGGGCGTTTGAGCCGTTGGTAAAGCGCATTATCTCCCTCGCAAAAAACATGCAGGCACATCAGGCCGATCACCTCGGCCGATCCATAAATGTACTCGCGGTAAGCCACATCATCATACGCCGTTTTATCCAGGTCCATCTCCATCGAGCGTAAAAAAGCACTGACCAGTTCCGGCTCAATCTGGTATTGTTTAACCACCATTTGAAAAGCCTGCAACACCGGGTTAAGGCTGATGCCCTGTTTAATGGCGGCAAAAGTTTCGACGCTAAAGGTTGTTATCAGCTTTTCTTTATCGTGATCATGAAACGTGTCCACAATTTCATCCGCATAGCGTACAAACCCGTAAATGGCATAGATAGGATCGCGAAAACGGCGATCAAAAGCGCGGATACCCGTACTGAACGATGTGCTGTAGTTATTGGTGATAAGCTTACTGCACTCAAAGCTGGTTTTGTTATACAGGTCCATTTTGTAAGGTATGCGCCTGGTAAAGGTACGGAATTGGGTGGGATTTACTTTGCCTATCATGTCATCGGAGCGGGTGGCTTACTTATAATTTGCTTACTTTGTTAACGTAATGAGCACCCCCAAACACATCATCGTTATCGGTGCCGGTTTTGCCGGACTGTCGGCCGCTTCGGTTTTGGCTAAGGCCGGGCATCGGGTTACCGTGCTCGAAAAGAACGACCAGCCGGGCGGACGGGCACGCGTTTGGGAAAAGGATGGCTTTACCTTTGACATGGGCCCAAGCTGGTACTGGATGCCCGATGTTTTTGAAAACTACTTTGCCCTTTTCGGGAAAAAAGTATCGGACTATTACGATCTGAAACGCCTTGACCCGGCTTACCGTATTTATTACGGGCGGGATGATATTATGGACATCCCCGCAAGTATGCCCCAACTCGAAGCTTTGTTTGAGCAAAACGAGCCTGGTAGCAGCGTTGCTTTGCGCGATTTTTTAAAACAAGCCGAGTATAAGTATAAGGTAGCTATGGGCGATTACGTTTTCCGTCCCTCGCACTCCGTTACCGAATTTATTGATCTGAAGCTCATCGTTCAGAGTTTGCGCATACAATTATTCGGCAATATGCGTAAGCATGTGCGCCGGTATTTTAAAAACCCAAAGCTTATACAGCTAATGGAGTTCCCGGTGCTGTTTTTGGGCGCTACGCCGCAAAATACCCCAGCCATGTACAGCTTGATGAACCATGCCGACCTTACACTTGGTACCTGGTACCCCATGGGCGGTATGCACCAAATTGTAAAAGCGATGGTGGCTGTAGCCGAAGAACTGGGCGTGGAAATAAAGCTGAATACGGAAGTCACCAAAATAAACATCGGAAATAAAAAAGCCCAAAGTGTAGAAACTAATAAGGGCACCATTGAAGCTGACTTTATTATCGCCGGGGCGGATTACCAGTATGTAGACCAGTCGCTGGTTGATAAATCCAGCCGTAACTATGACGATAAATATTGGGACAACCGGTCAATGTCGCCCTCAAGCTTGTTATTTTATATAGGCGCCAATAAAAAGGTTGAGGGAATAAAGCATCACAATTTGTTTTTTGATGAAGATTTTGAAGAACATGCGGCAGATATTTATACCTACCCTAAATGGCCGGACAAACCCTTGTTTTATGTTTGCTGCCCATCCAAAACCGACGATACGGTAGCACCGCCAGATTGCGAAAACCTCTTTTTTTTGATGCCTATAGCGCCCGGCTTGACAGACGATGAGCCAACCCGAGAGAGGTATTTTAATGTGATGATGGACCGCTTTGAAAAAATAACGGGGCAAAGCATCCGCGAAAGCATCATCGTGAAACGAAGCTATGCGCTGAATGACTTTACGGCCGATTATCATGCCTATAAAGGTAACGCCTACGGACTGGCCAACACGCTTAAACAGACCGCGTTTTTTAAGCCGGCCATGCGGGCCAAGCACATCAGCAATATGCTGTACACCGGGCAACTCACGGTGCCGGGGCCGGGTGTACCGCCTGCGATCATTTCGGGGCAGGTGGCTGCTGCCGAAGCCATCAAAATGCTAAAAAAATAATTTAGGTGAGGGTGCAAAATAGTGTTGGCTTAAATGTATATTACACAAGCTTTTACATTTAGCTATCAGCTGCGCAATAAAATTAATTGATGGATCAGGAACTTAACGTCAACGATAATCCGGAAGCTCAGAAGCCTAAAAAGGTGGCCAAAGGCAAGTCACCTACTCCAAAAGTGGCCAACGCCAAGCCTAAACCCAAGCCGCGGGAGAAAATAGTCAAAACTAAATCCGATGAAACCACTGCCGCAGTACCCGAAACGCAAACACCGCACATCCCTGAACCCGAAGTAGAAAAAATGGAAGTACACCATCACCCCGAAGTAGAAAAAAAAGGCCTTAAAGAATATGTGCTGGAGGGCCTGATGATATTTTTAGCGGTAATGATGGGCTTTGTTGCCGAGAACATCAGGGAGAATATAACGGAAAACAGTGTGGCCAAAGAAATGGCCAAAAATTTTTACAATGAGTTGCACGCCGACTCGGTAAAAATGGAGGCAGTACAACAGTACAGGTTAAGAAAAGAACAATCGGGTAGGTATTTTATCGACTACGTAAGGGATAGTAGTTTAACCAACTTATCGCAGGCTTTTTATCCGGCGTTTACACTAACATTCATTAATATTAACGCAACCATTTTTGAACCGCACGATGGCATTTTAAACCAGCTCCAAAACTCGGGCAGCCGCCGATACTTTAAAAGCGTTGCACTGCAAAAAGGTGTAAGTGATCTTGGCGTTTCTATTAACTATATTCATAACCGTAACGAAAGGGAATTGACCTATATCAGCCTCAACATGCGGCCTTTTATATTAAAGCATTTTGATTTTAGATGGTATGACGAGTTTACTCAATTTGGTAAACTCACCTCGGCCCAGGCCCTGGATAGCACGGAGATAGCAACGCTGCGCAAACCTGTGATCAAAAAATTAAACGTTTTTGACCGGGACGAAGCAGATGATATCGCGTCGTTTTATTTGCTGATGATCATCTCGACCCGCAAATCGCAATACAAAGACTACCAGGTAACTGTACGTAGCTTGCTGCAAACACTGCGCACCGAGTACCCGGAAGTAGTTGAATAAAATGCGCATATTATAGTTAGAACGCCAAAGGCCCCGTAAAACGGGGCCTTTGGCTATATATATGTTGAGGTATGTGCAGGATATTAATCTTCTTCGGCGTAGATGGGTTTTTTAACACCGTTATCATAAGCTTTTAAGTTTTTCTTTAACAACTTACGTGCTACGTGGATGCGTGTTTTTACGGTACCGATAGGTATATCCAGGTGTTCGGCAATTTCGTGGTATTTATGGCCTTCAAAGTACATGGTAAAAGGCACATAATAATCGGCAGGCAGTTTTTCTAAAGCTTTGTTGATATCGTCCATCACAAATTTGGCTTCGCCCTGATTTTTTGTTGAGCTGAATACCAGGTTCGGCGATGATATCTCATCAGACTTGGTTACAAAGGTGCTCATTTTGATAAACCGGCGATAGTTGTTGATGAACGTATTTTTCATGATGGTGTATAACCATCCTTTTAGGTTTGTACCTTCTTTAAACTTATTGTAGTAAGTTATCGCTTTCAGTATAGTATCCTGAACAAGGTCGTTAGCATCATCTGAGTCATGAGTAAAGTGAAGCGCGTACGACCTCAAAGAACCTGACTGGCGCAGTACCATGGTGTTAAATTCGATCTTTGTCATGTTGTTATGTTTTGAGCTAAACATTAAACAAACATGAGGCCGTTTTAAAAAGCGTACTAAATTTAACTACCAACGGGAGGTTTAAACAGCATTTAAGAAGGTGTTGTAAATAGGCATTAGCAGAGAGGCAAGTTTACAATTCGCTGATAATTAGCAGTATTTTCATCAAAATTTCATATTTTTAAAAAAAAGCAAGAGCTTGTTTGGCAGGCCGGGCCCTGGTTATTATGGTTAAATAACAGTGTATAGTTTTCTGTATACTTTTTAAAACAGTTGCCGCTTATTACAGAATATTTACTTCGCGCTGCAACTCAACGCCGAACTTTTGGCGCACGCTTTCAATAATCTGCGAGGACAGGTCGTACACCTCGTGGCCGGTAGCGCCGCCATGGTTAACCAACACCAAAGCCTGGTTTTTCCAGGTGCCGGTATTGCCTACCACTTTGCCCTTCCAGCCGCATTGCTCAATGAGCCAGCCCGCGGCCAGTTTAACCAAACCATCACCGGCGGGATAATTTACCACATCGGGGAATGCCGTTTTAACAGGCTCAAACGCTTCGGTACTGATGACAGGGTTTTTGAAAAAGCTACCCGCGTTGCCGATGGTTGCCGGGTCGGGTAGTTTGGATACGCGGATATGCGATACCACATCGGAGATATCTTTGATGGTGGGATCAGTAATCCCACGGGCGGTCAATTCCTGCTCTATCGCACCATAGCGGGTATTAATGTTTGGCACCAGCGACAGTATAAATTTAACCTGCACAATAATGTATGCGCCTGGGTTTTGTTTAAATATGCTTTCGCGATAAGCAAAATGGCAGTCGGCTTTGGTAAAGGTTTTAAAGGTGCCGGTGGCTATTTCAAATGCTACGCAGCTGTCAAAAACATCTTTCAGCTCAACCCCGTATGCCCCGATGTTTTGGATGGGCGATGCGCCTACCGAACCGGGTATAAGGCTAAGGTTTTCGGCACCTGCAAATTGCCATTTAACACAGTATTGTACAAACTCATTCCACACCTCGCCGCCACCGGCCTCTACAAATACTTCCTGATGGTCAATACGGTGCTCAATACCACGTATGTTCATGCGGATAACCAGTCCGTCAAAATCTTTGGTCAGTAATAAATTGCTACCACCACCTAACACCAGGCGCTCCATGCTTTTCCATTGCGGGTCCATAAACAGTTCCACCAGCTCGTCGCGGTGGCCTATCTCTACAAAATAGCGCGCGCGGGCATCAATACCAAAGGTGTTGAAGTTTTTTAGAGATACGTTTTGGTGGATCTGGAGCATTATATCAGTTTTTTATCGGCGCAAGCCTGATGAGGTAAAAATGATCGAGCGTTTTATACCGTTGGCTTTCAATTATAAAAGGTAAAGTTAAATTCTCCTGCGGATAATCGTCAAACTGTTTTACAACGCTAAACGCGACATGTCGCTCGTTGAGCTGTTTAAACAGGCCATCATCAATTAAAACAACCGCCTGACGCTGTACCGGGTTAGCCAATAGCCTGCTTAACGAGGTTACAGGTACCGGGCGCGGTATATAAAAAGGAAAAGCGTTAGGTATGGCGCAAATAACCACAACCGGCTGGTTGGCCAAATGCTGGTTAACATAGGTGGAGGCCTGCACTTCGGGCTTGTACTTTAATATGACAGGATAAACCACCGTTGCGAAGTAGGCGTTTAACCAAACAGAAACGCAACAAGTAAATAAAAACAGGTTATAGTAAACTGATCTGCCCCTGCTGAATATATACCAGCCCAAAAGGGCCAGTGCGACTGTGATAAGCGAAAACACCACAAAGCGTTCGGGCGAAAAGATGAAATTAAGCGCCACAAAAGCTATTATCAATAAACTGCAGACGGTGTATTGCGCCACTTTAAAAAACAGGTTGCTGTTTTTTACTATGACCGAACGGATAAATACCGCTGTAATAATGGCGAACAGCGGGAACAGGATATTGGTATAGAAGGGCAGTTGGAATTGCGATATGGAAAAAATGAGCAGCATCAAGCCCGCGCCCGATATAGTAACATACTCGGGCAGTTTTACCCGCGTCACCATTTTTTTTAGGGTAACAAAAACCGAAGCATATAATAAAAAGGCCCAGGGCGCGAATGCCCAGAGCAGGGTGTGCAGGAAAAAGAAGTAGCTGCCATCGTCGCGCTTGATGTAGCCGGTGCTGTTGAAGCGCCCAAACTGGCTATCCCACAAAAACCATTTGATGCCCGATACATTTTTACGATGGAACACCACCTTTTCGGGGTGCACGTCGAACTGCTGCCACAAGGTGTAGATTTCGGGCAGGATGAAAACGCATGTCAGTACAACCGCGAACAGCCAGCGCCATTGCAGCAAGCCTTTAAAGTCACCTTTAAAAATATAATCGCCGATGATGGCAAAACCGATGGGGATAAGCAGGTATATACCTTTGGTCATGACGGCGCAGCCCGCGAACAGCGAGGCTATCAACAGGTCGCGCACGCTAAACTTTTCTTTAAGCCCGTAAAAATGATAAATGCTGCCCATGAGCAAGCCCATGATGTAAGGCTCGGCGCGCACGTCGGTGTTTGACATGATGGTATGCTGGGCTGTTAGCAGTACCAAAACGGCTATCCAGGCAATCTCGACATCGTACAGTTTTTTTGCCAGTTTGAAGGTGTAGACTACCGACATAAAATAGAACAGCAAGGCTGGTAGCTTATAAGCGACGGTGTTGATACCGAACAGTTTAAAGCTGATGGCGATCATCCAGAATGGGAAATGCGGCTTATCCAACCAGTCGGTGCCCTGAAACGTAAGGTTAACAAAACTGTGGGCCTGCACCATGTTGCGGGCAATTAAACCGTACAAACCGGGATCATCAGTAAAAAATTGCGTGGCAATGCCCGACAGGTTGATGGCGATGCCTAAGATGAGTACCAGCAAAAACGGCCGTTTTTGAGCCGATAGCAGGTTGCCATAAGCCGAGGATGGGTTAGTTGATGCAGGCGGATTGTTCACTGCCCAAAGATAACAGGATTACACCGATTATTGGAGAGTGATTGCACCGATTGATTTGGATTGCACCGATTGGTGAAGATGGGTCTGCGGCAAAACTCCCTTCTTGAGAAGGGGTACGCAGGAGCGGGTGGTGGCGGGGATGTGTCATTTTGGTCGCGCGAGGAACACACCCCTAACCCCTCTCAAGAGGGGAAATCTATCTTATAACCTCATTTTTACAAAAAATGATTACACCGATGCGCTATTTGGAACCAAAAATGCTTTTAAGGCCGTTCTTCATTCGTTTAAATATATCCTGTTTTCGGGGTTTGGGTTTGCCGTCGTGGGTTAACTCGTGATCGTAATGATAGTCGAGTTTTTTGGCGTAGTCGCGGATGGCCGGGTCGTCGGATAACTTCATCCCGTCAATAAAAGGCAAAGCATATTCGTTTAGCTGTGCGTTTTGCGATACGGTATAATAGCGGCTTGGCCTTAAATATTGTCCGTTACTATTGATAGGCATCTGGGTATTTTCGGCAAACAGGTCGATATGGTAAATCTTGGGGTTTAATGCTTTGAGCCGTTTGGTGCCTTCGCGCTCGTTGCGCCAGGGGTGCTCGTGGTATTGCAATTGATCGGCCAGGAAACTTTTTTTCCAGATAGATACCTGATGCGACATGAGGTACCGGCTCGCCTGGTTATCCAAAATAGCAATCGCCAGGCCGTCGATCTGGTTACCGGTCGACATGGTATAATAAACCGAATTGCTTGACAACTTGAATAAATTGACGCTCTTATCCAGCGCGAACTGGAGTATCTTATTTACAATATCGGCAACTACAGGCCTGCTTATCCACATATCTTCCTGAAAGTAGATGATATATTGCTCGGGTATTTGTGCTAAGCCGTTCAACAGCCTGTCGCTCCACTCGCCTTTGCCGGTCTTGATATTGGTGAACAGGTCCGACTCATAGTCTGCCTCCTCCGTTAAAAAGTAATATTTGACCTTCACGTCGGCGTGAGGCCAGTTCTTTTTAAAAAAATAGGCAAAACCGGGGTACAGCAACTGGTACCGGTCGCAGGCGTGCACTATTAAAGCTACGTCATCCATTTAGCTGCAAAAGTAAGTTTTATAAACCACTATACTTTGTCGCTAAAATAATCAATAGTTGCTGATAACCGCTATTTTAACTGCTTCATAATTTCTTTTACCGCGGCATCAATTTGCGGGTCTTTGTTGGCCAGGCGGTCGGTAAAACCTGTCTTCACATATATATCGGGTTTAACACCGGTATGCTCAATATCGCTGCCATCGAGCGTAAAACAGCCCCACGATGGCAGGCGATAAAACGACCCATCAACCAGGCCTTTGCCGCTGGTAAAGATGATCCAGCGGTAGGTTTCGGTACCGATGATCTTGCCCAGGCCTAAAGCTTTAAAGCCAGCCGAGGTTACCTCGCCATCGCTCAGGGTTTGCTCGTTAACCAGCAATACAATTGGCTTGGCCGCCGGACTAAAATTTGGCTGCGGTGTTTTGGTACCTCCCCGATATTGCCATTGCATATAGGGTTTTTGCGATAAAAACTTGAGTACCTCATCGTGTACGTTACCGCCGGTATTATAGCGCAGGTCGAGTATCAGCGCGTCTTTTTTATAGGCTTCGTCAACCATCTCCTCTAAAAAGCTTTCGAGCGATGGGCCGCCCATGTCTTTCATATACACATAGGCTATGCGCTTGTTGCTTTGTTGATCAACCATATCCTTATTATGCCTTATCCACTCATCGTACAACTGCCCGGAGAATGTGCGGGCCGCTTCGGGGTGTATCTTAACAGCCACGTCTTTACCACCACGGGTAAAAGTGAGCGTTAATTCTTTATCTAAGGATGGTTTGGTGAAATAGTAATCCCGGTCGGTTTGGGTATCAACGGTTACGCCGTTAACCGCTTTAAGCATATCGCCGGGCTGCACATCAATGGTTTTGCGGTCGGCGGCGCTGTTTTTCAATACCTTCGCTACCTTGTAGGGCGCATCGTTATCGAAAACGATACCGGTTTCCATGGTGCGGTATTGCAGGTTAACGCGTTCTTCGGCACCGTTTGAGGTAAAGCCCATGTGCGATGAGTTAAGCTCGCCCAGCATATCGTTCAGCATCAGGCGCAGGTCGGCGCGGGTGTTGATGTAGGGCACGTAAGCCTGGTAACGGTCGTGTATCTTTTTCCAGTCGATGTGGTGAAAATCGCCATCGTAATAGTTCTCCTCCACATTGGCCCAGGTCTCCTCAAATATCTGCGCAAACTCGGCCGACAGGTTGCGGTCGAATTTATAGCCGACGTTGATCTTATCGAGATGGTTGTTATCGATGTTGAGTTTATAAACGTTGCCGCCAAACTGCATGTAATACTTTTCGCCAACGGACGCAAAATTAAAGCCACCGGTCTCGGCACCGTCAACCTTATCGGTCTTTGGGTCTTCAAAGGTTTCGAGCGTGGTGCGATAGATGGACGGCGAACCACCTGCCTGGTTAGACGTATAATAAATAAGTGTCTTCTCCCCTTTCTGGATGACGATAGCTCCATCCTGCTGACCAAAGCCGCTGCTGATGCGCTCCAGTCGTTTCATCACATCCTCGGTATTGATAACCAACTCTGCCGGGGCTTTAGGTGTTGGCTGGGAGGCCAGCGGTGCAGGCTTGGTATCCTTTAACGGCGATTTTTTAGAAGTATCGGGTTTAGGGTCTTCTTTAAACAGTTCGTTGAATTTATTGAGGCGGAAAGCATCGTCAAACTTATCCAGCGGCATACGGTAAATATGTGCCTCGGTGGTGCCAAAGGGATACGACGGTTTGTTGCGCTGTGTGCTGAAGTAAATATACTTCTCATCGGGCGACCAGTAAGGGTTATTTTCGGTAACGCCGCTGTTGGTGAGGTTGATGGTTTGCCCGGTTTTCAGGTTATGTACAAATATATCTTCTTCAAAATTACGCTTGGCAGTGTACAGCAAATACTCACCGTTTGGCGAAAAATAAGGCTGACTGTTCTGGAAGCCCCAAAACTCATCCTTCACTACCATTTTGCTGACGAAGGTGGTCAGGTCGATGGTGCGCAGCTCATCGCGGCCGCTCAGGTAGGCGGCCATGGTACGCTTTTTATTGAGGATGATACTGCGGTTATTGCGTTTATCGGTGGTGAGTTGTTTGGGTGTACCAGTGCCATTTGCCGCGATGGTGTACAGGTTTTGGTAACCATCTAAAGTTTGGTTGTACAGCAGGGTTTTGCTATCGGCAAGCCAGGCCACTTCGGTTACACGCTCGGCGGTGTTGCGCTCAATTTTTTGGATAAACTTGCCTTCCACATCCGACACGAACAATTCACCACGTGATACATAGGCAAGCTTTTTACCATCGGGCGATGGGTCGAAGTTTTCTATGCGGCCCTGCACATCAAACTCCTGCTGCTTAGGCAATACATTGTTGCGGTAAATATTGATGTTGAGTTTTGCCGTTTGCTTGCTGGCTACATCGTACAAAAACAACTGATAGTCTTTTTCGAAAACAATTTTCTGGCCGTTGGCGCTTACGTTAGGGCGTTTAACCGATGTTGGGAAACTGGTGAGCTGTGTTTTTTTACCGTTAACAAAAGTGTACAGGTTATATTCTTCGTTAGCCTCATCGCTCACAAAGTAAATATTGCCTTTGGCATCAATGGTAGCCCAAAAATCTTTCCCTATCCAATCGGTATATTTTTTATAGGCTTTTTTAGCGGGGTTGTACGATTGTATATCGGGGTTGTACTCGCCTTTGTAATGCTTGCGCTGCGCAAAGTTAAAGCTCTCCCAGGTGTCGTTAAAAAACAACTCGCCGGTTTTGGGGTGTTCAACTACACCGTGTATGGTGTTAAAATAATTATCGAACAAACGCACAGGCGTACCGCCATTAATGCCCACTTTATAAGCACTGAAACCATTATACCGGCTTGAGGTAAAATAGATGGTTTTAGAGTCCCAGCCCCAGGAGTCCACGCCATCGTTAGCTTCGTTAAAAGTGAGTTGCTTAACATCGCCGCCGGCAAGCGGCATTACAAAAACATCGTTATTGCCATATTGGGTGCCGCTAAAGGCCAGCCATTTGCCATCGGGCGATACGCGGGGGTTGGTCTCCTGTCCCTGCATAGCTGTTAGACGCACTGCGGGGGTTTGACCGTTTACCGCTACTTTCCACAGATCGCCTTCGTAGCTAAAAATTACGGTTTGGGCATCGGGGGTAAGGGTAGGGTATTCCGCGAAATAGGTCTCGGTGGTTTGTGCCCGGGTGGTAAAAATGGACAATAGCGCGGCAAGCGCAAGTGTGTAAACTTGTTTCATGTTAATAGTGATGAGGTCTGTATTAATTAAAATGCCAGTTAAGCCAATCGTAAAGCTAATAAAAATTTACTAATCTGCCTTACGCGCTTTAAGCACAATATACGGCGATAGCGTTTTGCTTTCTACAGGTACGATCTTGGTAAACAGTTTACCGGCCAGCCATATAGTTTTGACGATGCCTTTGACAAAACTGCTTTGTTGGGCGTTATTCTCCAGCCATACCGAAAAGCGGCCATGGTAAAATGCTTCAACTTCAACCAGGCCAAGCCCGGTGCAAACCTGTTGCAGCAATTTGGGGTTCATGGAGCTGATGTTGTGCTTGTCGTAATTTTCAGGATCGTATTTGCGTTGTATCCAGCCGTTAACACCGGTAAAGTTGGGCAGGGTTACAAACAGCGTACCTTTGGAGTTTAGCAAAGCTATATGCCTGGCAATGATATCTTTAAGATCAGCAAAGTGCTCTATTAAACCAAAAGAGGTAACCATATCGTACTTTTTGACCGGCTGGTAAGTAAACAGGTCGGCCTCGATGATGGAGATATCTTCAAACCTGAGGTCGTTTTTGGCTAGAAGCTCTTTGATGATGCCCTCGTGGATAAAATAGTCGAACAGGGTAGCATCAAGGTTCAGGTATTTTTTAAAATAAACGGTGTAATATCCGGGGAAACCGCCCAGTTCAACTGCGGATTTAATGCCGTTATCCTGAACAAGTTTTTTGATGATGGCGGCAAAATGGTAGTCGGGTTTGATATAAAATACCAGGTCTTTTTTCGATTCCCAAAAGGCTTTCCAAAACGCCCGGTCGGTTAAATTTTGCTCCATTTAGCTGTATCCTGTAAAAGGTCTTTTAATAATTTATGTGGTTTTAAATATCCAATAACGAATGCCGAATGTAGAACATCGAATTAATTTCGTTATTCGGTGTTCGAAATTCAATATTCGATATTAATTACTTTTCCAACACCCTTGCCGGGTTGCCCACAACGGTGCAATCGGAAGGTATGCTTTTTACCACTACCGATCCTGCGCCTATCACTACATTATCGCCAACGGTAACATCGCCTATGATGCACACATTAGCGCCAATATCCACATTGTTGCCGATGTGCGGGCAGGCAGTAAAAGTACCGTCGGCCAATTTTTTGTGGCCAATGGTTACCGAGTTGCGCAGCACACAATTATCGCCGATGACCACGCCCTGGTTAATAACCAGCGCCTGGCCGTGGTAAATAATTAAACCTTTACCAGCCGTAAGCTTCCGCGGAAGCTCAATGCCCCACACCCATTCCACCACATAGCGGTACCACAGCAGGTACGGGTAAAATATCACCTTGGTAACCATGCTACGGTTAATGAGCTGTGCCAGCCTGAAAAAAAACAAAACCAGTTGCCCTTTAAAATTCCTGCGGTTGGCTACCCGGTCCTGAAATAAATAGGCAAAAAAGTTCATTTACACTTATGGCTGTGGTTAAAGGGTTAAAGGTACGTTTTACAAATCATTTTTGGTAAAATTGGATTTGCCACCATGACTCCCTTCTTGAGAAGGGGTGCGGCTGGTTGCGCGTTGGCGGGGATGTGTCATTTCGTCGCGCGAAGAGACACACCCCTAACCCCTCTCAAGAGGGGAAATCTAATTGAGATGCATTCTGCGTTGTGAACAGGAATGCCACAGGCTTTTACAGATTAGAGGTCGCTTTTTCTTATACTTGCCTTGTGAAAGTAACCTTGATCAATACTGCCGATGCCGGTGGCGGCGCGCCCGTGGCCTGCACACGCTTGCTTAAAGCGTTGGATGCAAAAGGTATTGATGCAAATTTATTGGTACAGCACAAAAAAACGGACGAACCTAAAATAACCAGCCTAATACAAACCTGGTTTGATAAACAAAAAGCCAAATACAATTTACTGCGCGAGCGGCTGCCCTTTATCGCTTTTTATGCGCGGGATAAGTCGGTGCACTTTGCATTTTCGACCGGGGCAACGGGCAGCAGTATTGCGGGTCACCCATTGGTAACCGGGGCCGACATCATCCACCTGCACTGGACAAATTTTGGTTTCCTTTCGGTAGATAATCTGAAAGAACTGCTGGCGTTGGGTAAACCCATTGTTTGGACGCTGCACGATATGTGGGTTTTTACCGGCGGCTGCCATTACGCCGGTACCTGCGATCATTTTAAAAACGAATGCGGCGATTGCCCTTTCTTGAAAAATCCTGATCCGGACGATCTTTCGCACCGAGACTGGGTAGCCAAAGCCGCGCTGTTTGCCGGTAAACCCAATATTACTTTTGTAACATGCAGCAACTGGCTGGCCGGTGTGGCCGGGCAAAGCTCGCTGCTGAAAGGCTTCCGCATACTGGCCATACCTAACCCGGTTGATACCGCGCTTTACGCGCCGAAGAATAAACAGACCGCCCGAAAAAAGTACAATATCGACCCCAGTGCTAAACTCATTTTGTTTGGCGCGGCTAATATTAACGATAGGCGCAAAGGGCTAAGCTACCTGGTAGAGGCCCTGCAAATATTGAAAGCTAACCATCCGGATACCGATACGGTGGAGATCGCCATATTTGGTAAGAACAAACATTTTGACGTGAGTGTTTTGCCTTACAAAGTGCATTCGTTGGGGCTGATCGCATCGCAACCCGACCTGGTCGAGATCTACAGCATGGCCGATGTTACTGTTTCGCCATCCATCGAGGATAATTTGCCCAACGTGATCATGGAGTCGTTAGCTTGCGCCACGCCTGTTGTAGCGTTTGATACGGGTGGGATACCCGATATGATAGACCATCAACAAAATGGTTACCTGGCGCAGTTTCAGTCGGCGGCCGACCTTGCCAAAGGCATCCACCATATTTTGTTTGCGGCCGATGCTACAGCGATGGCAACCGCCGCGCGCGACAAAGTTTTGGCTAACTTTGCCAATGATACGGTAGCTCAGCAATATACCGACGTTTACACATCCCTGTTAAAAGCATGACGGCATTTAACCCCACATTATCGGTAATTACCATTGTTTATAACAATGCAGCTGATATTGAGCGCACTATGCTATCGGTACTTGGGCAAACTTATCGAAATATCGAGTATATTATTGTTGATGGCCTGTCGAACGATGGCACCCTCGACATTGTAAAAAAACACGGCGATAAAACGGCAAAGCTCATCAGCGAAAAGGACGAAGGCATTTACGATGCCATGAACAAGGGCCTGGCAGCCGCCACCGGCGATTACGTCATTTTTATGAACAGCGGCGACGAGTTTTACGCTGCCGATACCGTTGCGCAGGTTTTTGCTACCGAACCCGGTGCCGATATTTATTACGGCGAAACCGAAATGATAGACGCGCAGGGCAAAAGCCTTGGGCAACGTCGCCATAAGGCACCAAAAAAATTTACCTGGAAAGGCTTTAACCTGGGCATGAGCATCAGCCATCAGGCTATTTATATCAAACGCTCACTGGCCGAACCTTACGACCGCCGCTACCAGCTTAGCGCCGATATCGACTGGATAATCCGCGCGGCAAAAAAAGCCACCAAAATTGTGAACGTTAATCAGTATGTCGCCAAATATTTAGTTGGCGGTATGTCGAAAAAGAAACATAAGCAAAGTTTGAAAGAGCGTTTTGCCATTATGCAGGAGCATTACGGTTTGCTGCCGACCGTTATCAATCACGGGGTTATTGCTTTTAATTTGGGGTGGTATTATTTGCGGTATAAACGGACAAATGATTGAGGATTGGCTTGTTAATTTCGTTGATTTTTCGTATATTTAAAGGTTAAGCGCAAGGCTTAATTTTGGAAATATAGGATGAAAAGGTTGCGAAATTTTCTTACAATTTCCCCCCTGTTTTAGTTCATTGGCTTATTTGATTGTTCTTCATCAGATAAAGGGTGAAACATCGGTATACCGATGTCGTACCGATGAATACCGATGTCTTTTTTAAAGGTAAAAAGCACTAAAACTGCGTTTAGAGCACCCAGGGCAAGATTGAATAGAAAACACTAAAAAAAATACCGAAGAATACCGATGTCTTCATTGAGCCGGAAGCGCAAAGCTTAAAGCCGGAAGCAAAAAATAAAAGTGAAAAATACCCAAGAATACCCAAGGGTCGGCAAGCCGGATACCCGAAACCTAAAACTAATTGGGGGGTAGTGAGCTCCCCCTTTAGGGGGCTGGGGGGCTCAGAATCGCAAAAATATGCTCGTCCAGCATTTGGCCACGTTTAAAAATGGCTTTTTGTGCAACGCCCTCTTTAACAAAACCGGCTTTTTGCAATACCCGCATAGATGCCGGGTTTGAGCTGTACACTCCGGCTTGCAGGCGCAGCAGGTCAAAGTTGCTAAAGGCATAACCTGTAAATAGTTTTACCGCTTCGGTCATGAGGCCTTTGCCCCAAAAAGGTTCGCCAAGCCAATAGCCCATTGATGCACCGCGACGGTAAACATCGGGTTTGATCATCATACCGATACCGCCCGCCGCTTCGCCATTGATGTCGATGGCAAAATAAGTTGGGGTTTCAATATCCTGCTGACTGCTGATCCATTTGCGGGCATCGGCTACAGTGTAAGGGTACGGAAAAGTATCGAACAAATTAGCCGAAACCTTTGGGTTATTGGCATATTTAACCAGATTTTCTTCGTCAGCGAGCACCCATTCGCGTAAGCGAAAACCAGCACCTTGTAGCTTTACCATGTGTAACAATTATGAAAAGTAAAACACCAATTATTTTATTGTCGGGTAAAATACTAAATTGCCCTTTAAACGACCTCAAAATTATCATGAAAAGAATTTTTACGCTCTTTCTGTTAGCTGGCTGTGCCCCTGCTTTCGCGCAAACGCTGGCCCCTTTAACCATCGAAAAAATTATGCGCGACCCAAAATGGATGGGCGTAGCGCCAACCAACATTAGCTGGAGCGATGACAGTAAAAAAGTATACTTTAACTGGAACCCCGATAAAGCCGACCGTGATGCACTTTACGCGGTGACACCTGATAATATTACGCCTCAAAAAGTGAGCATCGACGAGCGCAAGGCTACGCGCCCCGTTAACGGCGACTGGAATAAAAAACACACCCTAAAGGTTTACGAAAAAAACGGCGACCTGTTTTTGCTGGATGCCAAAACTTTTGCATCCACACAGCTAACCAACACGGCCGACCGGGAAAGCAACCCCACTTTTAGCGCCGATGACAGCAAGATAATTTTTACCAAAGCCGAGAACCTGTACAGCATGAAGCTAAACGGCGGCGAGCTGACCCAACTCACCAACTTTACGCATAGCACAGCAGGTGCTGTAACACCTACACCTGCCTTGGCGGGGTTTGGCGGTGGTGGCGGCGGGCGCCGGGGTGGATTAGGCGGTGGCGGTCAGGGTGGCGGAGGCGGTGCTGCCAGAGGTACAGGAGGCGGTAACGCGGCCGGACGAGGTGCGGCCACACAAGACCAAAGCGCCGGAACCAAACAGGACAACTGGCTAAAGACCGAGCAACTGGAGCTTTTTGATGTGCTGAAAGATAAGGCCAAAAGCGATAAACTGGATGCTGCCGCACGTAAAGAAATGCAGGTAAAACCCATGCGCGAAATTGCCGCCGACGATAAGCAGGTTGGCGCGGTGCAGCTAAGTCCGGATGGCCGATATGTTACCTACCGCCTGGTGAGATCGCCTGATGGCACACCAAAAAACACCATTGTACCTAACTATGTAACCGCATCGGGTTATACCGAGGATATAAACAACCGTACTAAAGTAGGCGCACCACAGTCGACCTCCGAAAGTTTTGTGTACGACCGGCAGCGCGATACAGTTTACAGCATCTCAACCAAAGAGATACCGGGCATTAAAGACCTCCCCGATTATGTAAAAGATTACCCCGACCAACTGGCCGACAGGCAGGCCCGCAATGCCGACCGTATTGTGAACGTCGGCGCAGCAACCTGGAGTGCCGATGGCAAATACGCCGTGGTGATAGTTACCGCGCAGGATTACAAAGACCGCTGGATAATGAAGCTTGACCCCGAAACGGGCAAACTGAGCGTGCTTGACCGTCAGCGCGATGAGGCCTGGATAGCCGGCCCTGGCATTAACGGCTTTGGCGGCGGCAGCACCGGTTGGTTGGATAACCAGCATTTTTATTTCCAGAGCGAAGCAAGCGGCTACTCGCATATTTATGTGGTTGATGTAGCTACCGGCGAGAAAAAACAACTCACCACCGGCAAGTGGGAAGTGCAAACACTCAGGCTTTCGCAGGATAAAAAGGACTTTTATTTTACCGCCAACATGGAGCACCCCGGCATTACCCACTTTTACCGGATGCCCGTTACCGGCGGCGAACCCATCAAACTAACCACCATGAAAGGCGGCAACGAGGTTTCGCTTTCGCCCGACGAAAAGTGGCTGGCCATTAGCTACTCGTACACCAACAAACCTGCCGAATTATACATCCAACCAAATAAACCCGGTGCCAAAGCGGTGCAGGTAACCAATTCGGCCAGCGAGGAGTTTAAATCGTACGGCTGGCGCGCGCCCGAGATATTCAGCTTTAAGAACCGCTACGGTACCGATATTTACGCGCGGGTTTACACCCCGGCCAAACCGCTGCCATCGCACCCGGCCGTATTGTTTGTTCACGGCGCGGGCTATTTGCAGGATGTGATGTACAAGTGGAGCACCTCGTACTTTCACGAGTATATGTTTAACAACCTGCTTGCCGATGCCGGTTATACCGTTTTAGAAATGGACTATACCGGCAGCGCAGGCTATGGCCGCGATATCCGCACAGGCATCTACCGCCACATGGGCGGTAAAGATTTGACCGATGAGGTTGACGGCGTTAAACTGTTGGTTGATAAATATGGCGTTAACCCTAAAAACGTAGGCTTATACGGCGGCAGTTATGGCGGCTTTATAACCCTGATGGCTATGTTTACCCAACCCGATGTTTTTGCCGCCGGCGCGGGACTGCGGAGCGTTACCGATTGGGCACATTACAACCACGGCTACACCGCGCAGATACTGAACGAACCTTATAACGATGAAAAAGCCTACAAACTAAGCTCGCCCATTTATTTTGCCGACGGTTTAAAAGGACGTTTGCTGATGTGCCATGGCATGGTTGACCAGAACGTGAACTTTCAGGATATTGTCCGCGTAAGCCAAAGGCTGATAGAGTTGCATAAGCAAAACTGGGAACTGGCCGTTTTCCCGGTTGAAGATCACGGCTTTGTACAACCCAGCAGCTGGACGGATGAGTATAGCCGGATATTTAAGTTGTTTAATGAGACGTTGAATAAATAGAGGGAATAAAAAAGCCTCACCAGTTATCTGGTGAGGCTTTCTATCCAAAATATTGAGTACGGCGTTGTCCTAAAACTTAACCCCCTGTATATGTGCCAAATGGTGCCTGCCATGCCAGGAGTACAAGCCCAATACTTTACGCAAGGGTGCAGTTTCTTTGTTGGCCGGGTGAAAATAGGTGCGGTTCCATTGTTCGTCGGTTAAGCCTTCCATTAGGGCCACCCAGCGCTGGTGCATACCCTCGAGCATACGCAACGCTGGTTCAACCGGGAGTTTGGAGTCGGCAAACAAGGCCCAGTCGGCTTCCTCGTAGGGTTTAATAGTTGGATTATCTTCGGTCAGGGCAAATTTAAACCGGGCAAAAGCGTTCAGGTGGCTATCGGCTGTATGATGAACGACTTGCCTTATGGTCCAGCCACCGGTGCGGTAAGGCGTATCCAGTTGCTTTTCGTTAAGTGTCATCACGGCATGGCGCATTTTAGCGGGCAGGGTTTTGATATCGTCCATCCACTCTTGCATTTGTTGCTGTGTGTACGATGCCGGGGCTACGTATTTGCCTATTGGGTATTTAGCTTTCTCTAATTGGTCGGTACTCATTATCGGGGATGTGTTAATGCTTAAAAGTTTAAGGTAGGGTGTTTTTTGTTAAAGTCTGTCGCATCCTGGTAAATTTTTGCAGCCTCCAGGGTTTTGCCTTCACCAAAAAGCTGTCCCATAAAGGTAATACTGGCAGGCAAACCACGGCGGTTTAAGCCGTTAGGCAGCACTACGCAGGGGTTACCCGTTAAATTGGTAAGCGACAGGTTTGCGCTAAACGATGGCGCTACGTACAGGTCAAGGCCTTTTAGGTTATCATACCATTGCTGTATCAGCACAGTGCGTGCCCGCTGGGCATTGATATATTCAACCGCCGGTACAAACTGTGCCGCCCTAAAGGTGTTTGGCCATGCGCCGCGGCGTTGCTGGGCAAGCATATCGTCTTTATGGTTCAACACCAGTTCCTGGAAAGCCGCGCCGGCCTCGGTACTCAGAACAAAGGTGATGGAGCCGAAAGGTATTTTAGGCAGTTCAATGGGTACCAGTTCCGCGCCAAGCTCTTTTAACTTAGCCAGCGTTAACGAGTCGTTTGCATGGTTTTGGGTACGGGCGTTATCGAAAGCTGATTTCAGGTAGCCTATCTTCCAGCCTTTCAGGTCTTTTACCGTACCGTCGTACTTAAACGGCGCGGCAATGGTGCTCAGGTCGTTAGGGTCGGTGCCTTGTATGGCGTTAAAAACTATGGCGGCATCCTCAACGCTGCGGGTTATCGGCCCAAGCTTATCCATGCTCCAGCTTAGCGCCATTGCGCCGTATTTGCTTACGCGACCAAACGAAGGCCTCAAACCGGTATCGCCGCACTCGGTTGATGGGGATACGATAGAGCCTAAGGTCTCCGACCCTATCGCAAAAGGCAAACAACCCGCGCTTACAGTTGACGCAGGCCCTGCAGATGAACCGCTTGAGCCCCGGGTTATGTCCCATGGGTTACGGGTTTGGCCGCCGAACCAGGTATCGCCTTGTGCCAGTTCGCCTAAAGTTAACTTGGCAACCAATACAGCACCTGCATCTTCCAATTTTTTAACAACGGTAGCGTCAATGCCTAAACTTTGTTCTTTATAAGGTGCTGCGCCAAACGTTGTTTTAGAATCAGCAGACGATAACAGATCCTTTACCCCGAACGGGATACCGTGCAATACGCCGCGATACTTACCGGCCTTAATTTCGGCATCGGCCCGGGCGGCCTGTTTAAGCGCGTGCTCTTCGGTGAAGTTTACAACAAACAACAATTTGCTGTTGTACTTTTTTAATCGGTCTAAAAAGAATTGTGTCAGCTCAACCGATGTGATCTGTTTGGTGCGTATCAGCTCTGCCAGTTGGCGAACGGTATAAAATGCCAGGTCGTTTTTATCGGCAGGTAACTTAACCGGGGCTATTTTTGACAAGGTAAACCCGCTTGTTTTATCGGGGTTAACAAACCCTACCGGAACCGGGTTGAAGTTTAAGGCCGGCACTGTGCTGTTCGGCAAATTCAGCTTCCTGATGGCGTTATAGCTGGCTAAATTGCCATTCAGATTGTTCACCATAGAGTCGATCTGGGGCTGACTAAACGCCATCCCGTTTACCTTTTGTGCCTCTTTAATCACATCAGCGGTGATGGGGGTTTCGGCTACATACCAAACAAAAGCGCCTAAAACAAAACTCAGGCTGCTTACGGCAAAAAGGGTAAGGTACTTTTTAGTTGTGGTTTTTATCATGGTCAGTTTTTTTAGGTGTATTTTCAGTTTTTTATGCTTAAAACCATAAGTTTAATAAGCTTTGCCCTAATTTAGCGTTTTAGGCTCGTTATATAAAATAGAATGATCAAAAAGTTATTGCTTGTTGTACTGATAGCAGGATATATACGGGCCAATGCCCAGGATAATATAAAAACAGATGTGTTGGTGATAGGCGGCGGTGCCAGCGGGGTAGCCGCCGGTATACAGTCGGCACGGAGCGGTGTTCAGTCCATGATCGTAGAGCCCGGCCCCTGGCTTGGCGGGAGTTTGACGGCCGCCGGTAATTCTATTTTGGATGCCAACCGTAATTTTCCATCCGGTATATGGGGCGAGTTCCGTAAACATGTACGCGAGTTTTACAAAAACACGCCGGGCTTTGATACAGCCGCCAACGCTTCGCTCAGGTTTGAACCATATACCGGTGCCGCCATCCTTAAAAAGATTACCGACACCGTAAAGCGTTTAACTGTTAAGCTAAACACCCCATGGACCAGCATTAAAAAAAACGGCGATCTGTGGAATGTAGGCATCACCCAAAAAGGGCAGCCGGTAACTATTGAAGCCAGGGTGGTTATTGACGCCACCGAAACCGGCGACGTAGCCGCTAAAGCAGGTGCTAACTTTGATGTAGGCTTTGAAAGCAAAAAAATGTCGGGCGAAAGCATTGCCCCCGATGAGGCAAACCCGCTTATCGAAGAAATTACCTGGATAGCCATTTTAAAGGATTATGGCCGCGCTGCCGACCGTACCATTGATAAACCCGAGGGTTACGATCCTGCTTTATATAGTTGCCTTAAGGGTAAAGACATCAAAAAAATGCTGGCCGATGCTAAACTGCCCAACGATAAATACATGGTTAAATGGGCCGAATGCGCCAACAGCTTCCCGGTTACCACGACCGACATGGAACCCGATGAGCGTGAAGATTTTTACAAAAAATGCCGCCTGCATACTTTAGGTCTGGTTTATTACCTGCAAACCGAGTTAGGCTTTAAAAACCTGAGCCTCGATTTCCAGGAGTTCCCAACGCCCGATAGGTTGCCGATGATACCATTTATCCGCGAAGCACGCCGTGCTCAAGGCCAGGTGCGCATGGTTGCCGATGATATTTTTACGCCGTACGACCGTGCTTCAAAACTATACCGCACCTCCATTGCTGTCGGCGATGCCTCGCCCGGCCAGCATTACGCGGCTAACAGCAATGCGCCCAAAGTAAGCTACCCGCCAATGCCGGGCTATAGCATTCCCTTAGGCGTGGTAGTATTGCGCGACGTGGACAACTTTTTGGTAACCGAAAAAGCTATGTCGACCACCCACCTGGTCAATGCCAGTACTTTTTACCCATCGGTACAAATGACTTTGGGTCAGGGCGCTGGAACGGTAGCGGCGTTTTGCGCTTTTTACAAGACCACTACCAAAAAGCTACAGGTACGTGAGATACAAAAAGAGATCATCCGTTTTGATGGTTACCTGATGCCTTTTGTAGATGTACCCCAAACCGACCCTTACTTTAGGGCCATCCAGCAAATTGGCGCTACGGGTTTGCTCAAGGGCGTACAAGCAACCAAAGGAAAAACAACAGCGGTTTACTTTTTGCCCGATTCGGCTGTGCAAACTGCTGAGATCAAACCCGTGCTGATGGAGATATACGCCCGCTCCTTCCTCTGGTTTAACAAAACCAAACCGGGCGCAGTATTTACCATCGGCAATTTGCTTTCGCTGATCAGCGAGATGACGCTTGCCGACCCTAAAACCCTGCAGCTCAACGTAAAAAAATATTGGGATACCAAATACAAATTCAACACACCTTTTGACCTGGATAAGCCCGTTACCCGGCGCGAATTCGCGGTGCTGACCAACCTGTATATCAACCCCTTTGGCAGGGATGTAAATATTGCGGGCAAATTGGTAAATTGAGCCACCAAATATTAAACCTGTAAGTATTTTCACATGGCCTTTAAACATCAACTGCTTTTCGCGATAGCATTATTATTAGGCAGTGCGGCGTTCGCGCAAACCGAGACTTACCCACCGGTTGAGCAGGTTGCTGCCGATTTCAAAAAAATAGTCGACCGCCCAAAGGTTGACTTTAACGCGTCATTTCAAACCACCAAAACCGATTCAGTTATTATTGAGCGCGGTTATATCTACAGCGAAAAAGATGAAAAAGTACCTATCCTGATCTACAAACCGCTATCGGCGCAAGCCAAATTTCCCGCAGTAATTTTTTTGCACGGCACTGGTGGTAAAAAGGACGAGGCCGGCATCAAAAATATGCTGATGCAATTGACCAAACGCGGAATTATGGGCATCGCTATTGACGCGCGTTTTCATGGGGCACGTATCCCGGGCGGGGCACACTCCTCAACTGAATATGTAGCGGCTGTTACCAAAGCCTGGCAAAATACCGACGCTGCACACCAAACGCATCCTTTCTTCTGGGACACCGTGTACGACCTTTGGCGGCTGACCGACTACCTGGTAACTCGTCCTGATGTGGATGCCAACCGGCTGGGCATGGGCGGTATATCCATGGGTGGTATTGAAACCTGGATGGCGGCATCCGTTGACAAACGCATCAAGGTGGCTGTACTGGATATCTCAGCGCAAAGCTTCAAATGGTCGCTGGAGAACGACCGCTGGCAGGGCCGCGCACATACCATACAAGGCGCGCACCTGCAAGCTGCCAAAGACCTGGGCGACACCGCATTGAACAAACGCAATGTAAAGCCTTATGGGATAAACTGGTACCCGGCATAACCGGCGAGTTTGATTGCCCGTCCATGATCAGGCTTTTAGCCCCCCGGCCGCTATTAGTACTGAGTACCGAAAAGGATAACAACTGCCCCTTGCCCGGTGCCAAAATGGCGTTTGCATCGGCACAGGTTGCTTATGGCCCCGATAATGCGGACAAGCTAAAAATGGATATCGCACCAAACCTGCCGCATAAAACCACGCCTGAACATGCAAAAATGACTGTAGACTGGTTTGCCAAATGGCTGTAAGTAGTTATCAATTACTTGCGAAAAAGATTGTAATGCAGGATATTCAGTCAAACAAAAAGGAGCAAAAAATCCTTATTCCTTGCTCCTTATATCTTTGCTCCAAAAAACCTACTTACTCAAATACATCGATTTCTCTTTGTACAGGTTCCTAAAGTATGGGTCTTGCAGGTTGGGGATAAAACGTATAGCCTCGCCGGTCGATTTCATTTCAGGTCCCAGTTCTTTGTTTACTTCGGGGAATTTATCGAACGAGAACACTGGCTCTTTAATGGCGTAACCCTGTAGTTTGCGCTCAATGGTAAAATCTTTGATCTTATTTTCGCCCAGCATTACTTTGGTGGCAATATTAATGTAAGGCACATCGTAAGCTTTGGCAATAAAAGGCACCGTACGCGATGCACGCGGATTGGCTTCAATTACATAAACGTGGCCGTCTTTAATGGCAAATTGTATGTTAAGCAGCCCGCGCACGTTTAACGCCCTGGCAATTTTAGCAGTATGCTCTTCCATTTGGGTTATCACATTGTCGTACAGGTTAAAGGGCGGCAGCACGGCATACGAGTCGCCCGAGTGGATGCCCGCCGGCTCAATATGTTCCATCAAGCCAATAATGTGAACATCATCGCCATCGCATATCGAGTCCGACTCTGCTTCTTCTGCACGGTCTAAAAAGTGGTCTATCAGTACACGGTTTCCCGGCAGGTTGCGCAGCAGGGTAACTACTGCTTTCTCCAGGTCTTCGTCGTTTATAACAATGCTCATGCCCTGCCCGCCTAATACATAGCTTGGCCTTACCAACACCGGGTAACCTACCTGGTGCGCAACTTCAATAGCCTCTTCGGCACTTTCGGCAACACCATATTTAGGGTATGGAATGTCCAGTTCTTTCAACAGATCCGAAAAACGACCGCGGTCTTCGGCAATGTCCATGTTGTCGTACGATGTTCCAATAATTTTGATGCCATGTTCATGCAGTTTTTCGGCCATCTTCAATGCCGTTTGCCCACCAAGCTGAACGATAACGCCTTCGGGTTGTTCCAGTTCGATAATCTCGCGCACATGCTCCCAAAAAACCGGCTCAAAGTACAGCTTATCGGCCATGTTAAAATCCGTCGATACCGTTTCG
>JACXTT010000811.1_pt1 | contig 53032 bp, 46 predicted proteins | sample 9270951 | NCBI WGS metagenome assembly JACXTT01 (sample SAMN15532306, study PRJNA645909) | rock metagenome | isolation source: weathered quartz diorite | place: Puerto Rico | collected 2017-06-21
TTGTGGGCATTTGGCCGCTGGCGAGTTACAAGCAGGCCCTACGGCTGAATAACGAGGTGCCCGGGATTATTATTCCGGAGGCCCTTCTGAAATCGCTCGAAGTTGCGGGGACGGCAGCGCGTGAACGTGGATTTGCCGTGGCGCGAGAGATGCTGGCGTGGGCGCGAACGGAATTGGCGGGCGCGTATTTGATTCCGCCGTTTAAACGATACGAGGAGATTTTGGAAGTCTTATAAGTAAGCTACCTCAGGGGCTAAAGCCCCTATGTGGGCCATTCTTTCTGGCGCGGTTGAAGCCGTGCCCTCCCGAACAAAACAAAGACTATGGGCTACTTGTGCTTCTTGGGGAGGGATTCGAGAGCGATAGCCAAATCGCGAACGCCGCGCCGAATTTCGCGAGAGTCGACCGCCGCGAAGCCGAGTTGCAGGCCTTGGCGCGGCAAAGGTTGACGGCTGTAGGCGCCGAGTGGAGTGACGTCCACATTGCGCGATTTTGCGGCCTTGGCTGCGGCTTTTTCTGAAATCCCCTTTTGCAACCAACCGACCGTTTGCAGGCCGGCTTCAATCGGGGAGATTTCCAAAAGCCCCTGCAATTCATGGCGAGCGGACTCTAGCAAAGTACCTAAACGCCCGGCATAGAGCTCGCGCATGCGCCGGATATGTCGGCCGAAGTGACCCTCCTTGATGAATTCACACAGAATTGCTTGATCGAGAACGGGCGCGTGGCGCGTTGTAAGCGATTTGGCCGCAGCGAAGCGATCGACTAAATCTTGGGGAACGACGAGATAGGCTAGACGCAGCGAAGGGAACAGGACTTTGCTGAAACTGCCTGCGTAGAGAACACAACCGGAGCGATCGAGGCCCTGCAAAGCAGGAATGGGGCGTCCGGAGTAGCGGAACTCACCGTCGTAATCATCTTCGAAAATTAGTGCGCCGGAAGAATTGGCCCAGTCGAGCAGCGCGAGACGGCGTGAGAGGCTCATTGTGGTACCCAGTGGAAATTGGTGGCCGGGAGTAACGTAAACGAGGCGCGCGTTGTGCGCACTGCCAGTTGGAAGCCTCATGCCTTCGTTGTCCACGCCCGTGTGAAGAACTTTTGCGCCGATTGCTTCAAACACTTGCACGGCCCCGATGTACCCGGGGCCTTCCATGCAGATGCGATCGCCGCGATCGACAAAAAGGCGCGCGGTCAGATCCAGAGCTTCCTGCACTCCGGAGACGATGGCGATTTGTTGTGATTGGCACTTCACGCCGCGCGAGGAAGCGAGATATTCCGCGACCGCACGTTGCAATGGTTCGTAGCCCATCGGAGCGCAGCCAAGAAGACGTTGCGTGGAGACGCGGCGAAGAGCGCGGGCCGAGGCTTGAGTCCAGAGCTCCATGGGAAAGACGTCAAGGCCGGGTACATTGGAACGGAAAGCGCGCGTGACGCGGTTGTCATAGCCGGGGAAAAGAGCAATTTGCTTTGCGTAAGTGGAAAGATGGCGCTTCGGGGCAGCTTTCTTGCTCTCGTTTGTGGATTCGTGGCGACGGACGTTCAGCCATTCTTCCGGAAGCGTTCTGCTGACGCGTGTGCCCGAGCCGATGACGCCCTCGAGATAACCCTCGGATGTGAGTTGTTCAAACGCACTGACAATCGTTCCGCGAGAGAGGCTGTAGAGCTTAGCGAGTTCCCTCGTGGAGGGGAGCTGCACGCCGGGGCGTAACTGGCCGTTTAGAATTTGTTCGCGAATCGTCGAGTAGAGCCAGCGATATGCGAGCGCGCCCGCGGCTGGCGGGGGAAGCGTAAGATGGAAGGAAGCAGTGCGTTTCGGCATGAAAGTGGTACAACCACAAAGAGATAAATGGTCCTTTTCGGAAGGACCACTTCAATTTACCCTAGGAGCGTGAAAATGAGCAACAGTCATAGGTGGAAATCATGGGCAGGACTGAGCGCGGCACTGCTGTTTGCGGGAGCTCTATGCGCGATTTTTGGGCTAAGACTTTCACGCGCTGCGCAAGATCAAACGGATCGCAAGGTCCGCGTTGCCAAGGAGCAAGCGCTGCCGCAGCTCGATGGCGGAAAACTAAAGGCGACGCTGGTGGAAGTTACCTACGCTCCCGGAGCGGAGTCGTCTCCGCACAGCCATCCGTGTCCCGTGATCGGCTACGTGGTCTCTGGCGAACTGCGCACGCAAGTGAAGGGCAGCGCGGAGGAGAGATACAAGGCGGGCGAAACCTTTTATGAGCCGCCCAACGGCGTGCATCTGGTTTCTGCGAACGCGAGCAACCGCGAGCCTGCAAAACTGCTCGCAATCTTTGTTTGCGATCACGAAGCGGAACTCAGCAGACCGGTTCAAATAGAAAGCCAAAAAGGAAAAGAGTAATGATGAGCAGCAGAGCGATGCCGATTCTCGGAAGACTCGCGGGAGGCGAGGAACGTGCTGAGCGCTATACCGTGAAATTCCTTCGGATCATGTTAGGAGCCGCTTTTCTCAATGGAATCGCGTCGCGGTTTGGACTGTATGGAAAAAACGTGGGCTATGGAAACTACGCGAACTATATGAAGTACGCAGGCGAAGTGAATTCGTTCATGCCGGTTTCGATGATTCCGTTCCTTGCAAACGCGGCGACAGTTGCAGAGCTAACTTTTGGACTGCTCCTTGTATTCGGGCTGTGGGTGCGCTGGGCTGCGTATGGAAGCGCGGTGCTGCTCATTATGTTTGGAATTGCAATGGCGATTTCGTTTGGAATCGTCTCGCCGCTGGACTATTCGGTGTTCTCGGCCTGCGCAGGCGCCTTGGTGGTCGCCGTTTACGAAGAAAGAAAAGGAGCAGCGCAGAATTAGATTTTTGAAGTGAGCCATTCAACCGCAAGGAGATGCGATGCGTAAGTTACATCTTTTGACGTTGGTCGTTTTTCTTTTGTTTGCGAATACAGTCAGCTTCGGCGGTGCGAACGACGATACGGAGCTGTTGAAAGTCCGCCGGAGCGTGTGGATCGAGTGGATTGAGAACGACCAGGAAGCACTGAAAAAGCTTGTGCCGGCAGATACTGTGGTGATCAGCACAGGCGAGCCTGGCATCAAGCACCAAGCGGAAGTGCTGAAAGCGGCAGCCGATTATCACGCGGCGCGTGGAAAATTGATTAGTCTCGAATTTCCGAAAACAGAAGTGCAGCATTTTGGCGACGTGGCCGTGACGTGGAGCGAGTATGTGTTGGAGCTGGAAGTCGGAGGGAAGGGCGAGAAGACCGTCGGCCGCGTGGTAGAGGTTTTTGTGAAGCGCAACGGCCAGTGGACGAATCCCGGCTGGCATACCGATTCGGAGAATTTTTCAAATCCATCCCCGGCTTCGTGAATCGCCTGCAGTAAACGGCTCAACGAGCATCGGAAGTCGTTAATGGGGAGCGGAAGCAGGCACAACGCTGGTGTGGTCGTGGATGATTCGCCAGCCCTCCGGGGAGCGCTGAAATACCAGAGAAAAGACGCCACCGACATCGCCCTTTTCGCGTGCCAGATGCCAATGTCCGAGAACCAGCGCAGCATCCGGTCCCAGGGCGCGAATTTCAAGTCCGGAAAAATCCAGCTTGCCCATCGCTTGCCGATCGGGATAGCTCTTCTGATATCGCTCGCGCACTGCGTTAAAACCGCGGGCAACGCCGCTGCTTCCTGAAAAAGTCAGTTCGTCGGAATGCCAATAGCCTTCCAGGAAAGCGTCCACATTCCCGTCGTTCCATGCCTTTTGTTGTGCGCTAAGGATCGCCTCGATTGCGTATCGGTTATTTCTTGCGCTGTTTTCTTTCTGTTCTTTCTTAGTGCTGTTTGCTGCGGCGGCGAAACCGCTCGAGACAAAAACAGCCACGAGAAGTGCCCATCCCAAACGCCTCATGTAAACTCCTTATCTTCAGTGATTTACCGGTGTCGTAAAGCCATGCTTTCCTAGCCAGCTTTCAAAAGGACTAATTCCGGTAGTACCCACGGCCCATTGTCGCGCGCAGTACTCTCCGTCAAACTGCTCGCGAGGCTGAGGAATGTTTTCCGCCATGCTACTTACAATCTCGGTTGTGGCACTAAGTCAGTTTGCCGCTTACTACTGGCGCGCTCTGGTTGTGGGTGTTGCATCTCAGCCGGTTTCGGAGCGGGTCTTTGAGGCTGCCCGCGTTCAGGACGGCGAATTGACAGGCCAGCACTTCGCGGTCTTCGCAGAGTTGCACGAACTCACGCCGGACCTCCGGCCGGGCCTGCGCGGCATCGGACTTGTGCGGATGTATTACCACGCGGTGCAGGCATTTGGCAAAATCGCCGGCCGCTTCTCCGATTCAATTGCGCAATGGACAGAACGCGAACGCCTGCTCTGCGCGCGCTACGCCGCAGTGCAGATCGACCGCCGCTTGCAAGCGAACCTCGCGCTGGCCGCTTCGATTCGCTCCTGCTAGGCAATCAGCTCTGAAGTTCTCCAGGAGCTTCGCCGGGTCCTTGCATTTTCTCTGGTCAATTCCCAAAATAAGCGCATCCGACTCAAATCGTCGGACACGCAAAACATGGCTTCTGTTCTTTTGCAACTCCGCGCTATCCACATTTGTTTTATCTCAACTTGGTTTTTGTATCTCGGACTTATTTTCTACTTGCGCTGGCCTGAAAAGCCTGTGCCGATTGTCTTCCCCTTAGCATTGGGCGCGTTTGCAATTCTTTCGATTTCAGTGGCATTGAAGCTTCGTCGGCAGCTTTTATTTGCGTCGGCTGCAGCGCTAGCATCGCAGCCTGAAAACGTGGAGTTGCTCAAGCGCTGGAGGGCAGGAAACATAATGTCGTTCGCTTTTGCCGAGAGCATAATGCTCTTTGGTGTGCTCCTAAAGCTTCTAGGAGCGGCGTGGAACGTGGTGGGAATATTCTTTGTTGGCGGCTTGATTCTGATCCTTCTGTGGACGCCACGTGCAATCACGCCAAAGTCTTGAACCAGTTTGCAGAAATCCTTCCCAGTATCTTAGTACGCCCAGCGCAAGAGAATGCCGCCCGTGGTGTAGCCTGCGCCCACAGTGAGGATAAGAACTAGGTCCCCCTTTTTGAGGCGGCCCTGCGCGACGGCATCACGCAAACCGAGCGGAATCGTTGCAGCCGTGGTGTTTCCGTATTTGTCGATATTCACCATAACCTTCGAATCGGCCACTCCCAAGCGTTCCTGCATTGCCTGAATGATGCGCAGATTCGCCTGATGCGGCACGACGAGCGCGATATCGTCGCTCTTTAGTCCGTTGCGCTCGACAAGGTGCGCAGCAAGGTCCGCCATACGCCGCACAGCGTACTTGAAAACTTGCGAGCCTTCTTGATGCACATAGTGCATTTTGTTTTCGACGGTTTCTACCGAAGAGGGATGTAGAGAGCCGCCGCCAGGCATAAAAAGATATTGGCCGCCGGAACCGTCCACATCGTGTTCAAAATCCAGGATGCCTTCGTTCGGGCCGGCAGGTTCGATCAGCGCCGCACCTGCGCCGTCGCCGAAGAGCACGCAAGTCGCGCGATCTTGATAATTCAAAATTGAAGTCATTGTGTCGCTGCCGATAACCAGCGCCTTTTTGTGCGTGCCATTGCCGACAAATTGCGCGCCGACGGTCAGCGCGTACGCGAATCCCGAACAGGCCGCGGAAAGGTCGAAACCCCAGGCTTTGTTCGCGCCGATACGATCTTGCACTAAGCAAGCTGTGGCGGGGAAGAACATATCAGGAGTAACGCTGGCCACGACGATGAGATCAATATCTGCCGCGTTCGTCTTTGTAAGTTGCAGCACGCACTTGGCCGCTTCCGTGGCCATGTGCGACGTTGCCATCCCTTTGTCCACAACGTGACGCTCGCGAATTCCGGTGCGGGTGCGAATCCATTCGTCGTTTGTTTCGACAATTTTCGCCAAATGGTCATTGGTCATCGTGCGTGGGGGCACGAAACCGGCCACGCCGGTAATTCTCGCCGCAATGCGGTGGGACATGATGCTCCTCTTGAGCCGACCTGGAAACAAAGAAAGGAAATTCTATGCGATGCTGCCTTTACTGTACAAGTTTTAGGCACTTCCTGACGGATTTAGTAGCGGAAGAGATAGCTGAGTTTGACGAAAAAGAGCCGTCCTGTGGTGTTGGTGGGCGAGCGTTGCAAGAGCACCCGTGGGGGTACTGTCGTGTCGTCGAGCCGCAAGTTGCTGAAGCTGTTGTTGTAGCCGACGTACAACGCAGTCCCCGGATGCACAAGATACGTGAGCAAAAAGTCCGGCACAAAATTCTTCGAAGGCTGCACGGGTCCGCCGTCAAAACTGCCGAGGTTGCGCTGCAGATCCAGCAATTGCGTGTTCGCGAGCGTTGCGTCGTAATCCATGATCATGCGGAGCGAAAGTTCGCGCGTGAACTGGTAATTCACCTTTGTGCGGAGCAGATAATTGTTGAAGACCGGGTGCCCTGGATTGAATGGTGCGGGAGTAGAGCCGTCGCGCGTGCCCAAGCGGTAATAGATCGCGGTTTCGTCCACGCGGAAGCGGGCAGATGGGCGAACCGTGATACCGAGGTTGACCCGATTCACATTGCCAAGAAAGGGCTGCAAACCGCTCGCCGGGAAAAAGTTTTCGCCCGTGCCGGTGGTGTAGCGGCCCGTGAAGCTCAGCCACTTATAAGGCGCAGAAGAGAACTGAAACGCGGTGCTGTGCTTGCGGAAAGGGATGTTTGCAAAGAGCTCGTACGCTTCACCACGGCTGACGATGAAAGTAGTCTGCCGCGTCCAATCAATTTGGAAGCCTATTGCAGCGCCCCAGTCCTGCATAACGCCGTTATGATCCCAATCTACAAGCTCGCTTACCGATGGACCGAAATCGACAATTTTGCTTTTCACCGGGCGCCAATAATATCCAACTGCGGAAGTTTGCTGGCGAATGTCCACGCGCGGGACGAAACCAAGTTCGGTGCAAAATCCCGGACTGTAGTCGGAGTAGGTGCTGGTCATCAGAAAGTGGCGGCCCGCGTAGGAGAGATCCGCGTACAACGTATTACCCTGCTGCGAGGAGGCGTTGACGTTCGGGCCTGCACTTGGAGGAAAGTCGAAATTCTGGCACAGCTGGGGTAATCGGTTATCTTGCCGCGTCCAACTGTGTGCCGCTTGAATGTCGCTCACCCAATTCTTGCTGAGTTTTAATCGCGCATCCAGAGACACAACGCGGTTGCTGGTATCCGCAAAATCACGCGTGGATGCAAAGGCCCCAATGTAGGACTGCCTGCCAAACTCCCGAGCCACGCGCACCACGCCGTCCACAGCGCGCGTATCGAACGGGCCGCCAGGCGTTTGATCCCGCCCGGGCTGGCGATCGTCAATCGCCAGAGCACCCACAGTCCATGAGCCGACTTTGCCGGTCATGCGCGCGCCGAATTGCGGATTCATGATCTCGCGAGAGAAAAAGAGATTCACTGGCGTCATGAAGAACCCCGCGTTTTCGATGAAAAAGGGCCGCTTTTCCGGAAAAAATACGGCGAAGCGTTGATTGACCGTAACCTGAGGATCGTCGGATTCCACCTGGCTGAAATCCGGATTCAGCGTGACATCGAACGTGAGCGAATCTTTTGCGACGAATTTGGCGTCGAGCCCCGCACGATGTTCGAACACGTTTTTGTAAGCGGGAGGAGAACCGTCCGCCGGCTGGTCCAGAAAATGATTTCCAGCGAGCAAACCGTACGGAATGAACTGGATGTTACGTCCGGGGGAAACGTGTTCGAGGCCATTCACCGGGGCAAATTGCTGCGCGAGGCCCTGCACACGCTGCGTGACATAGGGCCAATAGTCGTACTCACTCTTCCTTAAAATCGTTCGATAGAGCGCCACGCCCCACGTCTGTTCCGGCTCGTGCGAAAAGCGCAAGCTCTTGAACGGGATCGAAAACCAAACGATAAAGCCGCCTTTGGTCAGGCGGCCTTCAGTGTTCCACACCGTGTCAAAGCTATAGTCGTAGCCTTGGCCTTCCGTGTAAATGGCGTCCTGCTGAATTCCAAGTGGATTGGAAAAATAGTAGTAGGCGCGATGCTTGTCGTGAAAGGTGTCGAGAAAAACGCCTACCCCGTCGTCCTGGTCGAGGTCTTCACGCTTGGAGAGGTGCGCCCGAACGTCACCCGACAAGTCCTTACATTCGAACACGACATAGAGATTCTTCTGATCATAGGAAAGATAAGCGATCGTCGGCTCACTCGCCGGATCGCCGTCACCCGGAATGTTTTGGCGAAAATCCTTGACGACAAGCTCGGCTTCGCGAGCGCGACCTTCGAGAAAATCCTCCAGTTTGGGAGCACGTGTGACCCGCGGAATGGTGGAAAGCGGAACTGTTGTGGTTGGGGGAGACGGCACGGCGTGCTTCTGCGCTTGCGCCGCCGCGACGGCGATGCAGAAAAACAACGTCCCAAGAAAGAGCAACCGGAAGAGGGCCCCCATGAGGTTTACCTGATATAACGTGTTGAAGGAATCTACGCAAGAGTAAAGTCGTATTATTGCAAATCCCAGTTACGGGTGCGTCCAGTGCCTAAGAGTGGATCAGTTCGTGCTTCCAGCTAAGCGTGGCAGTCTTTTGCAAGGTTGCCGCGACGGAGCAGTATTTTTCCGCGCTCAGGGCAATCGCGTGCTTCACCGCGTCTTCGGAGAGGTTACCGCCGATGCGGAAAAGAATCTCCAGCCTTTTCCACACGGTTGGAGGGTTGGCCGCTCGTTCACCGGAGCAAATCACTTCCAGCCAATCCACCTTCTGGCGCTTCTTTTCGAGAATGATGACGATGTCCGTTGCTGTGCAAGCCCCCAGTGCCATCAGAAGCAGCTCCATTGGGCCCGGGCCTTCATTCGTGCCGCGATCCGAGTCGAGATGAATCGTATGCCCGGATGGACTTATGGCGCGGAACTTTTGACCACCTGTCCACACCACTCTTGCCGTTTGCATCGAGCGCTCTCCTCTCGCTAGCTTATCGCCGATTTAAGTTGGTTGGAAACTTTTACGAACCGCGGCCGGATGACAGAGAATTGACTTCAATAATTGGGTTGGGCTGGTGCCGCATTGCCTGTACAAAAACTTCAACAATCTTCCTATCGAATTGCGCATTCGAGCAGCGTTCCAGTTCGGAGAGGGCGTCCGAAGCGGCGCGGCCTTTCTTGTAGGTGCGATCGCTGGTGATGGTGTCGTAAGCGTCGGCAACGGCCACAATGCGCGCGCCGAGAGGAATTTGTTCGCCGGAGAGCGCGTCAGGATAGCCCGAGCCGTCAAAAAACTCATGATGATGCAGAACCATCTCACGGATTCGCGCCAACGGCGTGAGCGGCTCCAGAATTTTCGCGCCAAAAACGACGTGCGACTTCATCAGCTCCCACTCTTCGGGATTCAACGGGCCGGATTTGTTCAAAATCTGCTCCGGGATTCCGACTTTACCGATGTCATGCAGAACCGCGCCAAGGCGAATCTCTTCCACTTCCGCGTCGCTCATATTCATCGCTTCGGCAATCAGCGCCGCGTAGGCGGAGACTTTTTGCGAGTGACCTTGCGTATAGTGGTCTTTGGCGTCGATCGCGAATGCGAGTGAGGTCACGGTATCCAGCACGGCCTGCGGCAGCGCTTGCGGTCCGTCTTGTTCTTCCGCAACGGTCGTCGGGGTCCCGGCTAATTCGGTAGCCGCGAGCGATTCGGTGAACTGTTTCAATCGCTGATATATCTCTTCGAATGCTTCTGGCCCTGTGGCGAACAGGCGCTTCAGCGTGACGCCGAGATAGGCTTCGAGGACGTCGCGCTTCCATTTTTTTGCTTCGTTGGGATCGAAATGATCCGCTGTGGAAACGGCATTTCCGCCCTGATGCTTCGAAAGGTACATTGAAGCGTCCGCGACCTGGATCAATTCCTGAGGCGAAGACCCGTGCAGCGGATAGCAGGCAATACCGAAGCTGGCGGAAATGTTCTTTTCGCGCAGAAGCGGATCCGCGGAAACCCATCCGCGAAGTTTGGACGCGAGCTGACGCGCCTGCTCCATTGAAGTTTCCGGCATCAAAATGACAAATTCATCGCCGCCGTAACGCGCAACCACATCCGAGCGGCGGCAGTTCGTCTCCAGAATTTGGCCGACGCGCTGCAGCACGAGGTCGCCCTCGAGGTGGCCGTAAAAATCGTTTACAAATTTAAAGCGGTCGAGGTCCATCAACACCAGAGCAAAGGCGCGTCCAGCGCGGGTGGAACGCTTCCATTCGGCCGAAAGCGCTTCCATAAAAAAGCGATGCGTCTTTACACCAGTGAGTCCATCCGTGATGGCCTGCTCCTGCGCTTTCTGGAACGTGAGGGCATTGTGCAGCGCGCCGGAAATCAGATCGGCAAGCGTCCCAAGCAACAGGATTTCTTCTTCCGAGAATTCGATCGCTTCGCTGGATTCCACGTACAACACACCGTGCAACTGTTCGGCGTAGAAAACCGGCAAACCAATCGCGGCGACGGAATCGGGCAGCAGCGGCTTCAATGTCGATTCGGATGGCATTGCAGCGCCGTACGTTGCCATGTTGCCCGTCCGCGCCACTTGTCCCAACATGCCCGTGCCGAGCGGGATGCGTTGACCAAGCGCGCCACGGCGACGGCCTGCTTCCGCCTGAATCACAATTTCGCGGGTGGAGTAATCCAGCGTTGCGATACCGATGTGGTCGTAGGTGAGGCCCGCCTCGATCTGCTCTGTAATTTTCGCGAGCATTTCGTCGGGATTGAGTGTCGCGATTGCGTTCCGGGAAATGGTGTTCAGCAAAGAAAGATGCCGCGCTTTGGTGCGTTCTTCGTGGAAGAGGCGCGCGTTTTCAATCGCGATGGAGGCTTCGCTGGCCAGAACGCGCAGGAGTTCGAGGTGCCCTTCATCGAAGGCGCGTTCTTGATCCGAAAAAACAGCCATCGCTCCGATCGCCCGGTCGTATGCGACCAAAGGCACACCGCAGAAGCAACCACGCTGCAGAATCGGCTCGACGCCCAATTTCTTCGCTTCCTCTTGATAATTATCGCGAATCAGCACGGGCTGCCGTGTGCGGATAATGTATTCGGTGATGTGATTGCCCGCGGGACGCGTGCGCCTCGGCATGCGTACGCCATCAATGATTTCCAAATCAAAACGTAATTCGTCTCGCGCGCCATCGATTGAGCCAATATAGAAATTTTCCACGTCAAACAGGCGCCGCAACTCTTCCCAGATTTTGCGGAACAGGTCTTCCTTCTGCAGCGTAGAGCTCAAAGCACGGCCAATTTCATTGAGAACGTGCAACTCTTCTGAACGGCGCGAAGTCTGTTGAATCAGCATGCTGTTTTCAACAGCCATGCCGATCTGGTGTCCTAATGCAAAAAGTAAACGCAATTCCGCAGGCGTAAACTTGCGGCTGTCCGGCGAGCCGAGCAGCAACACGCCGAACGCCTGCTCCTTCGCCTGCAGGCTGATGGCGATGATACTGCGCAAATCCTGTCCAAGCGCGAGCTGGCGGAATCTCCTAATAGGCTCTTCTTTTTCCAGCGCGGAAAGTGAGTCGTCGCGCAAATCGCGGAACCCGAGCAGCCCGCCGAGCCGCGCCACAAGGCCGACGAGATAATCGTCCAAGCCCTCCTGCTGCACGACGCGGCAAAACTCATCGTTAAGTCCCGCGGCCACAACGGACGTCGGTCCCTGCGGATCGCCGTGATGCAAAAACAACGCACCTGCCGGCAAACGCACCACGCCGAGTACGCGGTCCAGCGCCTGCGAAAGCATGCGGTGAATTTCTCCGCCGACAAAACTAGAAGTAGCCAAATTTAAATTGGAGAGCGCAAGCATGTTGCGCTCGACGCGGCGCTTCTCTTCTTCGTACAGCGCCATCACCATCAGCATCGCCGCGAATGCTGCGGGGAACGACGAAACCGGGTGCATGCTGATGTTGCGCGCCTGCAGCGACTGTTGGAACACGACAAAGCTCACGCCAAGGATGCCCCAGCCAAAGAAAACCACCGCGAGAAGACGATCAGCGAGGGTTTCCTGCCGACGGCTTTCCGCCCAGAAAATCGTTCCCGCCGCGATGTAGACGAGGCTCCCGGCAAACATGGTGGGAAGCGGAAAATGAAGAAAATAATTTGCCACGGAAATTGCGGCGAGGATTCCCGAGGCAACGATAGCCGCGGCGAGCCACGGCCTACGCTGGGCGTAAAGTTGCGCGCCCAGAAAAAAAAGAATTCCCGCCACTCCGAAGAGCCATTGATCCAGCGAACTCTGAATCGAGGACTCCATCGGCTTGCCGGTGAACGCGGAGCCCAGATAGTGCAACGCAAGCAGGCTCCAGCCCGCTGTCCACAAAAGCATGTAGGCTTGCCGCTTTACGCTGTGGATATAAGCGAAAAACCCGGCCACAAGGGACGTGGCGATAAGGAGGGCAATGGCGATGAATCCGTGATCCGTCAACGTAACATTCGCTTCCGCGTCCACAGAAGGGACGCTAACCGATCACCCAATTTGGGAGTTTGCACAGCCGCGCGCGCACTGTCATGCAGCGGGAATCCGCGTGTACTCGCACCCGCATCAAGTCTAGACACACACCAGTCGCGCACAAAACAAAGTACTTGCGATTATGGTCCACGAGTTTTTGCCTGTGCAACCGTACTGGCGTACTGGTGGCCAAAGAGACAGTATCCTGGGGTAACCAAGAAGGCACAGCGGCGAGTCTGGGTCGAAAGCGTCCCGGAGTTTTGCCGCCGGGCTCGCGATTCGCTACACTGAACTTTTGCGATTTGATGGAGATTCTTCACTACTTATGACTGAACGGGCCAACCTAACTCCAAACCAGCCGCGCGTACGGTTCGCTCCTTCGCCGACTGGCTATTTACATGTGGGAGGCGCCCGCACGGTGCTCTTTAACTGGCTTTTTGCGCGCCGCTATCACGGCGCGATGGTTCTTCGCATTGAGGACACCGACGCCGAGCGCAACAAACCGGAACTCGTGAGTGGGATTCTGGAAGGTTTGCAGTGGCTGGGCGTGGATTGGGACGAAGGCCCGTTTTTTCAATCGCAGCGCAAAGATCTCTATCTCGCGTCTGCGAAAAAGCTGCTAGCGGAAAGCAGCGCATTTCTGTGCTACTGCCCGCCTGAAAAATATGTGGGCGGAGATCATGCTGAAGAAGGGGCAGCCGCGCAGGTGCGGCGAATTGTTCGCTGTTCTTGCCGCGATGGAAAGCCTTCCACTCCGGACGTGAAGCCCGCGATTCGATTCAAAGTTCCAGTTGGCGGCAAGACGAAATTTTTCGACGGCGTTTTCGGGGAGCGCGAATTTTCGAACGATGAGATTGAAGACTTCGTACTCCTCCGTTCCGGCAAAGATGGCGAAGAGTTTGGCCAGGCGATGTACCAGATGAGCGTCGTTGTGGACGATGTGGACATGCGCATCACGCATGTCATCCGTGGGGCGGACCACATTTCGAACACGCCCAAGCAGGTTTTGCTTTACGGAGCGCTAGGCGTCGCGCCGCCTGTATTTGCGCACGTTCCCTTGATTCTCGGTGCAGATAAATCACGTCTTTCGAAACGCCACGGCGCCACCGACGTCAACATGTACCGCGCGGAAGGATTCTTGCCCGAGGCGTTTCGCAATTTCCTTGCGTTACTCGGCTGGGCTCCCGGCAACGACGAGCAGTTTCTGCGCACGAGCGAGCTGATCGAAAAATTCTCGCTCGATGGCGTCAGCCACACCAATGCCGTCTTCGATAGACCCAAACTCGAATGGTTCAACACGCAGTTCTTGCAAAAGCTGCCGATTGAAGAGTTATTGCCGGAAGTCGAAGCCGAACTAAAACGCAGCGGGCTTTGGAAAGAGGAATGGGCTAGTAGCACGGGTCGCGAGTGGTTTTCAAAAACCGTAGATCTGTTGCGCCCGCGCGTTCGCTTGTTGCCTGATTTTTCGACCTGGTCTCGCGCCTTCTTTTCCGACGAATTCAGTTTCGAACAGGCTGCTAAGGACAAGTTTTGGAAGGACCCCAAAGTTCCGGATTTGCTTTCGAAAACAGCAGAAGCTCTCGCCGCTCTGACGGAGTGGAATCACGACGCGTGTGATCATGCGACACGCGCCGTCGCAGAAGCTGGCGGCGTAAAGGCAGGCTTGCTCATCAACGCCATTCGCGTCGCCATCGTTGGCCAGGCTGTCGCGCCACCGCTCTTCGATACGATGGTCGTGCTCGGCCAAGAGCGCGTCGTGCGGCGTCTCCGCGCAGCGCTCAAGGAATTCGCGACAGCGTAAATCTTGCTGTAGCGAGGTGCTTCATGGGTTCCTCTCGACGCGCGTTTTTGCAAGCAGCAAGCGCCTACGGTTCGTTAGCCGCGATTCCTTCTTTTGGCCGATCAGCATTCCGATTTCTCGCCGAGGACTCGCTGCAGGCGCGCCTCGCCGTCGATCCTCTTCGGCCACAATTTCATCTGCTTCCCGCAAAGAACTGGATGAACGATCCCAACGGCCCGATTTTCTGGAATGGCCTCTACCACATGTTTTATCAATACAACCCCAACGCCGCCGTCTGGGGCGACATGCACTGGAATCACGCCGTCAGCGAAGACATGATTCACTGGCGGCACATGCCGGTTGCCCTCGCGCCTACTCCCGGCTGGGATGACGCCGACGGATGCTTCACGGGAAGCGCAGTCAACGACAACGGAACGGCAACAATTTTGTATACGGGGGTGAAGACGGTTTCGCCGGATCGCGCCACGCTTCGCGACGGCGCGCACAACTTCCGCGAAGTGCAATGCCTCGCCACTTCTTCCGACCCGCAGCTGCGCACCTGGAACAAATGGAAAGAGCCTGTCATCCAGCCCCCGAATGATCCCAAGCTTGCGGGCTTTCGCGATCCTTTTTTGTGGCAGGATGAAAAGACGAGGATTTGGTATCTCGGCGTCGCTTCCGGCCAATTCAAAGTCGGCGGCCGCGTGCTGCTCTATCGCTCGAAAGATTTGCGCAATTGGGAATATCTGTATCCGCTCGCTTCGGGCCATTGGACCGGAAAAGAAAGCGTCAATCCCGTTGACTCCGGCGAAATGTGGGAATGTCCTGACTTTTTTCCTCTCGGCAAAAAGCACGTACTGCTTTATTCCACCGCGGGGCAAGTCATCTGGGAAGTTGGCGAACTTGATTCGAAAGAACTCGTCTTCCATCCGCAAGAACGAGGCGTTCTCGATCACGGCGCCTACTACGCGCAAAAAACCCAGCTGGACGCAAAAGGCAATCGCATCCTCTGGGGCTGGATTCCCGAAACCCGCCCCGAATCCGAACTCATCGCCGCCGGCTGGGCCGGCTGCATGGCCCTACCGCGCGTTCTCTCCATTGCTCCCGACGATTCCCTCGCAATGCGCTTTGCCTTAGGCCTTCAGATTGGGAATTCCTTCGATCTCCCTACGCGCGCCGCTGACGGCTTAACCAAATCCGTTGCTGAGGCCCTCGAAGCCGATAAGATCGAAAATCTTGCTGGTCAGCTGTACTGGAGAGTTAAAGGCTTTCCTTTTACGCTGAAATTGCATGACGGCGAAGCGCCATGGCTCCGTATATCCCTTGAAGCGACAGACAACTCCCTTGTGAAACTCTCTGTAAATGGCCTCTCCGCCAAGATACCAATGAGTTCGGGACAGCTTTACCAATTTCACTTGCTGCTCGATGGTTCCGTCGCCGAGCTTATCTGCAACGAGCGGCATGCTTTCACTGCTCGCATCTACCGTAATCCCGCCGGTCCTCTTAGGCTTTCGCTTGAAGATTCGGACTTGCTGCGCATCGTGTTTTTTTCCGGCGCGCAGATACTTCCCATCTCCCCTAATCGCCTCACCAGCTGACTTGAAGCAAGGTTCTTCGAATTGGCGCGGATCTACTTGAAAAGCTCCGCGTGGGCGGGTTTTGCCGTGGCTGCCAGCGTGAAAGCAGCATCTATCTCTTGGCGAACAGGCGGAAGGCAGACGGAGTCGTTGCAGGCTTGGTAGCGGAGCTTCATGGGAATGTGCTGCGCTCCCAATGCTGCGTCAGCCGGTGCAGTGGCTTTCAAATGAAGGACGATGGTGCCCGTATACACGTTCAGTTTTTCTGTCTTGGAAAACGAGAAAGACTTCAGCGTTCCCTCGGGATAAGTCACTTCGCCGGCTTTGTAACCTGCAGGTAACTCGATTTTTAAATCAGTGGGAATCAGATACTCCAAAGTCGGCTTGCGCGCGTTGATGTGGAAGCCGTCGCGAATTTTCAATACGATGGCGATTTGAAACTCTTTTCCGCGAGCAACTGGCTCAAACGAAGTGTACGCCTCCGACTTCACAACATCTTTCGCAGCGGGAATCTGCGCACAAGCAATGTGCGGGATAAACCCAACCAGCGCCAGTAGGAATGGAACGCAAAGCTTCCTCACAGCTTCACCTCGCTGCCCAGTTGCTGGGAAATAACGCGGCTCATCACGCCGTTCAAGTCTTCTCCCGTTTTTTCCAGCACAAATGCATTTTTCGCATCCGACCAGCCCAGCTTAAAACTTGTGGACAGCGCGGAAATCCAGATTTCACGCATGGGTGTGTTCGGCGAAATCACGAACTTCGCTTCTTCCGGCTCTTCAAAAATCACTTCGAGCTTTCCGCTTTCGCCTTCCACGTCGAATCCGTGCTCGTCGCCCGCGTCCAGCATGCGGCGCTTCAACTCCTCAAACGCAGAGTCACATTTTTTCTGAAATTCGCGTTCGTCGAGCATTGCTTCTACAGATGCCCTTCAATCAACTTGGCGTACTCGTCGTAAGTAATCACTCCCGTGGTGCGCTTTATTTCCTTGCCGTCTTTTCCGATCAACACACTGGTCGGATAGCCAAGGAGGCCGCCGAACTTATCTGCTACCTTGTCGCTGCCGATCACGATCGGATAGTTCATCGCCAACTGCTGACCGTTCACTTCGTAGCGTCTCGTTTGCACGAAAGGTGCGACGACGGGGCTCCCTTCATCATCCATCGCGACGCCGAGAATTGTGAATCCTTGCGGACCATACTTATTTTGCAGCTGAATCAACTCCGGTATTTCAATCTTGCAAGGCTCACACCATGTCGCCCAGAAATTTACCAGTACCACTTTTCCCGGAGTAATGTCCCTATCTTCAAAGTTCTTGATGGCAATCCCGGAGGTGTTCTTTTTGCATCCAATTCCAGCGGACACAACAAACGCAGCCAACAAAACGAAAAAGATAGTTCTCTTCATTGAGTCCTCATCCTCAAGTATAACGTCATAGGGTCGTTATTTGCCCGTCAGCGCATGCTCCAGCCATAAGACCAGGTTATTTAACGCACCCAACTTTCCGGTGAGCCAGGTCAGACGATTGAAGAAGATCAAACCGCCTACAAATAGCAGCAAGGCGCCGCTGAACAGCTCCACTGCATGCAAATATTTCCGAAACTTTTGATAGAACTTCAGAAACTGTCCGATGCCCAGAGCTGTAAGCAAGAACGGAATAGCCAATCCCGCGGAATACGTTGCCAGCAGGAGAACCGCGATAGTAATTGTCTGGCTTTGTGAAGCCAGCAAAAGAATGCCCGTCAGAATCGGCCCGATGCAGGGGGTCCAGCCAAACGCGAACGCAAATCCGAGCAGGAAACCGCTTCCAATCCCCGGTTGTGATTGCGTGCTGCGCAAATGAATGTCTCGATTGAGCCAGCGCGCCAGCGTTGGACCCAGAAATCCAATTACTGAAAGCGAAAAGAAGTGGATGGGGCCCATGCGAAGGAATAGCGGATCACTGTAAAGGAGCGAAACGACGCCGAGTACCACCAACACTGCGCCGATAATAACCCCAACCTTGAAGCTCAGCTTTATTAGCAAGCCCAGAAGGTGCAGACCAAAAAGCAAAATTAGCGCGCCAGCAATTGGAGCGAGTGTGCTGCGGTTGTGGCGCAGGAAGGAACCTACCGCGCTGGCCGAGGCGCCGAACGCGATGAATACGACTGAAAAGCCGACCACGAAGGAAAGCGCTGAGGAAAACAAAGAACCGCGTGGTTGTTTGCCTTGGCGGAGTTGCTCCATGCCGACGCCGGAAAGCATGGAAATGTAGCCGGGCACGAGCGGCAGCACGCACGGCGAAAGAAACGAAACCAGGCCAGCAAGGAACGCTGCGGCAAACGAAACATCAGCATGCATGGGCGAAGTGACCTCGAGTCGTATGGGATGAAGCTGCCCTGGATTTGGTCGCAGGCTGCGTGCGCCCGCGAAATGTCCCTCCGAATTGTCCCATAAGTCGGCCGGATTCTGCTTGAAGGGGCGACGAGGGAATTGGCAGACAAGTGGCAGAAATCGCTGGCGTGGGTTTCGAAATCTGCGAAAGGAGCACCCTGTATCTTATTGAAGAGGAGTGCCTTAGCGATTGCCAGTTTGGCAGGCAATCTGCCCTTTCTTTGATGAGGGGAGCTGCCATGGCGGGAATTCTCAAGACGGGGTGGACGCCGAATAAGGTGACCCTACTGAGGGTGGGAGTTGCTTTTGCTGCAGTGTGTCTGTTTGGGCGCGGCACGTGGGCGAACCTTGCAGCAGTGGCGCTGACAGTAGTGGCGATTGCTCTCGATGCACTCGACGGATACATTGCGCGCAAGAAAAAAATGGCAACGCCGATCGGCGCGCAACTGGACGTGCTGGGCGACCGCATGATCGAAAATGTGTACTTCACATATTTCGCAGTGGTGGGCATGGTTTCGCTGTGGTTGCCCGTGCTGTTCTTTGCACGCGGCGCGGCGACGGATTTTCTTCGCGGACTCGCGTTAAAAGCGGGGCATTCGGGTTGGGGCGCGAACGGCATGTTGCAAACGTGGTGGGGGAAAGCACTGGTTGCGTCACGTTGGAGCCGCGGTTTGTATGCGGCCATGAAATGCATTTGTTTTTGCTACCTGGGACTGGAGCTTGCGCTGACCCGCGGTCCCGTCGCGCTGCTCGGCACGCTCGCAAACGATGCGCATATGACCATTCGGACGCTCGCGCACGTTCTAACCTGGTCCACCGCGGCGTTTTGCATCGTGCGCGGATTGCCGGTGTTGATCGAGGGGTGGAAGTATCTTGCCCGCTCCACTTCTGCCGCATCGCACAAAACGGGAATGGCAAGAGAGGCCGCATGAAGCGCGCCGCCTTTTTCGACGTGGATGGCACGCTGATTGAGAAGCCTTCGTTGGAGCAGAAATTTTTTCGCGCGCTACAGCGCGAAGGAAAGATTTCCGCAAGAAACTGCTTTGCGTGGATCAAGGAAGCTGTGCGCCTCGCACCGAATGGCCTGACGCACGTACTGCAGGGAAACAAGGCGTATCTCGAAGGAATTCGCGCGTCCAGTCTTCGTGCGGATTGCGTTGTAAGCAATGCGCCTTTTTTCTCTGAGGCCGTGGAGCGCGTGGCACAACACGCGTTGAATGGTGACCGCATCGTGCTCGTTTCAGGCACGCTGGAATTTCTCGCGGAGGACATCGCGAACAGGCTCCGGCGAGAATTGGCGAAGCGAAATCTTTCGGAGGAGATCCTCGTGTGCGCGACACGGCTGGAAGAAAGAGACGGCCTTTGGACAGGGCACGTGCTCGGGCAGCCGATGTTTGGCGAAGCGAAGGCTATCGCCGTTTGGTGGTTTGCGGAGAAGTGGAAATTGAATTTAGCGGAATGCACGGCATATGGCGACAATGTGCACGACCAATGGATGCTTGCAAGTGTGGGAAAACCTGTGGCGGTGAATCCGGATTCTGGTTTGCGAATGGCAGCGCAACGACAGCGCTGGAGCATTATCGAGTGGCGAAGAAAATCTCCAGATAAAACAAACCTCACAAAAATGGTTCCGGAAAACGCACGATGAAGAAGAGAGAAAATCCCCGCATCAATGAAGCTGTTCTCACCTGGCCGCATGCAGACTCGCGGGAATCTGTTCTGCAAAGCCTTGCGGGAATCATTCAGACTGAACTGGCTCAAGCGTGGAAAGCTTGCGGCACGTTTGAATGGATTGCTCTCGGCTACCTGGCGCTTTCCAGCGTCCTGATTACGGTTTTTGCGCGGAATCTGGCGCACCCGGCGTGGCTTGTCGCTACGCAGATGCTCGTCGCGTTGATCATTCTTGCGTTGTGCCGTTTGGCGACACGGAGCGAGCAGCGCGCGATTCTCCACGGGGAAAATTTCCACAGCAAATTCTGGCATTTCTGGCGGCACTGGTATCCGCACTTGTTTTTTCTCTTCTGTTTTGAAGAGATGGGCAAGCTCGTGCATTTGGTGAATCCCGGCTGGCAAGACGCAAAATTGATTGCGTTCGACTATTGGCTGACGGGGGTGCATCCGGTGCTTTGGCTCGAACAATTCTCCACGCCAGCGAAGAATGATTTCTTTCAGCTTGCCTACATTACGTATTTCACCTATCTGCTGATTGTGGGTGGCGTCTTGTATTACCGCCGCGAGTGGAAAGCGTATTGGGCGACGATGATCTACTCGGGCGTCGGCTACGTCATTGGGTATTGCGTGGCGATGTTGTTTCCGATTGAGAGCCCGTGGTTTTCGATGGCCGGAATGTGGCAGGGCGATTTGCGCGGCGGGCCATTCACCGCGACGATTAATTTCATCGAGCACTTCGGTCGCGTGCGCGGCGCGGCGTTTCCCTCGCAGCACGTGGCGGGGTCCGTGGCTGCCCTGTGGGGAGCCTGGAGGCACCGGCGCTGGCTCTTCTGGATGTTGCTGCCGCTGGTACCGTGCATGTGCGTTTCGACGATATGGGGGCGGTATCACTACGTCGCGGACGTGCTGGGTGGAATCGTAAGCGGCACGCTCGGCTACGTGATCGGCAGCTGGCTGGTGAAGAGGAAGCGTGAGCCTTCGGAACGTTCCAATTGACTCAGAGAAACTCGACCTGAATAAATCGAAAGCGCAAGAAAATCTACGTCTCGCTTGCTTGCCCAGACGTTGACTTGGGATGGGGTGTGGCCTAGTATCCACGCAAAACAAGGCGAAAAGCGAGGACGGGCCGGATGAGCGATTGGGTTTACATACAAACGAATCCCGCCGAGTTGCTGATGCGACTGCACCAGTTTTCGATTGTGAAAGTGCAGGGCGCCGGAAATATCACGTTTGGGATAACGGTGAAAGAGTACGCTGTGCCGCCGCCGGGGCAGCGCGTGAGATTTTATGCGGAGGCTGACAAGGCGGTGAATCAAAAGACGGCGTCGTTTGTGCCGTGCGGATGGGGCGATTCGCTTTTTTCCGCATTGGGAGATTGCGTGCGACTGATTCGGCAGTTTCCGTATGAGGGCGAAGAGCGAGCGGCGTCATGATGCTGGAATTTACTAGACGGCCCATGCAAAACGGGATGGCGGCGCTGGCGATCAAAGGGAGTATCCACTGCGGGCCGGAATGCTCACGGCTGGAGCGCGAAGTGGATGGGATGATTGCAGCCCGCGAGACGCGAGTGATTTTGGACTTGACGGGCGTGACGCATGCCGACAGCGCAGCGATTGGAGCGATCGTTCGTTGCCTCACGAAGCTGAAGGATTGCGGCGGCGGACTGCGTATTGCGGCGCCGCAGCCGATGATCGAGTACAGCTTAAGATTGACGAAAGTGGATCAGATTATTGAGATGTTTCCGACCGTGGAGCAGGCGATGGAGCGCTTCGAAGAAGCGCGGCCGAACTGATAAGGCGCAAGCGTTCCTACTTTTCACGCAATCCTAGTGTCCGGCAGTTTCCGTTCCTGCGATTTTCGCCAGGAACTCTTTCAATCCTGATTTGTATTTGACGGGGGCCAACAAGGAAGACTCCTCGTGGCAGGACAAGCTAAATCTCAGCATGGTCTTCGAATTCGGCGCCGCTCCGTAGACTTCTTGACCCAATTCGGGGGGAATCACCGGATCTTCGGCACATTGAACGATCAGGATTGGCGCTTTGATTTTGGGAAGCTTGGTTTTTGTATCGAATTGTGAGCCAGCCACGATGCCGAGACCTGGCAAGAACCAATAAATGCGCCTGGCAACTGCTGCAAGCGATGGAAACGGAGCTTCCAGAACAACTCCGCCGATGTCGTTTTCCGAAGCCAGATTGGCGGCGACGGCGGTTCCGAGCGACTGGCCAAACGAAATGACGCGCGACGGGGCGATGTGTCGCTCCTTCACGAGATAAGCGAGAGCGGATTGCGCATCGCGGTAGAAGTCTTTTTCGCTCGGCTTTCCTCCGCTTTTTCCGTAGCCGCGGTATTCGACCGCGAGGACATCGGCGGGAAGATTGTGAAGAAAGCTATGCAGGTAAACGCGGTCGGAAATATTTCCCGCGTTGCCGTGAAATGCAAGAAAGGTGAACTCGGATTTTTCCGCCGGAATCCGCCAGGCATGCAATCGCGTGCCGTCATAGCCGGAAATCCAAACGTCTTCCACAGGTAGGCCACGCGGCTGCCAATCACCGGCGAGGCGCCCAGGATAGTTGGGGAAATAGATAAGGCGAGATTCAAAAACTCTCAGGAGGAGTAAGACACAGAGATAGCCTACCGCGAGAGCGATTGCGAAATGGTATAGGCGCTCCATCGGCCCTCTCTCAAGCATGAGCTAGATGTCCGACCGAGGGAATGGTTTCCTCAAGCGCTCGGCTTATGGAAACGAGCGAAGCTTCCGAAGAGCTTGGGCCGATGAGTTGGAGGCCGAGGGGCAAGCCGGAAGCGGAAAGGCCGCAAGGGATGGAGTTTGCCGGAACGCCGGCGAGATTGGCGGGCCGATTGAGGCGCAGGAGAAGTGCACGAGTGGCGTGATCCTTGCCGTTAATGGTGGTGGACTCTTCGCTGATAAGGGGAGCGGGGATGGGTGTTGTGGGAACGACGAGCGCATCAATGCTGGATTCCGAAATGGCGGCGTGAAACTGGCGAATGAAATTTTCGCGGAGTTCCATTGCTTCGAGGTAAGTAGTAGCAGTGACGCGAGTGCCGATTTCAAGACGTGCGCGAACATCTTCGCCGTAGTCGGCGGAATGTTTGGGAAACCAGTCCATTTTCTGGTGATAGTGCGTGGCTTCGGCCCAGGCGATATCGTTTCCGGCCTTTTCCGTTTCGTTCAAAAGCGGAATGGAAATTTCTTTCGTTGCAAAGCAGTGCCTGCGTAGGGTTTTGAGCGTGGATTCGAAGGAGATTCGGACTTCTTCGGAAAGAACTTCAAAGAAAAATTCCTTCGGGATGCCGAGCGTGAATTTCTTTTTGGAGCGCGACGCCGAGCTTTTTGAAAGTGGTTGCTCACCCCTGCGTGAATCGGAAATCGCATCAAGAAGGATTGCAGCGTCTTCGCCGGAACGTGCGAGCGGGCCGACACAATCGAGTGTGGGGGAAAGCGGAACGACGCCGTCCACAGAAACGCGATGAAGGGTTGGCTTGAATCCGACGATGCCGCAGAGTGAGGCGGGGATTCGAATGGAGCCGCCTGTGTCGGTTCCGATCGCTGCGACGCAAAGCCCCGCTGCGGTTGCTGCCGCCGCTCCGCCGCTTGAACCACCGGGAATGCGCGAAGTGTCCCAGGGATTGCGCGTTGGGCCATAGTGTGGGTTATTTGTGGTCACGCCATAAGCGAATTCGTGAAGATTTGTCTTACCTAAGAGGATCGCGCCGGCTGCCTTGAGCCGGATGACGATTTGGGCGTCTTTCTCGGGAATAAAGTCCTTCAGGAATTTTGCGCCGACGGTCGTTCGAATGCCCGCAGTGTGAATGTTGTCTTTGAGCGAGAGGGGGATTCCGTGGAGCGAGCCGCGATCGCGGTGGGATTTGTTGCCGCGCGGACCGCAAAGTTCGGCTTCTGCTTTTTTTGCCTGCGCCAGAGCGAGTTCTGACGTAACCGTGAGATAGGCGTTGAGTTCGGGATTGAGGCGATCGATGCGGGCGAGAAAATGCTTGGTCAATTCAACAGGTGAAAGTTTGCGCGTGCGAAAAAGGCGGGCAAGTTCAGAAATGGAAAGAAAGGCGAGCTCGCGCGTGGTCATGAAGGAAAGAATTTAACATAGAGAACGCGCGCACACAGAAAAAGCAGTTCGTGAGCTAAAAGATTTTTTCCTGCCGGCGCAGATTTCCGAATGTGCCGAGGTTGGCGATGATGAACGCCACTCGGAATTGATTCTCGGTGCGAACCTGACCGAGGTTGATGCGACGATATTCGAACGCAATGCCGCAGCAGCCGCCGTTGTAATTAATTTGCGCGATCTGGTTTTGCAGGACACCGTTGGTGATGTCATAGCTGATTCCCGCGGTGGCGTTGAAGCCCTTTCGGTTCAGGCTGCCATAGCCGAAAAGCGCGCGCACCTGATTCGAAAGGGGCTGCAAGGCGGGGTCAGCTTGAAAACGAAAGTGAGCGACCGTAGTAAAAAGCTCCTTGTACGGCTTCACTTTGACGAGCGTGCCGATGACCGTGACTTTTTGCAGTTGCGGGTCGTATTCCAGAATCTGCTCGGCGTCATATTTTTCGCCGGGCGTGATTTTTATATCGCTGACGATCGGCGACCAGTTACGCGGACCAAGAGCAAAAGCAAACGGAGTGACTGAATCGAGCGCCTGGAGCACGTTGCGTTGGCCGTCCACGATCGCTCCGCCAAACGTGGGATCGAAATAATGTTTTTGCACGAGCCGCCAGGAAACAAGTTCTTGCGGCTGGTCGTCGCCGCTTTTCAGGAAAAGCCGCTGCGTGATCCCGTACTCGACTTCCGTCGTGTTGCTCAGAGTAGCGTCGGAGTCGAAGCGGATGAAGCGCTGAAAATCGTTGATGCCTCCCACGTATCGAAAGGTGATTTCCGGTTCGATGGTGTGCTTGTAGCGATGCCGCGGCTTGTCTTTTTTGAGTGACGTGCGGTCGAAAAAGCGTTCGAGCGTCGGCGGGCGAATTTCCAGCGTGAATTCACCATCGTTGCGCGTAACCGGCCGTTCGTCGAGGTTGCCGAGGGCGTCGAGCGATGCGCCATAGCGCGTGGTGCGAATCGCGCCGCTCGCAGTGACGCCAAGCCAATCGCCGAAATGCAGAGGAATCGTCACGCGCGGGGCAAATTCGGTGCGTTGCACGACCGTAGCCGTGGTTAGGTTTGCGTCCTCGCGGTTGGAGCCGCCGATATAGGAATCGAAGCTGAAATAAACCGGAACACTGTGCCAGGGCGTTTGTTCCACGGAACTGAACCGCGCTTCTGGAACATTGCGCAACGAGACACTGGTCTCCGGATTGATCGTGAGAAAACTCTTGTCGTTGAGCGCAGCGAAATTCAGGCTAAAGCCGTTGAAATTATTTGTGAGAAATATCGAACTGCGAACTTCGGAATTGATGGCGTCACCGTATGCATCAGCGAACGCGAGGCGGAAAGTGAGCGAAGAAAGCTGGTTATAGTCCGTGACGAAACGCCAATTGTGCGGGAGGAGCGATTGAACTTCGAGGCGCTGCTGGTGGCCGCCTTGCGGCTGCAGTACGCCGTTCGCATCAGGCAAGCCACGGTCAATCACTCCAAAGTAGGTGTAATTGAAGGTCGTGTTGCTGTCTGGCGTGGCGCGAATTTCGGTGCGCTGGGCAGAACCGCGCTTGCTCAGGTATTGCGCGCCAAGTGTTGCATCAAACCAGGACGCCGGCGCCCAGTAAAACGCATCACCGAGAATGAAGCCCTTGCGATTGCTGTTGCCGACATCAGGAATCAGAAACCCGGTTTCTCGCACGCGCTGCCCCGCGGGGGCCGTGGCATAGGGTACCCAAATGAGAGGAACGCGGAACAAACGAAAATTCGCATTTACCAGCGCTACGTTTTTGTCGAGGCGAATGCGCGCGCGGCGTGCAAAAAATTGCCATTTGGGATGTTCGGGGTCGCAAACAGTAATCCACGCTTGGCGAACGATGTAAACGTCGCCGGGAAGTTTGTCTACATCTCGTGCTTCGAAATGGAGCGGATTCTCCGTGGTGAGAACCATCGGATTCGGCTTACGCGAGATTTTGACGTTGCCGCGCACCTCGTGAAATTTGCCCGTAGCTGTGCTCAGGTTGTATTGCGCCTGGGCCGCTTCGATGTGCTGATTTTCGTAGTCGAAAACAATATGACCATTGGCGGTGGCCACGTGCGTGCGGTTGTCGTATTCGATGTGATCGGCGCGGAGAGAAATTTCGCCGTATTGGATAAGCACGTTCTGATCCGCGATAAAGACGTCCCCCTGCTTTTTTTGTGGACCGTCGGAAGAAATTTCAACGATGTCGCCCTGGCCCGAGGGCAGCCGGATAAGTTGAGCACTCGAAACTGGGGGTGTGGCTAGCGCAGCAAAGAGGCAAAAAGCAAGCGAAAGCGAGGCTGGGACGCGGCGCTGCAGACGGAGCGTGGAAATTAGGCAAAACATTCGGTCATTGAGGCAGTTGGATAGCCTAGCACGCGCTTGGGGTTGTGTGTAGCGAGCCTGAAATCTTAGCCCGGTTGTCCAAGCAGCGCGATTGTGAGACGCTTCTTCGCGTTTCGCGTCTAACGGGGCTAGCACGGAGTGGACCCATTGGCGGAGCGTCGGCCAACCGCCAAAAGGCGTTTCTGGTTTCTTAGAACTAAAAATTGAAGGAGATTTTCGATGAGAGCGACCAAGTTCGCTGAGCGAGCATGGCTTGTGCTGGTGGTAGCACTGGCCCTGAGTTTGGGATTGCTGGGAACGGCGAGAATCGCCGCGTCACAAGAGAAGAAAGAAGAGAAAAAAGAAGAAAAGAAAGACGAGAAAAAGGATGAGAAGAAGCCTCCGCTGCCCCTCAAAAGCGATCGCAAGATCGAATTCACAACGGACGAAGGCACATGGCTTTCGCTGGATGTTTCACCCGACGGCAAAACGATTGCGTTCGAAATGCTTGGCGACATTTACACTCTACCGATCGAAGGCGGCCATGCGAAGTTGATTTCCGGCGGAATGGCGTTCGACAGCCAGCCGAAGTTCTCTCCTGACGGCAAATGGATCGCGTTTCTTTCGGATCGCGAGGGTAGCGACAACATCTGGATCATGCATCCTGACGGAAAGGATGCGAAGCAGGTTTCTAAGGACCCGGGCAGCGATTTTGTTACGCCTTCGTGGTCGCCAGGCGGAAAATATATTTTCGTTTCGAAAGCTGCCGCGGGAATCGCGTCTTACGAAATCTGGATGTATCACGTCGATGGCGGGTCGGGTATTCAAATTACGAAGGCAAAGCCCACGCCCTTCATTCAGCGCAGAGACCGGCCCAATGACGTCGGAGTGGTAGCTTCGTCGGACGGGAAATATCTCTACTACGCCGAGCGGCACGGACCTTTTTCGTACAACGCGATGCTCCCGCAGTGGGAAATCAAGCGGAAGGACCGAAAGACCGGCGACGAAGATACGATCATTCAGCAATCACTGAGCGCGTTTCGCCCAGTGCTCTCGCCCGATGGTAAGGCGCTGCTCTATGTTTCGCGTTTCGAAACCGAATCGGGCTTGCGCATTCTCAATTTGGAAACCGGTGAAGACAGGTGGGTGCGTTATCCAATCACGCGCGACGACCAGGAATCGCGTTTTACGCGCGACGTTTTCCCCGGCTACGCATTTCTTCCTGGTGCACAGGAGATTATCTACAACCAGAACGGGAAAATTTGCCGCTTGAATCTGGCGACTGGCGTGGAAACGGTGATTCCCTTCACAGCACAAGTCTCCCAGGAAATCGGCCCAAAGCTCGATTTTCCGCAAAAAGTGGAGCAAGGGCCCATCAAGGTCCGCCTGATTCAAGATGCAGTCGAGTCGCCAGATGGCAAGAAACTGGCTTTCTCCGCGATGACGCATCTTTACACGGCGGATCTGCCGGGCGGAAAACCAACGCAGATTACAAGTGGGAATGCACGTGCGTATCAACCAGCGTGGTCGCCCGACGGTCAGTGGATCGCTTACGTAAGCTGGACGGCCGATGGCGGGCAACTTTGGAAAATTCCCGCGGCGGGCGGGACACCCCAGCAGCTTTCGAAATCGCTGGCTGTGTATAGCAATCCGGTTTGGTCTCCGGACGGCAGCCGCATCGTTCTGCTGCGCGGCAATGCCTACGACCGCGAAAACACCCAGTTTGACGGCGGGCAAACAGGCAATGCAGACCTGATTTGGATTCCGTCGGGAGGCGGTGACCCCAATTTGATTTTGCCCGCTCGTGGAGCCGGCGGACCCCACTTTACTCACGACAAGGATCGTATTTTCGTGTATACGCCGACCGGACTTGTTTCGCTGCGTTATGACGGCACGGATCGCCGCACGCATCTGCAGGTGAAAGGGCAGGGAATATATTTTGCGGAGGAGCCTGTGCCTGCCGACGACATCATGCCGAGCCCGGACGACCAGTGGGCGCTGGCGCACATCAGCAATCAGCTTTATCTGGTCGCCATGCCTGCAACAGCCGGTGAGGCTCCCACAGTCAACACCAGCGGGCCCTCCGTGCCACTCAAACGGTTGACCGATGTTGGCGCTGATTATTTTGGGTGGGCGGATGATGGGAAAACCATTACTTGGGCCGTCGGCGCCAGCTATTTCCGCCAGCCGTTGAGCTCTATTTCTTTCGAACCACCGAAAGATGAAAAGAAAGAGGGAGAAAAGAAGGACGGCGACGCGAAGGAAGCGGATAAGAAAGACGCGGACAAAAAAGACGACAAAAAGGACGAAAAAAAAGAAGAAAAGAAGCCACAGAAGTTCAAAGAGCAGGAAAAAGACGTTCAGGAAATTGCCGTGGACCTCGAGGTCCCGCGCAAGACTCCGAAGGGAACAATCGTTCTGCGTGGCGCAACTGTCGTGACGATGAAGGGCGACGAAGTGTTGAAAGACGCCGATATCGTCATCGAAAACAACCGCATCAAGAGCGTGGGTGCGAAAGGCAGCGTTCCTTCCGGTGCGAAAATTTTTGACGTGAAGGGAAAAACGATCACTCCCGGATTCATTGACACTCACGCACACTGGTTCGAAATTCGTCGAGGCATCCTCGATACTCAGAACTGGGCTTTCCTCGCGAATCTGGCATACGGCGTCACGTCCGGTTTAGACGTTCAGACCGGTTCTAACGACATGTTTGCGTATCAGGACTTGACCGACAGCGGCGACATCATTGGCCTTCGCGCTTTTTCGACCGGCCCCGGCGTTTTTTCAGACAACAACTTCCAATCCATGGAAGAAGTGAAAGGCGTGCTCACGAAATACCAAAAGTATTACGGCACGCACAACATCAAGAGCTATATTGTCGGCAATCGTAAACAGCGGCAGTTCATGGTGCAGGCTTCCAAGGAACTGGAAATGATGCCGACGACGGAAGGCGGCCTTGACCTGAAGCTCGACTTGACGCACGTCATTGACGGTTTCCACGGCAACGAACACACCCTGCCCATCACACCGCTCTATAAAGATGTGCTGGAAATGTTCGCCAAATCTGGTATCGCGGAAACGCCGACGCTCATCGTGAACTACGGCGGCCCATTCGGCGAAGACTACTGGTACGAATTCAGCGAAGTCCATGACAACGCGAAACTGAACCATTTCACTCCGCACCGAGAAATTGACGAGAAGACCAAGCGCAGGCCGGCGTGGTTCCGCAAGGATGAGTACGCGTTTCCGCGCCTCGCTGCCCAAGTTGCAAAACTGCAGCGCGAAGGCGGGCTGGTTGGCGTCGGTAGCCATGGCCAGCTTCAGGGGCTCGGCTATCACTGGGAAATGTGGATGCTTTCGAGCGGCGGCATGACTCCGATAGAAGTGCTTCGCTGCGCGACGCTCAATGGATCGAAGATTGTCGGCCGTCCCCAAGAGATAGGCTCCATCGAACCCGGCAAGCTCGCGGACCTGGTCATCTTTGACAAGAGTCCGCTCGACGACATCCACAACACCAACACGATTCACTGGGTGATGAAGAACGGAGAGCTTTTCGAAGGGGATACGCTCAATCAAGTGTGGCCCGAACAGAAAAAGCTTGAACCGCTCTGGTTCTGGAACAATTACGATGCGCCGAAGGCTGGTACCCCGCTAAGCTACGGGAAGACAGCGTTACCGTAGGACGAGGTTAAGAGAAGAATAAAAAGAGCGAAGACACCTAGGCTTCGCTTTTTTGTTTTGCGAGAGCTTTTGCCTGCGCGTCGCGGTACCAATCGAGAGTACGCTGAAGCCCCGTTTCGAAGGCGACCGCGGGCTCGTATTTTAAGAATTCACGGGCTTGCGAGATGTCCGCCTGTGAATCGCGGATGTCGCCGTCGCGAGGCGGTTCGAATTTTGTTTCGAGTGCACTTCCCGTCAGTTTCTTTAGCAAAGCGATCGTTTCATTTAGCGTTACGCGTCCGCCCGTGCCGATGTTGAACACTTTTCCAGAAACATTGGGCGCCTCGCACGCCAGCAGATTTGCCGCAACTGCGTTGTCCACATAAGTGAAATCGCGCGACTGTTCACCGTCTCCAAACACCACGGGCGGCGTACCGTCAAGAAAGCCCGAACAAAATTTTGCAAGTACGCCGGAATACGGCGATCCCGGATCCTGGCGTGGCCCAAAAATATTGAAGTAGCGCAGGGAGACACTCTCCAGACCGTAAACATGGCCGAACGTCTGCGCATAAAGCTCGCCGACGTACTTTGCCACGCCATACGGTGAAATTGGCTCCGGATGCATCGATTCCACCTTCGGCAGCGTCGGCGTTTCACCATAGGCCGCCGACGAAGCCGCATACACCACGCGTTTCACTTTTGCATCGCGTGCGGCCACTAGAACGTTGAGCGTCCCTTCGACATTGATCTTGTTTGTTTCGAGCGGGTCTTTCACTGAGCGCGGCACGGATGTGCGAGCCGCAAGGTGGATGACGTAATCTGCCTCGTGCATTGCTTTGCGCACTGCCTCGAGGTCGGTTATGCTGCCCTTGATAAAGGAAATCTTGTTGCGGACTTCAGTCAGATTTTCTTCCTTGCCGGCGGAAAGATCATCCAGCACAACAACGCTTTCGCCGCGGCGGACCAGTTCGTCCACAGTGTTTGAGCCGATGAAACCGGCTCCGCCTGTCACCACGTAGCGCATTCCCAAAGCTCCTGTCTCCTAAGGTTCCAACGTGCCGGGATGCCTGGTATCCAATTCGTTCGTATTCTTCCCCGATGAGCACGCATACAGCCACTTTTTGATACCCTGTTGCTTCGGGGCATTTGCGAGCCGCAAGTCTTGCGGTTCGTAAAGGAAATTGTACGACGAAAAATGAACTGTCGACCTTTTGCGCGTCGAATTAGTTTCAAAGAAAACATGAGCGGCCGCGTCTCGCCAATCCTTGCGATTGCGGCTGCGGTTCTTCTTGCGGCTGCGGCGTTCTTGTGGCTGCATTTCCGTGCTGGCGGCTCGAGTAATGTTGTGTCCTTCACGCCCGTTGCACGCGCTACTGAATCCGCCAAAAAGGCTCCTGCGGAAGCGGCCTCTGCGCCCACTTCAGGTCAGCCCGCCGCGCCCGTACCGAAAAGAGCCCCCGCAGAGCCGTCGTTCACGCCGCAAACGGGCGAGATTCTGCAGTTTTCCGCCAGCCTTGCAAAGGTCAGCAACGTGGCCAGTCTGCGACTCGAAGTCCTGGAGAACAAAGAAATTGGCGGAAAGCCGGCGTGGCATTTTCAAGCCACGGCGAAAACACAGAACGCCATGCGGCTTATCTTCGAATTGGATGATCGGTTTGACTCGTTCAGCGAGGGCAATTCCTTTACCGGCGTCCAGTATGAGATGCACCTAAGCGAGCGGGGACAAAAAGTGCAATCCGTTCAACGGTTAACAACGACGGGCAAAGAGCCTCCCCCGCCGGGCGCGTCCGCCGCTGTCGTCTTGCCGGGTACGAGAGATCCTCTCGGTATGATGCAATACCTTCGCTCCGTAAATTGGGACCAGACACGCGAGGTGAAGAGTCCCGTCTTTGACGGACGAAAACTTTACGACGTGCGTGCGAAGCTAATCGGCACTTCTGAAGTGGTCGTGCCCGCGGGCCGCTTTACTGCTGCCACGATCGACATTCGCGTGTTCGATAACGGCGCGGAGATGAAGGACGCACGCTTTACTTTGTATGTCGCGCACGACGCCGCGCGCACGCCCGTCCTGCTTCAGGCTGTACTTCCGTTTGCGGAAGCGCGCGTAGAACTACAGGGAAGAGGCGACTAGGCCCGCCGCACCTGGAAAACTAATTAGCAAAGAACGATTCGTTCGCGATTACGCATGACACGACGCGTTGCGTTGCGTGTATCCACGACGAGCTTCGAGCTGTCCACAATCGCGTTGTAATCGTACGACGAATGATCGGTGGCGATGACCACACCGTCATACGAACCCAGTGTCTGCGCGGAAAGCGGCACCGATTTCATCCCCTCATAGTTGTAATGACGCATGCGGTGCAGTTGGGGAAAGTAGGGATCGTTGTAATCCAGACGGGCCCCCTGGCCCTGCAGGAGCTGCATGATCTTCAGCGTCGGTGATTCGCGCAAATCGTCCACGTCTTTTTTGTAAGCAACTCCCAAAATCAGCAGCTTCGAACCGTTCAAGCTTTTCTTCTGCTTGTTAAGAGCGGTCGAGATCGCCTCGACCACGTGGTACGGCATCGAGGTATTGATTTCACCAGCGAGTTCGATGAATCGCGTAGCGAAATCGTATTCGCGCGCTTTCCAAGAAAGATAGAACGGGTCCACGGGAATGCAGTGCCCGCCGAGTCCGGGGCCGGGGTAAAACGGCATAAAGCCAAACGGTTTGGAGGAAGCGGCGTCAATCACTTCCCAAATATCAATTCCCATGCGGAGGCTTAGGAGTTTCAACTCGTTCACCATCGCGATATTCACGCAGCGGAAGATATTTTCGAGCAGCTTGGCCATTTCCGCGGCGCGCGTCGAGCTGACGGGAACCACGCGCGAAACCACTTGCCCATAAAGTGCTTGGGCCGCGCGGCCGCTCGGCGGATTCAGGCCGCCTACGACTTTCGGGATTTGCGCCAAGCCATATTGTTTGTTGCCGGGATCTTCGCGTTCAGGGGAAAAAGCCAGAAAGAAATCGCAAGGAATATCCTCGCTTGCCGGACCCGCTGCAATCGGACACCGCATCCCATTCGCTTCCAGAATGGGCAACACCAACTCCTCTGTTGTGCCGGGATACGTCGTCGATTCCAGCACGACAAGCTGTCCTTTTTGCAGGTGAGGCTGAATGGACTCGGCCGTTTGCTTCACGTAGGAAAGGTCCGGTTCGCGGCGCTCGTCGAGCGGCGTCGGAACGCAAATCAGGATTGCGTCTACTTCCTTCAGCTTTGCGAAATCAGTGGTCGCGGAAAAATGGCGGGAATTCACATATTGTTGAATCTTCGTTTGCGGAATGTGCTCGATGTACGAGCGCCCTGCATTGAGCAGGCTGATCTTCGCGGGGTCGGTGTCGAATCCGGTGACCTTGTGTCCCGCCTCCGCAAAACGCAGAGCTAGCGGCAAGCCAACGTACCCGCAACCTATAATGCCAACCTTGAGCTGCGCACCTTTAAAAAACTCTGGTTTCCGGTCAACAGGCATAAGTGTTCGCACACTCCTTCAAGGAATCGCTCCAAGTTGGCACTTTGTGGCTAACCCAAAACTAAAATATAACATGCGATCCGTGCGGAACGCTTGGCAGACTGCTCAGGATGCGCCAAAATCTCACGGGAAAGCATTTTGCGGTTCTCCAAAGAAAGCTCAAAGAGAGAAAAGAAGACCGTTGTGATGACCTGGATCATTATCTTGATGATTGGCCTTTGTGGAGGAATTCTGGTTGGTCTTCTAGGAATAGGCGGCGGCGTCGTGCTCGTCCCTGCTATGGTCCACTTGCTTCATATGGACCAGCACGCCGCGCAAGGCACTTCGCTTTTTGTTCTGCTTCCGCCGATCGGGCTGGGCGCGCTCCTCGAATACCGCAAAAAAGGAGACGTGGATTTGCGTGCCGGAATTTTCTGCGCGATCGGAATGTTGCTAGGCGGCTACATCGGCAGCATGATCGCCTTGCCCATGCCCTCTGCGCGTCTCACACAATTGTTTGGGGTATTTCTCATGATCTCGGCCCTGCTTCTTTGGGGAAAGGCTTCCAAGTCCGCCCGGCCCGCTCAGCCCGCGATTTCTTCGGAGGGCCAAGCCTGACATGAAAAAAATAATTGGCTTCCTCCTTGCCGGTGTCGCAGGTGGAATCGGATCGGGAATGTTCGGGATCGGCGGCGGGATCGTTTTGGTGCCGATTTTCGGTCTGTTGCTCGCGTTCGATCAACACAAAGCACAAGGCACCAGCCTGGTCGCGTTGATTCCGCCGACAGGCCTTCTTGCCGTGATTGCCTACGCGAAGGCAGGATATGTTTCCTGGATCACCGGCGCGCTGCTGATTCCCGGGCTTTTTCTCGGCGGCATTCTCGGCGCGAAAATTGCCGGCCGCATCGACCCGCGCCGCATGCGGCGGGTGTTTGCGGTGCTGCTGTTTCTGCTCGGCGCGTGGCAAACCTTCGGAGTGTGGAAGCACTGAGCCGCAGCCATGGTTGACCTTCACAGCCACATTCTTCCCGGAATTGACGATGGCGCGAGAACCATAGAGGAGTCGCTCGCGATGGCAGAGACTGCCATCTGGGATGGCATCACTCATGTTGTAGCCACTCCTCACTCCAGCAGCGAATACACATTTGATTTCACCCGCATTCGTGCGGTCCGCGATGATTTGCAGTCGCGCATCGGCAATCGTCTTCATTTGGCCACGGGTTGCGATTTCCATTTGAGTCCGGAGAATCTGCTCGCATTGCGGAAATCGCCGGCGCAGTTCTGCATCAACCAGAAAAATTATCTCCTCGTCGAATTCAACGAGTTTTCGATTCCCCCGACGATGGATCAAGCGCTCCACCAACTGCAATTGGCCGGCCTGCGCCCCGTTGTGACTCATCCCGAGCGCAATGGTATTTTGCGCGCAAAGCCGGAACGCTTGCTGACTTGGGTGCGGCTTGGTTGCTACGTGCAAGTGACGGCGGGGTCGTTGCTCGGCACGTTTGGTACGGGTGCAAAGAGCGACTCTTTGGCTTGGATCGCGCAAGGCCTGGTGCATTTTGTTTCGAGCGACGCGCATAACACCACGTCACGCCCGCTGCAACTCGGTCCGGCATTTGAGTCCGTCCGCTCACAATTTGGAGAGGACACGGCACAAGGCTTGTTTGTGGACAATCCGCTAGCCGCGTTCGAAGGCCGAGGTCTTCCGTATGTGCCTGAAGTTGCCGACGAACGCCCAACAAAACGCCGCAAACGATTCTTCTTTTTCTAGGAAGTGAGCTTCAGTACGGCGGGTGCCTCTTTCCTCGCTGGCGGCTGCGGCCCACGAAATCCTAAACCGCTCCACAACGCCGCACCTGTCGCCCAGCACGATCCCAGCACCATTACGGCAAATCCAAGAAGCGGAATCAGCTCAAGAACAACGAGCAAGACTCCACCCGCACAAAGCGCGGCCAAAATTCGCCTCGGAAAGAACCTCTCCCCAACGGCGAGAGTGATTCCTGCAATTCCTGCTGCGAGTACCGCGAGAAACAGAATGACCACCACCAGTGCAACCGTATCGCTAACATGCAGCTCTTCGTCCAGCAAGGCTAAGAGGAACGAAATTGCAACAATCGCTCCCGCGCCGACGAGTCCGGTGACGAGCCATCGGTGGGAGGCCAAGACAATGTTCTGCACACGCCTCGGGCGCAACAGCAAAATCGGCAGCAACACGCACACCGCATGGAAACCAAGCAGCGCAACAATTCCTCGCCAGCCGATGCTCTGTTGTCCCGGCAAATGCACGTACGGTACTGCGGCGAACCCAGCTTTTTGCGGGGTAGCCACAGTCCCTTCCGTTGTGATATCCCCTCCGATGGCTACAACACCCGCATCCACTTCCGCGCCATTCTTCAGGTGAATCGCGCCGCCCACCGCGACAATCTCTCTACGGACCTTTCCATAGACGGTTACGTCACCACCGATCGCGACGATCTCTCCGTCCAAATCCCCCTGCACCACAACGTTGCACCCGAAACAGTTGATCGATCCCTGATGCGCGCCTTGTTCAACTGTCACCGAGTGAAGGTACGAGTTTTCTTCCGCGACAACAGTCCCTGCTGGCAATAGCAGCACGCTGGCCGCAATCAGAAAAAATCCCGCTAAGCGGCTGGACTTACCGATTCCCCAATGTTTTCCATCGAGTCGCAGATAGCGACGCATGAAACTACCCTGTTGGCCTCAGCGGAAGCCCCGCCCAAACATTGAACAAGCCGAGCACCTCGCGCACCACATCCAGCGCGTCGCGCGTTGAACGCCACCAATGCGCCGCGTCAAATGCGTCCGTTTCTGCTGCGCGCACGATGATTTGCCCGCGTCCCGCTTCCAGATGATTCCATAGTGCTCGCACGCGGCGTGTGTGCGCTCTCGAAGTCACCACAATCGCAGTGGTTCCCCGCGTACGCTTTAAAGACTCCGCGATGACATCCATCTCATCCGCCGTATTCACGACGCCCGGTGAAAGAATGCGAATCGCCTTCTCCGGCACACCCTCATGCTGCAATACGCGTCGGCTGCTCTCCTCTTCACCATCGAAAGGCACTCCGAGCGCACTCATCGTTCGCTTCGGTTCCGTTGGTTGCGTAATCCAAACTTCTGGTGCGTATCCTTGGCGATAAATCTCCGCCGCTTCCAGGGCACGCTCCGGCGTTGCTCCGGACAGCACAACAATTGCCGTGCATTTAGTCAAAGGGTCTTCCCGCACCAGCCAACGCCCAACTCGCAAGAAAACCAACACTGCAAAGCAAACGAAAACCGCAGTCGCGATAAGAACTGCTCTAGCCGACCCTTGTTCGAGCCTCTTTGCTCCAGCGTGCCTCATGCAAGTCTGCGCATCGTATCGTGTGATTCCCTGATGGTCAATTCATGCTTCGAACGATAAACTGAATTCGAAATTTTCGGAGGATTCATGCGCGCGGTCGTCACGGGGGCGGCGGGATTTCTTGGATCGCATCTTTGCGATCGTTTGCTTGCGGAAGGCTGGGAGGTTCTGGGCCTAGACAATCTCATCACCGGAGCGGCAGAAAACCTCCGTCATCTTGATGAGAATCCCAAGTTCAAATTTCAGCAGACCGACGTCAGCACCGCGCTGCGGGTGGACGGCCCAGTCGGCTACGTCCTGCATTTTGCCTCGCCCGCCAGCCCGCCGGATTATTTGAAACATCCCATCGAAACCATGCGCGTTGGCTCGGCCGGAACGATCAACGCTCTTGAACTCGCCCGTGAAAAAGGCGCGAAGTTTTTCCTTGCTTCCACGAGCGAGTGCTATGGCGATCCGACGATTTCTCCACAGCCTGAAAATTATTGGGGAAATGTGAATCCCGTGGGCCCACGTAGCGTTTATGACGAAGCAAAACGCTTTTCCGAAGCGCTCACGATGGGATTTCACCGTCACTACGGTCTCGATACGCACATCGTGCGCATCTTCAACACCTACGGCCCGCGCATGCGTCTCAACGACGGCCGCGCACTTCCAAATTTTGTCTATCAAGCGCTCAGCGGCCGCCCCATCACCATCTACGGCGACGGAAAACAAACGCGCAGTTTTTGTTACGTCTCGGACTTAATCGAGGGAATGTACCGCTTGATGCTTTCTGACGAACATTTTCCGGTAAATATCGGTAACCCCGGCGAAATCACGATTCTGGAATTTGCGGAACGCGTGCGCTCGCATTTTCAAAATGCGCCGCCTATTGTATTCGAACCGCTGCCGCAGGACGATCCGAAACGTCGCTGCCCGGACATCAACAAAGCCAAACGCCTGCTCAAGTGGGAACCAAAAGTAAACTTGGAAGAAGGTTTGCGCCTGACTCTGACGTACTTCAAGGAAGCGTTTGCGAAAGCCGTGGCAAAGTAGTTTCAGCCACGGCCAAACGAATGGTATTCGAAACCCAAATCCGCCATCTTTTGCGGCGAGTAAAGATTGCGCCCATCAACAACGAGCTTTCGCGCCATTAGCTTCCCGGCGCGTTCCCAGTCCAGATTCTTGAACACGTTCCATTCCGTGCAAATTAGCGCGGCATGCGCATCGCGTACCGCATCGTAAGGGTCCGCATGAAACATCACGCCCGGCAAAACTCCTTTCGCTTTTTCCATCGCCTCCGGGTCGCTCGCGTGCACTTGCGTGCCTTCCTCAACCAACCGACGAATCACCTCGATCGCCGGCGAAAACCGGATGTCGTCGGTATTCGCTTTGAACGCCAGTCCGAGTACAGCGATTCGCTTGCCTCTCACTACCCACAGCGCTTTGTTCACTTTTTGCAGGAAGCGGTCAATCCGCGCCTTATTGACGCGCTCCGCCGCTTTCAATATTTCAAAATCCACTCCCACCGACCAAGAGAGTTGGATAAACGCCTGAATGTCTTTCGGAAAGCAAAATCCGCCAAATCCGAGCCCCGCTTTCAGAAATTGTCCGCCAATTCGCGGATCAAGTCCCATCGCGTGCGTCACCTGCTCGACGTTTCCGTCCAACTTTTCGCAAAGATCGGCAATCACGTTCGCATAGCTGATCTTCAACGCCAAAAACGAATTGGATGCGTGCTTGATTAGCTCGGCGCTGTTGATCGTCGTAACCAAGAACTCCGCTTTCGGTTCTGCCGGGCAAGCTCCGTTGTGAACAGGGCAATGGAATTTATGCTCGAGAATCGGTTTGTAGATTTCCCGCATCTTTTCGCCCGCGGAATCCTCGTCCACGCCCACCACGATGCGGTCCGGATGAAAAAAGTCAAAAACCGCGGTCCCTTCCCGAAGAAATTCCGGATTCGAAACAACGCTAAACGAAACATTGCCCCCGCGAGAGTAAGCTGCAAGCGCGCGGCGAAGCTCCACACCGGTCCGTGCCGGAACCGTGCTCTTTTCGACCACCAGCTTCGAACTCCGCGCTTCCGCCGCGATCTGTTGCGCCACGTGGTCAATCGCGGAAAGGTCCGCGCTGCCGTCTTCCCGCGGAGGAGTTCCTACGCAAATAAAAATAGCGTCGCCAAACCTGATCGCCTCGCCCGTATCGGTCGTATACGAAATTCGCCCCGCGTTGCGCGCCGACGCTAGCACTCCTTCCAGATGTTCCTCGTAAATTGGGACCCTGCCCGCCTTCAATTGTGCGATGCGACCCGCGTCAATGTCCGTGCACATCACTTCGTGGCCCGCTTCAGCGAGACATGCCCCTGTTACAAGCCCCACATATCCGCAACCGATCACCGATAGGCGCAAGCTTAACTCTCCGTATTCATTCAAATTTGTGGACTTAAACAGTGTAGCGAACGAGGCGAGCCGTCCGCTCAATCCTAGCTGGAAATGTGCCTAACGTGCACGCTTGCCCATCAATAATCCGCGCAGCCCAAGGAGCACCAGGCGCGGCTGACGCCGAACCACGTTCCACAGCAGGCGCGTGGATTCATCGCGGTTAATCTCTCCAAGGGACTCGCGCGCCGAATCGTTCAACAAATCTACAAGCTGCGAATAATCCTTTTGCCGGAAATAATGCAGTGCCCGGCGAATCAACCAGTGCGTGCCGAGCTCTCGCCGCAGCGAACGAAGCTCCGTGCTCCCGGATTCTTCCAGCAGCGCGTCCGCCACTCCCTGCGCCCCGCGAAATCCAGTGACAATCCCGCCTACCGTCGAGACTTTCACTTGCGCCGCGGCATCTCCCACCAGGAAAACTTCTCCGTTCCCGATTCGACGCCGCACGGGCACCCATCTCCGGTACACTGGAATCCGCGCGCCTTGCCACTCCAGCGCTTTCATTCCTTTTTTCTCGAGGAACTGCTCGATCCGCTTTTTCGTTTCCTGGCCGCTGCCTTCGCCAATAATCCCCAACGCGCCGCAATGCTCGTTTTCTGGAATCAGCCAATAGAAGTACGGCGTGTCGTCCGGCACAAACCACACGCGCGTCGTGTCCGCAGGACAGTCCTTTGGCAAGTTCACGATCGCCTGAACGAGCGGAACTGTCTCCACTGGCGGCCAACCCGCCGTCCGCGCCACTCGGCTCGTCGCTCCATCTGCGCCAATCACATAGTCAGCGTGCAGTTCTTTCCTTTTTCCTCCCGTTTCCACTTCCAGCCGTAGCGCGCGTGCGTTCGCCCCAAGGCTCAGAAATCTCGTGTCAAAAGTGAATTTCGCGCCGTGGTGCTGGCCTTCGGCCGCCAGCGCCGGAATCAGTTTGGCCCGCTCGATGATCAGGTCCGGCTCACGCAACGCAATCTGCGCGGACCTTCCGTCCGTAAACAATTCAAATCTGCGGATTTCATTCTTAACGCTCGCCGTGGCCGCCGGCCCCAGCAGACTTCGAAATTGATTTGTGACAATCAGCGAGCGGGGAGCGGGATCGAGCTCCGGCTTCGAATCAAGCACGCGAACCGCGCGGCCGCCTTGCGCCAGCCTCGTGGCAGCATAAAGGCCCGCGGCGGACCCGCCGACTACAACAATCTCCCGGTTATCTTGCTCTGCGAGAGAGACTCTCTTGGTATCGCCCACGCGTCTCGATCTTTCTATGTTTTGCGAACCATCTGCCCCGGCGCGATGGCCGCTTTTTTGATTCTTAGGAGTGTTGAAAAACCGCTGGAATTGCGTGCGTACGCTCGCGCACCGTGATCAAGCGGCTTTCCAGTATAGCGAATCCAATGCGCCCGGCAAACGGAATGGGCAGGTCAAATTCTGGGAAATTGCAAATCCTCTCGCTTGTTAGGAAGCGGTTGCGGAATCCTTTACTTGCCGCTCATATGGCGCGCGCTCCAGAAATGACACGCCAATCAACCCGGCGGCGGCCACGAACAGCCCTAGGTAAACCGCCTGTTTCGTGGTCAGGTAACTTGCAAGGACGGCGAGTGAGCCCGAGACCGCTCCCATCAAATACATCGTCAGCACGGCACATCGTTGCCCCAGTCCCAAGTTCGCCAGCCGGTGAGCTGCGTGATCTTTTCCAGGGGTCGCGAACGGCAATAGACCTCTCCGGCTCCTCGAAAGGGTCACCAGAGTCGTATCGAAAATCGTCGCCCCGAGCACCAGAACGGGTGCAAGCCATGCAGAAAAGTGCGCAGTATGCTCCAGCCGGAGTTTCAGGCTTAGCGTGGCCATCAGGAAACCAAGAAACATTGCGCCGCCGTCGCCCATAAAAATCTTCGCAGGTTTGAAATTCCAACGAAGAAATCCAGCTGCCGCCCCGAGTACTGCCGCAGCCAGCACGGACACCAACGTCTGCCCGTTCAAGTACGCCAGCATCGCAAAAAAGACCGATGCCATCGCCGCAATCCCTGCGCACAATCCATCCATGTGGTCCAGAATACTGAACGATGCCGTAATGCCAACCACCCACACCACGGATAAAACCGCGTCCAGCACATTCCCGATCCGCCCGCCCACCAAAACGCCGAACACCTGCGCGTGGATCCCGCTCAACAACAGAATCCCCGCCGCGATCGGCATTCCTACAAACAATTTCACCTGGTGATGCAACCAACCGCGATCGTCCAGAATTCCCACTGCGGCAATCAGCGTCGCTCCTGCAAGGATGGCTCCGATTTGGGCTCGTGCCTCTCCTTGGAAGAGCGAAAAAACACCCAACAACACTCCGCCGTAAATGGCCAATCCGCCCAGTAGTGGAATTGGTTCAAGATGAACTTTGCGCGGACCCGGTAGATCCACCATCCCCACGCGCAACGCCAGCGCGCGAACCGGAACCGCCAGAACCAAAGATGCGAACAACGCAATTGAAAATGCGATTAGACTCGCGGCCATCCATCCTCAACTTTTTGAGCTACGCTGCCGGCCGGGACGGGTATCGCCGGTTTTGTTTCGCTCTCTGCCGGGTTGGGGTCCGGCCCCCAAGCAATTCTCACTGTTCTGCGGTTAGATATATACCCTAGCGCGGAAATCCGCCTTCTTCCATCGGTATTATCTTGCAGGACTCGATTTCCCCAAAGGGTAAACCCTGCTCGTCGAATGGGGTTGCAACTATCGCTCGGTCAGCATCCGTGCAAAAATTCGCTTCACTTCTTCTTTGTTTTTCGTCGCGAAATACCAGTCAATCGTTCGTTTCAAACCATCCTTGAACGGCACTTTCGGCTCCCATCCGAGCAGTTTCTTGGCCAGCGCATTGTCCGCCACGCGATTCAGCGGACCCGTCGGCATGTCCGGGCGCAGTTTGATCTCCGCCTTGTGCCCGGTCATGTCGCATACCATTCTTGCTGCATCTAGCACGCGAATCCGCTCCATCGTGCCTAGATTGATTGCCATTCCATCACTGATTTTTTCGCCTGCTAGGATGGTTCCTTCCACGATGTCATCTATATATGTCCAGTTCCGGATCTGCGTTCCATCGCCCCAGACTTCGAACGGCGTTTGTCCGATAAACGCGCGTGCGATCATCGCAATTACGGCGTGATTCTCGACTCCCCTCGGCCCGTACACCGTGAAATACCGGCACGACGCAGCGTCAATCCCGTGCTCCTTGTGGTACGCACTGAGCGTGAACTCCGCCATCAGCTTCGCCCAGCCATACGTATTGTCCGCGTCGTTCGGACCTTTCTTCGTCACATCTTCCGTAAGGAACAACTCCTTGTTCACGTCCGACTGCAGGAAGTTTGGGTACACGCAACCCGACGACGCAAAAACGACCTTTTTTGCTTTCGCCCGCACCGCCTCCCAGAAAACAATCCCGTCCAGAAAAAAATTCGAGGCGGGCCCCGCTTGGTGCAGATCTACGTACCCGCGCCCGCCGTGATCCGCCGCCAAATGAAACACCGTATCCACGCCCTGCATCGCCGAACGCGTCGCGCCCGGTTCGCGCAAGTCCGCTTTGATGAACTCCACCGTCCCCTTCGACATTGGTTCTTTCAGGTTCTCCAAATGGCCGCTCGTCAGATCGTCAACGACGCGGACTTTCGCGCCACGCGCCAATAGTTGATCGGTAAGCGTTGATCCAATGAATGACGCTCCTCCCGTTACCAGCACTCGTTTTCCAGTCCAAAACGTCTCTGCGGGCTTCACGCTTTCTCAGTCTCCTCAGTTTTTCTCGCCGGCCGCAATCCTCCCGGCGATCCGAACAAATTTTTCGAGTTCTTTGACTCTATCATAGCCGCGCGCTGCTTCTTTCGCAGTGGCGCCCATCTGTTTCACGCGATTGCTGTCAGCAGCAAGTGCCCGGACGGCAGTCGCTAGCTCCGCTGGACGGTCCGGGTCCGTCGTGATTCCAAATCCTTGTCGAGCGCTAAGGCTTGCTACATCCGTTTCCTGCGGCGCCACCGCCACAATCGGTTTTCCCGCCGCGAGGATGCCGTACATTTTGCTTGGCACTACAACGCCTTCAAGTCCCCGCTTCACCGTGATCAAATGCGCGTCCGCTGCTGCAAGCACCGACGGAATTTTGCTCCCTGGAAAAAACGGCAAAAATCTCACGTTTGAGATTCCCGCTGCATCCTCCGCCAGCGCGTCGCGTTGTGCTCCTTCTCCCACAAAAACAAATCCGATATTTTCCGAAGTCAATTCTTTCGCCGCGGCCAGCAAAGTTTCCCACGCCCCATAAAATCCGAGATTTCCCGCATGCAGTAACACAAACCGGAAGCCGCTGCGAATTTTGCGAATCACTTCCCCATCCAACGCAGGGGCGGCCGCGCCATCTGCGGGAATTTCCGTCCCATCCCGCACAATCTCTATCTTCGCCGCATCGATTCCCTTCGCCAGGATGCGGTTCTTCATGTCTTCGCCCAGCGCAATAACGCAAGACGCGCGCCGCAGCGCCCAGCGGTGCAGTCTTTCCCAAATCCGTGAAAGCAATCGTGGCGCAAGAATCGACCCGCCCACCGCCATGTCCGGATACATGTCGCGAATGTTGTAAATGTACGGCTTCTTCTTCAGCATCGCGACAAACGCGCCCACAATTCCCTCAAACGGCGGATCGGTCATCGCCAGCACCGCATCACAACTTACAAACAACGCCAGCGGAACAGCGAACAACTCGTAGCTCAAATAGTTGATCACGCGCTTTTTCATGTTGAAGCGCGGAAACGCCGTCGACCCCACGCGAATAATCGTCAGTCTGCGGTTCCTTTCCGTCTGGCACAACCACCAGCCGCGCCGCTCCGCCGGATCGTACGACGGCCGCCCACACACAACCGTCACGTCATGTTCTTTGCAAAGCGCGTCCACAACGGTTTGCGCCATCTTCGCGGTCGCGGAAGTGTCCGGCGGAAAGTACAAATTCAGCAGCAGAATCTTCATGCCGCCGCTTCTTGTCGTGATCTTGTTCGAACGTCGTTCACGATTTCGTAATCAGGAAATCCCCGAGCACCAGCGCATCCATCTGCGTGCGTAGAAAACAATCGATCGCCTCCTGCGGCTTGCACACGATCGGTTCGTTGTCGTTGAACGAGGTGTTCAGCACCACCGGCACTCCCGTCTGGCGCTCTATTTCTTTGATCAATTTCCAGTACCGTGGATTCGCTGTCTTCGTCACCGTCTGCAACCGTCCCGTGCCATCCACATGCGTCGGCGCCGGAATTTTGTCCCGCTTCTCAGGCCGTACGGAGTACGCCATCGTCATGAACGGCGAAGGATGCGCTTTCTCAAACCATTCCCCCGTCGCTTCCGCCAAAATCGACGGCGCAAACGGCCGAAATATTTCCCGATGTTTGATCCGGCGGTTCAATATCTCTTTCATTTCCGGCCGTCGCGGATCGGCCACAATGCTTCGGTTCCCCAGCGCGCGCGGCCCCCACTCTGCTCGCCCTTGAAACCACCCAAGAATTTTCCCCTCGCCAATAATTTTCGCCGCCTGCTCCAGAAGTGTTTCTTCTCCCATCTGCGCAATCGCGCATCCGCCCTGCGTCAGCTTTGCCGCATCAATGGCCTGCCGTGTTTCTTCAACTGAAAAGCCCGGCCCCCAATACGCGTGCTCCATTACAAATGATCGCCGGTTCCTCAGGACCTGATGCCAAACATAAAACGCCGCACCAACTGCCAGTCCCGCATCTCCCGCCGCCGGATGCACATAAACATTTTCAAACAGCGTCGTGTCCAAAATCTTTCCATTCGCCACGCAATTGAACGCCACTCCGCCCGCCAAACACACAGACTTCATCTGTGTCTCTGCCGCCAACTGCCGCAGCATTCCCAAATAAACTTCCTCCAGCCGCGCCTGCAACGACGACGCCAAATTCTTGTGACGCTGCTCAATCGCCTGCTCCGGCTCGCGCGCCGGCCCAAGATGCTTCGGCAGCTCCTCCGAAAACAATTGCCCGAGCACCGGCGTCTTGTCCGCTTCCGCCCAACTCATCTCCGGACCCGTGCGATGATGCGTAAAATATTGCAGCGCAAGCTGGAACCCCGTCCCGTTCGAACGCACGATCTCCCGGAACTTTTCCAAAAATTCCGGCTCGCCATACGCACCGAGCCCCATCACTTTGTATTCGTCGCCAAATTTCAAGAATCCCAGGTACTGGGTAATCGCCGTGTAATACAGCCCCAGCGAATGCGGAAACGCAATCGCTCCGTGCACATCGATTCGCGGCCCGAATCCCGCGCCCCACATCGAACTCGCAAAATCGCCCAAACCATCCGCCGAAAGCAGGGCCGCCTCTTCGAACGGCGAGCAATAAAACGCACTCGCCAGATGCGCCACGTGATGTTCGACGCGGTGAAAAGTCGCTTTCAATTTTTCGGGATCAACATCAAACGCCGCTGCGAGCGCCTCGCGAATCCCCGTGAACTTCGCCAGTACTTTCAACCGTTCGCGCGCAAACGACGGCATTCGCATCGCGTAAAGCAGTTTCGTTCCCAGCCGCGCGTAAGGATTTCGTGGCACTACCACATGATCCACATCGGCAAGAGTCAGACCTGCTTCTTTCAAGCAATATCGAATCGCCGCTGCTGGAAATCCTGCCGCATACTTCACTCGATTGAATCGCTCTTCCTCGACTGCTGCGATCAATCGCCCATCGCACACAATCGCGGCGGATGCGTTTCCGTGATACGCGTTGATTCCAAGAATATTCATTTTGCAAGGAATTCAGTGTACCGCAGCCCGTATTGCCCGACGCTGCCTTACGCCGCAATATTTCGCCGGCACCATTCATTCAAAACAAAAATCGCCCATGGCCTCGACCAAGTTGTTTTTCCCGCCAAAAAGGCCTGCCACACGCTTTGCACGCCGCTCTGCTTGACATGCTCTCTCAAAGGCGCCGCGACCTCGGCAAAACTCGCTTCTATCTTCGGCCGGAGCGCCCCGCGCAACCATTGCTCCCAGGGCAAAGTAAATGTCCGCTTTTTCTGTCCAACAATCTCTGCCGGGAGCAAATCCTTTAGTGCATCCACCAGCAACGCCTTCTTCCGCCCCTTCGCACATCGCGCTTCATCTGGCAACGCGCACATGAATTCCACCAGTGGCGTATCCAGCATGGGCACGCGCACTTCCAGCGAACGCGCCATGCTCACCGAATCCGTGTCGCGCAGCAACGTACTTGCCATATAGCAGCGCAGTTCCATCCAACTGACTGCGCCGACATTTTCCATCCGCCTCGCTTCATCCGCGGCGCGCTGCAGCCAGCCCATCCAAGTTGGCTCCAGCGTCGTTCCATCCGCTCCGATGCTGCTCGGCCGGAAACGCGGCTCGATCATTTGCTTCAAATCGTCCGGCGCAAACAGAGCCCGCGCAAAGAAATAAGCGTGCGGCAATGTATTTGCTTCACCCCACGCCGCCGCCGCTTTCGCAGCCGCATCCCGCGTCATGGAAGCCCGAAGCATTCCGCGAAGCATCCCTCGCGTCGCCGCCCGAATTCCTGCTGGCCAGTATCGAGCCACCGCCGCCAGCCGCTCCAATTTCGGCACGCTCGCAAACGTTGGATATCCCGCAAACAATTCATCTCCGCCCAATCCTGATAGCGCAACCTTTAGTCCAACTTCCCGTGCTGCCCACGAAACAAAATAGGTATTCACTCCGTCCATACTCGGCTGATCCAGCGCGCGCAACACCTCATCCATCCGCTCCGTCGCGGCGCCGCCTTCAAGCGGGACCTCTTGATGTTTTGTCCCGCATTGTGCTGCAACGCGCCTTGTCAATTCCGATTCGTCGTATTCCGTGCCAGGAAATGCCAGCGTGAAACTCTGAATTCCTGGATGTTCGCGCGCCGCCACTGCCGCAATCGCTCCCGAATCCAATCCGCTCGACAAAAAGAGTCCTACCGGCACGTCCGCAATCAAGTGCGCGCGCACCGCGTCCTGCAGCAGCGGCCGCACCTGCTTCACCGCCCCCGCATAATCGCGCGGTTTCTTCGGGTCGCGCCCCGCCGGACTCCGCCTTGGATCCCACCATGGATGCGTTCGTGGAATCTTTCTTCGGTCCGGCACGTACACCAACATGCGATGGCCCGGCGGCAGCGAAAACACTCCTTCGAACATCGTCACCGGTTCGCTCACGCTGCCAAACAAAAAATAGGACGTCAGCGCGTCCTGCGAAATCGCTCCCCCAACTGTTCCGCTTGCCCGCAGCGCGCGCACCTCCGATGCAAACGCAAATCCTTCCGCACTCTGCGTGTAATACAGCGGCTTGATCCCCAGCGGATCGCGCCCAAGAAAAAGCACCGGCCCGGACGTGTAGTGCTTGCGGAAATCCGCAATCGCTAGGCCATACATTCCTCGCACTTCCGCCAGGCACTCTTCGCCCCACTCTTCCCAGCCATGCACGAGAATTTCCGTGTCCGATTGTGTTTTGAATTTATGCCCGAGCCGCGTCAGCCGTTCGCGCACTTCCCGGTAGTTGTAAAGTTCGCCGTTCATCACCACTGCGATGTCGTGCGATTCATTCCAGATCGGCTGATGCCCGCCCTCAAGGTCAATGATGCTCAGCCGCCGCATTCCCAGCGCCAGGCCGGGCGCTCGCGGGTCGTTTACCAAAAATCCCTCGTCGTCTGGCCCGCGATGCCCCATTGCCGCGGCCATCCGGCGCGCGCGCGCTTCCGCCTCACTGCTTCGCGTGAAAAAAGCGGCGCCGCAAATCCCGCACACTTTACTGTTTGATTTCCGGTGTGCCGAAGAACGCGGCCCCGGCCTTCGCGAAATGCGTGCGCAAATGGAAGCGCGGAATTTTCAGCCTGCGGTCACCGTACCACGCAAGCGTTTCCCGCATGAGCAAGAAGAAAAAGGAGCCGCTGCCAAACACGAACAGCACAAAAAACGATTCCCGCTCCAGAAGCAAACTCCAGTCAAACGCTTCGTCCCAACCCGTGTACACCTTATCCAGAAGTCGCCGCAAGCCCAGCCCCTGCAACGGCAGCCGCGCCAGCCTTATGTGCGCAAAATTCGTGTAGTCGTATGCGCCCGGATAATTCGGCACCACGCTAGTCGCCTGTGCGAAGATTGCAGGATCTTGCAGATCTTTCCTCGTCAGCAAGTGTCCCTGCTTGTCTTTCATCACAACCCGGTAGGTCGGGTCTACAATCACCCACTTGCCGTCCAGCAACACCTCGGCCACCACGTGCTTCGTCGTCCGTTCCGGTGTCAGGAGAAGCAGCCGTCTCGTGCTTAGGTCAGAACTCCGCGCCAAATTCAGAAACGCATTCGTCGCCGTGCCACACACGTTCAACAGTTGTTTGTAGTTTAGCGTTATTTCTGGATCTCTCAGCGGGAGCGCGTCCGGATCCGCCGCAATCGATCTTGGCGGTCCGCCCTTCATCCAGTTGAGGATCGCCTCCACTTTTTGTTCCGGCGTTGCGGTCGCGGGGACGATTGCGTCGGAAAACCCGTTCAGGTATTGGCGTACCGAGTATTCCCATCCCGCAGCGTACACTATGCCGGCAAGGCATAACACGAGAAGTGCGTTCGTTGTTTTCCAGATAATCTTAAACATCAAATAGTTCTTGTCCGCCAAGACCCGGCCCCACACAGCAAGATTTTCCAACCCTTACACGCTTTCTGCAAGCTTTCTATAAAGCTCTTCTGCCTCGCGGACCGGTTCTTCCCAGCCGATTTTTTCGGCCGCCCTCGCCGCCTCCCGTGCCATTTGCACTCGCAATGTTTCATTTTGAAGCAGTTCATCCAGCGCCCTCACAAGCGCTCCCTCTTCATGGGCAACGATCCTGCCAGCCTTCGCCAGGAGCGGAGCAACTCCGCAATTTTCCGTCACAATCACAGGCGTTCCCGCCGCTGCCGCCTCCGCTGCCGTATTCCCAAAATTTTCGTTCTGCGATGGCAGCACGAACACATCCGCATCCTGATAAGCCGCCCATTTTTCTTCACCAAATACGGCTCCCGCGAATCGCACTCGATCCTCAATCCGCAAAGCCTTCGCCATCTCCTTCAATTTCACTTCCATCCCTTGCTCATCCGGTCCGGCAAAAACCAGTTGCACTGTCCGCGCCTCCATCTTCGATGGCACCTTTGAAAACGCCCTCAACAATAGACCAGGACTTTTCTTCTCGTTGAGCCGCCCGAGGAACAGGACAAGCAAATCGCCCTCACCAACTTCGTTTCGCTCTCGGAATTTTCCTCGCTCCGGCAATCTTTCGGGCTTCATTACTCCATTTCTTCGCAGGACGATTTTGTTCCTCGGTATGCCGCCGCCGGCCAGCTCCTCAATTTCCTGTTCTGCTGTCGCAATCACCTTCGCCGCTCCCGCCAGCATTTTTCTCCCATAAGAAAAGTGATACAGCCGTTTCAACCACAAGCTCCGCACAATCGGCATAAACATCCCCATGGGCTCCACTACATATGGCAGATTGATTTTCCGGCAGGCCTTCGCCGCCGCGGGTCCGAGCAGATCGTATAGTCCAAAAATATGAACAACATCAAAATCCCTCAATCGCGCCGTCAAAAATCTTCCTATCGCTGGGTTCCAGCTTGTCGCTCGATACCGTAGCCACGTTGGCAGAAAAACCGCCCTTACTCCGCGATCCACTCCTTCCCATCCAAACGCCGATCGTTTGAACTTTCCTTCTCCGGTACTGTCCGCGATCCGCCTCTCCACTCCCCAGTCCACGCTTAGCACCGTCACTTCATTCCCACGCTGCGCAAGGCCGCGCGAAAGCGCTTCCACCTTTGCGGGTGGGCCGCCAAATTCATAAAACGGAGCGTACGACTCCGTCACATTCAGGATTCGCATAATTCGCGCAGGATTTTCTTCAGCGCTTTCGCGAAGACGTTAAAGCGAAATTCATTTTCCACGCGCTCTTTGCCTCGCCGCCCCATCTCCCGTGCCATCTCGGGGTTTGCCAGCAGCGTCTCGATCGAAGTCGCCAATTGCACCGCATCTCCATGCTGCACCAGGTATCCTGTCACTCCGTCTCGAATCACTTCTGGTGCTCCGCCGTGCGCCCCGCCGATTACCGGTTTCCCGCAGGCCATCGCTTCCAGGTACACTAGCCCGAATCCTTCCCCACGGCTCGGCAGCGCAAATACGTCACATGCCGCATAGCACGCCGCTAATTGTGAATAGCTCATTCCGCTCAAAAAATGTACATGCCGTCGCACACCGTTTTCTTCCGCCAAATCTTCCAGCCAATCGCAGTCGTCTCCTTCTCCGACCGCCGCCAGCTGCAGCTCCGGCCATCGCGGCAACAATTTCGGCAATGCCGTGATAAGCGTATCCATTCCTTTATACCGCTCGCTCGTCAGCCAGCGCCCGACTGTCAGCACCACCCGCCCCTTCGGAAAATTTTCCGGCAATGTCGTTTTCGCGGCACCGCTCACCAGCGCTTCGAACTGCGGGTCCAGCGCCCACGGCAGCACCCTTAGTCGTCTCGGCGAAACCTCTTGATCCGTTCTCACATGATCCGCCGTGTATTGACTCGGCGCCAAAACTAAATTTGCTTTCTGCAATGCACTGCGCCGGAATCCCGGCAGCGGTTCCCACACTTCCACTCCGTGCGTGCACACAATCGATTTCATCCGCGGCGCCACGAGCTTCATCAACCGCGCCACTGGCGCCAGATTCGGATGCCCCGCTAGCACTAGCCTTGCTTTCCGCCTCGCTGCCTTTAGCGCCGCCGCCGCAAATCTCCCTTTTCCTCGGTCACAACCGGTAAAAACGAATTCGCGCCCGCTCGCCGTCATTCGGTGCAGCTCCGGCGAGTCATTCAGGCTCAACAGCCGGCACTCCATCCCCCGGCTCGCCGCAAATTCCGTCAACACCACGGCCATGTGTCGCCCCGCGCGTTGCACCCCGCCCGGAGCATCCAGTTCGGGAAATAGTCCTATCAGCACGCGCCGAGTCTGCCTTGTGCCGTGCTTATTCGCAAGCTTCTAGCGCGTCGTGGTTTCTTCCATCGCGAGCGCCTTTGCAGCGTTCTCTCTCGCGCAGAACTCGCGGCCGGTCCGTCTTCACAGGTCACGCTTATGGAATTGGTAGATAGCGATTGCAAGGGCGACAACAAGGTAGGTGCCCGCATAGACGATCATGACGGCACTCGGCGCTGAACTGCCCCCAAACGGCCCAAATGGAAGCGAGCGGGTGACAGGCGACTGCATTTCGAATATGGCCCTGCGCCACAGCGATTCGCTCGGCATGATCAAGCTGGACGCAATTCCCACCATTACTAGGTGCGGGCTGTTCGTAAATCCTCCGATCTGTTCAAGCCAACCACCAAGGAAAGCCAGTCCATGCAGACCCAAAACGACAACTCCGCTTGCCAGCGTGGACAACGAAGTGCCGCACATAAAAGTAATCGTAAGCATGAGGATACATTCGAGGAATACTAAGAACACGCCACGAAGCAGATTTTGCGGGACCACACCACCGATCCAATAGCCAAGCGCGACAACGCCGCCAAACATCAGCGTCACGTAGCCTGCTGTCATCGCGATGAATCCCATCCACTTGCCGATCAAAAGTTCCCACCGGGGGATCGGTTTGGTAGCAATGGCGTGAATCGTCCCGGAGCTGATTTCCCCGGAAATCGCATCCACCGAGGTTAAGACGGTCAAAACGACGGCTAGCAAGTCCACTGCGTAGAAGCCCACTTGCAGAATGCCATTTATGATCTGGTAGCGAATGAACGGAGGAAGATGTCTCTCATTGAATTCCTTAACCTGATAATGCATCCCCGTGCCGTACAGGACGAGAAACGCGATGCCCGCGAGAAGCCCAATCCAAAGAATCTTCTTCCGCGCGGCTTCGCGAAATGTGACGCCGGTCATGATCCACAAACCCATCAAAGCCCTCGATCTTCGCCCATGATTTTCATGAAAAGACTCTCCAGCGAAAGATGCTCCGGCGTGAACTCGTAGATGTCGGCGCCGGCCGATACCAAATGTCGAAGAATTTCCGGAAAATCTGCCTTCGAGCGCGGGGAGAGCGAAAGTCGCTCGCCATCTTGGTGCGAAGTCGTGCACCACTTTGCAAGACCCGCGACCGCTTGCGAGGACAACTTGGTGGCACGCACGAATAGACGAAGGTCGCCGTCCGGTTGCGCCCGCAAGTCCCGGCTCGCTACGACTTCGCCGTCTTTGATGAATGCCACCCGATCGCAAGTGATCTCGACTTCGCTGAGAAGATGAGAATTGAGGAAAACAGTTGCGCCTCGCTCGCGCTGCGCGCGAATCACGTCGCGCACGAGCCGTCGGCCCATGGGATCGAGGCCCGAAGTGGGCTCGTCGAGAAAAATCAGTTCTGGCTCATGAATTAGCGCTTGTGCCAGCCCGATCCGCTGAAGCATGCCCTTGGAAAATTCGCGAAGCCGCTTCGCTCGATGGGGCGCGAGTCCGACCATCTCGAGTAGGACGGGAACGCGTTCGCGCAACCTTGCTCTGTCCATCCCGCATAAACGACCATGCAAGTCGAGAAGTTCAGCCGCAGTCAGCCAATCGTAAAAGCGGAAGTCTTCGGGCAGGAAACCGATCTTTCGACGCACACCGACGTCACTACATGGAACTCCCAGAACATCCGCGTGTCCGCCGCTCGGCTTCACGAGACCCAGTAGCATTTTCACTGAGGTGCTTTTGCCGGCCCCGTTCGGTCCGAGGAAACCGAAGATTTCGCTACGACGCACTGCCAGCGATAGATTGCGGACCGCTATCTTTCTCTCATAAACTTGCCGTAAATTCCTCGTTTGAATCGCACAGTCTTCTGTTTGATTCAA
>JACXTT010000812.1_pt1 | contig 52967 bp, 29 predicted proteins | sample 9270951 | NCBI WGS metagenome assembly JACXTT01 (sample SAMN15532306, study PRJNA645909) | rock metagenome | isolation source: weathered quartz diorite | place: Puerto Rico | collected 2017-06-21
GCGCCTGGGCCCTGGCGGCCGGCGTCCCCACTCCGGGCAGGAGCGTCAGGGTCATCAGAAGAGCCACTGTCGGGCGTGCCGCGCGTCGTGTCATCAGTTCACCTCGATCAGCCGTCGCTGCTCATGAAACGGGGGAAGGAACGGATCCTTCCCCCGGCACGAATGCCTGGTCCCGCCTGTGTGACGTCTATACGGTCCGTCCCGCCGGCAAGTTCCGCCGGACGGTGTCCCCTGGCGCGGCTCTCACCGGCCGGAGCCACCCCCCGCTTCCGGATACAGGTGGCAGGCCACCCAGTGACCCGGAGCCGCCTCGAGGAGCGGCGGGTCCTCCCGCGGGCAGGCCTCGAGGACGCTCGGGCAGCGCGGGTGGAACCTGCATCCGGGCGGGGGCTGGGCGGGCGACGGCGGATCGCCGCGCAGCACGGCCCGCTCCCTCGCCCTTGCCGGGTCGGGGATCGGTATCGCCTGCAGGAGCGCCTTAGTATACGGGTGAAGCGGGTTCCTGAAAATCTCCTCGCGCGTCCCGACCTCGGCGATCCGGCCCAGATACATGACCGCCACCCGGTCGGCGATGCGCTCGACCACCGCCAGGTCGTGGGCGATGAGCAGGTAGGCGATGCCGAGCTCGTCCTGCAGATCGACGAGCAGGTTCATCACCTGGGCCTGGACCGAAACGTCCAGGGCCGACACCGGCTCGTCCGCGACGATCAGCCGGGGCTTGAGGGCCAGGGCGCGGGCGACCCCGATCCGCTGTCTCTGCCCTCCCGAGAACTCGTGGGGATACCGATTCCGCAGGGAGGGATCGAGACCGACCCGGCGCAGGAGCGCCGCGACCATGTCGTCGCGCTCCCGGCGTCCCGCGCCGATGCGGTGGATGTCGAGCGGCTCGCGCACGATGGTCCCGATCTTCATGCGCGGGTTGAGCGAGCCGTACGGGTCCTGGAAGATGACCTGGATCTGGCGCCGCATGCGGCGCATGGCGCGCGGCGCCAGCGCGAGGAGATCGACGCCGTCGAACACGATCGACCCCGACGTCGGCTCGAGCAGCCGCAGGATGCAGCGCCCGGTCGTGGTCTTGCCGCTCCCCGACTCCCCCACCAGGGCGAGCGTCTCCCCCGGGGCGATGCGGAGCGACACGCCGTCCACCGCCCGCACCCATCCCGAGACGCGCGACAGGACGCCCCGCCGGATCGGGAAATACTTCTTGAGATCGCCGACCTCCAGGAGGACGCTCACCGGCCGGTCCCGCCGACATCGTGGTGCTTGTAGCAGGCGACCGACCCGCCATCCTTGGGCAGGAGCCGGGGCGTGTGCTCGCGGCACTCCGTCATGACGTCGGGGCAGCGCGGGTGGAAGGCGCAGCCCGGCGGCAGTCGGGCCAGGTCGGGAACGCTCCCTTCGATCGAGGGCAGACGCCTCCTGCCCCTGCCGGCAGCGGTCTCCGGCTCGCCCAGGCGCGGCATCGACCGCAGAAGACCCGCCGTGTACGGGTGCAGCGGCGCCGCGAACAGCGGGCGGGCGCCGGCCTCCTCGACGATGCGGCCGGCGTACATGACCGCGACGCGGTCGGCCATCTCGGCGATCACCCCCAGGTTGTGGCTGATCAGCAGGAGCGACAGGCGCAGATCGTGCTTGAGCGCGCGCAGGAGGTCGAGGATCTCCGCCTGCAGCGTGACATCCAGAGCCGTGGTCGGCTCGTCGGCGACCAGGATCGAGGGGCGGCAGGCGAGCGCCATGGCGATCAGGACGCGCTGGCGCATGCCCCCCGACATCTGGTGCGGATACTCGCGCGCCCGCCGCGCCGCGTCCGGTATCCGCACCCGCTCCATGAGGCGTACCGCCTCGCGCAGCGCTTCCTTCTTCTTCATGATCCCGTGCACGATCAGGCCCTCGGCGATCTGGTAGCCGACGGTGAACACGGGATTCAGGGCCGTGGCAGGCTCCTGGAAGACGAGGGCGATGTCGCGGCCGCGGTGGCGGCGCATCCGCCGCTCGGGCAGCGTCATCAGGTCGCTCCCCTTGTAGACGACGCGGCCGGAGACGATCCGGCCCGGGTGGGGAACGAGGCGGAGAATCGACAGCGCCGTGACGCTCTTGCCGCAGCCCGACTCGCCGACCAGACCGAGCGTCTCGCCCTCGTCCAGGTGCAGCGAGACGCGATCGACGGCGCGCACCACGCCGCTCTCGGTCGGGAAATGCACCGACAGGTCGGCGATCTCGAGAAGGTGTGGCACCGCGCTCCCCCGCCGCTCCGGTCGTGGAACCGGCGGCTCAGACCCCGGAGACCGGCCGGTAGGACCCGAAGACGGCGCGCAGCCGGTCGGAGATCTCGCCCAGCGTGGCGCGCGCCTCGACCGCCTGCAGGATGCGCGGCAGCAGGTTCTCGCCGCCGCGCGCCGCTCTTTCGACGGAGTCGAGCGCCGTCGACAGCGCCGCGCGCTGGCGGCGCTCCTTGAAGGCCGCCAGGCGGGCCCGCTGCTCCTCCTCGAGACGGGGTTCGATCCTCTGGATCGGGATCGACGGCGCGGCGCCGGCGTCCTCCTGGAACCGGTTGACGCCGACGATGACGCGAGCGCAGGTGTCGACCTCCTTCTGGTAGCGGAACGCGGCGTCCTGGATCTCCTTCTGCTGGAACCCGGTCTCGATGGCCTTCACGGTGCCGCCGAGGGCGTCGATCCGGGCGAGGTACTCCCGCACGCGCTCCTCGATCCCGCTGGTGAGCGCCTCGAGGGCGTACGAGCCGCCCAGCGGATCGACGGTGTCGGCGACGCCGCTCTCGTACGCCAGGATCTGCTGCGTGCGCAGCGCCACGGTCGCCGATCCCTCCGTGGGCAGCGCCAGCGCCTCATCCATCGCGTTGGTGTGCAGGCTCTGCGTCCCCCCCAGGACGGCGGCCAGCGCCTGGACCGCGACGCGGGCGACGTTGTTGTGCGGCTGCTGCGCCGTGAGGGTCGAGCCGCCGGTCTGGGCGTGGAAGCGCATCTGCAGGGCGCGCTCGCTCCTGGCCTTGAAGCGCTCCTTCATCAGGCGGGCCCAGACGCGCCGCGCGGCGCGGAACTTGGCGATCTCCTCGAGGAAGCCGTTGTGGGCGTTGAAGAAGAACGACATCTGCCCGGCGATCTCCTCGATCGGCAGGCCGGCGTCACGCGCCGCCTCGAGATAGGCGACGCCGTTCGCGAAGGTGAAGGCGACCTCCTGCGCCGCCGTGGCGCCCGCCTCGCGGATGTGGTAGCCGCTGACGCTGATGGCGTTCCAGCGCGGCAGCGTGTCGCGGCACCAACCGAACACGTCCGTGGCGACGCGCAGCGAGGCGGCCGGCGGGTAGATGTAGGTGCCGCGCGCGATGTATTCCTTGAGCACGTCGTTCTGCACGGTCCCCGAGAGCTGCGCCGGCGGAAGGCCGCGCGAGCGGGCGACCGCCACGTACAGGGCCAGCAGGATCGCCGCCGTGGCGTTGATGGTCATCGAGGTCGAGACGCGCTCGAGCGGGATCTCGCTCAGGAGCGCCTGCATGTCGTCGATGGTGTCGATGGCGACGCCGACCCGGCCGACCTCCCCCTGCGCGGAGGGGTGATCGGAGTCGTACCCCATCTGGGTCGGGAGATCGAAGGCGACCGACAGCCCGGTCTGACCCTGGGCCAGGAGATACCGCAGCCGCCGGTTCGTCTCGCGCGCGTCGCCGAATCCGGCGTACTGCCGCATCGTCCAAAAGCGGCTGCGGTACATGGTCGGCTGCACGCCGCGCGTGAACGGGTAGGATCCCGGCAGGCCGAGATCCTCGGCGTAGGAGAGGGTCTCGACGTCGAGGGGGGTGTACAGCCGCTCGATCGGCATCCCGCCGGTCGTCTCGAACCGCGGCGCGCGCTCCGGCAGGCGCGACAGCACCTCGCGCAGGGGGCCTTCGGCCCAGTCCTCCAGCAGCTTCGCGAGGCTGCGCTCCTTGCGGTGGCTCACGCGAAGAAACTACCACAGATGGATAGACAAAAGGCGGGGCCCGGCGCCGGGTCCCGCCTTCGTCCCTCCACCCCACGCGCGGCGCCCCCTTCGCCGTGCGCGCCGGGGCAGACGGCAAGCGGTCCTACGGGCAGGTGCTGGGTGCCACGACGATCGTCCCGTCGCTCTTCCGTCCCAGCGCGTCGCGCGCTCCGGACGCGATGGCGCTGTGACCGACGAGGTAGTAATAGATCTGGCCCACGGCCGGCGCCACCGTATCCAGCACCGACACGGTGGTCCCGATCGTCTGCTGCGGGAGTTCCGACCGGAAGCAGGTCAGACTCGCGAGGGACGGATCGCCTGCGTTCATGGTGAACAGACCGCGGAATACGTCGTAGCCGACCGCGGAGGTCGGCTGCGGCCGCGCCGACCAGGCGACCGACACGGTCGGGCTGCTCACCACCGACAGGTTGATGGTGATGTCCGCCCCGTCGCCCGAGTAAACCATGGCGGCCGACGTGGCGCCGGTGGTGCCGGTGCACGCGAAGCTGGCGCTGCAGCGGACTAAAAGCTGATAGGTCGCGTCGACCAGCGGCGCGTCGATGAAGAAGTTGTTGGTCGTCCAGTCCTCGACCACCTTGCCGTCCCTCACGAAGCGGAACTGCGCCACCCCGCCGACGCAGCCGCCGGGGAGCGACGACCCCGACGCGTCCAGGGTCAGCTTCTCGCCCCGCTCGATGACGTTGTCGCCGTTGGAGTCCCGGATCGCGAGCACCGCGGTGGTCCCGTGATCGCCCAGGGCCGGGTTGCAGGTGGCCGGGCAGACGCCGGGCAGCGGCGTCTTGGTGTCCGGCGTCGGCGTCAATTGGTTCACGATCTCGCCCGTGAGGCGGACGTCGTCGATCCACCAGCCGTCGTCGTTCTGGCTCCTGGTCCAGGTGGCCCCGCCGTACTCCTCGTAGCTCTGCGCGGTCGCGTTGAACGCCCAGGACTCCGCGATCCAGCGGATCCGCACTCTCTGGCCGAGGTACGGGTGCAGGTCGAACTTGGTCTGCACCCAGTTGCCGTTGCCGACGCTGCTCTGGTCGCCGGGGCCGGGGCACTCCTTGGTGGTCGATCGATCCCACTTCCAGCCGCAGTTCGACCAGATGCCGAGCGGCCAGCACATGGTCTCGTGCACGCCGCGCGGGGCGTACGGCGCCGTGCCGGCGTCGGTCGGGGTCCACTGGCAGTAGGTCGGTGAAATCTGGAAATCGCTCCAGACCTGCGGGATGTGATCGTAGACGTTCTGGAACGGCACCAGCTTGTCCCAGACGCCCCAGTTGTCGGTCGCAGGGTTCGGGTCCTGGTCGACCTGGATCTGCACGTCGCCGTAGTCGAAGGCGTTCCCCGGCTTGGCGTTCAGCCCCGGCTCGTCGTTGCTCATCATCTGGGCGATCTGGTAGAAGCTCAGCTCCAGGTCGCCGGTGTCCGGGAACAGGGCGAGGTTGATCGGCCGGGTCATGAAGGCCGCGATCTGCCGGAAACGCGTCGTGTCCTTCAGCGGGTCCGCCAGGTCGAAGTGATAGCCCCAGTGCAGCGAGTTGCTGCCGCTGTGGGCGAGGTTGTCGGCGACCGGCGTCATGTGGGGCCCGGAGTTCGGGCAGCAGATGTTCCCCGGACCGCAGTTGCTGGTCGGAGATCCCGCCGGACAGTGGATGTGCCAGTCCATGTCGTTGTCGGGGTCGATGATGCAGCCCGGATCGGCGGGCGGCACGTTGAACCCACCGCAGGCCACGGCGGCCAGGCCGCCGATGCCCCCCGCCGTGGTGCGCACGGTGACGCCGATGGTGTCGTTGTCGACGTTCGGCGTGCCGTGCGGCTGGTCGGCGAGCCCGATGGAGAAGTTGCCGTTCAGGTCCGTATCGAAGTTCTCGATCAGGGTGCCGTCATCGGCGTTCCCCGGAACCCCGTCCGGACCGGCGGTCTTCACCTGCACGGCTCCGGGGGGAATGTCGAGGTCCGCCAGAAGGTGGAGCGGCACGTTGCTCGACGTCCCCAGCGACTCGGACGAGGTCAGGGTCAATGCCATGTCGAGAGTCGCCGGGTTGGAGCCCGAGATGCTCTGGGTGGTCGACTTGACGACGATTTCGAAATAATCCCCGGTGTCGTCGGCGTTGCCGGCGATCTTGTCCGGTCCCGGAGTCCCGAGCACCAGCGTCGTCCCGGCGGGGAACGAGGCGCGGAAGATCGACGGCTTGGTGATGCAGGCGATGTCGGGGTCGCTGCTGTTCAGGTTCAGATAGACGTTGGTCAGGTCGAACGAAGAAGCGTTCTGGACGGTGAGGTAGATGCGCGCCGTCTCGCCGCTGTCCGGGAAGATGTCGTGATCGCCGTTCGTGTCGCCCACCTGCACGCTCTTGATGATCAGCTTCGCCAGGGGCAGCGTGCGGCAGGCAACGGTCAGGTTGTAGCTGAGGATGTCGTCCGGCACCCCGTTGTTGTCGTCGTCCCACGAGCCGACCGGGTCGCAGGCGTCCCCGAGGCCGTCCGAATCGGTGTCCGCCTGGCGGTTCGTGCCCTGCAGCACCGCCGGGTTGTAGATCGCAGGGCAGTTGTCGAGGGCGTCTGGGACGCCGTCGACGTCGGCGTCGTCGTTCACCGTCGAGCAGTTGCCGGTGTTGGTGACGCCCGTCTTCATGCACACTTCCTGGGTGAGCGGCAGGTTGCAGTGATTCCCGTTGCCCGTGCAGTCCTGGTCCCGCGTGCAGACCACCGCGGGCGTCAGAGTGCACTGACTGCTGATCGGGCAGCCGCTGTCGCTCGTGCAGACGACGTCCGACGACCGATTGCAGGAGCCGGTGGCGAGGGTGGCCGTCGTGGCGCCCTGGCAGTCGCCGTCGCAGGCGTCCCCCAGCTTGTCGTGGTCGGCGTTGGCCTGGGTCGGGTTGTAGGTGCGCACGCAGTTGTCGTTCTTGTCCTGGATGCCGTCGCCGTCCCGGTCGCTCGTCTGGGCGCACGCGATTCCCTGCGAGTTCTGCCCGCTCACGGGGATCTGCAGCGGATCGTAGACGTCGGGACAGTCGTCGAGCTGGTTGGCGACCCCGTCGAAGTCGACGTCGTCGAGATCGCAGACGTCACCGACCCCATCGGCGTCGCTGTCGAGCTGGGACGGGTTGGCCACGCCCGGACAGTTGTCGCAGTAATCGCCGACGCCGTCGTTGTCCTGATCCGGCTGCGTCGGATCGTAGACCAGCGGGCACTTGTCGGTGCCGAGCGGCGGCCCCGGAATGCCGTCGCCGTCCAGGTTGTCGAAGCCGCGCTCGCCGGCCTGCCCGTCGGCGTCGGCGTCGCACAGCGGGTCGATGTAGTAGACGGTCAGATTCTGGTCCGCGGACGGCGTCACGAACAGCGTGCCGGGGTTGTTGAACTGGCCGGTCACCGTGATCGTGCCCCGGAACAGGCCCGGGGAGATCTCGGGGAGCGGAAAGCTCTTGATCGGCGTGTTGACCCGGTTCTTCCCGGTGGTGATCTGCACGGAATCGCTGTCGGTCGCCGCCTGCACGGTCACGGTGCCGGCGCCGGCCTTCTTCGGGTCGTTGACCGTCACCTCGATCGCCTCGTCGCACTGATACAGCGCCGTGCGGTCGACGACCAGCGTGGCGCACTGCTGGCCCGCGGCCTGTCCCTGCTGGCCGAAGCGCTGGCAGGCCGGCGTGTGCGGCGGCACGAACTGGCTCTCGTCCACCGGGTGGACCTCGTCCCATTCCAGGACCGGGTCGTCGATCGCCAGACCGTAATCGGTCTTGCCCGAAGCGCTCTCGATCACGAAGAAGCCGATCTCGAACTGCCAGCGGGTGCCGGTGGGGCCCGAGGCGAAGAAGCCGCCCGGCTCGAACGGACCGGGGCCGGTCTCGGGGAACACATACCCCTCGACGTAGTTGATCAGGGAGAAGTCGTAGTTGCGCGTCGGGCCGGCGACGCGCCGGTCGACCGCATGGCCGTCGCTCGCCAGGGGCAGCGGGTCGCTGACGCGCGGGTACGGCAGGAAGTCGGGCGGGGCGGTCGGAATCGGGCTGGTGCTGTTCACGTTGGTGTTGGTGGTGAAGCCGGAGAAGCCGGTCTCGTCCCCGGTCACGGTGTGGCTGCCCGCGATGGAGCCGTCCATTTCGGCCAGCGGGCCGAAGGTGCGCTGCTTCACGACGTCCGACCCGGCCGGATCGATGCCGAACTGGTAGGTGTCGAAGTGCCAGGTGTTGTAGTAGACGCCGCCGAAGCGCGGGTAGAAGACCGACTGGCAGAGGAGACAGTTGCGGTCGTCGCTCTCGAGATTGGTGTCGAGATTCACGAAGCCGCCGGCGTAATGATCCGGGGTCTGGATGTTGACGTTCATCGCCAGCCGCTGGAACTCGACGGTGTACGGGAAGCCGCGCGCGTCGGGAAGCTGGTTGACCTGCGCGATGATCGGCGACTCCAGGATGTCCAGGATCCTCTCGGCCTGCACCGGCGTTCCGCCGTCCCCCGGCATGGCGTAGTTGTCGCATGCGGTGGCGGCGGCGTTCGGAGTGGTGGGGTCCTGGTCCCCCGTGTGCCAGATGCCGGCGCCCAGGTTCTGGAACAGGGGATTCGAATTGTTGTCGGGGATCGCCGACTGGAAGCCGCAGATCCCGGTCCGCTGCCATTCCCAGATCGAGCCGCCCGGAAGCATCCCCTCGATGCTCAGCGGGTGCCGGAAGGTGTTGAAGCCGCCGGCGTTGTGATCGAAGTTGAACGGGACATCGTCGCGCGACAGGTCCGGCCCGCCGGGCGAAAACAGGATGCCGGTGTCGAGGACGCCGTTCGGGATGATGTCGAACTCGTTGTGGTCCAGGCTGCCGTCGCCGTCGAGGTCCTCTCCCAGGGTGTTGCGCACCGGACCGGTGGGGCTGCCGTCGTGCGTGAACAGCGACGAGAAGGTGATGTCCTCGTCGGGCGACTGGATGCCGGTGAACGGATTCACGACGTCGGGCGCCTCGATCTGCAGGCTGCGGTTGAGGTCGCGCACCTCCCGTCCGCCGGTCGGAAAATCGGTCGAGTAGTGCAGCGAGGCTTTGTCGGAGTTGAGCGCGTGGGTGAACGAGAACGTCTGCCGGCCGATCACCTTCGACCGGTTGCTGGAGTCGAGGTTGAGGCTCAACGTCACCACCCGGCTGGCGATCGGCAGGGAGTTCAGGATCGTCCCGTCGACCTTCAGGGAGAAGCCGATCGCCGTCTGCTGCCCGCCGGGGAGGCGGCCGATCCCTTTCGGTGAGTCCAGGACCTTGACCGCCGCCGCTCCGGGGCCCGAGGGCGTCAGCGTGGCCACGACCTCCGAGTAGTCGTCGCCGCGGTTGGTGTTGACGAGGGCGATGGTGTAGGCGAGGGTCTCGTCGGCGTCGAGATACTGGTCGCGATCGCACCCGCCGGTCACCAGCACCGGCCCGTCGGCCTGGTCGCGGATCTGCAGGACGCCGGAGAACAGGGACGGCTCGCAGCGCACGGTGGCGCGCGCCTGGCCCGCGACCGGCGTGCCGGCGTAATCGACGACGATGAACCGGCCGGTGTCGGCTTCCAGGAGGCCGTTGTTGGACACGGCGTTCGGCGAAGCCAGCCGCACCGGCACCTTCACCGACCTGAATCCATGGCTCCCGAGCGGGGCCTCGGTGAAGGAGAAGCCGCGCTCGGTGTCCAGGATCGTTCCCGCCGCGTCCTGCACCGTCAGGGTGATGTTCGCGCCGATGGTCGCCGTCGTGCCGTTCGGGTCGAAGACCTGCACCACCACGTCGTCGGCGCAGCCGTAGGTCCCCTTGTCGAGATCGACCTGGTTGGTGGGGAAGGTGTGCGTCTGACCGCCCCAGGTCTGCGAGCCGATGCCGAGAACCGGCCCCGCGATCACCAGGGAGTACGGCTGGCCGGCCGCGTCGAGCAGGCCGTTGCCGTTGCCGGTGCAGGTGCCGGTGCCCGCCCCCGTGCAGCAGGGGCCCGGGTCGCCCGCGCCCGCGCACTGGGCGTTCGTCGTGTCCTCGCCGGGATCCAGCCGGAAGTTGTGGTTGGCGTCCTCGTTCGGTCCGTTGATAGCGGTGATCAGGCCCGGGGTCGTTCCACCGGTTCCGCGCTTCACCTTCACGCGCCAGGTCCCGACCGGGATCTGCGAATCGGCGGGCTGGCCGCTCGAGTCGGTGCGCACGGCCGAGAGATGGATCGCCTCGGAGGGGTTGCGCGTGTCGCCCACGTCGGGATCGACGGCGCTGCGGCCGAGGGACCACTGGCCGAAGCGCGCGTTGCCGCCCATCTGGTAGACGTTGCCGTCGTAGATGATGTTGTCGTTGGCGCTGTTGGCGCCGCAGGTGCTCCCCGTCGGGGAGACGTCGCCCGGAAACAGGCAGTTGTCCCGTCCGGGCGACTCCAGCTCGAGATCGAGATCGTTCACCAGGACGCCGTCGGCGCTCGTGTCGGGCGGGTCGGGCCAGGCCAGCGCCACGCGCAGCGTGCCGATCGAGACGACGCGCCCGCCACCGGTGAGGGTCGTGGTGTTGGGGGAGTTCACGGTGAACGTGTGCGTCACCGGAGTGTTGGGCGCGTTGTTGTTGATCGGCGGCTCGCCGGTGGCGATGTCGTCGAAGATGATGAGACCGGCCGCGGGATACTCCGGCGTGTCGGGAAGCCCGATCGCGAGCGAAGGCGGCCAGTTCGGGATCGGCAGGACGTTGGTGAGCTGGATGCGGCCGTATCCCTGCTCGTTGTTGCCGATGACGCCGACGGGAAAGCCGCCGATGCTCCCGATATTGATCGAGCGCGATTGTCCGACCAGGCGGTCGTTGCCGTTCGGGTAATCGTTGACCGGGATGCCCTCCAGGAAATTGGCGCTGGCGATGAGCGCCGCCTTCACGAGCGAGCCGGAGACGCCCGGCTGGGGCATCCGGTCGTTGGTGACGCGGCTGCCCGAGGGGTAGAACCCCTGAGCGAAATAGTCGCGCACGATGGCGCCCGCGCCGGTGGCGTAGGCGGACGCATAGGACGTTCCGAGGTTGTCCTCGTCGAGCTGCGCCTCGACCGGCTGGAGGTTGTCGTTGTCGCGGCTGCGGAACACCGCCACCCCGTTCGTGCCGGGGGCGCCGAACAGTCCGCTGAAGTCCTCGCCGGCCGACATGAGGATCGGAGCGGTCCGCTTCGAGACGGCCGTGGCGGGGCCGCGGGACGACCAGGGGGAGGAGTTCTCCTCCATGTTGGTCGTTCCCGCGTAGGTCTGCATGTCGTAGCGGTGGCTGCCGACCGAGACGATGTCCTTGGCGGTCGCCGGCGGCGGGATCTCGAGGTCGATCGGGCGGTTCGGATCGTTGTCCAGACTCGAGCCGTCGAAGAGATCGGGGTAGATGCGGTGCGCCGTGTTGGACGGCGCCGAGCCCTGGTTCCCGACCGGGACGAAGACCATGTAGTCGCGGTTGTTGACCAGGAAGGAATCGATCTGCTGCGCCTCGATCGAATAGTCGCCGTTCTGGGGATTGAACAGGACGCTGTCGAAGTTCGGGACGCCGAACGGCAGCACCTGCAGGTGCACGTTGTTGCCGCCGTCGCGGGCGTTCTCCAGACGCGTCTCGATGTTCCCCGGCGTGACGTTGCCGCCCAGCTCGATCAGCTCGTTGAACAGGCACCTCGACGGAGCGGCTGCGTCCTGCATCAGGATGCGGGCGCCGCGCGCCACGCCGTCCATGTTGATCCCGGTGATCAACGGCCGGCCCACCAGAATCTGCTTGGTGGCGAACGCCCCGACCCCGGACGGCCAGCCGGCGATGGCGCCCGCCACCACGTTGCCGTGCGTGCCGCTCCCGTACAGCATCCCGTCGCAGGTGTCGCCGTTGTCGGCCACCGTCTGGATCGCCTGCACCTTGCGGTGGTGCGACCCGATCGGGTGAGCCAGATCGAACACCTGCGTGGCGGTCTGCGAGAACTGCACCGAGTCGGTGCTCAGACCGTTGTCGGTGACCGCCACGATCTGCGGCGGGACCGTGTCGCCGCCGGTAGTTAAATTGTCCCTCTGACCGTCGCCGTTGGTGTCGATGCCGCCGCCGTCCAGCCCGATGTCGTGGTACGGCTTGGCGCCCAGGGTGTCCTCGACGCTTCCGGTCTGGACCAGGCTGGCCGCCTCGGAGTTCTCCAGCATCAGCTCCTGGACTTCCTTGACTCCCGCGACCTCGTCGACCGCCGCGATCGCCGCCACGTTCGTGGCCGGCGTCTCGACCCGCAGCACCGTCCCGTTGTCCGAGTAATCGCTCACGGCGCGCGCGCCCGCGATCTCCTCGACGCCCCGGCGCATCGCCGCCCGCTCCGCCGGAGCGGCGCCGGGCCACGACGCGACCATCAGCTCGAGGGTGGTGCTCTTGGCGCGGCTCTTCTGGATCATCGGAGCGCGCCCCAGGGTGCGGTCGATCTTGAACCCCTGGTGGAACGGCATCGTCGCCTCGACGAACGGCTCGCCCGCCAGGCGCTCCAGCGCCGCCGCGCCGTGCACGCGCATGACGAAGGTGCGCTCGGCCATCACCCCGACGATGCGGCCGGATTGCTGCAGCTCGGTCTGGATGGCGTCGATTCCGAGATCAGCGATCGCGGTCTCGGAGATCTGCACGAGATTCGCGCCGGCGGCCAGTCCTCCGTGGCCGGGGCGCGTGCGCGTGGCGGCTCGTTTCAGCCCGGGCGGCAGGGCGTCGAGAGCGTGCGGGTTCTTCAAATCAACATAACCGAGCGGCGTCAGCACCAGGCCGTGCGGATTCCGCGGAATGTCGATCTTCTTGAAGGCCTCCCCGAACGGCGACAGGCCGGGCACGCGCTCCTGCGGATACGGCAGGCGGGTGCGCTGCCAGAAAAAGTAGGAGCTGCTGGGGCCGAGGCGGTCGAGCTCCTCCCCCTTCTGCCTGCCACCCGCTTTGACGGACGAGGTCGTGGAATCGCGGCCGGCGACATTGAGGCCGAGCCCGAAAATGAAAACGGCCGCCAGAACGAAGGCGGCGTAGGCGGCGATCGATACCGATCCCAGGCGGCGAAGCCTGCGCATCAGACCCTCCAGAAAACAGGACCCCGGGCGGCCCGCACCGGGCGCGAGGGGCTGAGTTCGGGCGCTACACGTCGGTCGCTCAGTACTGCACCTTTTCAGGTTCAGATACGTTCAACCCCCTGACTTGTCAACGGGTTTCTCGGTGGTCATCAAATGTCATCGGAACCCGCCTCAAGGGTCGCATGCCATCAAATGCTTGTTGCGGCGGGCATCCCATTCCCCCGCCCTAATAATGTCGCTGGCACGCCTCAATTGCGCCTCCGATGCCGTTTCCAGTAACATGAGCGCGTCATGTTCCAGACGATCGAGTGGACCGATGACGGGATTGCCATGCTCGACCAGCGCCGCCTCCCGGAGGAGGAGACCTATCTGACCCTGACGACGGCGGAGGAGGTGGCGGCCGCGATCCGCGACATGGCGATCCGCGGCGCGCCCGCGATCGGCGTCGCCGCCGCCATGGGGATCGCGATCGCCTTCGCCCGGGCCGGAGAGATCCCCGACGGCGAGCGGACCGACCGCTTCGAGCGTGCCGCCCGTCTCCTGGCGGCCACCCGGCCCACCGCGGTCAATCTGTTCTGGGCGATCGACAGGATGCGACGCTGCTTCCAGGGCCACCGGCACGACCCGGCCGCGCGGCTGGCCGATGCCCTGAAACAGGAGGCGATCGCGATCCGACGGGAGGACATCGAGGCGAACCAGGCGATGGGGCGGCACGGATCGGCCCTGCTCCCGGAGAGCTGCCGGGTCCTGACCCACTGCAACGCCGGGGCCCTTGCGACGTCCGGATATGGCACGGCCCTGGGCGTGGTGCGGGCGGCGATCGAAGCGGGCAAGAAGGTCGCGGTGTACGCCGACGAGACCCGTCCGTTCCTGCAGGGGGCGCGCCTCACCGCCTGGGAGCTGCACAAGGACGGGATCCCCGTGACCGTGCTCACCGATGGCATGGCGGGTCACCTGTTCCAGAAGAAGGCGATCGACCTGTGCCTGGTCGGGGCCGATCGGATCGCCCGGAACGGCGACACGGCGAACAAGATCGGCACCTACCAGGTGGCGGTACTGGCGCGCGCGCACGACGTGCCGTTCTATGTCGCCGCCCCGACGTCGACCATCGATCTCGAGGCCGCGGGAGGCGCCGAGATCCCGATCGAAGAGCGCGGTCCTTCCGAGGTGGTCTGCATCGCGGGGAGACGCGTCGTGCCCGAGGGCGTGCCGGTGATCCATCCGGCCTTCGACGTCACGCCGCATCACCTGATCGCCGCGATCATCACCGAGCGCGGCGTGGCCCGGCCACCGTTCGATCGCAGCCTGCCCGGCCTGTGCGACCGGACGGTCGGGCACGCCGCCCGGCCGGCCTGAGGATTCCCGGGCCGTCACCATCCTCAGAAGGGACGTTCCGTGGACCATCCGTTGATTCTCGGCATCGAGACGTCCTGCGACGAGACGGCGGCCGCCGTCCTGCGGGGCCGGACGATCCTGTCGAACGTGATCGCGTCCCAGGCGGAGATCCACAGCCGGTACGGTGGAGTGGTCCCCGAGCTGGCGTCGCGTCACCACCTCGAGAGGATCGACACCCTGATCGACCTGGCGCTCGAGCAGGCGCGGGTGGCCCTCGCCGACCTCGACGCCGTCGCGGTCACCCAGGGTCCCGGTCTGGTCGGGTCGCTGCTCGTGGGCGTGCAGGCCGCCAAGGCGATCGCCTACGTCCGGCGCATTCCGCTCCTCGCCGTGAACCATCTCGAGGGGCACTTGCGCTCGGTCTTTCTCGAGCACCCCGGCGTGCGCTTCCCGGCGGTCAGCCTGATCGCCTCCGGAGGCCACACGTCGCTCTATCTGTCGCCCGACGAGGACCGCGTCGTGCGTCTGGCCCGCACCCGCGACGACGCGAGCGGCGAGGCGTTCGACAAGGTCGCCAAGCTCGTCGGTCTCGGCTATCCCGGCGGGCCGGTGGTGGATCGCCTGGCCAGGACGGGCAACAGCCGGGCGGTGCCGTTCTCTTCTCCCCGGATGAGCGACGGCAGCCTCGACCTCTCCTTCAGCGGATTCAAGACGGCGGTCCTGCGGCACGCCAGGTCGCGCGGTCTGGACCGGCCCTACCCGGCCGGTGAGCCGGACCAGGAGACGCGCGACCTGCTGGCGTCGTTCCAGTCCGCCGTGGTCGAGTTCATGGTCAAGCGGGTGATGACCGTCGCGCGGCGCGATTCCGCCCGCTCGATCTGCCTGTCGGGCGGCGTGGCGTGCAACTCTCTGCTGCGCGCCCGACTCGCCGAGGAGGCGGCGAAGGAGGGCCTGGAGGGCTACGCGGTCAGTCCCTCGCTCGCCTGCGACAACGCCGCGATGATCGCCGAGGTCGGCCGCCGCAAGCTCCTGCGCGGCGAGACCGCCGACTGGACCCTCAACGCCGAACCCGGGCTGGAGCTTTGACGACTTCCGCATGGACGCCCGGCTCATCCGCAACTTCTGCATCATCGCTCACATCGATCACGGCAAGACGACCCTGTCCGATCGGATCCTGGAGCTGACCGGGGCGCTGTCGCAGCGCGAGATGTCGGAGCAGGTCCTGGACGGGATGGACCTGGAGCGCGAGCGCGGCATCACCATCAAGGCGCACGCCGTGGCGCTCGACTACAAGGCGTCCGACGGCGAGACCTACCGCCTGAACCTGATCGACACGCCGGGTCACGTCGACTTCGCCTACGAGGTGTCGCGCTCCCTGTCGGCGTGCGAAGGGGCGGTGCTGGTGGTGGACGCCTCGCAAGGGGTCGAGGCGCAGACCCTCGCCAACTCCTACATGGCCGTCGACCATCACCTGACCGTCCTGCCGGTGATCAACAAGATCGACCTGCCCTCGGCGGAGCCGGCGCGCGCGCGGGAGCAGATCGAGAACATCATCGGGATCTCGGCGCAGGGCGCCATCCTCTGCTCGGCCAAGGAGGGCACCGGCGTGCGGGAGATCCTCGAGACGATCGTCCGGGAAGTCCCGCCGCCGCAGGGCGTCGTGCAGGGGCCGGCGAAGGCCCTCGTCTTCGACTCCTGGTTCGACCCCTACCGCGGCGTCGTCATCCTGGCGCGGGTCATCGACGGGACGCTGCGGCGCAAGATGCGCATCCGGCTGATGGCGACCGGGCGCGACTACGACCTCGAGGAGCTGGGTCTTCTGACCCCCAAGATGGTCGCGATCGACGCGCTGTCGGTCGGCGAGGTCGGCGTCCTGGTCGCCAACATCCGCAACTCGTCCGAGGTGAAGATCGGCGACACGGTCACCGACGCCCGCAACCCCGCGGCCACGCCGTTCCCCGGGTTCCTGGAGATGCGCCCGATGGTGTTCGCCGGCCTGTTCCCGATCGGCGAGTCGAGCTACGACAACCTGCGCGACGCCCTCGACAAGCTGCGGCTGAACGACTCGTCCTTCACGGTCGAGCCGGAGACCTCCGAGGCGCTGGGGTTCGGCTACCGCTGCGGCTTTCTCGGTCTGTTGCACATGGAGATCGTGCAGCAGCGGCTGGAGCGGCATTTCGGGCTCGATCTCATCACGACCGCCCCCTCGGTGCGCTACCGGGTCACCACGACCGACGGCGCGGTGCTGGAGATCAGCAACCCGGCGAAGCTGCCGCCGCCGCAGAAGATCGAGCGCTGGGACGAGCCGGTGATCACCGCCCTCATCCTGACGCCTCCCGAGCACGTGGGCGGCATCCTGGCCCTGTGCCAGGACAAGCGCGGCGTCCAGAAGGAGCTGAAATACGTCACCACCAGCCGCGTGCTGATCACCTACGATCTGCCGTTCAACGAGGTGGTGCTGGACTTCTACGACCGCCTGAAGACCCTGTCGCGCGGCTACGCGTCCCTCGACTACCACCACAGCGGCTGGTGGGTGTCGGACCTGGTGCGGCTCGACATCCTGGTCAACGGCGAGCCGATCGACGCCCTGTCGCTCATCGTGCATCGCGAGCGCGCCGCCCTCAAGGGTCGCGCCCTGGCGCAGAAGCTGCGCGAGGTCATCCCGCGCCAGCTGTTCGAGGTGGCGATCCAGGCGGCGATCGGCAGCAAGATCGTCGCCCGGGAGAACGTGGCCGCCATGCGCAAGAACGTTCTCGCCAAGTGCTACGGCGGCGACATCACGCGCAAGCGCAAGCTCCTGGAGAAGCAGAAGGAAGGCAAGAAGCGCATGAAGAAGGTCGGCCGCGTGGACATCCCGCAGGAGGCGTTCCTGGCGCTCCTGAAGGTCGATTGAGGCGTTTGCCTGTGGCAAGCGCGCCCCGATCGCCGCATAATCTGCACTCGGAACGAGGCGGCGAATGACGGCGTCCCTGAAACCCCGGCGGTTCGTGTTCGAGTACACCCAGGCGGGGCTCGTCGCCATCATCTTCGCCCTGTTCGTCCGGACGTTCCTGTTCCAGCCGTTCACCATCCCGAGCGGCTCGATGACCAAGACGCTCCTGATCGGGGACTACATTCTGGTCAACAAGTTCGCCCTGCCGGCGCCGTCCTTCCCGCTGGAGGGCGTCTTCCTTCCCATCGCGCCCGTGCGGCGGGGCGACGTGATCGTGTTCCGCTATCCGCACGACGAGCTGCAGGACTACGTCAAGCGCGCCATCGGACTTCCGGGCGAGACGATCAAGATCATCAAGGGGATCGTGTACATTCAGATGCCTGGACAGGAAGGGTACGTGGCGATCATCGAGCCGTACGTCCAGCACTGCTGCCCCGGCCCCGACACCGTCCCGCTCGATAATTTCGGGCCGCTGACGATTCCGCCGGGGCACTACTTCGTGATGGGCGACAATCGGGACGACAGCAAGGACAGTCGCGAGTGGGGCCTGGTGCCGCGGGACCACATCATCGGGCGGGGTCTGCTGATCTACTGGTCCTTCGAGGGCGGCCGCCAGGAGGGCGCGCTGGCCGCCAGCCGCCAGCCCGAGTCCGAGATGCGCCGGATCCTCTCCAGCGCCGCGGCGATTTTCACCGGCACCCGCTGGGACCGCACCTTCCAGATCATCCGCTGACCGGCGCGGCTCGAAACCGCACACTGCCAGGGGACCGGACCGTCCTCGAACCGGCGCGGTTACGATTCCGTGATCCCCTCGCTTGACGGGCCGGGGCGCGGTTCCTATATTCGAACCGGGTTGGCACCGTGGTCGAGGAAGGGGGGCGCTTTCCCGTGCGGCTGCGCGACGAAACAGGCGAGGGACGGCTCGGGACGCTCATGGGCGTCCTGGTCCTGTGTCTGTTCATCTATCTCGGCGTCAAGGTCGTCCCGGTGATGATCAACGTGTACGAGTTCCGCGACTCCATCGAGGAGCAGGCCCGCTTCGCCGCCATGCCGCGTCACGATGACGACGTCGTCCGGAACAACATCCTCCACAAGGCCCGCGAGCTGGACCTGCCGGTCGGCGCCAAGGACGTTCAGGTCAGCCGGACTACGGGCCGGATCGACATCAAGGTCAAATACACCGTCCCGATCGAGACGCCGGTCTACACCTATCGCTGGAATCTCGACGAGTCCCTGAGCGCGCCGCTCTTCTAGGACGCTCGCGCTCATTCCGCTGCGACAGACCCCGGAATTTCACCGACGCGAGACGCGACCCGCTGTGCGCGCCGGGCACGGGTCCGCGACGCTGCGCGTCGCTCCCCTCGGCTCGCCTCGCGCCCGCCCACCACGCTGAAAAGCGCGTGGTGGGGCCCGGGGCGCACGGTCTCGCACGGCCCGGCGCGCGCAGCGGGTCGCGTCTCGCTCGAGATGGTTCCATCGCCGCCACATACCATGTCTCGGTTCCGACTCCACGAATCATCAAGGATGAAGAGGATTCGATACTCGTTCCACGAATGCACTGGCAGTCGTCGTTGGCTGGGACGACCACGGGCGAGGCGCGGCGCGCTGCTTTCGCCGGGCCTTCCGAGACCGCGCGCCCAGGGCCCCGACGCGCGCTCTCCAGCGCGTTGGGTGGGCGCGCGGCGAGGAGAGGGGAGGCCTCGCGAAGCGAGGCCGGACCCGTGCCCGGCGAAAGCAGCGCGGCGCGCCTCGCTCCGGCCTCCCGGCGCCGCGATTGACTGATCGGGGATGGCCGTCTAGCATGCGGCCGGGGAAGCAACGAAGAGATGAGGGATTCGCGACGGCGATTCGCGGTGCTCGCTCTCGTGACGCTCCTCTCGCTGGCCGCGGGCTTCGGTCTGGGGCGACGGCGCGCGCCCTCCCCGGAACCCGAACCGGCGCAAGGCGTGGCGCGACTGGCCATCGATCTGCCCGCCGACGCCCCGCTCGCCGCGGACATCGGTCTGCCGGCGCTGGCGATCTCCCCGCGCGGGGAGCGTCTGGTCTACGTCGCACGCCGTGAGACGCGCACGCAGCTCTATGTCCGCGATCTCGACCAGTTCGAGGCGTCGCCGCTTCCGCGGACCGAGGGCGCCAGCGCGCCGTTCTTCTCCCCCAGGGGGGATTGGCTGGCCTTCTTCGCCGGCGGCCGGCTCGAGAAGATGCAGGTGCAGGGCGGCGAGCCGATCGTGCTGTGCGAGGCGGCCGCTTCCGGCGGAGGGACCTGGGGACCCGACGACACGATCTACTTCATCGGCTCGAAAGGCGCGGGGCTTTCCCGGATTCCGGCCGCCGGGGGCCGGCCGCAGGTGGTCACCCCTCCTGCCGTGCTTCCGGCAGGTACGGCGATGCTCTGGCCGGACATCCTCCCCGGCGGCCGGTCGTTGCTGTTCACGCTTCTCCCGGGGGCGCGACAGGACGCGCCGAAGATCGGCGCCCAGCGGCTCGCGACCGCCGAGTCGGCGGCCCTGATCGAGGGGACCTTTTTCGCGCGTTACGCCGCCAACGGTCATCTGCTGGGAGCGCGCGGCGGGAGCCTGATCGCGGCGCCCTTCGATCCGGTCGGCCTCCGCGTGACCGGCAAGCCGGTGCAGGTCCTCGACGGAATCCTGGCGGACTCGACGACCGGGGCGGCGCAGTACGCGCTCTCGGCCAGCGGGACGCTGGTCTATGCCCCGGGCGAGCCCGGGGGCGGCGCGAGAACGCTCCTGTGGGTCGATCGGAAGGGCGGGACGAGCCCGGTCCTCCCGGATCGTCGCGATTTCGACCTGCCGCGCCTTTCGCCCGACGGGCGTCTGCTCGCCGTCTCGGTCTCGGAGGCCCGCCGCCTGGAGACCTGGATCGTCGAGACCGCGACCGGCGCGATCCGCAGGCTGCCGTCCGAAGGAAGCGACGGCCTGTCGATCTGGGGTCCAGGCCCCGGCGTGCTGACCTATGTGTCCCTGCGGGCCGGTGCCTGGAGCCTGTTTCGGCGGCAGGCCGACGGCGGCGGCGACCCGGAGCTTCTCGCCACCCACGACCATCCGCTGAGCCCCAGCTCCTGGTCGCCCGACGGACGGATGCTCCTGTACACGATGGCCGACCCCGAGACGCACGGAGACGTCTGGGTGCTGGCGCCGGGACGCGATGCGCGACCGCACCCCCTGATCCAGACGGCGGCCGACGAGTGGGGTGCGGTCTTCTCTCCCGACGGCCGTTTCGTCGCCTACACATCGGACGAATCGGGCCGGAGCGAAGTCTATCTCAGGCCCTTCCCCGGCCCCGGCGAGCCTCGACGGATCTCGACCGCGGGAGGCTACGGGCCGGTGTGGGGACGCTCGGAGATCTTCTTCAGGAGAGGCGACACGATGATGGCGATGAGCGTCTCCACCCGCCCGACGCTCGCGCTCGGCGCGCCCGAGCCCCTGTTCGACCTGAAGTTCAAGGGGCCTTCCGCAGGCTCGCCCAGCTACGACGTGACGCCCGACGGGCGGCGTTTCGTGCTGATCGGGGGATCGGCGCGCTCGACCAGCCTGACGCAGCTTCACGCGGTGCTCAACTGGCTCGAGGAGATGAAGCGCCGGGTCGTCGCCGCCCAGGACTGAGCAAAAAAGAGGGGGCTCCTTGCGGAGCCCCCTGTTTTCTTCCCGCACCCTTCCCCTGAGGAAGGACGCTCCCGCCTACGGACAGTTTGGAGCCAGCGGCCTGAGCGTCCCGTCGCCGCGCCTGCCGAGAGCCGCCTGGCCCGGCGTCACCACCGGATTGTGCCCGACCAGGTAGTAGATCATGGCGTTCGGCAACGGCGCCAGCGTCGTCGTCTGGGTCACGTTCGTTCCCGGCGCGCCGTCGGCGACGTTGCAGGACGACGGGGAGGTCGACAGCGCCACGAGAGACGTCAGGTTGACGTCCGGCGTGCCGGCCGTGGTCGCCTGTCCGTCGTCCGTCTGGCTGCCGCGGAACACGTCGAAGCCGTTGAGGGCCGGCGGCTGGATCCTGGACGGCCAGGTGAGCGTGGTGGTGCCGGTCGTGCGATCGTGCGTCACGGTCAGACTGATATCGGTGCCGTCACCGGCGAACACCTGGATGTTGCTGCTGTTGGATCCGGTCGCCGTGGCGCTGCTGGTGCAGGTGGTGTCGATGCTGCAGCGCACCTGGACGCGGTAGGCAGCGTCCACGGTCGGATTGTCGATGAACGACGGCCCCGAGGACCAGTCCTGCACCAGGACGTTGTCCTTGAAGAAGCGGAACTGCGATCCGCCGCCGACGCAACCGCCCGGGTTCGTGGTGCTGGCGGCCGAGACGATGAGCTTCTCGCCCGTCACGACGATGTTGTCGGGCACGTCCTGGGTCACCGACAGGCTGACATTGAACCCGCTGTCGCCCTGGGTGGCGTCGCAGGCCTTGGACGGGCAGGCACCGGCGGCCGGCGTCTTGGTGTCGGCCAGCGGGGGAGCCTGCTGCTGCAGGGCGCCGGTGATGGTGATGTCGTCGATCCACCAGCCGTCGTCGTGCGGGATGTTCTGCCACGATCCGATCTCCTGGTACGACGAGTCGCAGCAGTCGAACTCCCAGACCTCGGCGATCCAGCGGATGCGCACTCGCTTGCCGAGGAAGCTCGCCAGGCTGAACTTGGTCTGCGCCCAGAGGTTGCCGGCCGCTGGCGCCAGCGAGCCCGGAGCGCCGTCGGAGCATTGATACGACGTCGTCTGATCGCGCGGGTTGCCGCAGGACGACCAGACGCCCGCCGGGTAGCACAGGGTTTCGTGCACGCCGCGCGGAGCGTACGGCGCGGTTCCGGTGTCGGTCGGCGTCAGGACGCAGAACGTCGTCCCCGTCCCGAACGTGGACCAGATGTACGAGATGTGATCGTAGACGTTCTGGTTCGGGACCAGCTTGTCCCACACGCTCCAGTCGTCGATCGCCGGATCGGCGTTCCGGTCGAACTGGATCTGGACGTCGCCGAAGTCGGTCGCCTGCCCGATCTTGGTGTTGAGGTAGTTGTTGTCCATCATCGAGGCGATGTGGAAGAACGACATCTCGAGATCGCCGACGACGGGCAGCGGCGTCAGGTTGATCGGGTTGGTCATGAACGCCGCCAGCTGGCGGAACTTGGTGGTGTCGGCGGCCGCGTTGTTCAGATCGAAGTGCGCTCCGAAGTGGAGCGAGTTCGTGCCGTCGTACGCCTGCCCGTCGTTGACCGGCGTCTGGTGCAGCGCGGTGTTCGGACACCCGATCGGGGTCGTGGCGGGCGGCGTCGGGGGAACCAGCGGGGTTCCCGGAGCGCAATGGATGTGCCAGTCCATGTCGTTGTCCGGATCGATGATGCAACCCGGGTCCGCCGGCGGCACGTTGAACCCGGCGCAGCCGATCCCGGCCAGGACGTTGATCCCTCCGGGGGCCGTGCCGACCCACACGCCGATCGTGTCGTTGTGCACGCCCGGCGTGTTCTGGGTGCAGCCGGTCCACCCGGCAGGGTCGGTCCCGCCCGTTGGCTCGGCCACCGAGTTGCACCGGCTGTCGATCTCGTAGAGATGGTCGCCGTCGCGGTCCACGTCGAAGCTCTCCCGGATGACCCCGTCGTCCGCGGTGCCGTTGATACCGTCGTATCCAGCCACCTTCGGCGGCACGACGGTCGGGGGGTCGAGATCCAGGAGCAGCGAGATCGCCGCCTTGGTGCTGGTGCCCGTCGCCTCGTTGCTCGTGAGCGTCACGAAGAAATCACCCTTGACCGGGTCGGTCGGATTGGTGGTGCTGACCGTCGGCGACACGATGAACTCGAACTCGCCGGCGCCCGGCGGGGTGTTGATGCCTGCGCTCGACGTGTCGACCACGCCACGCGCGGGGATCGAGCCGACCACGATCGTCGACTTGGTGATGCACGAGATGTCCGGGTCGGTCGACCCCAGGACAAGGTTCACGCCGCTCACGGCGATGTCGGAGTTGTTCTTGACCACGACCGCCATGCGGGCAATTTCGCCGGCGTCCGCGAACGAGTCGTGGTCGCCGTTGATGTCGTGGACGATCGTGCCCAGGACGATCAGGTTCGGCAGCGGCACCTTCTTGCAGGAGATCGTCGTGTTGAAGGTGATCACGTCGTCCGGGATCCCGTTGTTGTCGTCGTCGAGCGTCTGCGTCGGATCGCAGGCGTCACCACGGCCGTCCTGATCGGTGTCCAGCTGCTTGAAGGTCCCGGGGATGATCGGCGGGTTCGGCACGTTCGGGCAGTCGTCGACGGCATCCGGCACACCGTCGCCGTCGGCATCGTCCTGCTGGTTGCCGCACGAGCCGTCGTTGATCACGCCGGTCTTCTGGCAGGTCTGGGTCTGCGGCGCGCTGAGATCGCAGGTCTGCTGCGACGGGCAATCCTGGCTCGTGGTGCACAGGATCGTGGTGGTGCCCGAGCAGTGGCCGACCGGCGGGCAGTTGACGTCGGCCGTGCACTGCGTCTCGCTGATCAGACTGCACGAGCCGATCGCGAGAATGGACGGGCGCGGGTTGAGGCAGTCGCCGTCGCAGGCGTCGCCGATGCCGTCACCGTCGGAATCGGTCTGCGTCGGGTTCGCGCTGCGCACGCAGTTGTCCAGACGATCCTGGATGCCGTCGCCGTCGCGGTCGCCCGTGCCGGCGCAGGCCTGGCCGCGGGTCGTGCCGCCGCCGCTGGCCGGCACCTGCCGCGGGTTGTAGACGTCCGGGCAGTTGTCGATGGCGTTGACGACGCCGTCGTAGTCGATGTCGTCGAAGTCGCAGGCGTCGCCGACACCGTCGGCGTCCGAGTCGAGCTGGTTCGGGTTGTAGACGCCGGGGCAATTGTCGCAGATGTCCCCGATGTGGTCGCCGTCCGTGTCGGTCTGCGCCGGGTTGTAGTCGAACGGGCAGTTGTCCGACGCGCTCGCGATGTTGTCCCCGTCCAGGTTGGCGAACGACGTTTCGCCCAAAGTCCCGTCGCCGTCACCGTCGCACTCGGGGTCGATGTAGTAGAACGTCAGGTTCGTATCGTTGACGCTGGTGAACAGCAGGTTCGCGTTGTCGAACAGCGACCCGATCGTGACGTTGCCCTTGAACAGACCGGGGTTGTTCGGCACCGCTGGAATCGAGAACGACTTCCGCGGGTGCTTCGCCGACACCGCGCCGGCCGCGACCGGAATGTTGTCGCTGTCGGTGACTCCGAACACCGTCACGCTCGGCTGGGCGGCGCGCCGCGGGTCGTCCACCGTGACCTCGACCGTGTCGTTGCAGTCGTAGAGGCCCATCCGGTCGATGGTGAGGGTGGCGCACTGCTGACCAGCGGGCTGACCGGCGCCGCCGAAGCGGTTGCACGCCGGGGTGTGCGCCGGCACGAAGGCGCTCTCGTCCACCGGATGCACTTCGTCCCACTCCAGCACCGGGTCGTCGAAGCCGATGCCGTAGTCGGTGGTGGCGCTCAGGTTCTCTTCGGCGATGAAGCCGAGACCGATCTGCCAGCGGTTTCCGGCCACGCCGGGCGCGAACGCGCCGGCCGGTCCCTGGGCGCCCGGTCCGAGACTCAGGTAGATGAGCCCGTCGTCGTAGTCCAGCAGGCTGAGGTCCCAGTTGCGCTCCGGACCGGCGGCGGTGTTGGTCTCGCAGCCCGGGAACGGCTGTCCCGGACTCGGGTTGACCACGCCCGGGGCGCAGATCTGCGGGGCGCCGGGGCGCGGGAAGGGAGCGAAGTCCGACGACGCGGTCGGGATCGGATTGTCGAGGGCGACGCACACGCCGGTGCAGCTCGGTGGGTTGGTCTGCTGGCATTGCGCGGTGTTGCAGTCGCCGTTCGTGGAGCAGTTCTTGAAGGGGAACGGTCCTCCCTGGCACAACCCCTGGCTATTCACGATGAAGGCGGTGAACCCCGTCTCGTCGCCGTTGATCGTGCGGTTCGCGCCGAACGAGCCGTCGGTATCCGTGAGCGGCCCGAAGGTGCGCTGCGGCATCACGCTGAGCGGATTGACGCCGTTCTCGTACAGGTTGAACACCGCGAGCTCATAGATCGACGGGTACCGGATGCCATAGATGTACTGGCACAGCAGGCAGTTCTGCTGGTCGCTGTCGATGTCGTTGTCGAGGTTGACGTTGCCGCCCGCGTAGTCCCTCGTCTCCATGTTCAGGTTGAAGCCGAGGCGCTGGAACTCGACGGTGTACGGGAAGTTGCGACTGTCAGGCACCTGGTGGACCTTCGACACGATCGGCGACTCGAGCACGTCGTAATAGATCTCGGTGAACTGCGGCGTGTTCGTGTCGTTCGGGAACGGATAGTTCTCGCACGCGTTGGCGTTCAGGCCGGGTGTCGAGGGGTCGCCGTCGCCGGTGTGCCAGATACCGCCGCCGCCGTTCTGGAACCAGGCGGCGTTGTTGAACGGGCTCTCGGCCTTCGACGACTGGAACCCGCAGATGCCGGTGTTGAGGACGCAGATCCCGCCGCCGCAGTCGGCGTTCGCGAAGCATTCCTTGTTCACTGTCGGCCCGGTGGAGCAGACTCCGCCGCCCTTGTACTCCCACACGGGATTGGAGGAAACACCGGCCGGCTTGCTGAACACCGAGCGCAGCGGGAACCAGCCGCCGTCGTTGCTGTCGAAGTCCCAGGGCACCTCGTTGCCGCACTTGCCGCCGCCGGCGCAGTCGCTGTCGACGTTGCAGCCCGCGCCGGGCGTCGTCCCGCCGACGCAGCCGACCAGGATTCCCTTGTCGAGCCGGCCGTTCGGGATCGCGTCGTTCTCGCCGTGATCGAGCAGCCCGTCGCCGTCGAGATCCTCTCCCAGCGTGTTGGAGATCTTGCCGTTCGCGGTCCCGACGACGAACATGCTCGAGAAGGTGATGTCCTCGTCCGGGAAGAAGATCCCCTTGAACGGATCGATCTTGTCGGGCGTGTCGATTTGCAGGTTGCGGTTGTAGTCACGCACCTCCCGTCCACCGTTCGGGAAATCGGTCGAGTAGTGGAACGCCTCGGGGTCGGCGTTGATCACGTGCGGGAAGGTGTAGGTCGTGCGCGACAGCCGCACGCCACGTGCCATCGCGTCGAACGACAGCACCAGATTCACCGTCCGGTTCGCGATCGCCAGGTTGTTCGCCGCCGTGGGATCGACGAACAGCGAGAAGGTGATGCCGGTTCTCTGACCGCCCGGGATCCGCCCGATGTTCTTGGGCGAATCGAGCACGCGCACGGCGGCCGCCCCCGGACCCGTCGGGGTCAGGGTCGCGGTCACGTCGTTCAGGTCGTCCTTCAATTCGAAGTTCTGGAGGGCGATCGAGTAGGTGAGCCTCTCGTTCGCGTCCAGGTACTGGTCGCCGTCGCAGCCGCCGCCGACGAACGACGAGAGGTCGGCCTTCCCGTTGACGCTGATCGAGCCCTGGATGATGTTGGGCGTGCACTGGAAGCGGGCGCGCGTCTCGCTGCTGCGCGGGGAATCGGTGTAGGTGACCACGATCTGCTGGCCGTTGTCGCCCTCGAGCACGCCGTTGTACTTGACCGCGGGCGAGCCGAGCCGCACCGGAACCCCGGCCGACCTGAAGTCATGGCTCCCGGGGAAGGTCTCGATGAACGCGACCCCTTTCTCCTCGTCGAGAACCGTGTTCGAGGCGTTGCGCACCTGGAAGACCGTGTTGGCGCCGATGGTGGTCGCCCCGGCCGCGCCCGTGAGCGCTGGAGCGAGGATGGAGGCCACGGCCGAGTCGGAGCAGGAATACTGATACTTGTCCAGACGGGCGATGCTGCCGGGCAGCGTGTGCGGCTGGCCGCCCCACGTCTGTGTCTGGCCCGAGGCCAGGACCGGTCCGGCGACCACCAGGGCGAACGGCTGTCCGCCCGCGTCCAGGAAACCGTTGTTGTTGCCGGTGCAGGTGCCGGTGCCCGCGCCGGTGCAGCAGGCCGCCGGAGCCCCGGCGGCGGTGCACTGCGAGTTGGCCGTGTCCTCGCCCGGGTCCAGACGGCCGTTGCCGTTGGTATCCTCGTTCGGGCCGGTGATCCCGGTCAGCTGCCCCGCATTCGCCGTGTTCGCGCCGCGGAAGACGCGCACGTGCCACGTGCCGGTCACCAGCTGGTTGCCGCCGTTCGGCGAGAACTTGTTGACGAACGACGACAGATGGACCGCCTCGATGTTGTTGCGCGCATCGTGCGTCGGCGCCTGGGTCGTCGGCCGGCCGAGGGCCCACTGGCCGATGCAGCAGGCCTGGCCCAGGATGTAGACGTTGCCGTCGTAAACGATGTCGTCGGAGTTGCCGTAGACGTTGTCGGGCCCCGGCGACTGGACCTCGAGGTCGAGGTCGTTGATCAGGGTGCCGCCGCCGTCGCTTCCGATCGCCGCGACCTGGGAGTTGGGCAGGTCGGGCCAGCTCAGCGCGATACGCAGCTGTCCGTCCTGGATGTAGCGCGTGTTGGCCGGCTCGTTTGGCTGGCCGAAGAGCGGATTGGCCAGGTTCACCGCGTTCAGGCCGTCGACCGTGAACGTCTTCTCGGTGCAGCCGGCCGACGTGGCGCAGTTGATGGCCAGGTTATTGATCGGAGGCTCGCCGGTGCCGAGCATGTCGTAGATGAGCAGGCCCGGGGCCGGGTACTCGATGGTGTCCGGAGTGCCGATTCCCCTGGTCGCCGGATAGTTCGACAGCGGCAGGACCTGGTCGAGGATCGGCCGGCCGTAGCCCTGTGACATGTTCCCGATGACGCCCACCGTGAAGCCGGCGACCTGGCCGATGTTCGCTCCCCGGGTCTTGCCGAGCAGCTTGTCGGTCGGGGACGATTTCTGGGCTTCGGAGTACTGGTCGAGGAAGTTCGCGCTCGCCACCAGGGCGGCGCGCACCAGGCTGCCGGAGAGCCTCGGCATCCGGTCGCCCTGCTGGCGCGTGGCCGTCGGGTAGAAGCCCTGCGCGAAGTAGTCGCGAATCACCGCCCCGGCGGCCGTCGTGACCGCGGCCGAGAACGACGTGCCGTAGTTCTGATCGTCGATCTCGTTGTCCAGCATCTTGCCGCCGTTGTCGGTATTGTCGTTGTCGTGGCTGCGGTTGGTCGCGCACGCCTCGAATAGCGGGGTGCCGAAGATGGCCGACCCGTCCACCCCCGGCGCCATGACCAGCGGGGCGGTGCGCAGCGAGGCCTTGGTCGCCGGACCGTGCGACGTGATGTTGTAGTCGTTCTCTTCCTCGTTGAAGTTGGGGAACACGGTCCACTCGTCGACGAACGAGGCGCCGACGGTCACGCTGTTCTTGGCGGTCGCCGGCGGCGGGATCTGCGCCCGATGCGGGAAGTTGGGGTCGTCGTCGGCCGCCGTGCCGTCGAACAGGTCGGGCCAGATGATCGTCGACGCGGTGTCGGTCGGGTCGGTCCCCTGGCTGCCGGTCGGGCTGAAGACCATGTAGTCGCGGTTGTTCAGCAGGAACGTGTCGATCTGCTGCGCCTCCAGCGAGTACAGGCCGTTCTCCGGGTTGTTCAGAAGGGTGTCGAAGTTCGGAACGCCGAACGGCATGACGTGCAGGTGCACCTCCTCGGCCCCGCCGGCGATCCCCTGGCACGGGCCCGAGGCCGGCGCCACCTTCGGGCAGACGGCGGCGTTCAGGCGGTCCATAATGTTCCCGGGATTGACGCTGCCGCCCACCTCGACCAGCTCGGCGCCGACGCAGCGCGTCGGGAGCGCCGCGTCCTGCATGATGATGCGCGAGCCGCGGGCCAGGGCGTCCAGGCTGAGACCGCCGATCGGCTTGCCTTCGGCCGGATCGATCGCCTTGGCGTACGTCAGGCCGAAATCCCCCGGCGCGCCCGCGATCAGCCCCGCCACGACGTTGCCGTGCGTGTTGGCGCCGGACAGCAGCGAGTCGCAGCTCGTCCCGTTGTCCTCGACGGTCTGGATCGACTCCACCTTGCGGTGCTTCTGGCCGATCGGATGCGTGAGATCGGTGACCTGCGTCAGCGTCTGCGAGAAGTGCACCGCGTCGATGGAGATGCCGTTGTCGGTGACCGCCACGATCTGCGGCGGTACCTGCGCCGTGCCGTCGTTCACCCGCGACCCGTCGTAGGCGACCACTCCGGCGGCGTTCAGACCACCGCCGTCGATCCCCTGCTCGTGGAACGGCCGCGCCAGGTTGAAGCTCTCCTCCGTGTTGCCGATCATCATCGAGGTCGCGATCTCGTCGTTGTTCAGCATGAACTCGTGGAGCTCGGTGAAGTGCCGCACCGCGGGGTCCTCGGCCAGCTTCGAAAGGTGGGAACGCTCCGCCTTCACGCGGAGCACCTCGCCGTCCATGCTGTAGTCGCTGACGTTCGAGTCGCCCACGATCCTGGCCAGCCGGCCCTTCGCCGCCTCGGTGTCCTCTCCGTGCCACAGCGCGACCTCGAGATCGAGCGTGTGGCTCTTCGCCCGGCTCCTCTGGATCAGAGGCATCTGGCCGATCTGCGGGTCCACCTTGTACGCCGAGTAATACGCCCCGATCGACTCGACATACGGCAGGGCCGCCAGCCGGCTCACGTCCGCCCCGTGCGCCTTCACCAGGAGCCCGCGCTCCGGCGCCGCCCCGAGGATGCGGCCGACCTTGCCGATCTCCGCCGCGATCCTATCGTAGCCGACGTTCTTGAGCGAGTCCTCGCTGAGCTGCACGATGTTCACGCCGTCGTTGACGCTCCCCTTGGCGTGCGCGCGGAAGTTCGGCCCGGCGGCGCGGAACTCCGCGGGCACCTTGCCGATCAGATCGTTCTTCTTGAGGTCGAGATAGCCGATGCCCATCGCGATCAGCCCGTGCTTGTCTTTCGGCTCGGGCACCTTGAAGTCCTTCCCGAACGGCGTCAGGCCGTCCGGTCGAGGCTGGGCGATCAGAGCCGGATGATTGCGGGCCCACCGGGCGTTCGCGATCTGATCAACGATTTCGCCAGGATTCTGCCCGGACTGCGGTCCCGCGCTCCGGCCGGCCCAGTTGACGGCAGCCGGCGCGACCAGCAGCAGGGCGAGAAGCACGACCGCGACGAGAGCGCCACGGATGGCGTTGAGGTAGGCACAGCGGCTCATCAGAACCTCCCAAAATGGGAAGAGACGCCCGGCAGGTTTTCGAGGCGCCTGGTCAGCATCAACGACGTTTGATTCCCCGAACGAGCAGCACGATTAAGCAATCGATCCTTGCCCTGTGGAGCCCGTGTTGATTGCGGCTGGCTCACTTGGGACTGGCCACAGTCGTGAGTTGGCTATTCTGTACGGTGGGACTAAGTCCTTGTCAACCTGATTTTTAGCCTGCAATCAGGTGTTTCACGATGTAGTTTGTGGTTACAGCAAATATGGAAATGACTGAGGGAGTATGTCTTATGGGCACTTCATATGACGCATTGTCGTAACACCAATGCAGTTGGAGGGGCCTGCGGAGCCGTCTGGCACCCCCGGAAGACCACCCTGATCAGCGTCCGTTGGTCCTGATGCAGGTCGCCGCGAGCGCTTCCTCGCGCAGCTTCTCGGAGTCCACCTCGAGACGCCTGACCCGCTCGCGCAGCCTGGCGCCGCTGGCCTCGTCCTTGACGCCCTTCAGGTTGACGCGCACGCTGAGAACCGCTCCGCGCAGGCCGGCGTAGGCCAGGAGCGCGGCGGTCCCCACGTCGCTGACCGCGTTGACGTTACCCTTCTCCACCAGCTCGGACGCCATGACCATCAGGGAGGCGCAGGCATCCGCGATCGCCATCGGCGCCTCGATCGCGAACAGGTTGGCGCGCTCCAGGGCCGCGGCGCGCGCTTCCTTCTCGGCCACCGTCCCCTTCGGTAGACGCAGCGCCGTGACCACCGCGTCGTACGCCTGCGCGTCCCGGTCCACCAGGGCGAGCAGGTCTCTGCGCAGGCCCTCCGCCCGGTGCCGGATCGGCTGCACGGCCGCTTCGTGCACCCGGTACTGCTCGCGACCGAGCGTCAGGTCGCACACCATCTGGATCAAGGAGGCCGCCATCGCGCCCGCCTGGGCCGAGGCGCTGCCGCCGCCCGGCGTCGGGGTGGCCGCCGCCAGGGCCTCCGCGAACTGCTCGATCGTCATCCTGCGAAGCATGGCTCGTTCTCCGTGGAGCCGGCGCGCGAGTTTCGCGATGAGATGTCGGAACGCACGGCCGACTGCTGCCATGGAAATCTACGGCCCTGTCCCCGGGGTGTCAAGATCGGAAACCGCCAGATGCCCCGTCCGTCAAGGTGTTCCCGGAAGGGTCCTCGGCGCGTCGCCGGCGATCACCCCTTCCTCCACCACCACCCGCCCCTGCTTCACCACCGTGCGGCAATGGTTGACGCCGAAATGGTAGACCAGGTGCCGGTGGTTCGGGACATCGAGGATCTGGAGATCGGCCGATTTGCCCACCTCCAGGCTGCCGACGCGGGCCGCGAGCCCCAGGGAGTGGGCGGCATTCAGCGTCGCCGCGGCGATCGCCTCGGCCGGCGTCAGGCCGCCCTCGAGGCAGGCCAGCGGCAGGATGGCCGGCATCGCCTCGGTCGGGCAGGTGCCGGGGTTGAAATCGGTCGCGAGAGCCACCGGCACCTGCGCGTCGACCAGCCTCCGGCCGAGACCCGGCGCCCGGCGTCGCACGAAGAACGATGCCCCCGGCAGGAGGATCGCCGTGGTGTCGCTTCGGGCCAGGGCGCGGACCCCGTCCTCGCCGGCGCACTCCAGATGGTCGGCCGACGCGGCCCGCAGGCGGGCCGCCAGGGCAGCCGCGCCGCAGTCGCTCAGCTGGTCGGCGTGCACGCGCAGACCCAGCCCGTGCTCCGCCGCGCTCTTCAAGATGCGCTCCGCCTCCTCGAGGCTGAAGGCGATCGGGTCCACGAACACGTCGCAGTAGCGCGCCAGCCGTTCCCGCGCCATCTCGGGGATCATCCGCTCGGCGACCTCGCGCACGTAACCGTCGCGGTCACCGCGCCTCTCCTGCGGCACGACGTGCGCCCCCAGGAAGGTCGGCACCAGGTCGATCGGGTGGATCGCGTCGAGGGCCTGCACGACGCGCAGCTGCTTCAGCTCGTCGTCCAGGGTGAGACCGTAGCCGCTCTTGGCCTCCGCGGTCGTGGTGCCGTGCAGGAGCATGCGGTTGAGCCGGGTCTTCCCCAGGTCGACCAGAGCGTCGTACGCGGCGCTCCGGGTCGCCTCGACCGTGGAGCGGATGCCGCCGCCGGCCGCCGCGATCTCCTCGTAGGTCGCGCCGCGCAGGATCGCCTCCAGCTCGCCCTCCCGCGAGCCCGCGAACGGCAGGTGGGTGTGGGGGTCGACGAAACCGGGGAGGACCGTGCGGCCGCTGGCGTCGATCTCGACGCCGCTGCGACCCAGGTGGACCTGGCGCCGGTAGTCGCGCTCGTCGCCGACGAAGACGATCCGACCGTCGCGCGCCGCCAGGCAGCCGCGCTCGATGATGCCCAGGGCGGACTGCGCCGCCCCGCGGAGCGGCGCCTCGCCCCGCACCGTGACCAGCTCGGCGGCATCGACGACCGCCAGGTCGGCGTCGATCATGGGCGGTACGCGCGGCCGGCGGCGCCGCGCCTCAGGCCGATTCCCCCGCCGTCGGCTTCTTCATGAAGCGCAGCCGGTCCTCGACCTCCTCTTCCTTGCGGTGCATGTCCAGGAGCTGCAGATGCTGCTCGACGGCGGATCGGACGCGCTGCTCGAAGGCGTCGCGCTCGACCCGCAGGTTCTGGATCATGCCCTCGATCTGGCCCGCCTTGCGCGCCGCCTGATCGAGGAGCTGCGCCCCCTTGATCTCCGCCTCCTTGATCACCAGCTGGCCCTCGCGGCGCGCCTCCTCTTTGATGTCCTGGGCGAGCTTCTGGGCGGTGAGGAGCGTCTCCTTCAGGATTCTCTCGCGCTCCTTGTAGTCGGCGAGCCCGGCCTTGATCTGCGCCAGCTCCTCCTTGATCGCGTTGTTCTCGATCACCAGTCGCTCGAACTCGCCCGAGACCAGGTTCAGGAAGGAGCGGACCTCCTCCGGGTCGAAGCCCCGCATCTTCCTGGCGAAGCGGTGGCTGTTGATGTCGATCGGCGTGATCTTCATGTCGTGCTCCTCCTTTCTCCGAACAGGGCGCGACCCACGCGGACCATCGTCGCCCCTTCCTCGACCGCCACTTCGAAGTCCTCGCTCATCCCCATCGACAGATGCCTGAGCTCCAGCGACGCGTGGCGCTTCTGGGCCTGCTCGAGAAGCTGCCGCAGGCGCCGGAACTGCGGCCGGCTCCTCTCCGCCTCCGGTTCGTAGGGAGGCAGAACCATCAGCCCGCGCACCCGCACGCTCCGACACGCCGCCGCGGCCTCCAGGAGCGCGTCCAGCCCGTCGGTCGAGATCCCGGACTTGCTCTCCTCCCCCGCCAGATTCACCTGGATCAGGGCGTCCATCATCCGACCCTCTTTCTGCGCCGCCTGGTCGAGACGCGCCAGGATCTCCCTGGTATCGATCGAGTGAATCACGTCGAACAGCCGCGCGGCATGGACCGCCTTGTTGGATTGCAGATGCCCGACCAGATGCCACCGGACCGAGCCGGGGAGGAGCGCCGCCTTCTCGCGCGCCTCCTGGACCCTGTTCTCCCCGAGGTCCGTCAGCCCGGCGTCGACCGCCTGGCGTATCCGCTCGGGCTCGACGGTCTTGCTCACGCCCACCAGGACCACCGCATCGGACGCGCGGCCGCTCCGGCGCGCGGCTGCCGCGATCCTCTCCCGCACTCGCTCCACGCTGCTCGCGATCGAGCCGGCCGGCATACGCAACAAATATAGTGAGGGGCGCGTCCCTGTCAAACCGCGATCGGGCCGCGCGCGCCTCTAGTGGATGCGCGGCAGGAACGTGATGGGCGGCAGGCTGTGCAGGATGTCCGGAAGAGGTCCGGAGCTCTGCCGCAGGTTCATGGCGCGGTTCGCCAGCGCGTCGGCCGCGACGTTCTGCTCGCGCGGCACGTGCTCGAGGCTCACGGACGGCAGCGCGGCGATCAATCGTCTGGCCTCGCCGTGCAATACCTGCAGGGCCGGATGCTTCACCCGGTACTCGCCGCTGATCTGGCGGACCAGGAGCTCGGAATCGGACAGGACGCGGACGGAGGCCGCCCCCGCCTGCACGGCGTATTCCAGGAGCGCCAGGAGCGCGGCGTACTCGGCGGTGTTGTTGGTGGCGGTGCCGAGATAGCCGTAGAGCTCGGCTACCATCCTGCCCTCCGCGTCGTCGACGCGCACGCCGTACCCCGCGGGACCGGGATTGCCGCGCGCCCCGCCGTCGATGTGGGCGACCAGAGCGACGCCGACGGTCGCTCGCGCGGGCGCCTTCCTGCGGGACCGGGGAACGGCGCGGGCCTTGCGCCCGGTCGGGCGCCGGGGCGTCCTGCCGCTCACTGGGCCGGCGACTCGGCGCCCGCCCCTGCGACCGGGGATGGCTCGTCGGGAACGTAGAGGAACCGCTTGCACGAGTCGCAGGCGATCAGACCCGTCGCCCGGCGCACCTGCTGGATCAGCTTGGGCATCACGCGCACGTGGCAGCCTCCGCAGCGCTCGTCCCGCACGGCGACGAGCGCCAGGCCCTTGCGCTGGCGCGCCACCTTCACGAAGGGGTCGAGGTATGCGGGCGAAACGCCCGTCATGACCTCCTGGCGCTCGCTCTCGAGCGCCGCGACCCGGCGCCCCAGCTCCTGCGCCTCCTCATCGAGCCGCGCCTTGCCCTGCAGGGTCTCCCGCCCCTTGCGCTCGAGGGTCTGATCCATCGCCCGCAGCGCGGCATTGCGTTTCTCGCTCTCGTCCATCTCCAGGAGGATCTTCTCGTCATGGGCGGCGCGCTCGGCGCGGCAGGCCTCGATCTCGTGCTGCATCGCCTGGTACTCCTTGTTGGTCTTGACCTCGAGGAGCTGCGACTGGTATTTCGCGATCTTCGACTCGATGCCCATGAGCTCCATCTCCAGCCGCCGGCGATCCTTGCTGAGCTCGCCGACGCGGGCGCGCTCGGCGGCGGAATCCTTCTGGGCGGCGAGCAGCTCCTTCTCGAGACGGGCCACCTCGGCGGGGATCGCGGCGATCTTCTCCCGGAGCTCTTCGACGACCATCATGATCTCCTGGACGCGGACGAGGCGGCGCAGATCGTCGTTCATGCCGTGCGACACCTCCCGCGCGGGCGCGATGAGACGCGGGGCCGGGACATAAAAAAAGAGGTGCCTCCTCGCGGAAGCACCCCGGAGCCCCGGCCGCCGGCCAGGAGCCCGTCTCGGCCCGGCGAACCGCCGGGCCACTCCCTTGTGCGGGCGGCGGTGTCGGCGATGGGGAGAGGCAGCTTCAAGGGGATCCCCAGGGAATGGAGCCTGTCCGAAGGGCCAGGATTATAGCACGCGCGTGTGACCTTCCCGCGCCCCCGCGGATGCAGGCGGCCGGAGGCGCCGACGAGGAGAGCCGCGCCCGGCGGCGTCCCCTACCGGGCGATCGGCATGACGTCACGGCCGCCGCGTGCGTCGCCCGGTCCGAAGGCCACATCCTGAAACCTTGATGGGCGATGCAAAACCGATGGTATTCTCTCGGCTTCCCATCAGGACGGCGGCTCCACGGAGTTCTCGAGGGGGGCGGTTCGCGGCATGTCACACACGGCGGATGTGGTGATCATCGGAGGCGGCATCCAGGGGGCGTCGATCGCCTATCACCTGACGGGGCGCGGCCACACCGACGTCGTGGTGCTGGAGAAGGACACGCTCGCCAGCGGCTGCAGCGGCCGCACCGGCGGCATGATCCGGCAGCACTACTCGACCGATCTGGTGACCGAGATCGCCCGGCAGGGGCGCGACTTCTTCGCGACCTTCGACCAGGTCGTCGGCGGGCATTCCGGCTGGGTGCAGTGCGGGCTGGTCTACATGGTCACCTCCAAGGACCAGGAGGCTCTGCGCCACAACGTCGCCCTGGGCCAGCGGCACGGCGTCCCGACACGCCTGATCGACGAACGGGAGGCGCGCGAGCGCGTGCCCGGGTTGAACACGGAGGGAGCCGTCGCCTTCGCGTTCGAGGAGAACGCCGGGTACGGCGACGGCTACGGCTCGACCGTCGCTTTCGCCGCGCGCGCCCGTGAGCGCGGCGCGACGATCCTGCAGAACACGCCGGCCACGGGGATCGAGACGGAGCGCGGGCGCGTGACCGGCGTGCTGACGCCGGCGGGCCGCATCGCGACCCGCGTCGTGGTGAACGCCGCCGGACCGTGGGCCGATCGGGTCGGCCGCATGGTCGGACTCGAGCTGCCGCTCAAGCTCGAGCTGATCGAGGAGGCGGTGATTCGCGTGCAGGCGCCCGACACCTATCCGATCGACACGCCCAGCGTCTACGATTTCGTCAACGGACTGTCCTTCCGCCCCGAGGGAACGGGTCACACCGTGGTCGCCGAGGGAAGCACGTACTTCAAGGGCGACCTCGACGCCGACGGCTACCCGACGCAGCCGTCCGATCACTACATCGAGGACGTGTCGCTGCGTCTGGCGCGCGCGATGCCGCGCCTGGCCAGCGGTACGCCGCGCGGCGGCTGGGCGGGGCTTCTCGAGGGCACCCCCGATTTCCATCCCGTCCTGGGCGCGGCCCCCGGTCTCGAGGGGATGATCCTCTGCTACGGCTTCTCGGGGCACGGTTTCAAGGAGTCCCCCGTGACCGGCCGCCTGATCGCCGAGCTCATCCTCGACGGCAGGACCAGTCTCGACATCGAGCCCCTCGGCTTCGAGCGCTTCGCCGGCGGGCGGCTCCTGCGATCGCTGTACAAAGACGATCCGATCATGGCATGAGCGCCTGCGACGTCGTCGTGATCGGCGGCGGGCACAACGGCCTGGTCACCGCCGGTTTCCTGGCGCGGGCCGGTCTGAGCGTCTCGGTCCTGGAGCGGCGCGATCTCGTCGGCGGCGCCTGCGTCACCGAAACGATCGCGCCGGGCTATCGCGCGTCCACCGCCGCCTACATCGCCAGCATGATGCGCCCGGAGGTGATCCGCGACCTGGGGCTCGGTCAGTACGGCCTCCGGATGACGCCGTGCGATCCTCTCCTGTTCGTTCCCAGCCGGACCGGGCGGGCGCTGTTCATGTACCAGGACGCGCGCCGGACCGCCGCGGGGATCGAGTCGTTCTCGCCGCGCGACGCCCGCGCCTATCTCGAGCTCGACGCCGAGATCAAGCGGCTGGCGGCGCACCTCGAGCCGTTCTTCATGGAGGCGCCGCCCGCTCTCGAGGGCGGGCTGGCCTCGCTCAAGGATCTGGCCCGGCTCGGTCTCCGGATGCGCCGGCTCGACGACGAGGACGCGGGGCGGCTGGTGCAGTTCCTGACCGCCAGCGTCATGGATCTGGTGGACGCGCGCTTCGAGTCGGCCGAGGTGAAGAATCTGATCGGCTGCTCCAACGTCCTGGGCGCGCACAACGGACCGATGACGCCCTGCTCGGCGTCGGGGCTGATGTTCCACAGCATGTCGGGCGGCGACGAGCTGTCACAGGGGTACATGGGTCACGTGCACGGCGGGATGGGCACGATCACGGAGGCGCTCGCGAAGGCGGCCCGGGCGCGCGGCGCCGTCATCCGCACACGGGCCGAAGTCGCCCGTATCCTGGTCGAGAACGGCCGGGCCTCCGGCGTGGTCCTCGGCTCGGGTGAGGAGATCCGGGCGCGCGTCGTGACGAGCAACGCCGACCCGCGGCGAACGTTCCTCGGGCTGGTGGAGCCGCGCCACCTCGAAGGACGCTTCATCGAGGATGTCCGGCGGATCAAGATGGCCGGACCCTGCGCCAAGATCAACTACGCGCTGTCCGAGGCGCCGGTGCTCCCCCAGTGGCCTGGCGGCGGCCGGTCGCTCTCGCCGGCGGAGAAGTCCGACTTCACGGTCTGCCACGGAGTCGAGTACCACGAGCGTGCCTGGGACGAGGCGAAGCACGGCCGGGCCTCGAGCCAGCCGTACGTCGACTGCGTCGTCCCGACGCATGTCGACCCGACCCTCGCTCCGCCCGGACGCGCCGTCCTGACCGCCTTCGTCCAGTACGCGCCGTATCATCTCCGGGACGGTGATTGGGGCGTCGAGCGCGAGGCTCTGGCCGACCGGGTCACCCGGGCGATCGACGAGGTCGCCCCCGGGTTCAAGGCTTCGGTCCTGGCGCGCGACATCCTGTCGCCGGTCGACCTCGAAGCCCGCTTCGGTCTCACCGAGGGGAACATCTTCCACGGGGATCTCAATCTGGGCCAGCTCTTCCTCGGCCGGCCGGTCCCCGGATGGGCGCGCTATCGCACGCCGATTCGGGGTCTCTATCTGTGCGGCGCCGGGACCCACCCGGGCGGCGGCGTCACCGGGGCCCCGGGCTACAACGCGGCGCGGCAGATTCTCAAGGACTGGAAGACCCGGCAGCTGCGCTGACCGTCACCTGAGAAGCGGCCGTGTCAGGCAGGTCGGTCCTCCGCCCCCCTTGTGCGATATCTCCCTGCCCTCGTAGGTCCTTACCTCGCACCCCGCGCCCCGCAGGAGCCGCTCGGTCCGCGGATTCCCGCCCAGTATGACGCAGCGTCCCGGCGTGAGGGCCAGGACGTTGCAGGCCATGGTCGCGAACTCTTCGTCCGGGACCTCCAGAAGCTCGAGACCGCGCGACAGCAGCCGCTCGCGGAACGGCACCGGCAGAAGGCGCGCATAGACCAGCGCCAGGTCGTCGTCGATCGGGCTCAGGATCGACATCAGGTGGAACACGTCGTCCGGACCCTGCCAGTGCGGCAGCGGCACGGCGATCACCTCGTCGACGTCATCCGACAGGATCTGCCGGAGCTGGCGGATCCCTTCCGCGTTCGTCCGGTAGCCCTCGCCGACCGCGACGGTCCGCTCGTCCAGAAAGACGACATCCCCACCCTCCAGACGCCCACCGCCCTCGATCCGCCCGGCGATCGGAATGCCGGCCGTCTCGAAAAAGCGCGCCGCCGCCTGGGGTTCGGTGCGGCGCTGTGTTTTCCCCATGTTGCAGAGAACGACGCCGCGGCGCGTCACGACCACGGCGTCGCGGACATAAATCGAGTCGAGGCCGGTGGCGTCGTCGCGAGGCAGGTACAGGATGTCGTTTCCAGGTTCCCTCAGAAGCTCGACGAAGCGCTCGTACTCCCGCACCGCGCGGCCGAGATCCGGCCGGCCCGTGAAGCGCAGGTCGCGCCACTGCGCCTCGATGCGCCGCTCGTCGACGAAGGCGTCCGCCGGACGCTTCAGCAGGACGCGGCGGAGCGGGGCGATCTCGGACCGGCACCCGATGACGCTCACGGCCGGAGTCTCCCGATGATGGAAGCGGGCCGGGCGGGCTGGGATCCCGACCCGGGACGTGGTCCCGCGGTGGGCCCACCTGGATTCGAACCAGGGACCAACTGATTATGAGTCAGCTGCTCTTACCAGGCTGAGCTATGGGCCCGCGGGGGCGGAACGCATCATTATATATAGAGCACGGCCTGGTGCGATGCACGCCTCTGCCCCGGGCCGTTCGGAGCGAGGGGAGGCGTCGCGGTCTTGAGCGCACGCCATGACTGTGCGAGGATACGCGGCACGCGTGAATCGACCGGGGGGCTCCCGATGCAGAACCGCAAGGCAGCCGGCGAGGATCTGAATCTGTGGAACATCGTCAGCCGCCAGTTCGACAAGGCGGCGGCGACGCTGGACGTCCCGAAGGGGCTCCTGGATCAAATCAAGGCGTGCAACGCCGTCTACTACATGCAGTTCCCCGTGCGCATCGGGGATCGCTACGAGATCTTCCAGGCCTGGCGGGCCGAGCACTCGCAGCATCGCAAGCCGACCAAGGGAGGAATCCGCTACAGCGAGATGGTCACCCAGGAGGAGGTCATGGCGCTGGCCGCCCTGATGACCTACAAGTGCGCCATCGTCGACGTGCCGTTCGGCGGCTCGAAGGGCGGGATCTGCTTCAGCCCGAAGAAGTACACGCGCGAGCAGATCGAGCACATCACGCGCCGCTACACGGCCGAGCTGGTGCGCAAGAACTTCATCGGACCGGGCATCAACGTGCCGGCTCCCGATCTCGGGACCGGCGAGCAGGAGATGGCCTGGATCGCCGACACCTACGAGGCCCTGACCCCGAACCAGGTCGACTCGCTCGCGTGCGTCACGGGAAAACCGGTCACTCAGGGCGGCATCCGGGGCCGCAAAGAGGCGACCGGGCGCGGCGTGCAGTACGGCATCCGCGAGGCGTTCAAGAACAAGAGCGACATGAAGAAGTTCGGGCTGGCGGGCGGACTGGAGGGCAAGCGCGTCGCCGTCCAGGGATTCGGCAACGTCGGCTACCACGTCGCCCGCTTCCTGTCCGAGGAGGACGGCTGCCGCGTGATCGCCATCGGCGACGTGAACGGCGGCGCCTACAACGCGGATGGCCTGAACGTGGCGCAGCTCTCCGAGCACCGTGACAGGACCGGCGGCTTGCGGGGCTTTCCGGGCGCGAAGGAGCTGCCGGGGCCGCGCGACGTCCTCGAGATCGAGTGCGACATCCTGATCCCCTCGGCCCTGGAGAACCAGATCGCCCTCGACAACGTCGACCGCGTCAGGACGAAGATGATCGCCGAGGCGGCCAACGGCCCGACGACGCTGGGAGCCGACGAGAAGCTGAACGGCCGCGGCATCCTGGTGATCCCCGACATTTTCCTGAACGCCGGCGGCGTCACGGTCTCCTATTTCGAGTGGACCAAGAACCTGTCCCACATCCGCTACGGGCGGATGGAGAAACGGCTGGACGAGATCTACCGGGACAGGCTGATCGCGACCTTCGAGCAGGTCACCGGGAAGGCCGTCCCCGACCAGCGCCGCCGCGAGCTGCTGAAGGGCGCGGACGAGGTCGACCTGGTGAACTCGGGACTCGAGGGCACGATGCAGAATGCCTACCGCGAGATCCGCGAGGCGCTCGACAAAGACCCGCGCCTGACCGATCTGCGCACCGCCGCCTTTGCCGTGGCGATCCGGAAGGTGGCGCGCAGCTACATGGAGATGGGGGTCTTCCCCTGAGCGAGCGCCGCGGCGACCGCCGTCAGTTCACGCCCCCGCCGCCGGTCTCCTCCTCGACCGCACCCGTCTGCTGCTCCAGCGTCTGCTGGATGAACAGGGCCTGCTGCAGCTCGCGCTGCGCCTTGTCCATCTGCCCCATCTTGGCGTAGGCCCGGTAGAGGTTGAGGTAGGGAAAGTGGCGCGGCTCGTACCGGGGCGCCTTCTTCGCCAGCTCGAGCCAGGGGATGGCCTGGTCGATCCGACCGAGATGAATCAGGTAGGAGCCAATGTCGTTGTACGGGTTCCCGAATTTCGGATCGACGGTGATGGCGAGCTTGCACTCCTCGATCGCTTCCTCGTAGCGTCCCTGGAAGCTATAGGTCCAGCCAAGAAACGTGTGGGCCTCGGCGGTCGCGTATTCCGCGATCGAGGCCTTGTAAAGGCGAATGGCGTCCTCGAGCTCCCCCGTTCGCTGCCGCTCGTACGCCCGTCTCAGGAGCTCCACCGCGCGCTCGATCCGTTCCTCCTCGCTCATGTCCGGCCTCCGTGAACCCTCCCGATCCGATCCTAGCGGCGCCGGACGACCTCGTCAACGCCGACTCGGATAAGATAGGCGGCCTCGAAGGGGCCTCGATGAGCCTCGTGCCGCGCCTGCCTGGCCGGACCGCGCGCCCGGCCTTCCTCTGGACCCTATGCGCCGCCGCGCTGGCGGCGGCCTGCGGTCGCGGGGCCGCCCCCCTCGGGACGGGCCCCGGTCCGGCCCCGCAGGCCGTGCCCGGCGGCCCGGTCGCCGCCGGCGCCGCCCTGTTCGCCGCGTTCGCGGGACGGTTCACGCGCGACGCGCTGGCCCTGTCGCCGCCCGGCGCCACGCTCGCCGGACTGCACCGGCATCGCGACCCCGCGACCGGCGCCGAGATCCTGCTCGACACCGAGCTGGACGACTTTTCGCCCGCGGGGACAGAGCGCCGGATCCGCTTCTACCGCGAGACGCTCGAGTCCCTCGATCGCGATTTCCCTCCCGGCTCCCTGGCCGAGGAGGAGCGGATCGATCGCGACATGATCGTGGCGCAATGCCGGCTGGCCCTTCTCGACCTGGAGCGGGTCCGATCGATCGAGACGAACCCAACGGTCGCGGTGGAGTCGATCGGCACCGCCCTGTTCTTCCCGGTCGTGTTCGAGTACGCGCCGCCGGCCGAGCGCGCCGAAGGAGTCCTCGCCCGTCTCGAGAAGACCGGCGCGTTCGTCGAGCAGGCGATCGCCGCGCTCAAGAGCAGCGCGCCGATCTATGCCGAGGTCGCGATCGAGGAGAACGACGGGAACAAGGATGTGATTGAACGCGCCCTGCCGGCGCTGTTCCCGAAGGGCTCCGTGCTGGAGTCGCGCTACCTGGCGGCGCGCGCCCCGGCGCTCCGCGCGATCGATCGGCTGTCGCGCTTCCTGGATGACGATCTCAAGACCCGCTCGACGGGCGACTGGCGCCTCGGGAACGATCTCTACCGCGAGAAGTTCCGCGCCTATTTCCAGGACGACATCGATCCTCTGGACGTCCTGAAGGACGCGGAGGCGTCGGTCGTGCGCGTCCGGGCCGAAATGCTGGCCCTGGCCGAGCCCCTGCACGACCGGATGTTCCCCGCGCACCAGGGCCACCGCACCATGAAGGACGCGAAATCCCGCACCAACACCATCGTCCGGGAGATGCTCGATGCCATCGGCCGCGAGCACCCGTCACGCGACGGGCTGTTCCAGGCGATCCAGGGCGACGTCCTGGATATCTCCCGGTTCCTCGACTCGGCCCGCATCGTCTCGGCGACCCGCCATGACAACCTGGTGATCATCGAGACGCCGCCGTTCCTGCGCGGCATCTACAGCGTCGCCGGGCTGAACGCCGCGCCCGCCCTGGAGCCCTCCCTCAAGTCGCTCTATTACGTCACCTCGATCCCCGCCGACTGGCCCGACGACAAGGCCGAGTCGAAGCTGCGCGAGTACAACCGCTACAAGCTGCTCCTGCTGTCGATGCACGAGGCGCTGCCGGGCCATTACACGCAGCTCGAGTACGCCAATCGCGTGCAGCCCGAATGGCGCCGCATCCTGCGCAGCGTGTACGGCAACAACGCCTACGTCGAAGGGTGGGCGCAGTACGCCGAGGAGGTGATGCTCGAGCGCGGCTTCCACGACGGCGGCGACCCGAAGATGGCGCTCACCTTCCGCAAGGAGGAGCTGCGGGTGCTCGCGAACGCCATTCTGGATGTCCGCCTGCACGTCCTCGGGATGACCGACCAGCAGGCGCTTGATCTGATGATCCAGGACACGTTCCAGGAGAAGCCTGAGGCCGAGGGCAAGCTGCGACGCGCCAAGCTGTCCTCCACGCAGCTCCCGACCTACTTCGTCGGATGGCAGGCCTGGCGCCGCCTGCGGAAGGACACGGAGGCGCGCCGCGGGGCCGCTTTCGATCTGCGCGCCTATCACGACGAGGTCCTGTCGTACGGCGCGATCCCGATGAGCGCGCTGCGCCGGCTGGTGCTGCAGGAGTGATCCTGCTGCTGCTCCTGCTGCTGGCCCTGCCGGCCTGCGCCGGCGGGCCGGCGCCCCCGGCCCGTCCGTCGCCGATCCTCGTGGTCTCGGACCGCGGCGGCGCCCTGCGCATCTACGAAGAGAGCGAGCGCGGCGGGGCGCGTCTCGTCGGGAGCCGGGACGCCTCGGACCCGGGCCATCGCGACGTGATGCCGGCGCGCCTGGCCGACCGGCGGGTCGTCTTCGTGTCCGATCGCGACGGGCACCCCGCGATTTATCTCGCCGAGGCCGACGGGGGGGCCACGCGTCTTACCACCGACCCGCCCGACGGTCCGCTCGCGGACAGCGGTCCCGCGCCTCTCGGACGCGACCGGATCGTGTTCGCCCGCGCCGAGTCCGGAGCGCCGCGTGATCTCTACATCATGCGTCTCGATGGCAGCGGCGTGACGCGACTCACCCGCGACCCGGCGGACGAGTCGGCGCCGTCGGGTTCCGCGGACGGCCGTGCGATCGCCTTCGTGTCGAACCGCTCGGGCGCCGATCGCATCTATCTCATCTCCGATCTCGACGCGCCCGACCCCGGGGCGACCGCCGTCTGCCTGTCGGACGTCGAGCCGGTGCGGGCGTCGGGGCCGGGAGCCGGGTCGTCCGACGGCGCGCCGGCGTTCCTTCCGGACGGCTCGATCGTGTTCCAGCGCACGCCCGTGGGTGACGTTCCTCATCTGTTCGTCATGGGGGGTGGCGGGGCGCGCTCGGGTCTGAGGCAGATCACCGACTCCCGGACGCTGCCGTTCGGGGCCGCGGAGCCGGTGGCTCTCGACACGGGGCGGATTCTGTTCGACACGGGGCCGGCGTACGGCCGGGCCGGACGCGGCGCTCCGGTCCGTGACGCCGTCTATTGGATCGCCCTGGGAGGTTTCAACCTGACGCGGATGACACGGGATCGCGCGCCGTACAGCGACTACACGCGCCATCTCGCCAGCCGCTGAAGCGCGTGGCCGGGCGCGGCTGGCTCATGGCGGCGACCCGCGGGCCGGCTACCCGGTGGCGCTCGACGCGCTCCCGGAGACGCCGCGCACGTTCGCGGCGCGAAGGCCCTTGGGACCTTTTTCGACCTCGAAGTCAACCATGGTGCCCTGCTCGAGATCGTCGAAGTTCATGCCGATGACGCCCGAGCGGTGGAAGAACACCTCTTTTCCGTCGTTGCCCCGGATAAAGCCGAAGCCTCGATCACGGACGACTTTCGCGATTGTGCCGCGAGCCATACCATTCCCCTCACGGACTCGTTGCCCAGTGAGCGGTCCGATTGCAAGCCTGACTTGCAAAAGCAAGGCCCTGACCCCAGGGGCCAGCCCCTTCCGGCCACGAACCGCTCAACGCCACTGGAAAGGGACACCAGCAACCACTGCGGAAACTCTAGGTGTCCACCGCGACGCTGTCAAGGGTCATCAAACCCGTTAGGGTCAAGACCCTAACGCTTTCCCGGGTTCGTGAGAGCGGACGGGTCGCGCCTCTCGAGCCGCAGGTCCGCGGCGGAGAGCGCCGGAGGACGGCACGTTCCGCTCTGGCAGACGTAGACGGCGGGGCGCCCGCCGACGGGTGGCTTTCCGTCGAGGATCGGGATGATCTTCCGGGCCTCCGCCTCGGGCTCGGCGAGGGCGAGCACGGCGTTGGGATCGTACGATTCGCGCAGAGCCTGCAGGAACGGTCGCAGTGCCGGGTCGTCGCGGCGCCCGGCGAGGACGACCTGCCGGACCCCATCGAGGTGCTGGTCGAGCGCGCCGAGCATCGTCCCGAACGCCGAAGGCAGACGCTCGATCCGGTCGCGGTAAAGACGAAGGATCTCCTCGGCGGCGGTCCGGAAGGTTTCGTCGCCGGTCAGCGCCGCCAGGCGGGGCAGCGCCAGGGCGGCGACCGAGGCTCCCGCCGGCAGCGCGCCGTCGTTCCCCTCGCGCGTGCGGACGATCAGCGTCTCGTGATCGCGCGCGGTGAAGTAGAGCCCGCCGTCGCGGTCCTCGCGGAACAGATCGACCATCCGCGCCGCCAGCGACCGCGCCTCGGCGATCCACGCGACGTCGAACGTGGCCTCGTACAGATCGATGAGGGCCGCGACGAGATAGGCGTAATCGGTCAGATACGCCGGGTGACGCGCCTGGCCGTTCACGGACGAGTGCAGCAGCCGGCCGTCGCGGACCATCGTGTCGAGAATCCAGCGCGCCGCGCGCCCGGCCGCCCGCGCGTAGCGGTCCTCGTCCAGGACCCGTCCGCCCGCGGCCAGCGCCGCGATCATCAGGCTGTTCCAGTCGGCGAGGATCTTGTCGTCGCGTCCCGGACGGACCCGGCGATCGCGGGTCTTCAAGAGGCGCGTCCGGGCCGAGGCGATCCGGAGACGCAGGTCGCCCTCGTCCGTGCGCAGGTCGGCGGCGACTTGCGCCGGCGTCCGGTCCAGGTGCAGGACGCTCCGCCCGTGCTCGAAATTCCCTGCCGCGGTGACGCCGTACACGTTGCAGAACAGGCCGGCCTCCTGGGATCCGAGGACCTCGGCAACCTCCGCGGGCGTCCAGACATAGTACCTTCCTTCCTCGCCCTCGCTGTCGGCGTCGAGGGCGGAATAGAACCCGCCTTCGGGCGCGGTCATCTCGCGCAGCACCCACTCGAACACGTCGCGGGCGACGTCCTTGAAGAGACGGGCGGCCGCCGCGCCTCCGCCGGGCAGCGCGGGCGAGATCGGTAGACCTCCCACGGCCTGCGCGGCCTCCAGGTAGGCCCGCGCCAGAAGCGCGTTGTCGTAAAGCATCTTCTCGAAATGCGGCACGCGCCACTGCGCGTCCACCGCGTAGCGGTGGAATCCGCCGCCGAGATGATCGTGGATGCCGCCGCGGGCCATCGCATCGAGGCAGACGACGGCCATGCGCAGCGCCTCAGGGTTGCCGGTCCTCTTGTAATAACGCAGCAGGAACGACACGTCCATGCTGTGCGGAAACTTGGGCGCGCCGCCGAATCCCCCGTCGGTGTTGTCGAAGCGTCCCGCCAGCTCGCCGAACGCCCGGTTCAGGATCGACGTGGTCAGGATCTGCGTGGAAGGGCTCATCTCCGAGAGCCGGGCGATCTGATCGGCGACCTCCCCCGCCATGCGCGTGACGTCGTCCCGGCGGGAGCGGTAGGCGTCCGAGGCCGCGACCAGAACGTCGGAGAACCCGGGACGCCCGTGCCGCGAGGCGGGTGGAAAATAGGTCCCCGCGAAAAAAGGCTTCCGGTCGGGAGTCAGGAACAGCGAGTTCGGCCAACCGCCCTGCCCGGTCAGGAGCTGCGTCGCGGCCATGTAGATCTCGTCCAGATCCGGCCTCTCCTCGCGGTCGACCTTGATGTTGACGAAGCGCTCGTTCATGAGCCCGGCGATGCGCTCGTCCTCGAACGATTCGCGCTCCATCACGTGGCACCAGTGACAGGAGGAATAACCGATGGACAGGAAGATCGGCCGATCCTCGGCGCGGGCGCGCTCCAGCGCCTCGTCCGACCAGGGATACCAGTCGACCGGATTGCGTGCGTGCTGCCTGAGATACGGGCTGCTCTCCCGCGCCAGACGGTTCTCGCGTCTCGCCGTGGACATGAGAGGAGAAGGTTACAGGAGCGGCAACCGCGGGAGCAAGCCCCGCCGGGGGGCCTGCTCCCGCGCAGGCGGGCTCAGGCCTCGACCGGCACCGGGCCGTCGAACACCGTGAAGCGCAGCGTGGTGTTGCCGACGCGGATCAGATCGTTGTGCTGCAGATTGCGGCGCGTCAGGCGGATGCCGTTGACGAACGTGCCGTTCCGGCTGGCGAGATCCTGCACGGCGTACTGGCCCTCGCGCACGATGATGATCGAGGCGTGCTTGCGCGACACCTTCTCGTCCTCCAGGACGATGTCGCACTCCTTGCGGCCGATCGTGTAGGAGCCGACGCCGGTGACGTCGAACGAGCGGCCTTTCAGATCCCCTTCGATCACCGTCAGGAAGATCGACTTGCCGCCGAGCGAGGACGGCTTGCGCAGCATCCTCTGAGCGGGGCTCTCGAGCGCGGTCTCGTCGATGGCGCCGTCCCGCGCAGGAGACGCGGCGGTCCGCCGCCGGTCGCCGGTCCCGGGGCAGATCATCCCGCCCACCGTGGAAGATCCCCCGGGGGCGTTGATCCCACCGGGGGCGGGCGGGCGCGCCGGGGGCTTCGCGGGCGGCAGGGGCTTCTCCTTGCGGATCAGCCACGCGCCGGTGCTGCGTCGGAGTCTCGGTGCCGCGTCATCCTTGCGATCCATGGGTGTGCTCATGATGCCCTCCATCAGTGGGAGGCGTGCCAGTCGAGTTCGAGCTTCTTCTTCGAGGCGGAGCGCTGCTCGCCCGTCAGCAGCGCGACCTGGTTCTTCCCGACGGTTCCGGTGACTTTCGATTTCGCGGCGATCTCGCCGTGGTCGGCCATCAGGCGGACTTCGACGCCGTGCTTGCCCGCGGGGACGGACAGCACGTGCGTCACCGTCCCCGACTTCCCGCGGGTCGCGTCGAACGGCTTCGACAGGACGGTCTTCCCGTCGAGCAGCACGACCAGACGTCCGCTGCGCATCTTGTGCTTCAGCTCAATCCGGATGCGGCCGCTCGGGCGATCGGTCGCCAGGGAGGCGGCCGCCGCTCTCGGGCGCCGGGACGCATCGAGCACCTTGCGGATCTCCGCCGGGCCGGCGTAAGTCATCCCGCAGACCGCCTGTCCCCGATGGTCGCCCTGCTGCCCGACGCCCGGCGCCCGCACATCCGCCGGGCTCCGCGTCGCGCCGCCCGAGCCGGCCGACCGACCGGACGGCGGTGGCATCAGGCCGCCGGCGATCGACACGTCCCCGGTCGTCCCCGGACGGCTCGCGCGGGAATCACGGCGCGCCGGGCCTTCCGACCCCGTGTCCTCGGCCTGCAGCGATCGTCCCAGGGGGCCGTGGACCAGCGCGACGATCGCCCAGTTCACGCCGACGAGCGCGAGCACCAGGAACGCCACGAGAGCGCCGATCTGCCAGGGGTTGTCGAGGGCGAACCAGGATGACGGGACGAACGCTCCCGATCGACCCTCCTCGGAGGAGGTCTCGCCCTGCTGATCCGGCGCGCCATCCGGGGCGGCCGCCTCCAGGAGGTCGCGCGCCGCGGTCTGGAGCGCCGCCGCCATCTCCTGTCCCGACTGGTAGCGCTCGTCCGGATTCTTGGCGAGCGCCTTGTCCAGGATCGGATCGAAATCGGGCGAGACGTCGGCGTGCGCCTCGCTCGGCGGCTCGGACGGCTGCGACGAGATCCGGTACAGCACCTCCGAGACGGTCGCTCCCTCGAACGGCGCCTTGCCGGTGAGGAGCTGATAGAGGATCACCCCGAGGGAGAACAGATCGGCCCGGCCGTCCACCGCCGCCCCCTGCAGCTGCTCGGGTGACATGAAGCCGGGCGAGCCGACGAACTGGTCGGAGCGCGTCAGGTCGGAGCCCGGGAGACGGGCCACGCCGAAGTCGGTGATCTTGACGCGTCCCTGCTCCGTGATCAGGACGTTGGCCGGCTTGATGTCGCGATGCACGATGCCCCGCTTGTGCGCGTAATCGAGCGCCGCGGCGATCTGCAGGACGATCCCGACGGCCTCGGCGGCCGGCAGCGGGGCGCGGGACAGGATCACCTTCTTGAGATCCTGGCCCGGCACGTGCTCCATGACGATGTAGGGGCTGCCGCTCGCCCCGTCCTGACCGATGTCGTGCACCGCCACGATGTTCGGATGGATCAGAGCCCCGGCGGCCTGGGCTTCGCGCAGGAAGCGCTCGCGATACTGACCCGCCTCCTCCTCCGAGAGGTCGGGGCGCATGGCGATGACCTTCAAGGCGACGTTGCGGGAGATCACAGGGTCGCGCGCCAGATACACTTTCCCCATCGCCCCCTGGCCGAGGGTCTCGACAATCGTGTAACGCCCGATCCGCGAGCCGGGCTCGCCCGCAGGCGGGAGAGCCGGTGCCTCGGCACCGCCTTCCCCTGCGGCGGCGCCGTCCGGCCCGGCGCCGGCCGACGCGTCGGGCGATTCCATGGACCCCCGCGGGTCCGCGGCGTGCGTCTTTTTCGATTTGCGTCCCTTCTTGCCGAACATGCGTCCCCCGCAGCGGCGGAAATTCCTACGGCGCATCGGGCGGCGAACCGCTCGCAATATAAGGACCGGCCCCGCGAGCGGCAAGGCGAAGACCGCACCCATCAGGGCTTTCCACCAAACCGACAGATTCGCGGCCGGCGCGCGTCAACGGTCTGGCGGCGCGCCATTCCCGCCGGCTGGCGTTCACCAGGGTGGAGGTGTAGGATCACCGCGTTCCCGACCGGAGGATGTGCATGGCGGTGAGAAAGCTGACCGCGGAGCGGCCCAGACCGGGCCCCGAAGGACCGGGCGTCAGGCCCGACGTCTTCCTGAAGCTGTACGAGAAGATGCTGCGGGCCTACTTCGTCGAGGAGCAGTGCCGCGTGTTCGTGCGCGCCGGCAAGTGCTCGTTCTACGCATCGGCGCGCGGCCACGAAAAGGTGCAGATCGCGATCTCGATGCTGCTGCAGCCGGGCAAGGACTGGTTCTTTCCTTACTACCGCGAGAAAGCCCTGATGGTGGGCCTCGGCATGCCGCTCGACCAGATCTTTCTCGGCATGCTGTCGCGCGAGGGCGACCCCAACTCTCTCGGTCGCAACATGTCGGAGCACTTCTCGTCGCGCGAGCTGCGGGTCGTGTCGCCGACCGCCTGCACGGGGACGGAGTTCCTGATCGCCGTCGGGATGGCCAAGGCGATCGTGGCCGACGGTCGCGACGAGATCGTCTACGTCTCGGGCGGCGAGGGCTCCACCTCGGAAGGGGAGTTCTTCGAGGCGCTGAACAAGGCTCAGCACGATCGCCTGCCGGTCCTGTTCCTGATCCAGAACAACGGCTATGCCATCAGCGTGCCGCAGGAGCAGCAGACGCACTCGAGGCTGGACGAGGTGGCGCGCGGCTTCGGCATGCGGTCGGTGCGCGTGGACGGCACGCGCTTCACCGAGATGCATCACACGCTGCGCCCGCTCATCGACGACGTGCGCCGGGGCAAGGGCCCGCTGTTCGTCGAGGCGATGGTGGTGCGGATCGACTCGCACTCGTCGTCCGACGACCAGACCAAATACCGCGACCCCAAGGACATGGAGGAGGCGCGCCGCAAGGATCCCCTGGCGCACACCGAGTTGCGCATCCGGGAGATGCGTCTGCTCAACGACCGAGAGATCGAGGAGTGGCGTGCCCGCGTCCGGGCCGAGGTCGAGGAGGCGGCCCGCAGGGTGGACGCGCTCCCCTACCCCGACCCCTCGACCGCCACCGCCGACATCTACAGCCCGGACCGTGTGGTCGTGGAGGAGGGCGATCCCGCCCCCGTGTCGGACAAGCCGATCACCATGGTGGAGGCGATCAACCACGGGCTGAGCGAGGAGATGAAGCGCAACCCGAAGATCGTCATGTGGGGCGAGGACATCCAGGACCCGAAGGGCGGCGTGTTCGGCGTCACCCGCGGCCTGACCGACGCGTATCCCGGGCGCGTCGTGAACTCACCGCTGGCGGAGGCGACGATCGTCGGGGCGGCGCAGGGCATGGCCATCGGCGGGTACAAGCCGGTGGTCGAGATCCAGTTCGGGGATTACTCGTTCCCCGGGTTCATGCAGATGCGCAACGAGATCCCGACGCTCCGGTGGCGCTCGGGCTCGGCCTGGACCTGCCCCATGGTGGTGCGCGTGGCGGTCGGCGGCTACATCCGGGGCGGGCCGTTCCACTCGCAGACCCCCGAGACCCTCTACGCCCACACGCCGGGCTGGTACCTCGCCTACCCGAGCAACGCGGCCGACGCCAAGGGTCTGATCAAGACCGCCTGCCGCATGGACGACCCGATCCTGTTCTTCGAGCACAAGGGGCTGTACCGGCAGGTGTACACGAAGACGCCCGAGCCCGGCCGCGACTACCTCATCCCGTTCGGCCGGGCGCGCATCGTGAGGCCGGGGGACGACCTGACCGTGATCGCGTGGGGGCGGACCGTCCACATGGTGCAGCAGGCCCTCAGCCAGGTGGCCGGCGAGGCGGGAGGGGAGCCGTCGGTCGAGGTGATCGATCTGCGGACCATCGTGCCGATGGACATGGAGACGGTTCTGCGCTCGGTGAGCAGGACCGGCAAGGCGATCGTGGCGCACGAGGCGCCGATGTTCGCCGGCATGGGGGGCGAGGTCGCCGCCCGCATCGCCGACCAGGCGTTCGAGTCCCTCGACGCGCCGGTACGGCGGGTCGGGGCGAAGGACAGCTTCGTCCCGTTCGCGCCCAATCTCGAGGCGGCCGTCCTGCCGGGCGTCGAGGAGATCGCCCGGGCGATCAAGGAGCTTCTGGAGTACTGACCCGGCACCTGTCTCGAGGAGAGGTCATGCCGCGGCGCGCCGTCCAGACGGTTCCGTCATCCCCGACCCGTCACCGCATTCGCGACGACGCCGGGCCCTTCGACATCATCGGGGACGTGCACGGCTGCGCCGACGAGCTGGTCCGCCTGCTCCGCCGTCTCGGCTACCGGCAACCGTCGCCGCGGCACGCCTTCCGCCACCCGGCCGGACGCCGCGCCGTCTTCGTGGGGGATCTCGTCGACCGCGGACCGCGCGTCGTCCAGGCCGCGCGCATCGCGATGCGCATGGTGGAGGGTAAGAGCGCTCTCTGCGTCCCCGGCAACCACGAGCTGGAGTTCCTGAGCTTCCTGGAGGCCGGCGTGCGGCCGCCCGGCGCCGGCACGCGCTCGTCGCTACGGCAGGTCCGCACTCTCCGCCCGGCGGCCCGGCGGCTCTTCATCGAGCAGTTCCGCGGCTTCGTGGGCCGCCTGCCCGCGCACCTCGTCCTCGATCGCGGAGGGCTCGCCGTCGCCCACGCGGGCCTCAAGGACGAGCACGTCGGCCGCGATACGCGCGCCGCCCGGCTCTTCGCCATCCACGGAGCGACGACCGGCGAGCGCGATCGCTACGGGCTGCCGGTGCGAGTGAATTGGGCCACCGACTACACGGGACGGGCGCTGGTGGTGTACGGTCATACTCCGGTGCCGGAGCCGGAATGGATCCGGAACACGGTGAACATCGACACCGGGTGCGTCTACGGCGGCAAGCTCAGCGCCCTGCGTTATCCGGAGATGGCGATCGTCAGCGTGAAGGCGCGCCGCGCCTACTACCGGCCGCGGCGCTCGCTGCCGGCGGGCGTCGGCCTGCGGGCCCTGACGCGCACGCCGCCGCCTTCCGCCTC
>JACXTT010000813.1_pt1 | contig 52963 bp, 43 predicted proteins | sample 9270951 | NCBI WGS metagenome assembly JACXTT01 (sample SAMN15532306, study PRJNA645909) | rock metagenome | isolation source: weathered quartz diorite | place: Puerto Rico | collected 2017-06-21
GTGTGCCTTTACTACTCGCAGCAGTTGTGAACGAATTCTTTACAGCGTCTTTGAGCGGATGAACAACCACTGGTCCCGTCACCCGCTCTCAGCTTTTACACACAACTCTTGACGCCACCAACGAAGAAGGGCCAACCTTACTCCCCTTTTTCTTTCGGTCTCGTGACAAACTTATATTTGCGGGTGGCCATGGCGACGGTCTTGAGGACGCGCGCAGGCAGATCCTTGAGTTCGACGCGATTACTGTCGCAAAGAGTAATTGCTTGTTCGATGGCGTTTCTGAGTTCGTCCACGTTACCCGGCCAGGGATAATTCATGAGCACTTCCATGGCTTCACCGGCGATCTGGACATCGTATTTTCCCAGGAAAAGCTCCACCAGTTCAGGGATATCGTTCGGCCGCGTCCGCAGCGGCGGAAGCTCAATTTGGCAGGCGCTCAAGCGGTAAAAAAGATCACTCCGAAAATTGCCCTGCTCGATTTTGTGAACGAGCGGGCGCGTGGCACCCGCCAGCAGGCGCACATCAGCCGAAAGCGGTTTCGCCCCGCCCAGTCGAACGAGAGTTTGCTCCTCCAGGAACCGGAGCAGCTTTCCTTGCAGCAGCGTTGGCAGGTCCGAAATGCCATCCAGATAAAGCGTGCCGCCGTCTCCCCGTTCAAACAAACCCAGCCGCTGCTCGACGGCCCACGGGAAAACGCCGGGCTCATGGCCGAACAGCTCGCTCTCCAACTCTGTTGCCGCCAGCCCCGCACAATCGGCTGTCATGAAGGCCTGGTCTTTGCGCGAGCCCAGACGATGAATCTGCTCGGCCACCAATTGTTTGCCGGTCCCCTGCTCACCGACGATCAGAACCGGATGGTCTCCGGCAGCGACCTTGACGATTCTTCGAAAAACCTGCTGCATCTTGCCGCTTGACCCGATCAGATCATGGAACCGGATTTGGAGCGCGTCCGTGGGCGGGCGGCGGCTCAACGCGCGCTCGACCTTGGTCTGCACGTCGCTGATGTCCAGCGGACTGACCAGAACATCGCTGACACCCTGGTTCATCAGTTCAACAAGTTGCTCGACCGAGGGGGGGCCGCCCATCAGCATTATCACCGCCGTGGTGGCATCCATCTGCTTGGCTTCGGATAGAAGTTTCGTGCCGGCAACAGTGCCTTCCAGAATAATCAGGTCCGGTTGCGCCTCGCGCAGGGATTTGATGGCTTCGGCCTCGCGCGCCACCGGGACCAGGACATGCTCATCCGCCCGCAGAAACGTGCAGAGAATGCTGCGCCGTTCTGACAGATGGTCCGCAATGAGAATCCTGGCCATTACCACCCGTACAAACCGTTAGCCAGGCCAATCTGGTTGCATTTTGCACAGGTTTCGAGACAGAAAAGCGTTCGGCTGCAGCCATTTGCGCCTACTACCTCTGACTGGGCGCCTTTGGGGGAGTACGGACGCGTGGGTGGCGAAAGACGTAAGCGCGTGATTGAGAAGGAACTACAACTCAAAGCGAAGGGTCAAGCGACCGTCACGTCCTTGCTCAGATAGACATCCTGGACGGCGTTGAGCAGGGCGACGCCTTCCTTCATCGGTCGCTGGAACGCTTTGCGGCCGGAGATGAGCCCCATACCGCCGGCGCGTTTGTTGATGACCGCGGTTAGGACGGCGTTTTGCAGGTCGCCGGCGCCTTTGGATTCGCCCCCGCTGTTGATCAAACCAGCCCGTCCGAAGTAGCAATTGGCCACCTGGTAACGGCACAGGTCGATCGGGTGTTCGCTCGTTAACTCGGTGTACATTCTTTCATCCACCTTGCCAGTGCTGGAGCTGCCGGTGTTCAGAGCTTTGAAGCCGCCGTTGTTCTCCGGCAGTTTCTGTTTGATGATGTCGGCCTGAATCGTTACTCCCAGGTGGTTGGCCTGGCCCGTCAGATCCGCCGCGAGGTGATAATCCTTGTCCTTTTTGAAAGCGCTGTTGCGCAGGTAACACCACAAGACCGTCGCCATTCCCATCTGGTGGGCCAGGGCGAAGGCCTGTGCGACTTCGATGATTTGCCGCCCGCTCTCCTCCGAACCGAAATAAATAGTCGCACCCACGGCGGCAGCCCCCTGGTCGGCGGCCTGCTGGACCGTGCCAAACATGATCTGGTCGAATTTGTTCGGATAGGTGAGCAGCTCGTTGTGGTTGATCTTGACCAGGAACGGAATTTTGTGGGCGTATTTGCGCGCCACCGCGCCCAGCACACCGAAAGTGGAGGCGACGGCGTTGCATCCGCCTTCGACCGCCAGGCGCACGATGTTTTCCGGGTCAAAGTAATCCGGGTTTTTTGCGAAACTTGCCCCGGCGGAATGTTCGATTCCCTGATCGACGGGCAGAATCGAAAGGTAACCTGTGCCGGCCAATCGTCCGTGGCTGACCAGGCGCTGCAGATTTGTCAGGACGCGGTTGCTGCGATCCGACGGAGCAAAAATTCGATCGACGAAGTCCGGGCCTGGAACGTGGAGCCGGTGTTTTGAGATCTTAGGGTGGTCGAAGCCGAGCAGAGACTCGGCCTTGTCCCCGAGTAGTTGAGCGATGTCAGTCATAGTGTTCCTGTTTTCAAGTTCAAGTTCAATTTACAGGAGAAAGGCGGCTCCCGCCTGAGAGACCGCAGGGCCAAAGCGCCCTCCCCGGCCGAATTTACGGCTCAGAGAATACTACCTGAAGCGCCGCCAGCCGCACGCGAATTCTTGAAATCCCAGTTGCGCGGGGCGAAATACGGGCTATGTTTGCGACGATGGATTGGCAGTCGTGGGTATCGTTGTTGATCGTTGCCGCTGCGGCCGGGTTGCTGGCCTGGGGCAAGTTTCGAAAACGCAAATTCAACTTCCAACGGGACACTCATTGCGGGTGTGCTGCCGTCCCTTCCTCGGCTCCCCAAAGCTCGATCGTCTTTCGCGCGCGCAAAGGGCAGCGGCCTGAGGTGCTGCTTAGAATGAATTGAGACGGCACTTGCGTAATCGCAGGGGCTGAGATAGTTTTTCCGCTGAGATGGCCATGTGCAAAGTTAGCTCGTCCGTGCAGTTTCTGACTCGCTCCGTTGGCACGCGTGAAGGCTCGGCCCGGACGCAATGGGTCCCCAACACCGATGTATATGCCACCGATAACGGACTCGTCGTTAAGGTGGAATTGGCCGGGATGCGGAGCGAACATTTGGAGATCACCGTCGAGTCCAACCGGCTGCGCATCAGCGGCACGCGGCCCGATGGCTGCCGCGCTTCCAAATGCAGCTTTCTGGCGATGGAGATCAATTATGGCCCGTTCGAAAGCGTGCTGGAGCTGCCGCCGGGCTATGATCTGACCCAGGCCAAAGCATCCTATCTGAACGGTTTCCTGCGGATCGACGTGCCGATGGCACAGCGGCCGACCAAGAGCACCAAAGTGCCGATCGCCGAGGGGAATTCATCTCTTCTCTGAACCTTTTCCGGGCGGCGGTCGTCTAACAAGTATTGATTGGCGACCATGACCTCGCCTGACACCGAATTTATTAGTATCCTGGGAGCTTCCGGCAGCACCGAAGCGCCTTCGCGCGTTTCCTCCAGCTCGTTGCCGGAACGCCTGCCGATTCTCGGACTGTCGGACATCGTCATTTTCCCCGGCATGGTCGCGCCGTTGCTCGTCGAGACGGCCCAGAGCACCAAGCTGATTGACGATGTCGTCGGCGGCGAACGCTTGCTGGGGGTGGCGCTGCAGCGCAAGCCGGAAGCCGAAAATCCGCTGCCGCACGAGATGCACGATGTCGGCTGCGCGGCGCGCGTGTTGAAGATGCTCAAGTTCCCGGACAACACCGTTCGGGTGCTGGTCGAGGGCCTGTGGCGGATTCGGATCAAGGACTATACCGAGACTGATCCCTATCTCTGCGCACGGTTCGAGTTGATCAAGGACATCACCGAGGATTCGGTCGAACTGACGGCGATGCTGCGCAACGCCCAGAGCCAGTTCCAGGAAATCATCAAACTCTCCCCGGCGTTGTCCGAGCAGATCAAAATTGCCGCGCTCAACACGGAAGACCCGGGCCATTTCTCAGATCTCATTGCGGTCAACCTGAACCTCGACCTTGCCGAGCGCCAGGCGTTGCTGGAAACCAGCTCGGTTAAAGAGCGGCTGACCCGGTTGCTCCCAATGCTTAACCGCGAGCATGAAGTCTTGACGCTCAGTTCCAAAATCCAAACTGAGGTCGCCACTTCCATCTCCAAGACCCAGCGCGACTTTTTCCTGCGCGAACAGTTGAGAGCGATCCAGCGCGAATTGGGTGAGTCCGATCCCAACGCTGGGGAAGTCCGCGCCCTGCGGGAAAGGCTAGAGCAAACGCCCCTTCCTGCGGAGGCAAAAAAAGTCGCCGCGCAGGAATTGGAACGGCTGCAGCAAATGCCGCCCGCCGCCGCCGAGTACGGCGTGACACGGCATTACCTGGATTGGATTCTGTCTCTGCCTTGGACGAAAGAGACCGAGGATAAGATTGATTTGGCCGAGGCCGAGCGGATCCTCAACGAGCAGCATTTCGGCCTGACCAAAGTTAAAGATCGTCTTCTGGAATTTCTGGCGGTGATCAAGCGCCGCAAGCAGATCAAAGGCCCGATCCTGTGTCTGGTCGGCCCTCCGGGAGTGGGGAAGACATCCCTGGGTCGAAGCGTGGCTGACGCACTGGGTCGCAAATTCGCACGTATCTCCCTCGGCGGCATGAGGGACGAAGCCGAGATTCGCGGGCACCGCCGCACCTACGTCGGTGCACTGCCCGGACGCATCATTCAAACCCTGCGCCGCGTCGAAAGCCGCAATCCTGTGATTCTGCTCGATGAACTGGATAAAGTCGGCGCCGACTTCCGCGGTGACCCGGCCGCGGCACTGTTGGAAGTACTGGATCCGGCGCAAAACAACACGTTCACCGATCATTATCTGGATCTGCCTTTCGATCTGTCCCGCGTCCTGTTCATCACCACCGCCAACTGGCTCGAGCCGATTCATCCCGCTCTCCGCGACCGGTTGGAAGTGATCGATCTGCCCAGTTACACCGAGTCGGAAAAACTGCAGATCGCCAAGCGCTACCTCGTGCCGCGCCAACTCGAGGAACATGGCCTCTCCAAACAAGAAGTGAAATTCCCCGACTCGACTCTGCGGCGGGTCATTCAAGCCTACACCCGTGAAGCGGGCGTGCGGCAACTGGAGCGTGAGATAGCGGCGCTGACGCGGAAAGCCACCCGTCGCATCGTCAGCAATGGCGAAATCGGGAATCTAGTGCTTAAACCGGCGGCCCTGGTGGACTATTTGGGTGCCGAACGATTTGCGAATGAAACGGCCGAGTCGATCAAAGAATTTGGCATCGCAACCGGGCTGGGCTGGACGCCAGTGGGCGGCGAGATTTTGTTCATCGAGGCAACGCGAATGCCGGGCAAAGGTAGCTTACTGCTGACCGGGTCGCTTGGCGAAGTGATGAAGGAAAGCGCGCAGACCGCGCTCAGCTATCTGCGCAGCCAGGCGGTTGCGCTCAAGATCGACCTGACGGATTACAGCAAATTCGACATCCACATCCACGTGCCGGCGGGAGCCACTCCCAAAGATGGGCCAAGCGCGGGTGTGACCGTTGTGGCCGCACTTGCCTCGCTGCTCACACACCGGCGTGTGCGGTCGGACACGGCCATGACTGGTGAAATTAGTCTGCGCGGCCGCGTCATGCGCGTCGGAGGCATCAAAGAGAAGGTCCTGGCGGCCTCCCGTTTCGGCATTAAGGAAGTAATTTTGCCGGATCAAAATTCTCCTGATTGGAGCGAAGTGCCTGCGGAGGTGCGCGATAAGATGAAAGTGCATTTTATTCGGCATATTTCCGAGCTGTTACCGTTGGCACTGAAGGGAAAATGATTGGGGAAGCTCCAAGGACCAAGCACCAAGCTCCAGAAAAGCACCAAAATTCAATCTCCAATTTGACTTCGGGCCTGGCCGACGGTGGTTTGGGATTTGGTTTTTGGCTCTTTTCTGGATCTTCGATCTTGGTGCTTGGATGTTCGTTGGTCCTCGCCCCCCCCTGCTTTGGCCAACGCCAAGCCGACCAACGCGCAGTCACGCTGAACGCCGCCCAAGCTGAAAGCGAAGCGCACGCTTTGGTGGCGGACGTGCTCTCGCAGAAGCCCTCCCAAACCAACTCCGGTCTGCTCAAAATCCGCGATGCCAGCGGCCTGCAGCGGGAGCTGCCGATGCGTTTCGAGATCTGCTCGTCCGCCACCGGCTCCACCAGCGTCTATGAGGCCAAAGATCCCGGCCCGCCACGCCGCGAACTCAAATTGACTGTGATCCATACCGATGGCCGGCCCAATCAATATCTGCTCAGCGAGAACGGCGCGCCGGCGAGAACGCTGACCGGAAACGAAGCCATGATTCCATTCGCCGGCTCGGATTTTTGGGTGGCCGATCTCGGCCTCGAATTCCTACACTGGCCGCAGCAGCGGCTGTCAAAAAAGGAAATGCGCCGCAGCCGTTTCTGTAACGTGCTCGAAAGCGTCAATCCTAAGCCCGCCGCAGACGGTTACGCGCGCGTGATTTCGTGGATTGAGTTGGAACCGCCGCACGGAATTGTCCACGCCGATGCCTACAATGCCAAGGGCGAACTGGTGAAGCGATTCGACCCCAAGGAATTCGAAAAAATCCAGGGCGAATATCAACTGCAGGAGATGGAAATTCGCAACCGCAAGAGCGGCTCGCGCACCAGCATCGAGTTCGATCTGGGCCCGGCTCGTCGGTAGGACGTGGTGCCGTAATGGGTTAGTGAACGTCTTGCAGTGTTTCCAGGCTGTTCCTCAACCCCGCGGAAAGCGTTCGCGGAGGTTCCAGTGCCAAAAGCGCGGATCCTGATGGTCGGGCAGCGGCTCGCGCACGATCTCCCGGAATTCGTCTGCCAGACGGCGCTGCAAGATCCTCAGATTGGCGCGAGAATTCAAGAACATAGCGACAAAAATAAGACCTCCCGTAAAAACCCACAGAAGCTCGTCTAACGAACCGACCGGAAACTTGCTTAAGCCGCTGATGCCTTGGCGCAGATTGAAGAGCAGCAACATCCAGACCCAGAAGTTGAAACCCATCACACTCCAGACTGCTTTGAGTGGCTGGCCGCTGTTTAATCCTGCCCACATGCTGACGAGTGCCCCGCGCGGGTTCCAGCTTTGGTTCCATTCCCAGGAAAGAAGCCCGGCCCACAGAATGAAATACACCAATAGTGAGCTTGCGTTCCATTGCCGCAGGCTGAGTCCGCCGAGCATCATGGCGAATTCGAGCGCAAGCGCTGCCAGGCAGGGCCAGCGAAAATGGCAGCGCAAGGCTTCGAGCTGGCCACGCACGATGTCGCCAGGTGGCAGCGGTGTGGTCAGCAACCATTCGTAGGTGCCGTCGCGCCGGGGCAAGGTGAGGCCGGAGGCAGCGGTGTAGTGGGTCACCCAGCGCAGCGACAGATTCATTATGGTTGCAGTGATGAAGAAGTTCGGCACGCTCGGCCATTTGGCCGGCCAGAGCACCCAACCCGCGAGCCAGAGGCATGTCAGAGCACTCACGAGGAGCCAGGCCAGCCTCGCCGGACGCCGATCTCTGGCGGCCAACCACGCGAACGGATTCGTCTTGAGCCGCTTTGCGGCGAGACGCCGCCGCCAGGACGCTGTCCCGCGTGTCGAATCCCGCCTGCACTCGCGCCATCGGCGGATGCAACCGCGCCGGTTGCGCTCGCGCCAAATCCGCGCCAGGACGTAGGCCGCCGCCGCCAAACAGAGCACGGATAAGGAGAAAGTAATGAAGAGATTGCTCCAGAACTCGGGCGCGTGGCCGACGGAGAACCCTTTGAACACGAGCCAGGGACCGTAGGCCGGGCTGTAAAGCAGCAGCCAGTGCACAGGCTGGCTGCTACTGGCGAAAACGCTGTGTGCCAGGTAGAGCGCCGGCGGTACCGCGGCGAATGCCAGGCCCAGCCCGACCGTGAGAATCACCGCCGCACCTTCGTCACCGCTTAGTGCGGAACCGAAGAGACAAACCGCCAATGCGAAGAGCAGAAGGTTAGGCAGGCAGAGCGCCGTTGCCAGAAACAGCTCGAACGAGACGCCGCCCATTAGGAAAGGCAGCGCCAGTACTGGCACGATGGCCAGCAGATCGGCGAATACAATCGCCACCGCGCTGATCGCCTTGCTCAAGAAAACCTCGCCCGCGCTCATGCCGCTGATGAACAGCAGTCCGAGAGTTTGGTCCCGCCGTTCGGCCGAGAACAGCCCGGCGATGCGCTTCGGCACACGCGCCACGACATAAAACCCGGCCAGGCAGAGTAGCTGATGAAGATCACGCCCCGCCGACCGGCCCGCCAGCAGGCTTAAGACCACTGCACCTGACGTGCAGAGGGCAGCCAAACGCCAGCGGCGCCGGATTGGTTGCTGTTTTCGCAAGGCCAGCCGCAGCTCGCGTTCGATGATCGGCGGCACCTGGAACGAGAGCCATTTTTTTGGACTCTGATTGTGTGTTGCGGCGTTTTCTGCTGCGCTGAAGATCAAAACTTCCATGCTGGCCCAAAAGCCCAGGGTCCGCGCTTCGAGCCGATCGGGCGCTTCTCGGGCTCTGGGAAGTAACCACTCGAGGAATCCGCCAGTCCAGGATTCGTCGCGCGTGTAATAGTGACTGCGCATGAGCGAATCCACCATCGCTGCCACCAGGAACAGCATGGCAATCGGCGCCAGCCAGGTAGGACTCCCGAACAGGAGGACGGCAAGGAAAACACCCGGAATGATACCAAAGCCCATAGCCATAAGCGAGCTGCGCGTCAGGTTTCGCGGCACGAAGCCGAAGCGAATCAGCCGGAGCTGTGTTCCAGACCAGAGCAGGCCGAGGAACGGATAAACCGGCAGAAGCACCAGGCGGACTCCTTCAGCGATGTGCCCACCGCGCCAGGCCGCGTCGCGCTCCGCCACTGTTTCTGTATCGTAAGTGTGGAACCGTAAACTGTTGGAGACCTGATCTGCCGGCCAGGGCTTTAGCAGATACGTGGCCGCGTACGGGCGCGTGCACTTGGCTCTCTGCACCAGCAAGTATTTTCGCTCCTCGAAGTATATCGGGACTGGATTCAGTTCGCGCACTTGCCAATCGGGCATCGGCCGCCGTGTCTCGATCAGAACCTCGTCTCCTGCTACTGTGACCTTGTCGGGTCCTACCTGAAAGGCGCGGCGCGATTGGCTTGGACGCGATTCGTTCATCGGAAGATCCAGTAAAATCCCGTCGAGCCTGGTGGTAAAGGGCCAATCCAGCGATTGATTCTTGCAGCGAGCGGCACAGCCGCAAACAACGACGCCGTAAGCGGGTCAACCGTAGATTGGTATCGTGCGCCGCGGCGGGAAAACCTGACAAATCGCTCGCGGCGTCAAACTTACGGCCTGACCCGTTTTCGATTCTATGACAGGCTTCTAGACGACGAGGCCCAGCACGAATGCGGCGATAACTAGAAAAATGATTGTCGCGGAGGCATAGAAGCCGATGCGGGCCATCACGCTCCCCGCTTTGAGGTAGCGCGAGGCTGGATTCCAGGAGTCCTGGTAACGCGCCCGAATTTGCCCAACCGAGACTAACGCACAAATCGCCGGTATCAGGCCAAGGAGCGGCAAGAGGGCAATCCAGCCCAGCGCAAAGACCCGCATTGATCTTCGAATGGCTTCGATTCGATCCATCAGCCTCATCATTACGGGGGCGAGCCGGCAGAGGCCTGTGGTTGGTCAGGAACAGGCTTGTTCGCGGGAGCATTGGTCATGGCTTGGAGACGCTGGACTTGCCGGCGTTCGATTAAACGCAGCTCGCGACCCAAGTAGGCCAGCGTGCGCAGATTAAACGCCACGTAGATCATGATAATGCTCACCATGATCATAACGATGATGACGGCCATGCCTTCGCGATCATGGCGACGAGGTGAGATTTCAAAACGGGCTCTCAGTGGTTGGACCGGCATTTTCATTGCGTTTGGGGTCGGGCCGACACGGCCAGGAAAGTGAACAGCGGTCGAACCCTCCCAGCTTTGGCCTTGGTCTGGAGTTCGAGTTCCCATCTCCAGGCGATGAGCTTCGAGCGCCGATCGGGTTCAATGACGGATGAATGGATATTGGTCATTACCTGAACCCAAGGTCCGGAGTTGACGCGGCGAGATACCGAGCGCTCGCCGAACCGATAAGTGATGTCTCGTTGGGCGCCGGGCAGGGACAGAACTCGCTCACCGGACAAATCCTCAAGCTTGACAGGTCCCAAGGCAGCTCGCACATCAGCGCGCCAGCGCTCGCCAATGTGCAGGGCTCGGGAGATGTCATCGGCGCTTCGCCGCAGAGTCATCGAGCTATCGATGCAGCGGTACATCGCCGCGGTACCGATACCGAGCAAAAGTACAGAAACGCCAATATAAACCAGCGCCTCAACGATCGTGAAAGCCCGCTGCCGAACTCGATGAATGGGTCGGCAGAACGCGCGCTTCATTTCAGCTTCACCTCGCGAATGACCGCGCCGCCATGGCGCTTGATCGCCGGCCGCCATTCCAATCGAAGTCTGTCCGGCCCAACGGTGAACAGAAATTGGCCTGGGGGCAGATTAGTGGCAGCCGCGGCGTGAACCGCATAAGGACGCGTGCCCGGGCTAAAAGCGCGCCAATCGCCGGCCGACAGAACTTCCATTTCACCATCGACGATTTCCATCGCGACAGCGCGCTGATAGGCCGCCCGGGCAAGGCGCCGTTCCGAAACGAGCGAGTAAGCCAGTGGCAGCAAGGTGCCGGTCAGCAGCGCCATGGCCACGAGCAACTCGACCATGAGCGAGCCGTTCAGGCGGTTTACCTTGCCATTCCGGGTTACCATAAGACCGCTTCGTTGATCAGCCGAATAAGGGCCAGAAAAATCGCAATGACAACACTGCCGACAATCACGCCATTGAGCAGGACGAGAACCGTCGTGGCAACTTGCGCCGCGGTTTGTTCGAGCTGGAATGCCTGGGCATCGAGCGCTTCCTGCCAGCCGGTCAGCGCGCGGACAAAGCCGCCGCCCTGGCGCAGCGCATTGCCCAGGCGCCAGCGGAGTTCCTGCGAATCGTGGGTTTTGCAAATGGCATCGGGCAGCTTCACTCCCTGGCCTAATAACGCGCGAGCTGCACTGGCCCGGCGCTGCAGCACGACATTGCCGGTCGCTTCTCCCGCCAAACTTAGCGCCTCGGGCTCGGGCACCGAGGCATCAAGCAGAACGGAGAGCATTCCCGAAAAATCACGCAAGGCGCGTTTCCGCCGCCAGGAAAGTTTGAACAACAGCCAGTCGAGCGCGCCCGGGGCCCGCCGGTGCAGCCATTGCCGCAGCCGTGGTCCGCCGAGGTAGGCCAGGGTCAACACCCACAAAAATCCAATCAGGCACACCTGTGCCGCGGTCACCCAGGTGCTGCTGGCGAAAATAAATCGAGTGAATGCTGGCAAACCGGCTCCTTCCATCATGCCGGCGAAAACAGCCTCGTAAGACGGCAAGACTTTGGCTCGGAACACAACCGGCAGGAAAACAAGAAAAGGCGTGAAAACAAACAACAGCAGAATCAGGTAGTTATGCGCGCCGCGCACGCGCGAAACGCCATCATTCAGGCACCGGCGGCAGGCCGGCAGCACTTTTGCGATATCCCCAATCCGTTCGCCTGCCTTAAGCATGGCATTGAGTTCCGGTGGCAGCAGCCGGGGCACTTGCTCGAGGGCCGCGCTCAACCGCACGCCGCGTTCAAGGTGCGCCGCGAGGAGATGAAATCGCACGCCCAGCGCGTCGTCGTGGCTGCCGGCCGCTTCTGTGATCGCCGCTTCGGGCGTGCGTCCGTCTTTCAATCCCAAGGCGAGAACATCCAGAAAAAATCTGGCGCGTTCGTTACGGCGCAGCGGCAGCGTGAGGGCGAAATAGATCAGGCAGAGAGCGCCGGTAAAGGGGACCAACACGATTAGCAGATAGATGGCAAAGGCCAGCAGGAGCCTGACGAAGGCTTCAGGAGTATAAGGTTGAAAGATTTGCCAAAGCGTCGCGATCATTTTACTGAGCGCCACCTCCTCCAGTGTCTCCGACCATGTTCATGATCGTGATTAGCGTGCGAAAGAGCGGCGCGGCCTGCCAGAATACCATTTGGCCCAGGAACAGAATGGAAACTGGCAGCGCGCCGTAAAGCACGAGCTCGGCCCGATACGCGGCGCGCGCTTGATAGATCTCGGCGGCCTTTTGAAAGCCAGCGGCGACATCCTCGCCTCCGGTCCGAACGAGCCACAAAAACAGAGGCGGGAAAGGGCGCGACAAAGGCCAGTGCGCGGGTTTGCCCTGGCCGCTTTCAACTGATCGCCGCCAGCCCGCCAGAGCGCCCGCGGCCGGCGTATCGGCTTCAAGCCCCTCCACCACGGCGAGAGCTTCCGGCAGGGGGACGCCGTTCCGCAGCATCAGCGTCACTGCCGAGGCGAGCTGGGCCAGGCTAGCTTCGCGAAACGCCGGCATACGCCAGCGCAGGCGGGCGCGCAATTGAGGCAGCGAGATCGCCGCGAACCCAAAGCCGGCGGCAACGGCAAGCAGCGCCGGCGCCAGCCATAAGCTCAGAATCGAAACGGAAGAAGCGGCGCCGAAGCTCTCGGCAAACCCCGTCAGGAAATGTCCGAAGAGGAATGCCAGCATCACCGTCAGCCCAAACGAGACCAGCACGACCAGGAGCGGATACACCATCAAACCCTTCAAGCGCGTCCACAACGCGTTGGCGCGGTGATAATGATCCGCCAGCAACGTCAACACTCCGGGCAAGTCGTTGCTGCGCGCGCCGACTTCGAGCATGCGGACGTAAAGCGAAGGCAATCGGCGCCGCGCCAGCGCTTCCGTAAGCGGTGTGCCGCGGCTCAGGTCGCTTTCCAGTTGCTGGATTTCGGCCCGCAACGGTCCGGCGCGCATACCGGCGGACAGTTGTTTCAGCCCGCCTTCGAGCGGGATGCCCTCCCGCAGCATCGCGGCCAGTTGTTGATTGAAGAATGCGAATTCGTCGTAATTCACGGTCTTAAGTTTGAACGCATCAATGCCAAAGCATTTGACAGGACGGGGAGTGAATCGTTACGCGCAATTGGTGCTTTCAGCCGGACATGGACAATCCCAGAACGCGTTCGACCTCGCGTTGATCAGTGAGGCGCCCCTGCATTAAGGCCCGCGCGTGATCCAAGAGCGAGGGGTTGGCGGCCAGAGTGTCCAATTCACGCTGGCCAACGCAATGTCTGCGGGCGTCATCGAGCCGCAGCCATTCCACCAATGGCACCCGGCCACGATAGCCTGTGTCCAGACAGGCCGCGCAGCCTTGGCCCGCGCATTGAAGACAGAGCCGGCGGAGGAGGCGTTGGTTCAAAACCAGTTTGACCGAAGCGGCCACCGCCGAGTAATCGCGGCACAAACTCAGCAGTCGCTCGAAGACGCCCTTGCAGGAACCGGCGTGCAATGTGGAAATGACCAGATGGCCGGTGAGCGCCGCGCGCACCGCGATGTCGGCTGTTTCTTCATCGCGAATTTCGCCGATCATGAGCACTTGGGGGTCCTGGCGTACGAGATGCCGGGCGGCCTTGGCAAAATCCAATCCACGGGCTTCATTGACTTCCGTTTGCATGATGCCGGGGATGATTTGCTCGGCCGGGTCTTCGACGGTGATAATGTGGCGCCCTCCGCGCTCGGCGAGGTGGCGAAGACAGGCGTAAATGGTGGTGGTTTTGCCGCTGCCAGCGGGGCCAGTCAGCAGCAGCAGTCCGAGTGATTGAGCCAGAAAACGCTCCAGTTCCAGGCGCGCCGGTTCAGGAAAATCCAGCTCCGCAAGCGCCTTGATCGCCGCGCTGTTGAAGAGGCGGAGGACGATCTTCTCGCCGGTGACGGTTGGATAAGTGGCAACGCGGATGTCATTACGGGCCTGCACGCTGGCCTTATCAATGCGACCGTCCTGCGGTAGCGTTTCCTGGTAAGTCTTGAGTCGGGCCAGGAATTTGATGCGGCCAAAGACCCGCTCAGCCAATTCGCCGGGCAGCTCCGCCGCCGGGGTCATCACCCCGTCGAGCCTGAATGCAACGGCCGCCGAGTCCGCGCTCATCTGCAAATGAATGTCGCTGGCCGAGGCTCGCTCGGCCTGCTGAATCAGCCGTTCCAAAATCAGAGGAGCGGAGCGCTCGGGACGGTCAGTTTCGACGGCTGCTTTCTGTCGCTTGGTTGCCACGCGTCCGATAAGCCGATTATTCCATGACGTTCGGTTCAATCACAGCCTAAAGCAAAGGCTGATCGCGCTGGGGGCGTATGGCCAATGATTTCCGGCTTGGCGCACGCCGCCGAGTAAGGGGTCATGCCCGTGTTGTCAGTGGCGGTTTGCGACAATACTACGCTGCGGTGTATTTGATCTGGCGGATTTCAAGCGAACCAGACTTCGGCTCGTAGAAGGGTTTGCCCTTTTTAACGCCGACGGTGCCGTAGCCGGTGGCAGTGGAAAGGAAACAGCGGAAATCGCCCTTGATGGCCGGTTGGAGATGCAGGACTTTCTCGACAGCGTCATAGCGCGCGCCGCTCAAACCGAACAGCAGCGCGTAGGAAGACATGGCCCGCGCATACCAATGGCCGCACTCGTACTCATCGAAGGGATTTCGCACGCGGCCATCGTAGCGCGCGCGGCAGGTGCGCACGATATCCAGCCCCTCCTTCACATGGCCCAGGCGCATCAAGTGCGAGGCGACCTGGTACTCGATTCCGGTCCAGACTTCGTTCGAATAAACGAACGGCAGGGAGAGTTCTCCTCCTTTCGGCCAGGTGCAGAGCAACAGGCCGCCTTCGGCGCCGCAGGCATAAGTCGGGCGCTGCGGGTTGGCGAAGCCTGAAAGGTCACGGAGCAGATTGTATTTGTGGACCGACTTAACGTGGCTGGCGACTTTCGCGCGATCGAGGACCTGTCCGACGCCGCAGACCTGCGCGAGCCAGGACCCGAGCACGCCATCGGCCAGGCAGCCGTTCCCATACTGGTACTTTGGCCCTTCCTTGGCCGACACAGCCAGTGCCTCGGTCGAGTAGTCCCCGACCATGCTTTTGTTCTCGAAGGGATTTTTCGCGCGCAAATTTTTCCATTCAATGCGCTGAATAAAGTATTCGCCGTTGTACAACTCGGACTCGGCCTTCGCCATGCCTTTTGCCAACAGTTCGGGGTAAATTGGCACTTCGTCGCTCAGCGCTTTGCCCATGAGCACGGCGGCCTGCAATGCGCCTAGATAGAAGCTGGTGCACATCCCGTCTGGGCCCCAAAACTCGATGTCGTAGGTGTTGTGATGGGGTTCTTCGACCCAGCCTTTGTGGGCCGGGTCCCAGGTCTCGATGCAATAATCGAGGCTCTTTTTGACTTTCGGCCAGAGGCCGCGCAGCCATTCGGTGTCGCCGCTGATCCGCCATTCGCGATACAATTTCATGATGCCGCCAAGCTGGCCGTCGGCGGCGGCATGGAAATCGTGGGCTACGGGCCGAATGGGCAGCGAGCTGCGAAATTGCTGATGACCCGCTTCATTCTGCGAAACGCCGAATTCGGTTTCTCGCAGCGTCCGCTCCAACGCCGGGAACAGGTGTGGAATGGCCTGGGCATAGTTCCAGACGTGCGTGCACGAGCCATGACAGCAACCTGAATTATCTCCGCAGCCTTCCCAGGCCCAGAGCCGGCCGTCCGTCTGGCGCAGCACGGTCGGCGACTTGAGAATCGTCAAATTGGCGGCCACTGCTTCCAGCACTTGGGCCGGCAGCGTCGAGTCGTAAAAGCACTCGCCGAAGCGCGCCGTTTTCTGCCGGAGCTAGTCGTAATAATCGCGCCAATAAGAACTGACGCTGTGGATGTCCGCAAATGGCCCGGCGTACCAGGGCCGGTAGTCGCGCGGTGAGTCCGGAGCGGGCGCGCCGTTGCCGGGGTCCTTGCCGATGCGCAAATTGGTCTGGCCGCAGAACCAAGCCAGCCGCAAGGCAATCGTTCTGGATGCGCCCGGCGCGAGCTGAAACGGGACGCTCAATGACGCGCCGGGGCTGGGGCCGCCTTCAGTCACGGGCCCACGCTCCACGCAGGCGCCCTCAGCGACATCCTTCCAAGCCATCGTCAACGCGTCAAACCAGCCGCCGCGGAACAAGGCGTGGTTCACCTTCAAGGTTGGCTCGGTAACGGCCGCCGAAAAGGAGCCTTCTTCCCAGGGTTTATCTTTCGGCCCACCGCCCCAAAGGATGAAACCGCCCGTGATCGGCCGCACTTCCTGCGACTGGTTACCCGAAGCCATAAAGTTTCTGGCCGTAAATGAAAACACCGCTTCCAGTGGGCTGTGGCTACGGTTGACGAAGCGATACTCCAGGGCTGCTACCGGCAAACTGGAATTGTCCGCGTCGCCAGGTTCAAACGGGCTCCAGCCGACTAACTCGACGGTCAGGGGCAGGTGGTCATCAGTCAGCGTCACTGTTCCGAACGGGAATCGAGCCTGGAAAGAGGCCGAGGCGAAGCGCGGCAGTCCGTAGGTGGTGCCGCCCGCGCCGTTGCCGGTGCCTGGCGGTCCGAAGAGTTTTCGGGCTGGGACCGGCCCTTCCAGAACGCGAGCAATCGGGTGTTTGCCTTTCAAGCAGAGTGCCGCGAACACCAGGGGCTCGTGGAACACCTCTGGCCGGTTCCGCACCGAGACATGAGACAGGGCGCCCGTGCCTTCGAGGCACACCATGCCCGCGCCGATGCCGCCGAGCGGAAATGCGACCATGTCCAAATTCGGACCGAAATACGCCCCGTTGTAAGGGCGTTTGACCTTCTTGCTCGATGACAGAAACGATCTGGTTGATTCCTGCCGCTCTGGTTGGTCCCTCTCCTTTCCAGTGACACCCATCGCGCTCAGGCTGCCCACCGTGCCTATGGTCGCCGCGGACATCTGCAGGAACCTCCGCCGCGGCATGAACGAGTCGTTCCTCATTTTCTCTGTTTCCTCCTGTTCCATTTTGATCAGTCTTGTCTCAGAGCCGTTTCGCCAGCCGGGCCGCAAAGCGCTCGAGTGCCGGCGAGCGATCCAGGGGCGGCAACTGCACGTCCAACAGACAAAAACCTTCAGTCCACTGCATGGCTTCACTGAGCGCCCGATCCAATTCCCCCTCGGTTTCAACGACCCAGCCTCTGCCGGAGCCGAGAACTTCCGGCAGCCGGCTGTAATGCCACGGCCAGACGTCGTTGTAAGGGCCATCCTGCATATGGCGCTCGGTTCCGTAGCCGCGGTTGTTCAGCACTATCACGACGGGATTCAGCCCGTAGCGCGCTGCCGTCGCCAGCTCCATTCCGGTCATTTGAAATGCCCCGTCGCCCACCAGCACCAGCGGCCGCAACTTCGGACTGGCAATTTGCACTCCGATTCCCGCGGGCACGGCAAAACCCATCGAGGCGTAATACGCCGGACCGAGAAATTCGGTACGCTGACGGATGAACAGATCGACCGCGCCAAACAGGGCATCGCCAACGTCCGCCACCACCACCGTGTCCGCCGAAAGGTAACCGTTCAGTATCTCGAATAGACGTTTGATAGTGAGGGTCGCGGATTTCGCTTTGCTCTGAAACCCATTTACCGGGATCGGCCGCGGGATCCTGCCCGGCGAGCGCCGTCGAAAGCGAAGTCGCAGCAAGCCACGCATGAAGTCGTTGAAGAGCACATCTTCGTAAGTGTGGTAGCGGATCGAGAGCTTCTCGCTGGTGGCGTAGATCGAACGCGCCGGATCCAGCCGCGCGGTATAAACACCGAGGTTGATGTCAGTCATGAAAGCGCCGAGCATCAGCACGCAATCACTGTCCTCGACGTATTGGCGAACATCATCGCGGCCCATGGCGCCTTCATAGATGCCCAGATACAACGGATGCTGCTCCCCGACCACAGACTTGCCCAGCACTGTCGCCGCCACTGGGATATTGGCTTTGCGGATCAGCTTGAGCAATTGGTCCTGCAAACCGAACCGGTGCACTTCCACGTCTGCCAGAATCACGGGCTGCTTCGCGGCGTTAATCATTTCCCCGGCTTCGGCCAGTGCGGCGCGCAAACTGTTCGCGTCGCTGCGTTCGTGAATCTCCAGCGTCTTATGGTGAGGAATTCCCGGCACCTGCACCTGGTCCCGGGGAAGCTCGATATAGACCGGGCGCTTATACCGCAGGGCCGTGTGCAGCACCCGATCGATTTCCTGGAACGCAGTCTGGGGATCGCTCAGGACGGTAGAAGCGATCGTCAATTGTTCGAAGACCTTCTTTTGCGTGTCGAATTCGCGGACTTTGTGATGCAGCAGCGGATTTTTCTCGCGTTCTTTCATGCCCGGCGCACCGCTGATCACGACAACTGGCGATTTCTCGGCGAACGCTTCCGCGGTTGTATTGGCCACTTTCAACCCGCCGACACAATAAGTGACGCACACCGCGCCCAGGCCGCGCAGCCGGGCGTAAGCGTCCGCGGCAAAGCCTGCGCCCTGCTCGTCGCAGGTGTTGATCAGGCGAAGCTTGCTTTTCGAAAGCATGTCGTAAAAGCCCAGCACGTAATCGCCCGGTATTCCGAACACATGCCGCACGCCATGCGCGTACAACCGCTGAATCAGGTAGTCGCCAACGGAGGGTGAATTTTTCATTTGGCGAGAGGAGAGTAATATGTCCGCTGCTGCTGGTAAATGCCAGAGTCGGCTCCCGAACCGTGACCGCGAAAGACAAGTATTCAAGTGCTCACAGAAGACAACGAAGACAACTAAGAAAATCCTCCTTCTGTGCCCCCAGCTACGGTTAGGAAGGCGACTAATTTAGGCATTGGAACGGGCCCGGATTCCGAGTAATTTAAGGCCATGCGTGGCCGGTTTGACTCGATTTACACCCACCAGTTCGTCCGCGCGGCGGTGTGCGTGCCCGCGCTGCGCGTTGCCGACCCGGAGTTCAACGTCGAGCAAACTCTCTGCCTGGCTCGGCAAGCTTCCGAGGCCAATGTCGCTGTGGCTCTTTTCCCTGAACTGGGCATTTCGGCCTACTCGAATGAAGATTTGTTCCACCAGGACGCGCTGCTGGATGCGAGCAAGGCCGCGCTTGAGAAGCTGGTTGCGGCAAGCGCTGACCTGACGCCGGTGCTGATTGTCGGCGCGCCGCTGCGGTTTGACGCGAAGTTGTTCAATTGCGCGGTAGTCATTTATCGCGGCTGCGTGCTGGGCATTGCGCCGAAGAGTTACCTGCCGAATTACCGCGAGTTTTACGAGCAACGGCAGTTCACCTCGGCGCGGGACGCCGTCAGCCGGGAAGTGTTCCTATTCGGCGAGCGTGTGCCGTTCGGGAATGATTTGATTTTCGAGGCGGAGAACGTCGAAGGCTTCGCCCTGCACGCGGAGATTTGTGAGGATGTCTGGACGCCGATTCCGCCGAGCACGTATGCCGCGCTGGCCGGAGCAACGGTACTGGCCAATCTTTCCGCCAGCAACATCACGATCGGCAAGGCGGCGTATCGCCACAGCCTGTGCGCTTCGCAATCGGCCAAGTGCATCGCGGCCTACCTGTATTCGGCCGCCGGGCCGGGGGAATCCACCACCGACCTGGCTTGGGATGGTCACGCGCTGATTTACGAGAACAACGAGCTGCTGGCGGAAGCGGAACGATTCGCGAATCGCGAACAGATGATCCTGGCGGACATTGACCTGGAGCGGCTGCTCCAGGACAGGATGCGGACGACGAGTTTTAATGACTCGGCCGGCGATTGCCGCGAGCGGGTGCAGGCGATCCGCCGCGTCCGGTTCGAGTTCCGCGTTCCGGAGAGCGAGGTTTCGTTGCAGCGAAAAATCGCGCGGTTCCCTTATGTTCCAAGCGATCCGCGCGAACGGGATCAGCGGTGTTTCGAGGCTTACAATATCCAGGTGCACAGCCTGCTCCAGCGCTTGTCCAGCACCGGAACAAAGCGCGTCGTTATTGGTGTGTCGGGAGGGCTGGACTCGACCCAGGCGCTAATCGTCGCCGCCCGAACGATGGACCGGATGGGCTTGCCCCGCAAAAATATCCTGGCCTACACGATGCCCGGGTTTGCCACCAGCGAGCTGACCTTGACGAACGCGCGCCGCCTGATGAAGGCGCTGGGGGTCACCGCCGGCGAGATTGATATTCGACCCGCCTGCCAGCAGATGTTTCGCGATATCGGCCATCCGTTTGCGCGCGGGGAAAAGGTCTATGATGTGACGTTTGAGAACGTCCAGGCCGGCGAGCGCACTTCGCATCTGTTCCGCCTGGCCAACCAGCACAATGGTCTCGTTCTGGGCACGGGCGATCTGAGCGAACTGGCCCTCGGCTGGATGACCTACGGTGTGGGAGATCACATGTCCCACTACAACGTGAATGTTTCGGTGCCCAAGACGCTCGTTCAATATTTGATTCGATGGGTGATTTCGTCTGAGCAATTCGATGCCGCGGCCAACGCGACTCTGCAGGCGATTCTTGAGACCGAGATCTCGCCGGAGCTCGTGCCGCATGCGGATGGGGACTCGACGAAGCCGGCGCAAAAGACTGCCGAGAAAATCGGGCCTTACGAGCTGCAAGACTTCAACCTGTACTTCGTTACGCGATATGGTTTCCGTCCCAGCAAGGTGGCTTTCCTTGCCCGTCATGCCTGGAGCAAAAAAGAGCGTGGCGAATGGCCGGATCTGCTGCCGGCCAGCCAGCGGCATGAGTATGATCTAGCCTCGATTAAGAAATGGCTGGAAGTATTTCTCGAACGCTTCTTCAAGAGCAGCCAGTTCAAGCGCTCGGCTATTCCAAATGGCCCGAAGGTCGGGTCCGGCGGCTCGCTTTCGCCGCGCGGGGACTGGCGCGCGCCGAGCGATTCGGAAGCGGAGGTGTGGCTGAAAGAGTTGAGCGAGAATGTGCCGCTGGAGAAGCCCCAAGCACCAAGAACCAAGCTCCAGAAAACAGCCAAGTTGAAAACCCCGGAGGCGCTTAGCGTTTCGCGAAGCGGCTGAGCCTGAACAGGCTCAGATCGAAAGATGGCTGCTGCCCGCGCAGCAGCGCCGCGGCGAGTTCGCCGATCACAGCCGAGAACTTGAAGCCGTGGCCTGAACAGGGGCTGGCGAGGAGCACCTGTGGATATAAGGGGTGGCGATCCAAAATGAAATGTTCGTCGGGGGTGTTTGTGTAGAGGCAAACCGCCGTAGAGCGCAACCTGCCTTCGGCGGCAGGGAGGAAACTCCGCAATAACGCGCGCATAGCCTCGATTTCCTGTTGGCTTACATCGCGGCGCGCCGTGTCGGGCTGGGCAGGTTCGCCCTCATGATGCACGGCCACTTTGACACCGTCACCGAGCTCCGGGAAGCCATAGAAGTATCGCCGAGGGGCATGCTCCCAAATGTGGATGGGGCATTTTGACGGCTGAAAGTCTGCGGCTGGAGAGCGCGGTTCGAACCAGTATAGAACCTGCCGTTCGACAGCTAACGGGAGTTTCAGCTCTCCAGTCAGGGACGGCATCCACGAGCCTGCGGCGAGGAGGAGTTGGTCTGCCGAGTACGTGTGGTGCTCGGTGTGCACGCGCACACCCTGGCCGTCCCGCTCCCATTTCAGCACGGGCTCGTTGAAACGCAGCGACGCGCCCTGTTTGGCCGCCAGTTCAAGATGCACCTGAACGGCCACTTCCGGAAGCAGGACACCCGCCCGCGGTTCCCATACTCCGATCATCTTGTCGGTGGGTTGAAAGACCGGAAATCGCCGGCGGAGTTCATCGGCGGAAAGCACCTCATGCCGAAGCCGGTGTTGCTCGGCGCTGCGCCGCGCCCCGCTGACGAGCGCGCCGCCTGGCGGACCGATCATTACGCCACCGGTTTGTTGCAAGAGACGTCTGCCTGAGTTGTTTTCGAGCTCGGCCCACAGCTCGTACGCGCGCTGAACGAGCGGCACGTAGGAAGGATGCTCGAAATAGGCCTCGCGAATAATGCGCGTCAGGCCGTGAGAGGAGCCAAGCTGGTGCGGCGGCTGGAAACGGTCCAAGCCCAGGAGCCGGCAGCCACCGGCCGCAACATGATAAGCCGCGGCACTGCCCATGGCTCCCAAGCCGGCAATGATGACGTCGTAATCGCTCACGTGCTTAGTGCTGCGGCGACGGCCGGGGGAAAGATTTCCGCTACGTCACCTTCCAGTCGCAGCGTAACCTCCGGCGTCTCGTCGTGTTCCGTCGGTCCCCGGTTGACGATGACGTAGGGTGCTCCGTGGGAAGCCGCCAGCAACGGAAAATTGGCGGCTGGATAAACGGACAATGTTGAGCCAAGCGCCAGCACGAGGTCGGCGGCTTTGGCCGCCGCCTCTGCGCGCTCCAGATCTTCACTCCGAAGATTCTGGCCGAAACTGATCGTCGCGGGCTTTAAGAAGCCGCCGCAGTCGCAGAGCGGAGGGCGCCGGGTCTTGCGGAACTGCTCGAAGTGCGGTTCGGGTGGAGAGCGCCGGCCGCAAGTCTGGCACTCGACCAGGCTGTTGGTGCCGTGCAACTCAACCAATAGCTCGGCGGAGGTCCCGGCACGTGAGTGCAGGCCGTCGATATTTTGCGTGACGACGGCCTGCACGCGGCCGGCACGCTCGAGCCGGACGATGGCTTCGTGGCTGGCATTGGGCCGCGCGTCCCGAAACGCGGCCCAGGCCTCGAGTTTATACTCCCAATGATCGACGCGCGCGGCCTCGGAGCGCATGAAATCATGATAATAGACGGGCTGCCGCCGTTTCCAGACGCCGTCCGGACCGCGAAAATCAGGGATGCCACTGCCGGTCGAGATGCCAGCCCCGGTAAAAACCAGGATCCTTTTCCCGGCGCGCAAATGCTCGATAAGATTTTCCCGATCACTTGGCATGAAGAGAACTCAAACCAACAAAAAACCCCGTCTAGCTCTGAGCGGCAAGACGGGGCACCCACACTCACCGCCATCTTAGACCACAGCGGACCATATTCCGTTTGAAATAAATCTGCAGAAAACTAATGGCGCCCGCCATTGCAAAAACGATTGGCCGAACGATTGGCCGAGCTTGACGCTGATTGGTGGGTCTTCTAACGTTTCCTCCTCGCGGAATGGCGGATTTCAAAACCCACTCGCGCACTGCACTTTGCCGGTGACGAAGCGAAAGGTTTGTTTGTGAATGTGACCGTAGAAAATTTGGCCCCGTGCAAGAAACTGATGCGGGTGGAAATCGAGGCGCAGAAGGTGGACGAGACCTTTCAGAGCGTTACGAAGGAGTTTCAGCGCGAAGTCGTTCTGCCAGGTTTCCGACCCGGCAAAGCGCCGGCAGAGATGGTGCTGCGCAAGTTCAGCAAGGACATCGAGAAAGAGGTGAAACGCAAGCTCATCTCGGAATCTTACAAGCAAGCGGTGGAGGAGCAGAAATTCGACGTTCTTGGTTACCCCGACATCGAGGAAATCCAGTTCAGCCGCGGTCAATCCCTGCTGTTCGCCGCCACCATGGAGACCGCGCCCGAATTCGAGCTCCCCGCCTACACAGGGATTCCCGTCAAACGCGAGGGCCGGACTGTCACCGACGAGGACGTGCAGCGGGCGCTCGAAGCATTGCGCCAACCGCAGACTAATTTCAAGAAGGTAGAACGCCCCGTGCAAAGCGGCGACGTAGTCGTGGTGAATTATGCCGGAACATGCGAAGGCAAGCCGATTACCGAAATCGCCCCCACGGCCCAGGGCTTGACCGAGCGCAAGAATTTCTGGGTCGATGTTCCTTCCACTTCTTTTATTCCCGGTTTTTCCGAGCAGCTCCTGGGCGCCAAAGCAGGCGACAAACAAACCGTCACTGTCGATTTCCCGGCCGATTTCGTCACGCCGCAGTTGGCCGGCAAAAAGGGCATGTACGAAGTCGAGGTTGTAGAAGTAAAGGAAAAGGTCCTGCCGGTTGTGGACGATGCTTTCGCCAAATCTTTCGGCGCGGAGAACCTGGAGAAACTGCGGGCGGGCGTGCGTCGCGACCTGGAGAATGAGCTGACCTTCAAGGAGAACAAGAGCATCCGCAACCAGCTTGTCCGCTCGGTGCTGGAGCGGGTCACGTTCGAGCTGCCCGAAACCGCGCTGGCGCAGGAAACGCGCAACGTGGTCTATGACCTCGTGCAGGAAAACGCCAAGCGCGGTGTGACGCGCGACACCATCGAGCAGCAGAAAGAGCAAATCTACTCAGCGGCCGCCCACAGCGCGCGCGACCGGGTAAAGATCGCGTTCGTCCTGCAAAGAATTGCCGAAAAGGAGGACATCAAAGTTTCCCAGGAGGAAATCGCCAGGCGCATCCAGACTCTGGCGGCGATGTATCAAATCTCTCCTGAAAAATTCGCCAAGGACCTGCAAAAACGCAATGGCCTGATCGAGATCTACGATCAGATTATGAACGAAAAGGTCCTTGATTTTCTGCAGCAGAATGCGCGCATTGAGGTTGAGCCGCCCGCAGCGCTCACAGCTCCCGAGATTTCGGCCAGCAATCCAAGCTGATCACCCATCACGTTTCACGTTTCACGTTTCACGCATCATTTCCTCTTCCTCACGCCTGCCGCCACTTTCAATCGAAGTGCGTTCAGCCGTATAAACCCCGTCGCGTCGTCCTGGTTATATGCCTTGGTCGGGTCGGCTTCCATTGTGGCGATGGCCGGATTGTAGAGGCTGACCGGTGACTTGCGGCCGGCCACCATGATGTTTCCCTTGTACAGCTTTACTCGCACCGTACCGGTAACGTTTTTCTGGCTCTCCGTCACAAATGCCTGCAGCGCAAAGCGTTCAGGGGCGAACCAATAGCCGTAATACACCAGTTCGGCATAGCGCGGTATCAGCGAGTCGCGCAGGTGCATGACTTCGCGGTCCATCGTGAGCGTTTCCATCTGCCGATGAGCGAAGTGCAGGATGCCGCCGCCCGGTGTCTCGTACACGCCGCGTGATTTCATGCCTACGTAGCGGTTCTCGACCATGTCAACGCGGCCGACACCGTGTTTTCCACCCAGGCGGTTAAGCGTCTTCATCACTCCGAGCGGGTCGAGAGCTTTGCCATTCACGGCCACGCAATTGCCTTTCCGGAATTCGAGCGTGATGTACTCCGGCCTATCGGGCGCGTCCTCGGGCGCGACGCTGAGCTTGAACATGTCGCGGTTCGTCGGCGCGAAGGCGTCCATCCAAGGGTCCTCGAGAATGCCGGCTTCGAACGAAATGTGCAGAAGATTCCGATCCATCGAGTACGGTTTCCTGGCTGAGGCCTGGACCGGAATTTTCTTTTCCGCGCAGTAGGCGATCATCTCAGCGCGGCCGGGAAATCGATCGCGGAACTGGGCATTCCGCCAGGGCGCGATCACTTGCAGTTCGGGCGCCAGCGCGGCAGCGGTCAGTTCGAAGCGGACCTGGTCGTTTCCTTTCCCGGTCGCGCCGTGCGCGAGCGCGGACGCCTTTTCTTTGCGTGCCACATTAATCATCCCCTGGGCAATGAGCGGGCGGGCGATGCTGGTGCCCAGGAAATATTGGCTCTCATAAACTGCGCCGGCCTGGATCATCGGGAAGATGAAATCGCGCGCGAACTCGCGCGCGAGATTCACGATGTAACATTTCGACGCGCCGGTCTTTTTGGCCTTCGCATCCAGTCCTGTGAGCTCCTCCTCCTGCCCAATGTCGGCGCAGAAGGCAACGATTTCGGCATCATATGTTTCTTTGAGCCAGGAAAGGATCACCGAGGTATCGAGCCCGCCCGAATAAGCCAAAACAATTTTCATAACGCGAAGGCGAATGAAACGGGAAGCCACACCGATTGGAAAGGAGAAACTGGCCAGAACCGGACAGCTACACTCTGGCAGCGAATCTTGTTGGCTGAATCCGGACTGGCGCTGTGACAGGTCTGCGCTTCGGCGTATTTATGGTTTCTTCGCCTCTCCTGGTGCGGCAGTTCGGATTTCTTCGTTCGAACCCCTTGATCCCTTGCTTTGCGCCGGCTCGACGTGGACCAGCACGTCACGCACGGTGTCAATCTGGCTGCGGATCTTGTCCTTCACATCGTGCGCGATTTCGTGCGAGCGCTGGACGGTCATTTGGGGGTCCACTTCCACGTGTAGATCGACGTAGTAATCATAACCCATCTTACGTACGAAGCATTTTTCCACCGCCTCGACGCCCGGCGCAGCCCCGGCGATTCGGCGGATGTACTCGACCATCTCGCGGCTGGGCGCGCGGTCCATCAGCTCATTAACGGCAGGCCGCGCCAGGCGCCAGCCGTTCCAGGCGATGATTGCCGCCGCGACAATCGCCGCGACGTCGTCGGCCATTTCGTAGCCTCGGCCGCCGACCAGCGCGACGGTGATGCCGATGGCGGCGGCCAGCGACGTAATCGCATCGCTGCGGTGATGCCAGGCGTCCGTCCGGACCGCGGAGCTTTCCACCAGAGTGGCTTCCCGCAAAACGAAATGGAATAGGTTTTCCTTAATGACCACCACGACAACCAGGACCACGAGCGTGAATGGAGCGGGCGCCGAATGCGGATTCCGGATTTCGCCGAAGGCCTCGACTGTGATCCAAACCGCTGCCAGAAAGAGCATGGCCGACACGATGGCCGCCGCGATCGGTTCGGCTTTGCCATGGCCGTAGGGATGGTCTTCGTCCGCCGGTTCATCGGCAATCACCAGGCCGCGCCAGACGATGACCGAGCTGAAAATATCGGCCAGCGATTCGACGGCGTCGGCCACCAGCGCATGAGAATGGCCCAAAATGCCGGCGACCAGCTTGGCAGTCGTCAGCACGGAGTTCGTCGCCAACCCGATGAAAGTAGCGCGCAGACCGCGTTTGAGTCGGTTGTCAGGCACAGCCCAGCGTACCGCCTCAGCGCGGGAAAAAGAAGTCGCAAACGAGCTGCTTATGGGAGCAAGTTGGGGCTTGCGTGCCCGTCCGCGTGGCAGCAAGCTGGCAATGAAACTAGCCGCTCCGCGGTCGAGAAACATTCTCCATGAAAAGAAGCCTGAGCCTGTGGCTGCCCGCGCTGGCCTGCGGCCTCCTCCCCTGGCTGGTCCTGCCGTGCGCCGGCGCTGAGCTGCCGGTCAAGCGCGTGGTGCTCTTCACCAGCGGTGTTGGCTTTTTCCAGCGCGACGGCGAGGTCGCGGGAGACGCTTCGGTTGAGCTGTCGTTCCGCACCGAGCAGATCAATGACCTGTTGAAGTCGCTCGTGCTGCAGGATTTCGGTGGCGGAAAAATCGCACCGGTCGTGTTCGGATCGCGCGATCCCATCGAGCGGACGCTCAAGTCTTTTGCCATCGACCTGACGGATAACCCGCCGCTGGCTGAGTTGCTCAACCGCATGCGAGGAATAGAGGGGGAGATCTCTGCGCCCAAGGAAATCCAGGGCGTCATCGTGGGAACCGAAGCCCAGGAGCAAAAAGTCAGAGACGAAGTGATTCGGATTCAGGTTTTGAATCTTATGACGGCGCAGGGTCTCCGCGCCATTCCGCTAGAGCAGGTGCAACAAATCCGGATCCTCAATTCACCGATCGACAGTGAGTTTCGGAACGCGCTAAAGGTGCTGGCCACCAGCCACGACACGCAACGAAAGCCCGTGCTGTTGAGCTTCACCGGCCAGGGCAAACGGCACGTCAGTGTCGGGTACATCCTGGAGGCGCCGATTTGGAAGACCAGCTACCGGCTCGAATTGGCAGAGAAGAAATCGCCCTTTCTGCAAGGCTGGGCGATCGTCGAGAATACGACCGATGAGGATTGGACAGCGGTCAACCTGACGCTGGTGTCGGGCCGGCCGATCAGTTTTGTTATGGACCTGTATCAGTCGCTTTATGTGCCGCGGCCGACCGTTGTGCCGGAAATCTACGCTTTGTTGAAGCCGCCGGTTTACGAGGCTCCTGTGGAAGGGAGAGAAAAGGATATGGCGGTGGCCGGCGGCTTACACTCCGAACGGTTGATGCGGAAGGCCATGCCAGCCGCTGCGCCTGCCGCAAGGGCCGCGGCTACGGAGGAACCGAGGGCGATTGCTAAATTCGCTTTGGCCGACAGCGGCGTCAATTCCATGGCGGAGACCGCCGCCGCAGGCGAATTGTTCCAGTATGCCATCGACCAGCCGGTCACCGTGGCCCGCCAGAAATCCGCCCTGCTGCCGATCGTCAACGCGTCGCTCGAAGCCGAGAAACTCTCGATCTACAACGAGAGCGTCCAGCGCAAGTTCCCACTCAATGGCCTGCGGCTGAAAAACACTTCGGGGCTGCACCTGATGCAGGGGCCGATCACGGTTTTCGACGGTGGCACTTACGCCGGGGACGCCCGAATCGAGGACTTGCAGCCCAAGGAAGAGCGGTTGCTCTCCTACGCGCTGGATCTGAAAATCGAGGTCGATCCATCTGAACAGACCGGGACCAACGAGATAGTGTCGATTCAGATTCGCAAGGGCGTCATCGCGATCAAACACCGCTTGCTCCAGACCAAGATCTATAAGTTGCGCATCAAAGCGAGCGAGAAACGCACCGTTCTCATCGAGCATCCTGTGCGCCCGGAGTGGAAGCTGATCGAGCCGCCCAAGCCGGTTGAGCGCACGCCCTCGGTCTATCGCTTTCAAGTCGCGCTCGAACCTGGCAAGAGCGAAAGACTGGTCATTAACGAAGAACAACTCACCAGCGAAAGCATCGGTATGCTGAACGCAGATGTGAACGCCTTGATGTTTTATTCGCGACATCGGGGCATCAGCCCGAAGCTGAAAGAAGCGTTGGAGAAAGTCGTCAGCATGCGCAACTCCCTCACTGACCTGGAACGGCGCAGCACTCAGCTCAACCAGCAAATCAACGACATTTCCCAGGAGCAAGCGCGCATCCGCGAGAATATGAAAGTCCTGGCGCAGAACTCGGATGTTTACAATCGTTACGTCAAAAAGTTCGACGACCAGGAGACTCAAATCGAGGGGTTGCGCGAACAGCTCCGAAAGCTGCGCCAGCAATCAGAATCGATGCAGAAGCAGCTCGACGATTATCTGGCCGGGTTGCAGGTGGATTGATTTATGAAAACGCTCAAAATACTAATTGGCGCCTCGTCATTGGCGATTGTGTCTGCGTGGGGAGCTCTTGCCCAGGAGACTTCCACGCTTCCTTACGAACAGAAAATAGATGTCGTTTATGGCGAGGTGCATGGCACCGGCTTGTTAATGGACATCTTTACTCCCAAGGGAAAAGCCAATGGACTGGCCATCATCGACGTCGTCAGCGGCGCCTGGCACTCAGACCGCGGCAAAATTCGCGAACACACCATGGGGCAGTTTTACACTATCTTTTGCTCCCGCGGTTATGCGGTTTTTGCGATGCGCCCCGGCTCGCGCACGCGATACACGGGCCTGGAGATGTCGTCCCACGTCAAACTGGGAATTCGCTATGTCAAACAGCACGCGGCGGATTACAAAATCGATCCGGAACGATTAGGCATCAGTGGAGCTTCCGCGGGCGGCCACCTGGCGACACTGGTCGCCGTCACGGCAGAGGACGGGGACGCCGATGCGAACACCCCGCTGCTTCGGCAGAGCACGCGCGTAAGAGCAGCGGCCGTTTTCTTTCCACCCACCGACTTTTTGGATTGGAATGGGAAGGTGGCGAATTTCGACATGCTCGGAGATTTGCTGTTCCTTGGCGGTGCCAAGGGCCATTCGGAAGATGAACTGAAAGAGCGGGCCGAGCAAATATCTCCCGCGCGCCTGGTCAAGTCGTCACCCGTGCCGTTCCTCTTGATTCACGGGGATGCGGATCCGCTCGTACCGTTGCAACAATCGCAAAAGATGGTCGAGGTCCTCAAGGCGGCCGGCGGCTCCGCCGAGCTCATTGTGAAAAAGGGCGGAGGACATCCGTGGATGACGATTCCAGAAGAGGTGAAGGTGATGGGCGATTGGTTCGATCGACATCTACCCGAAGCGAGTGTTGCGCAGCCCGCTGCGCCAAAGCCAGCGACCACAGGGGAAACAGGAGGATCGAAATGAAGAAAGAATGACGAAAACCGAAACCGAAAACGTCGCCCAGGCGGGTTGATTTACACCACCCTGAACCGCGTCTCAGATTTCGTCATTCGGACTTTTTCACTGCGGTTTGCCCTTGGAGACAAACTTGAAGGGCAACACATCGGGCGCGACCGCAACTTGCGTCGTGAATTTAAAGGGGGCCTGGCAGCCACTCGGGTAAGTCAGTTCGACGAAAAAGGCGGTCCACCCCTTGGGCGGTGGCGGAACTTTGGCGACATACAAACCCTTGCCCTCATCGGCTAGCGGCGTGCTCTCGTATTTCGGTCCCAAAGTCTCCATGCGGAAATCGCGGGCATCGGGGTTGGTCGCCTGCCAGAGCTTGACTGCCGTCGGCGTCTCTTTCGTTTTTACGCGCATCGAGCCGTCCTTTTCCAGTGTCCAGGAAAACTGGGGCAGGGGAAGATCGTTGATCACCGCATTGTAACAAGCCAGCAATGTTTCATAAGCGTCGGAACCCTTGAGCGAGTGGTCGGCATTGGGCACATAGCGGAGATATTTCACGCCCGGCAGATCATTGAAATAAAATTGGGACGAATCCGGCAGGAAGAACTGGTCGCCCCCGGCGTTGACGATGAACTTGGGCATGGTGAACCGCTGGCGATACTGGTACGGTTCTTCGATCTTCAGCAAAGCCTGGTATTCCGGCGTGTCGTTCCAGTCCATGAGGTGGAAAGCGGTATAGTTTCCCACCGATGGCGCCCAAAAACCGTAGGCGGCGTAGTGGTGCAACATGGAGGGCTGCATGTTCAGCACATCGATAACGCACGGGATGATCCCGATGACCCGCTTGTCCACGGCCGCAGTCGTCCAGGTGGTCCAACCTCGCTTGGACCCGCCCGCCACGACGAATGAATCCACTTTGACATTGCCGCCTTCTGCACTGCCGCAGAACGCCGTCACCGTGTCCATTGCACGCACCGCTGCCTTGGTCATGGGCAGACGAGCGGGCCACTTCGGATCGCCAGAGCGAAGAAACTTGTCCCACGTGTAAGCGATGAACGAGTCTTCCACGCGCCGTTCGGTTTCCCCCGCAAAGACCAGCGGCTGATTCGGGACCATTTTCAATTCGGTCACGACTGACTTGGTAGCGACGGCAATACCGGCCATATTCCCATCAGCCGAATTCGGGGGCGAGCTATTGTTGTTGCCACCAGAAATGAAGAGAAATGATTTTGAAGTGGCCACCTTGTCCGGCTTCACAACGATCATCCAATGCTTCCAAATGGGCCGGTCCACCTCATTGGTCGTAAGATATGCCTGGGAGGTCATGTCCAGAATGAACGTGGTTTGGTCTTTGCCAGGGACGGTCTTCACCAGATGAAAGCTGTAATTGGTGTCCGGCGCTGCCACATAATCATCGAGAGCCGTGCGCTGCGGCCCGACTGCTCGGGCGGACGATGCGCCGGAGGATTTGGTCGTGGCTGCCGAGGCGGCTCTGAGCCAACTCGCAGAAGCGAGTGCGACAACGAGGACAAGGAGGAACCGGCGCCAATGGATAATAAAGTTATACATATACGTATGATTCAGACTTCTCAAAATGACTCGTTATTCAGTCAAAACAATGGGTGATCCTCAAGTGTCCGACTTCGACGACCGCGGGAGAAAATCACTTTTTCTATGCCTGAAGTCAACCACCTTAATCCGTCACGCCGCGTAGTAGTGGGCGACCTTGCGAACAGCTTCACCCACGCTCGTGATGTATTCTTCGGTCATCGCTTCATGGATGGTAATGCGGATGCCGGTCTGCAGGATCGCTTCCGCTTCGGGCGTTTGATGTTTGGTGTAATCCATCGTGGTCAACCCGAATTCGCGGACGGGCCAGCGGCCGCCAAAAAAGGCGTGCTTTTGGAAAACGGGGTTTCGATGTAGCGGCACCGGGATATAACCTGCGGAAGCTTCGACACCATCGGCCACCAGCGCTTTGACGAATTCCGCCCGGTCGCAACGAACTTTGCCCGGCTGGAGACGGAAAAAATAGAACCAGTAACTGCAGCGGTCTTCGGGATGCACCTGATGCGGGAGCACGCCGGGCAATCCGGCGATCTGTTCGGTGAGGAGGTTCCCCAACCGGGCGCGTTTGCTGATGATTGCTTCGAGCCGATCCAGTTGCGCCGCCGCAACTGCCGCCTGCGGTTCGCTCATCCGATAGTTCGTCGCGAATGATTCAAATAATCCGCCCTTTAAACGGTCGAAACCTTTGTCGCCGAATTTCTGCAGCAACGGGCCGAACCGTTCGTCGTTCGAGCCCACCACGCCGCCGTCGCCGCAGGTGATTTGCTTGCTGTCTTGCAAGGAGAAGCAGGCGAACTGGCCGAGTGTGCCAATGGGTTCGCTGCGGTACTTCGCGCCCCACGCCTGGGCCGCATCCTCGATCAGCGCCAGCCCATGCTTGTCCGCGAGCGCCTTGAGCGCGCGCAGGTCGCATGGATTGCCGCACAGGTGCACGGCGATGATCGCCTTTGTCCTCGGTGTGATGCGGCGTTCGACGTCCGGCGGGTCCAAATTGTAGGTGCTGGCGCCGAGGTCTGCGAACACCGGCACGCCCTGCTGATAAAGCACGCCGATCACCGTGCCCATGTCGGTTATCGGCGACGTGATTACTTCGTCACCCGGCCCGATGCCAGCCGCAGCAACCGCAATGTGCAGCGCTGCCGTTCCGGACGAGCACGGCATCACATATTTCATCGGGCAAACCTTTTTGAAACGTTCGATGAACAGCGTGGTCTGCGGTCCTTTCCAATAGAAAAGCGAATTCTGGCCGAGCATGGCATTGAGTCGCTCCCGCTCAGGTTCGCCCCATCGGGCCGGACGCTGGAGCGACAGCTTGACCGCCTTTTCACCGCCGTGCAGCGCAAGTTTGGCCGAGGCGGTTGAAGGCTCGGCCCCGCCGGAATTCGCCGGAGCGAGCGCCCCGGCAACCACTGCCACCGAGGACGCGGTCAGGAAATCTCGACGGGAAATTCGACCAGGCGCCGGACTTGATGGGATTGGGTTTTTCTGGGCCACGAACCGAGCATGGCAACTTAACGTGTTTTCGCCAGCAAATCTTGTCCGATTTCAACACCGTTTTGGGTTATTGGGCTATTAATCGGCCAATAGTGGGTATTGACAGGGTAATACTCTTACCGGTAAGATTCTTTTATGACAGAGACTGTCGTCACAATGAAAGGCACCACGACCATCCCCAATCCGATCCGTCGTGCGCTCGGGATTGCGCCCGGCACCGTATTGCAGTGGGCTGTTCATGGCCAGGTAATCGAAGCGAGGAAAAAGCCCGGAGTGCTCAACGAATTCCAGAAGCACATTCGCGAGCGTGCCGGCTCCTGGGACGGCCGGATTTCCGGCAAGGAACTGCTGCGCCGGACGCGGCCATGATTCTTGTGGACACCTCCGTCCTGGTCGCCTGGCTGGATGAGAGCCACGAGGATCATCAAGTATGTCTTGAAGCCCTGGAACATTGGGCAGGGCAGGAGGAACTGGCTGTCAGTTCCGTTAGTTACGGTGAACTGGCGGCCGGTGGCCGCACCCGGCAGGCGGTTGATGAGGACCTCGAGCTTTTTACTCGAATCGATCTGGATTTCGATGCGGCGTGGCGGGCGGGCCTTGCCTTCGCACGCGCCTTTCCGTCTGCCGCTGACCGCAAGCCGGTTCTGCCCGATTTTCTAATTCGCGGACAAGCTTCGGCCCTTGGTTGCAGACATTTGACAAACGATCGGCGCCGACTCGCCGCCTTTCCAGAAATCGAATTCTTGTTTCCTGAAGCCTAGCGGCCAGGTTCTGGTCACGCAGGTATCCGGCGTCAAGGCTCTGGAAGCGAACCCGCACCTGCCAAGCGGTCGTTTATGCCTCGCGGCATGGGCAGTTAACGACGATTCGCCTGTAACCCTTGCGCGTTTCCGCGGCCGATTGCGCGCAGGTGTTCCGCGCTCAGTCGCGACTCTTTTAGTTTCAGGAGCGACGACTCGAAATAAAACAGCGGCGCATAAGAGCCAAAAAGCAGCCGATTGAGCGGCACATGCTCGAGCAGATTTTCGATCCCGCCTACACCTTCTAGCATAGAAATCTCGACATAGACTTCTCCGGCGGCGAGCAGATGGCGCAGAGGATCACCATGCAATTTCCCCAACGCATTCAGGAGCACCAGCCGCAGCCCGGGAATTTGCCTGACCAGGTTGGCTAGCGGCGCGGTTTCAACCGGCTCGACCCGCAGCAGGGGATGCATCATGCGCTCATCCTCCATCAATAATGCAAGCTGCACGAGCATGCGTCGCTCCGTCGCAAGCCGCAACAGCCGGGCGAAGTCCGGATCGTCAAGCTTGTAGCCATGATAATTCGGGTGCAGCCGAATGCCGGCCATACGGTGCTGCTCGGCGCAGCGGCGCAAGTCCTCTTCCCAATCCGGAGACTTAGGATTGACCGAACCGAACGGAATCAGAATTCCACGTCCATATCGGCGGCACTCTTCGGTCAACCGCGAGTTCACCGAAGCGATGTCCTTGTGCAACAGGCCTTCAAAGCTACCGGCCCACGCCTGCTCGACTCCCTGGGAGCGCAACACGGCCGCCAGTGCCGCCGTATCGTCATAGCGCACGCGGCGCAGCGGCCAGCGTCCGAGGTTAACGTTGACATCTATCAGTTTGCCGGAGCGAGGGCCTTGCTCAATCTCCGCCATCGCTTCGGTTTGGATGGCGGTCAGGGCGCTTGCTGCAAAGGCGGTCTTCAGAAAGCCACGCCGGTTGGAAGCAAAGGAACTATCCGCGCCGAAGTCCGTCTGGCGGTTCACAATCGAACTCCTTTCCGCTGGAGGATTGGCCTCAACAGCCGCTTCAGATTCTCACTCAAAATGAGACGCCGGGCCGAAGCCGGAATATCCGCACCGGTCACTTTGGCCAATTGCGAGGCGAAGCTGCGCCCGCCGGCATCGCTGCCATAGAGCACGCGCTGGGCGCCCAGCTCGCGGACTGCCATCTCAGTAAAGCCGGCTGCCGGGTCGCCGCCGCCCAGGTCGGCGTAGATGTTGTGGTGCGGCCGGATTGCGCGCAATCCTACTTCCCAGTCACCGCCAGAGTGACCGCAGATAAGGTTAGCCCGCGGGTGCCGCGAGGCCAATTGCGCCAGTTCCACCGCCGTGGATTCACCGGGCAGATTACCGGTGATTTTAAGCCAGGTGTGTTGAAACACGACAGCTTGCTGCTCCGCCGCGCGTTCCACCAGCGGATCGAGCTCAGGTGAGTTGCAATGCTGAGCGACCCAAAGTTTTACGCCCACCATCGGTCCATCTCGGACGCAGCGGTCGAACTCGTCGAGGCTCGCTTGGAGATGCTTGGGGTTAAGATAAACGAAGCCAAATGCCCGGTCGGGAAAATGACGAAGCGCTCGAAGCACTTCATCGTTCTCTTGCCGCATTTTTTCGGGTGACGGGTCGTAGCTCCATTCCAGGCCCATGAACACGCATAACCGCGCGATGCCCAACTGGTCGGCGTAATTCAGGAGCCGGCCCAGGCGCGCCTCCGGCGTAGTCCCCGGCACTCCCGACAAGTGACAGTGGAGGTCCCAAATTTCCATCGCGAGACTGGAGGCAGTTTCGCGCGGGAGTGTAGTGTGCCCCAGGGTCGAAGCAAGAGGAATGGTTCTCTAACCAGGGATCGTCCCGCCCGACTCGGCGACAGGATATAGATGCCGATATCTCTCGGCGCATCCAATCCGAGCAGTCAATAAGTACCGACTCGTGGGCGTGGTGCCCAAACCGTTGAAGGTAGGGCGCGCCGTCCCAAGCGCGCCCTACCTTTCAGGCTTCGCCCCATTTGCGCGACACGCTCGAAACGAGGCACAAGCTTCAATAGGTTCCACTGCTGATCGGAGCCTTCTCAGATCAGTTCCTGTGATTTTATGAGGTCATCAGAAAGCGCACCGCCGAGGCCAGGGTGAGCAAATCGGCTCGCCACTGGCCGCTGCGGAAATACCCATCTCGCAAACTGGCCGTCTGCTCTGCCGCGGGAGGCGGGCTGAACATGTCCAGGTTTTCGATTCTGGTTGCAGAGATGGGGTTCAAAGAATTGACGCCCGCGAGGGCCATTGCCAACACCAGAGCGGCCCAGAGGCTCTTTCTCACGCCAAATTTTGCTTTGCGGCTCGCCGCCGCTTTTTCGTCAACGCAGTTTTTCATCGCTCGGTTCTCCAGGTTTCTCGCATTCATCCACCCTTACTACCCGCTTACAGGCCGATTTGTTTCAAATGAACAGCGGATTTGGCCAGCGCCTTTGGCTGCGCAGCGTTCCGAGTCTGAAAACTCCGACGGTTTTTGCTGCCAGCGCTTGCGAACGCGATTCCAGCCCACTAAGCGTCACCGCGCGCGATTCTTGTCTAACTACTCGCGCCACACTGGGCGGTGCCGCGGATTTTCTCCTTTGAAATCACCCAGGCTCGACCAATAGAGCCGTTTGCCCAGGTCCACCTCAGCCACCGCCACGGTGCCCCACTCCTTCGCCTGGGCGAGGACCTGGCCCTCGCGATCGTAGATGGCGGAAATCATCCAGTGGTCGGAAACATCGGTGTACGTGCTGCTCACCAAAAAGACGTGGTTCTCACAGGCGCGCGCTGCGGCCAGCAACGGATTGCAACCCGCCACCGGGAAGGCAATCACTTCCGCGCCGTGATTACTCAACTGCCGCGCGACCTCGGGGAAAAATCCGTCGTAACAGATCATCAAGCCGACTTTGCCGAAACGTGTCTCGAACACAGGATAATCGGCGCCCGGAGCGACGCCGGCCTCGATCTCGGTGCGCGGCAGCGCGGCTTTCCGGTATCGGCCCACGATGCAGCCATCCGGCCCGAAGAGAACTGCGACATTATAGATCAGGTGGCCGTCGCGCTCCACCAGCCCAGCCACGATGTACAGGTGATGCCGTCGCGCCAATTCGCCGAAATAGTCGGTTGCAGGACCGGGAATTGGTTCGGCCGCCGAAACGTAATCCAGCCCGGTGACGGTGAGTGTTTCGGGCAATACAACCAGGTCAGCCTTCTTTTGAGCGCCTTCCTCGATAAACCGGGCGAACTGGCGGCAACTCTCAAGAGTCGTCTTGGCGCTCTTGGGCCGATAGTGAACGGTAGCGAGTCGCACGATGCGCGGCGGCGCCGGCGTGGTCTCAGTCAAAGAAACCGAGCTCCATTCGACGCGGCCTCGGGGCGCCCAGCGCAGGTATAACTCCACAATCGCCTGCGTTGCCTTGGACGGGACCTGATAGACGTCCCCAACCTCCGACCAACCGTTGGCAACCGTCGCGCCGTCCGGCGGATATTCCGGTTCGGCCAGCGGCGCATGGTTCGGGGCGTAGCTGTTAGCGCCCGGTTCGTCATGGTACACCGGCCGACCCTGGGCGTCGCGCCACAAAACCCGAGCGAACGTCGAGCGTCGCGGCGACGTTACGTGCTTCGTCCGTCGCAGCGCCTGGAAGCGGTAGTACTGGCCGCCGTTGACTGGAAACGTCTTGGTCCAGTGGCCATCGAGCCCCTCTCGGGCATCGGCGCGAATAACCAGCACGTCCTGCCCGCCCGGTCCACCGCCGAGTTTGAACTCAAACAGAGGTCGGATCTCGTCGCGTGGCGCTTCCGCCTTCCAACGGTCCGCGGCGCGGGCTGGCTCCGCGCCGCCTGTGCTAGACAGGCTTAACAGCACAACTGCAAAGCTCACCAACCAGAAATCCGAAAGAAGCCCGAAGGCCGAAATCCCGATGGCTAATGCTCGGCTAGAGAGAATCGGTGCCAGCGATTCGGACGAGCCCTCGCGGTTTCGGCCTTCGGGTTTCGAATTTCCTTCGGATTTCGGCCTTCGGATTTCGGATTTCGATCGCCGCCTCACTTACCCTCCTGGTTTGCATTGCGGGCGTCGTGCTCCGGCAGCCGATACCGCCACAGCTCGGCCTTCGAGCCGAAATACACCGCGTCATCCACCAGCGCGAAGCCGCAGTTCACGGGCACCGGCGCGTTGGCCATCAGGGCCATTTCCATTTTTTCGGGATCGACTCCATAGACGCCTTTCGATGTCAGGCCGATCAACTGCCCGCTGCGCGAAAGCCCGAGCGAGATGTCCATTTGCGCGCCCGGGAGCATGAGTGTCCGCTCCACTTTCAACGTGCGTGGATCGAAGACCAGCAATTTGTCGCCAAGAGTCGTGAAAACTTTGCCTTGCACGACCACCGTTGCCGGGTACTTGACTGCGCCCGGCACAAGCGCGGCCTCGAAGACTTTTTGTTTCCGCTGTGGATCGAACGCAAAAAACTTTGCCTCTTTCGCGACGGGCCGAGTGCCGCCGCCGCCGTAAATAGCGCTGCCGCCAAAGATCAGCCCGCTCTTCGCATCCAATGCAAGGGAAGCGATGCTCTGGTTCGTGATCAGGTTTCGGTAGTTTTCTATCGTGCGGTTCTGCTGAGGGTCCCACACGCCCATCGCCCCGCCCAGTTGACCGTAGGGCGGTTCGCTGCCAACGTAGATCAGGCCCGAAGTCCCCCGAATCATCGCCCGGGGCCGCAGGTGGCCGTCGCCTACACCGCCGAATGAGATTGGGTTGCTGTCCGGGCTCGAGCCGAATCTCCAGAATGGTTTGGCCGGATCGTAAAGGTTCATCACCGCGCCACCGTAGTAACAAAGATATAGCCCGTGCTCATATTCCAGCACCGAATAAACCTCGCCGCCCGGCATCGCGCCGAGGTGCTCAGTGCGAGCTGAGCGCGGGTCGAACCGAAAAACCTCGAGCGGCATGGCGGTGCTCCCATAGACGCAGTTGCTCGGCCCAACCCCAAGCATGAAGATGTGGTCCCCGGCGCCCGCGTACTTAAAAGTGCGCTCGGCCACCTTGCCCGCGGCCGGGTCCTTCAGCGAAAATGTGCCGCGGCCGAAAGCTGCTACCACGCGCCCATCGCGCAGCTTGAGCGGAGGCCGTTCCGGACCGCTATGAACGATTGCGGCGGTTTCGTCCTCGAGGCGCATAAGGTTCGTTCCGAACTCCGCGTACACCTGCCCATCCGCCCGGCGCGACACGCCGACTGTGCTCCAGCCTTTGGCCCCTTCCAGTCCGTTCGGCCGGATGCTCCGATGCTGACCCGTCGCCGGGTCGAACACCACCAGGTCTCCCTTCTCGGTGCCGATCCCGACATACAATTTCCCATTCGGTCCGACCGCCAGGCTCCGCGCGTACATTTCCGTCAGGTGCATGCGGCCCAGGTCAGCCATCGCTCCGGTTTTTGGCTCGAAACTCACCAGTTTCGCATTCGGATAAGTGCAGGCGTAGATCTTGCCATCCTTTCCGATGTCGAATTGCCACAGGTATTCCTCAGTAGAAGAAGGTTTGCCGACGACTTCCAGGCCTCGGTCCGGCTGCCCTGGGTCGAACCGTAGAATTAGGGCTCCATCCCAGGTGCCCAGATAGATCTTATCATCCGGCCCAACAATCAGCGCCCACGCTCCGGGCCCTTGCGGCGCGTCGAACTGCCGCGCTTCTCCCGTGTCCGGGTCCACTTGCACGAGGAAAAGCCGACCGCTGATCTGGTTGAAATTGAAGTAGAGCGCTTCGCCGCCTTTGCCGTTGGGGCCGACGATGCAGCCCATCAATCCGCCCACGCGAACGGGAATGCCGAGCGACTCGAACCGGCCGCTCGCGGGCTGGGCCGTTGCGCAGCAAACCGCCAAAGTAACGGAGACGAAAACCAATCCGCCGAGCGTGCAAATGTCACGGGATGGCGGAACGGCTCCCATTAACACCGGGGCTTTAGCCCGGTGTAGTGGTGCAGGAGGACGAGCCAGCCGTTTCAACGGCTTGCAGCAGCTCTTGGCAAAATGTTGAAACAGTTTTCCCGCCACGAACACGTCTTTCCACCGGGCTAAAGCCCCGGTGTTAATGAGACGCTCTGAAGGGATATGAAAAATCCGGGCGAGTGCTCTCACGGCTTTGAGTGAGTATGCTTCGCAGGTTGCTGACCGGCAACGCAGAAGTGCCGCGTAATTGATTGTAAGAGACGACCTGAGAAGTCTCTGATCTGTTTGGGTGTGGTCCTGTTGGAGCATGTTGATCAGAGAACATCTTACGTCGTCTCCCACAGCGCCTTGGCATTGGCTTTAACTTTGTCAACTGCCCTGCTTCTTTTGGTTTCTCGACAAACTTCTCGCGAAATGCCACGTTTTGTTCGTGGCAGTGGATAAATACGAACAACTGCGCGCCCTGGTTCGGTCCTACGGCTCCTGCCTCGTCGCGTATTCCGGCGGCGTGGACTCGGCGTTCCTGGCCTGCGTGGCCCACTCGATTCTTGGAGAAAAGTCGTTGGCGGTCATTGCAGATTCTCCTAGTCTGCCCCGGCGCGAGCTGGCGGAAGCCCTGGCCACAGCCGAGCAGTTTCATTTCCCAGTGCGCGTGATTCGCACCCAGGAATTCGAGAATCCCGCCTACGTCGCCAACCCGAACAACCGCTGTTACTTCTGCAAGCACGAACTCTTCACCGAGCTCGAGTCGCTGGCCCGGGCCGAAGGATTCACCGTCATCGCCTACGGCGAAAACGCCAGCGACGTTGGCGATTATCGTCCCGGCTCGCAGGCGGCGGCTGAGTTTCAAATCCGCGCCCCACTCAAAGAAGCAGGCCTGACCAAGGCCGAAATTCGTCTGCTCTCGAGCCAGCTCGGATTGCCGACGGCTGACAAACCGCAGATGGCCTGTTTGAGTTCGCGCGTCCCCCACGGCGAGGCAGTTACAGAAGAAAAGCTGCGCATGATCGAACAGGCGGAAAATTTCCTGCGAGACCTTGGTTTCTACGACGTGCGTGTCCGCCACCATGAGCTCAAGGCCACGACGGTCGAAGACAAAGTGGCAGGGGATTCTCCGAAGGCACCGCCGGAGCGCGTTGCTCATCTCGCCCGGATCGAAGTCGGTCCCACCGAGCTGCCCCGGCTCCTGGGGAATGGTCTTTCGACCAAAGTGGCCGATGCTATGAAGAAGATTGGCTACGCCCATGTGACGGTGGACCTGCAAGGCTACCGCCGTGGCGGCGCATGAAGTGGGCGGAGCGCACGACTTTGATCGCGCATGGGGGCACTGCCACTACGCCATGACTGACCCGTTGCCGAAAAGCGCCATTTGGCAGTAGTTTTCACCTCTGAAACCGGTATATTAAGACCATGTCGGTGAGTCAAAAAGCAGTGGTTTGTATTTTGACCAGCCTCATCTTCTGCGGAGGGGCCGGAGCGATTGGCACCGATTCGACCGCGAATCCTTACCAAAGTATTGTGGACCGCAACGTTTTTGGTTTAAAACCGCCTCCGCCCGCCAAGCCAGCCGAGCCCGAGAAACCTCCACCACCCAAAATCACGCTCAATGGGGTCACGACGATTTTCGGTAACAAGCGTGCCGTGATGAGCGTGCAAATGCCAGCCAAGCCACCCGAGCCGGCCAAACAACAATCGTTCATCCTGGCGGAGGGACAGCGCGACGGAGACCTCGAAGTACTGGAAATCGACCCAACCCTTGAGGGAGGAACCGTCAAAGTGAACAATTTCGGCCAGGTCCAGACGCTCACGATGGCCAAAGATGGAGCCAAGCTGCCGGCGGGCTCTCCCGTTCCAGCCCCGGGTGTGCCACCATTTCCCGGAGGCTACGTACCGCCGCCGGGTTTCAATCCTGTCGTAAATCCGGTTGCCAACCCCGCGGTCAACGCGGTGCCAAATCCGGCCGTAGGCGGACTGAAAACCATTCCCACAAGGCAACTTCGCCTGCCGACGCCCGGCGCTTCGGCTGCAACGCCCGGCGGAAGTTCCCCCACCCCAGCCGTGCCAGGGTTCAAACCTCGTCCTGGTCAACAATAGATTAGCGACCGCTTCTCCGCGTTGATTGACACCCTTGGTCGATTTATGTAGTTTGGCGCCAAGTTGGAACGGTTATGAGTTCGTTTCTCAACCAACATGTGCTGGTGCTCAACCGACTGTGGCAGGCGGTGAACGTGTGCACGGCGCGACGGGCGCTGACGCTGCTCTTTCAGGGTCACGCGCAGGTTGTTCTCGATCGCAGCGACGGATCCTTCCAAACTTTTAGCTTCACTGAGTGGCACGATTTTTCCCAGCAGGAACCCCATCCCGAATCTGTCCGCACTGTCTCCTTCCGCATCCGTGTGCCGCGGGTGATCCTGCTGATGGTCTATGACCACTTGCCGAAGAAGGAGGTCAAGTTCACGCGCCACAACATTTTCGAGAGGGACAAGAATACCTGCCAGTATTGCGGTAAGTCATTCGACCGCAAAGACTTGAACCTCGACCATGTCATCCCGCGCGACCGTGGCGGCCCGACTTCGTGGGAGAACATTGTTTGCTCGTGCGTCGGTTGCAATACGCAGAAGGCTAATCGCACGCCGCAGGAGGCGGGTCTTCACCTTATTCGAAAACCCAAACGGCCCAAGTGGCGTCCGTTCGTGCAGATCAACTTCAGTCTGCACCAGCACGACAGTTGGAAGCACTTCATCGACCTCGCTTACTGGAACGTCGAGCTGGGCGAGGACATCCGATAATTTTTGACCAAGATTTCACGGATCGATTCGTTTCCTATCCGTGCCATCCGGTCATCCGTGGCTTATGACTCTTTCTGCCCGGAACAGGAATCTTTCAGCGTATGCCGGTTTAGTTTTTTACCACGGATTTCACGGATTTCACGGATGAGTTCACTTTTGATCCGTGCCTTCGGTGGACTCTCCTCTGTCCGGAGATCCCGCCACCACCCGTTTCCAGACCAACTTGCTTTCTTTGAAGTTCAGCAGTAGGGCCACTTCCAAGCCCGTGATATTCAGGTAGCCGAGCATCTGAGCCGTGTGGGTTTCGTTGAAAGCTGCGACCACTTTGGGATCGACTATGACTTTGCCGTCCACGATGAGATCGGGCACCAGCTTTCCAATGAAGTGGTCGCGGTAATAAACAGGATACTCACGCTGCTGCTCAACCGTGTGGCCGCGAGCCACCAGCTCGATAACCAGCGCATTCTCGTAAAGCTTTTCGTCCAATCCAGGTTTGAGTCCATTCAAAACGGCCATCGCCGCACCAATGATGTCGCGGGTTAGTTCCTCATGTTTCATGCGGATCCCTTACCAGGCATCGAGGGAAACGCACGTACATTACGGCGAATTCCACGGATTTCACGGAACGATTTGTTTCCTATCCGTGCCATCCGTGTAATCCGTGGTTCCTCATTCTTTCCGCGTTGCGACTTTCGCCTCCTCGATCAGTTCCCAAAACTTCGGGTTCTGCTGGAGGGCCTCATCCTCCTGCATTTTCAAACCGGAGCGGAACAGGAAATCTTTCAGCGTGTGCCGGCTGAGAATGCGATGCACCAGCAGGCCCAACTCGTGCCGCTCGAAATAAACCCGGTAATCGCCGACGCGGAACCGGTGCAAAATTCTACCCGTGCGCTCCAATTTGCCGAATTGATCCAGTTCGGTTTGCATCACTTGCTGCGGCAAACCACGGAACTCGCCGAGGATGTGCAACTGCAATTCCTTGGGCATACGCGCCAATTCAGCCGCGCTGGTCGGATTAAAGATGATTTGAAAAGGGCGCATTTGTTTGGTCGAGAGTCTAACGTCGAAGGTCGAGAGTCGAAAGGCCAGCCCCGCGGCTTCGGATGTTATCGGCTAAAGGGCGTTTTTGAATCCTTGACAGCGAGGCTCGACGCGCGCCTCCCGCCAGACGTTTAGATTTTGAAAACGAAAGCCATTCTTCATGGATTTCTCTTTATTAATTGTTTAGGTGTTGAATTCTTGCTCTCGACTCTCGGCCCTTCGACCTTCGACTTCCGAATGGTAGCGCGTACGGGAATCGAACCCGTCTTTCAGCCTTGAGAGGGCCGTGTCCTAAACCGATAGACGAACGCGCCACTTCGGTGACCCTGGGGGATTATTACCACGGATTCCACCAATGACACGGATTTTTTTGAGAGCTGGCGTCAGGGATTGTAGGAGACGACGTGAGGAGTCTCTGACCAATTGGTTGGGGGGGCGAAATTGGAGCTTATCGCAACACCTTGACGAGAGACTCACGTCGTCTCCTACGGCAGCAGAACAGCCTCGGCTCCCCTGCGATGGCCGAGTGTCCTTTTGGCACAGCCTCTGCTCTAATCATATAATAACATTTGGAGATAGCGCCGGTTTCAGGGCAACAAAATTTTGGAACTGGTGTTTATCTCCTTGAAAGGTATGTTCTAGTTATGTCGGAAGCCAGGAAAACCGCGGTTTGGACTGTGTGGAGCCTGCTGCTCTGCGCGGCGGCCGGGTCGGTTGTCGCCGATACCGCCAACCCTTACCAGGGGATTGTGGAGCGGAATGTCTTCGGCCTGAAGCCCCCATCTCCTCCGCCGAAAACCGAACCTGACAAGCCGCCGGCACCTGACATTACGATTTCGGGAATCACAACGATCTTCGGCAACAAGCGGGCCATATTAAGCGCCAAAATGCCCGCCAGGCCCCCCGAGCCGGCCAAGCCCCAATCGTTCATCCTGGCTGAGGGACAACGCGACGGAGAGCTTGAGGTCCTGGAGATCGATCCAACCCTTGATGGCGGCACTGTCAAAGTGAAAAACTTCGGCCAGGTCATGACGCTTTCGATGAACAAGAACGGCGCCAAACTGCCTACCGGTGCCCCGCCGGCACCAATCCCGGGTGTACCTAACCAATTAGCGTATGCCCAGCCCGGTGTCCCGGGAGGCGGTGACAGCGGGCTGAAGCCTATCCCGATCCGTCAGCTTCGGATGCCTGGAGCGGAGAATCCGGCGGCTTCGCCCAGCAGTGCGAATCAAGCGCCGGCCCCCACTTTTGCCCAGACTCAACAGCAACCTGGGCAAGCCCGTTTATTAAATGCTGAGGAACAGGCAATGCATATGCTCGCGCAGCATGTTCAAATGACCGATCAAGGCCACGAGATGCCTCCTCTGCCGCCACCGCTTGCCGAAGCGTTGCAAGAACCGGCCCAGCCTCAATCTCAGCCTGTCGTGCCCGGGCTCAAGAACCCCAGCTCCAGTTTCCCTCCCCGCTCCCCCTTGCTGCCCCCGACGTTGCCGCCCTCGCTGCCGCCATAAAGATAAACGTTGGGACCGAATTCGCCGCCCCAAACGTCGCCGTCCACAGTATCATGACGCCCTCTATTTTGCAGCGTTCTTGCGTTGATAAAGCAGCAAATAACCCGGAGGCCTGGCAGTCAGTTGCGGGTCGTTTTCGACCGAGTTCTCAACTTTCTCTTGCAAAGTTTGGACCAGGTCGTAGTTCGTTCCTGAGTATTGCTCGTACCAACTGAATATCCTTTGCTCCAATTCGCTTTGCGACATCCATGATTCCTTAACATTCACAAAAATCATGTACTCGGGTCTCGCGGCCTCGATTTCTCGCATCATCTCTTCCTGCATTTTGAGCACATGTTCGTGTTGCTCCACCAAAGGATAAGCATATAGATAACCAGTCGCTGATCGCCGACGCGCATAGAAATAAATCTCCGGCTCAGACCCGAGCACCGCTATGCGCGCGTCCGCCGGGGAATTTTTCCTGATAAAACTCGCGAGCTCGGCGTCTTCCGGAAACATCTGCCGCGGATAGACCTCACGGCAAGCCGCCACGGGTCCCAGGTCAAACCACACCGAGCCGTTGCCCACCAATGCTGTCCCCAGTCCGACCGGAAACAGTCCCAGGATCGGCACTGCGAGAAATAGCTCGATCGTGCGGTCGTGCCGCACCAAGTACAGGCCGCGGTAGATGGCGATAGCAGTGAGCAAAGCGGCCGCCGGCAGCAGGAAGATGAAATAATGCTGGCGCAAGTACCATCCGGGGCTCAGTGCCACCAACGAGGCGAATGTAAAGCCCGCCAGGAACCAGCGCCGGGTCCGCAGTCGTTCTTCCCACCACATCAATACCATACCAAGTACTGCCAGGATCCAGAATGCGAAGTTCGGGCCGAATACGGTGCCCAACGCCAAACGAATATGTTCCGTCGGCATTTCAAAAAGTGAGTACTGCGAAACATATTCGTTGGCGTAGGTGAACGTCCAGAACACGAAATTTGCAAGCACTCCCGCCTTCCAGAGAATCACGCACATCACGGCAAATGGCGTGACCAGCCCCAGGACGTACCACGCGCAACGCACCAGTCCTTGCTTCCACGGCGGCGCGGTCAAAAACGGAGTCGAGGACCCCCCACCCTCCTCCCTCCGCAGTGCTACGGAGCACGGGCGGTCCTCTCCCCTTACGAAGGGGAGAGGGGGGCCTCCGTCAGACGCCCTGAGTCGGGCTTGAGAGGTCCGAACTCGCCTGGCCAGTCGCCACTGACGCAGTCGGCCCAAAGCATCCCGACTTGGGCCACTTAGCTCCGACCAGGCCAAATACACCAGCCCAAACACTCCCCACAAAATTCCCGGCTGCTTCATCAGGAACGCGAGACCAAATAAAGTTCCGCTGGCAAAACACACTCCCGGTTTTCCGTCATCCACAGCGTGCAAAAGGAGCAAGGTGCCTCCCAATGCCGCCAGCACGACAAAATGGCTCGCGTGGGCCGCCAAACCCAAAACCGAAACGCTCAGAGACAACACCGCGAATGTCGTCGCGGCCACCAGCCCGCCACTCAAGTCGAGCAGCTTCCGGCCCAGGAAAAACACCATGACAATCGAAGCCATGTTTACCAGGAGCAGGCCAACGTGAATCCCGGCGGCGGTTTGTCCATACACCAGCATCATTAGAGCGTAGGCGGCGTAAGTCCCGGGGAATTTCAGGTTATACGCCAGCTTGTACGGCGGGATGCCTTGCAGCAGCAATTGACCGGCGTACGCGTACTCTCCTTCATCGCGCTCCAGCGGCATGTCCCGCAATCGCAGGCGAACGACGGCCACGAAGAGCAGCACCAGCGCCAACACAATCCAAGCGCGGTGCTTATGTATTGTCCTGAAAACGGCGGTCATCCGGTGGCGGTTTTACCACGGATTTCACGGATCACACGGATTTTCCGCGAACAAAAAGCAACCCCAGAGGACGCAAAGAGATTGGAGTGGAACTCCCTGAAAGCGAAGACAAGAGGAAAGGGTCTGACACGAATTGCCTAGCAATCAGGAAAGGAGCTCATGAGAATTCGTGAAAATTAGTGAGATTCGTGTCAACACAGGGTGGGAGTTGGCAGCCGCGTGCGTCGGTACAAAAGGAAAGCCCCGATTTGAATCGGGGCTCTCGTGAGATAATTTTATCAGGCCTGTTCGATTACTTCCGGCGGCGGAAGATCAACAAGGCAGCGGCGCCCAAACCAGCGAGCGCGAAGGTCGAAGGCTCCGGAACCTGTGAGGGGGCGTTCAAGACCAAGTCAAAGCTATTGAAGCCACCTGGGCCTGACCCACCTTGACCAGTCGACGTAGTAAGGTCCTTCGCAGTCGGCGGCGGTTGCGCGGTATAGTCCACCGTCGGTATGGTGAACGCAAGCACGCCCTCGTGGGCACCCCCAGCGAAGCTGCTACCACTGCCATCCCAAGCCGCGATGGCTACCGTTATTGCGCTACCAGCAGCTGTCACGCCAGGGATATTCAACTGCCCCAGCGAGAATCCACCCAAGTTAATAGGCTTATTGGCGAAGCTGGTCGCTAACGTGAAGCTGTTGGCCGAGAGTGCGGCATAAGCAGCCGACGGGTTCCCCCCCCAACATTATACTGGTTGATGGTGTTGAGAGTGAAGCTGGTGCCGTTCAGGTACCAGACTTCGAGGCCGGCCGGACTACCGCCTGATAGATACCCGAATCCGGAAAGGCTGGTGCCACTTGTGCCGTTGACTACTATGCCGCCAGCGCAGTTTAGGTTGTCCACGACGAATGCGCCTTGGGCGAATACGCCTAAAGCCATCCCCATGGCTGCCAGAATTGTTAGTATTGTCCTTTTCATGTGTGGGTTAGACCGTTAGTTGTTGTTGTTATGGTGATTTGGTTAGGTTATTGAACGGTAAAGTTTTTGACCCAAGTCGTTCCAGACTTCGCAGCGTTGATCCAGAAGCCCTGAGCAACATCAATGCCGGGCTCGCTCGGTGCCCAAGCTAGTGGCTGGCCCTTTTGAGAGATGTACTGAAACTGGTCGTAACCGCTCTGATCGGCCTTGAAGCGGTACACGACATCATTACTGTTGGGCACATATCCCAAAACCTGCTGAATGGCACCGGTGAGTGGAGCCATGGATCCGACGAAGGAAAACCCGGCAACTGAACGGACGTTTGTGTTGTTGAGCGAACCCTGCAATACGTTGCCGACGAACGTAAAAGTCGGATTATTACTCGGAATCTTGACCCATGCGCCCATACCCGGATTCAGCTTGCCAGCGGCAGTCCAAGCCACAGGTTGGCCTTTCTGCGAAATGTATTGAAACTGGTCGAAGCCGGAACCGTCAGGCTTAAAGGTGTAAACTATCGTGCCAGTCGGTAGGTTGCTGCTAAACGTGCCAGAGACGGTGTTGTTGAAACCCGTGCCATCGAGATCCAGAGGGTTGTTGATCAGGTTGAACCCGTTTTTCAATGTCGTGCTGACGTAACCGACGACGTTTAGGGAGTAAACGTTTTGCGCCATGGAGGTGGCGACGCCTGCTGCAAGAATTAGTGCAGCACCTAATAGTGCTTTTGTTCTCATATTTGTGTAGTTTGTGTTACCGTGTGTGCCTGCACTATCACAGACCGAAAGGGGTAAGTCAACAGTTTTTTTGCACTTTTTTTGAACATTTTTTCGAAAGCACAAGACAAGCCTTGTGCGGGTCAGCGAGGAAGGAGACCGGTTCCGCCAAACCACCTCGGCCAACGCTTAAGTGATTTGTAATCAAACAGTTGCACACAATATCAGGTCGGATCCCGCCGTGCTCCTCAATGATTATAACCCGCAAGTGGCTGCGGGTCAACAGATTGGGACGCACTAAGCCCAAGCCACTCAGCTTTTTGACCGCCGTCTATTTAGATTCAAGACCTTTTGCTTCCTGCAAGCGACTGACTGAAGGAACGAACCGCTAATCTTCGCTCATTGACGCTAATTCTGAGGCGAAGCACCGGTAACCCTCACTGACTCATCTTTGGCTGATTCCATTAGCGAATATCAGCGTTCATTAGCGGTTCCATTGAATTCTTACGGCTTCGCTTTGCGTGCCGAGCTGGCTTCGAGTTGGCGCTTGGCTTCCGCGTAATCAGGATTGAGCCGCAGAGCTTCAGCAAACTCGGCAGCGGGGCCAATGGGGGAAGGAGCACTGATGATGCGAGTATTTGCCAATGCCAGCTTAGATTGGAGCGAGAAAACCAGAAGTTGAACGAAGGCCACGGAATTTCGCGACACCGAAAGTTTATACTGGCGGAGCAGTGTACCGATCACCGAAATTGACCTTGTGGCCGCTTATGCGCTGACAATTTTTTCCGGAGCCTTCCTTCTCTTTGGCGTCCAACCGCTGATTGGCAAGTATGTTCTGCCTTGGTTTGGAGGAGCAACCGGTGTCTGGACGACCTGCATGTTGTACTTCCAGGTGGTGCTGCTGGTGGGGTATGCTTACGCGCACTTCTCGACGCGCTGGCTCAAGCCCCGGGTGCAGGCCATTTTGCATTCGGCACTGCTGCTCGCCGCCCTGGTGATGTTGCCGATTACGCCGACCGATTCGTGGAAGCCGAGCGCGAGCGAAAACCCTGTGCCGCGGATTCTGGCACTATTGACAGTGACGCTTGGGCTGCCGTATTTTGTTCTCTCCTCGACCGGACCGCTCATGCAGCAGTGGTTCAGCCGAACCAACCCGGGCCGATCGCCTTATCGGCTCTTTGCGCTCTCGAACGCCGGCTCGCTGCTGGCGCTGGTGAGTTACCCGTTTTTTTTCGAGACGCATTTTACGCGCAAAATTCAGGCGGAAATGTGGGGGTGGGGCCTGGAGGCCTTTGTACTATTTTGCGGCTTCAGCGCTTTCCAGTTGTGGAAGAGCTCCAGGCTCAAGGTTCAGAGTGCAGTTGCCACCGAAGCGGCGCGAAAAAAGGCTTCCGCCAATCCCGGGCCGGGGGCTGGAACGCAGCTTGCCGTTAGTGCCGAGATGGGGAGTGAGCCGCGTGGGTATGCCGCCGCCCCGGAAGTCGTGCCAGCCAACCCCTCCTCCGCGCCCGGGGTACGGCCTTCGTTTCTGGATCGTGTGTCGTGGTTGCTGCTGGCGGCGTGTGCGTCGGTGCTCCTATTGGCGGTGACCAACAAGATGTGCCAGGACGTGGCCGTGATCCCATTCCTGTGGGTGCTGCCGCTAGGGCTCTACTTGCTAAGCTTCATCATCAGTTTCGATAACCCGCGCTGGTATCAGCGGCTGATTTTCACGCCGGCGCTCGTCGCGGCGCTGGCTGCGACGTACTGGGCGCTCCGGCAGGGAGTCGAGGCGCCGTTGCCGCCGCTACTGGTTGCTTATTCGAGCGGACTGTTCGTGTGCTGCATGGTGTGCCACGGGGAGCTCTATCGGCTCAAGCCCGAGCCTCGTTACTTGACCTCCTTTTATCTGGTGATCGCTGCCGGCGGGGCGCTGGGGGGGGTGTTGGTGGCAATCGTCGCCCCGCTGATTTTTAAGGATTATTACGAACTGCATCTGGGCATGCTGCTCTGTGGTTTCTTATTCCTCCTGGCGACCTGGCGGCGGAAAGATGCCGTGAGCCAATCAGAGTTTTGGCGCCGGGTGGCCCTGCCCGCGCTTTCGGTCGCTCTCGTGGTACTCGGTTTCGGGCTGCGCGCTCAGGCCCGCCGATTCTCGGACCTGGTGGCGGAACGAACGCGCACATTTTACGGCGTGCTAACGGTCTTCGAAGCGGGCAAGTTTAACCCGGACCTCCACCACTTTTCGCTGGCGCACGGAAACATCCGACACGGCTTGCAAATGGTGCATCCGGTGGGGGCAACCTGGCCAACGGTCTATTACAACAGCCGCAGCGGCGCGGGATTGGCAATCCCGGCGCTTGGTCGCGGCCCGCGGCGTATCGCCCTGGTTGGCCTGGGCATCGGCACATTGGCCGCTTATTCCCGGACGAATGATTATTTTCGAGGCTACGAAATCAATCCAGAGGTCATACGTCTGGCCAAATCACGCTTCAAGTATCTCTCTAATTGCCAGGGTAAGGTAGAACTCGTGCCGGGTGACGCTCGCCTATCGCTGGAAAGAGAGCCGCCGCAACATTTTGATTTGATCGCGCTGGACACATTTTCCGGTGATGCCATCCCCACGCACTTGCTGACGCGCGAAGCCTTCGCTCTCTACGACCGCCACCTTAACACCAACGGCGTAATCGCGGTCCACATCACCAATCATTATTTGGACCTTGAGCCGGTTCTCGCCAATGTCGCCGCCGAATTTAGATACAATATCGCTGTCATCGAATGTAATCCCAGGGACCCGGCGGTCGTCGCAGCCAGTCCCGGCGGTCAGACCTGGTGGATTTATTACTCCGTGTGGGTGCTGCTGACCCGCGACCCGCATTTCCTGGAAACGCCCACGCTTCGCGAGGTCGCGCGGCCGCCGCAGACGAAAATCATTCCGTTGTGGACAGACGATTTCTCAAGTCTATATCAGATCTTGCGGTAGCGATTGCTCGAAATATTCAGGACCATCATCCTGGCCCTCTTGTCATTTTTCACGCGGCTCTTGGACTAGTTTTCCCACGTGGTATGTTGTCGCGGGCCCTGATCTAGTCACCGAGCGAGCTTGGCATTGGTAGTCGGCAGGAGTTCAAGAAAAAATCGTGGGGCTTGAAAGAGCTAGGCGCAGTGGTTACTGTTCGATAAGCGGGCAAAAGATTCAAGACGACAACGGCTAACATTTCAACACGTTTTATGAAGACGACGCTATTGACCACCCTGGCAACCATGGGGATGGCTGTAAACGTATTCGCTCAAGGGGAAATCAACCTCAACAACACCACTTGCAACGGTGGCATCGTGATCAACGGCACCAGTGGAAGCAGCCTCTCGGGACTCGGCTACTTAACGGGCGGTGCTGCAGGCGGCCTGGAAGTCTGGTTCCTGAATGGCACAAGCTTCAACGTGGCCACCGTCAACCAGTATAACGTTGGAGGGGGGAACTCTGCAGCCGCCTACGCCGCCCTGTCGGCCAACAGCTTCACCCTGGCGACGCACTTCAATACAGTACCTGGTGGGATCACCCTGGGCGCTTTTCAACTGGGTCTGCTCGATATGGCGAGTGTGTCCCCCGCGGGCAGTAAAGTCACCCTGGCGATCGCAGCTTGGGATGGCAGCGGCGGCGCCTTCTCGGGTGCAGACCATAGTGGCGTGCTTGCGTTCGCCATGCAAACGATAGACTATACAAGCATCACCCCACCGACCGCTCCGAACCTTAAGGACGGCGTGGCCTCGACAGATGGTTTCAATGCCAATGATCTGATCCTGAACCCTAACACCCAGGTTCCGGAGCCATCCACCCTGGCGCTTTCTGGTTTGGGTGCCGCTGCGTTGTTGATCTTTGGTCGCATGAAGATATCGCCGGTGTTCGGGTCGGAATCACAACCCGCCGGAAGGCGGCTTTCCAGCTTGGATGCAATGCACGCACCAGGCTAATCCGAGTTGGTAGAGACAGTCAGAAAGAAATCTCGGCCCCGAGGAGAAACGCAAGGCCCTCACTAGGTTCATTCCACTTGCCATGAAGAGCACGGAGCTTTTCGAACGGGAACAACGGATTCCTCCCGCCATTTAGCCTCCTGCAACGCCCTCTCCATTTCGGGAGTCCTATGTTGCTCTTGCTTCACCCGCCTTCCCCCCTTTTCTTGGACCCTGCACAATTGGTTTTTCTCATTGTTATTGGTTTGTGGTTTCGTAGTCCACAGGTGATTTGTAGCCCAGAGAGCTGTGGAGCCTCTTCCGGTTATAAATCGCTTCGATGTACTCAAAGATTTCCCGTCGCACCCGGTCCTTGGACCAGG
>JACXTT010000814.1_pt1 | contig 52946 bp, 40 predicted proteins | sample 9270951 | NCBI WGS metagenome assembly JACXTT01 (sample SAMN15532306, study PRJNA645909) | rock metagenome | isolation source: weathered quartz diorite | place: Puerto Rico | collected 2017-06-21
TGCGCGACGTTGGTGAAGGTCAGGACGCCGCCGACACGATCGTCCGTAAACTGATTATAGGTGCGTTCCTGACCCTGCGCGCGGGTCGCAAGTTTGGCTGTCGCTGCGCCTGGTTGGGCGGCGTAGGTCAGGTCACCGTAGGCCGCGCCCTGGATCTCGATGTGGTTCCAGGGTTCCTTGGGCAGGGTGAGCGTGAGCGCCTTGCCGCCCTCGACGTAGACGTTCCAGTCGGGCAGTTCGAAATAGTCGTCGCGGCCGGGCAGGCGCGAGCGGTTGTAGACGCCGGGCCAGGTGGTCTCGGCGATGCCGTCGGCGGCCTTCCACATCCACTCCTTGAGGTCGCGCGCGTCGGCGAACTCGACCTTGCGGATGGCGGTGACGGGCGCGGTCAGCAGAGGCGGCGCATCGCCCTTGCGGTTCCAGCCGTAACGCAGCGCCCATTCGTCCGCCGTGGTCTGGGGCGCCGGGGCGGCGGGTGGGTCCTCGGCCTTGGCCAGCGCGGCGATGCCGGCGGCGTCGAGAGCGTGGTCGTAGATGCGCAGCTCGTCATAGTCGCCGCCGCGCAGGAAGTTGTAGCGGCTCTGCACCTGGTGCGGAGAAACCGCGCGGCTGGTGGGGCCGAACTGATCGAGGCCGGAATCGTAGACCGCCACCGCCGTATTCTTCGCCGCCAGCTTGCCGTCGACGTAGAGCTCGACGCCGCGGGTCTCGTCCCAGGTGAAGGCCAGGTGGGTCCAGGCGTCGGCGCTGGGCGGCTTGGGCAGTTTGAAGCTGACGCGGGTGCGGGCCAGGTTGTTGTCGGTGACAAAGGCGTCGTAGCCCGAACCATTCCAGTCGATCCGCAGCCAGGCCATGTCCCAGCTGGTGTGGTCGGCGAACCCCACGCGGAAGATCGGGAAGGGCGCGACGCCCACCGGATAGCGCGAGCGCCAGAAGAACGAGAGCGTGCCGCGTTGCGCATAGATGTTGCCCGCCGCCTTCCAGGCCAGCACCACCTCGTCATCCGCTGAAATGGCGCCGTCCCTGAAGCCGTTGGGCACGATCCGGGCGTGGTCGGCGAAATTCGGGACCGGATCGCCGCCGGCGACATCGGCGGTCAGCGACTTGTCGGCGGAGAGGCGGAACAGCAGGCCATCGGCGCCGGCCGCGCGCGCGGGCCCGGCCAATGCGAGGAGGGCTGCGGACGCGGCGAGGGCGATGCGGCGGCGGTTGGTCGGCACGGGTCAGCCTTTCCTGGCGCTCAAGCTTACGTCACCTGCGCGGCCCGGCGAATTCCCGCGTGGCGCAGAAATGACACCGGTAGCAATTCCGGCTTCGTCTCGGAGATCGAAGGTCGCCGGGGGCTTGCGAGCCGGACTAAAGCATGGCTTATTCGTCGTTGCTACCGGTGTCATTGCCAATTCGAAGCAGGTTTTGACACCGGTGTCATAGACAGGATGCGAACGGCGTCAAGCCGCACCTGACCCTTCGGCGGTGTACCGAAGGGCGGGGTCGCGAGGGAGGGAAGTTGAAGATGTCACGCCAAGTGAATGGCCGCCTGCTGAGCAGTGCGTCGCTCGTCGTTCTGGCTATCGCCACGCTCACCGCCGGGTCCGCCTCGGCGCAGGCCAAGCCGGCTGTCACGGCCGCCGCCGCCGCCGAGACCAATGTCGAGGAGGTCGTGGTCACCGGTTTCCGGGGCAGCCTGGAACAGGCGCTGCAGCTGAAGAAGCTGTCGCCGGTCTCGGCCGACTCGATCCTGGCGGAGGACATCGGCAAGTTCCCCGACCTCAACCTCTCCGAATCGATCCAGCGGATCCCGGGCGTGGCGCTGCAGCGCGACGCCGGCGAGGGCCGCGAAATCTCGGTGCGGGGTCTTGGGCCCCAGTTCACCCGGGTGCGGATCAACGGCATGGAGGCGCTGTCGACGACAGGCACCTCCGACGCCAATGGCGGCGTGAACCGCGGCCGCGCGTTCGACTTCAACGTCTTCGCTTCCGACCTCTTCAACTCGATCACCGTCAACAAGACGGCGCAGGCGGCGACCGAAGAAGGCTCGCTGGGCGCGACCGTCGACCTGCAGACCGCCCACCCCTTCGACTATAAGGGCTTCACCTTCGTGGTCTCGGGCCAGGAGGGCTACAACGACCTCTCCGAGAAATATAATCCGCGCGGCGCGGTGCTGATCGCCGACACCACGGCGGACGGCACGTTCGGCGGGCTGCTGTCGGTGGCCTACAATCGCCGCGACACCAAGGATATCGGCACCTCGACGGTGCGTTGGGCGACCGGCAACGCGTTCGCGCCCGGGTTCCGTTCCGTGCTGCCGGGCGCGGGCGTGACGCTGGCTCAGGCTGACGCGGCCTTCCACCCGCGCTTCCCGCGCTTCGACGACTACACCGATCACGAGGATCGCCTGGGCGCCACGGGCTCCCTGCAATGGGCGCCCGACAAGAACACGCTGATCACCTTCGATGCGCTCTACGCGGACTTCAAGGCGACGCGCGAGGAGCGCTATCTGGAGGCGCCGTCGTTCAGCGTCGCCGGCGCCTGCACGGCGGCGACCACTGCCAACGGGACCTGCGGCATCGCCCAGACCGACGTGGTCTCGGCCACGCTCGACACCACGACCAACACCATCACCAAGGGCACGTTCAACAACGTCGACCTGCGGGTGGAAGACCGCTTCGACCGGCTGGACACCAAGTTCACCCAGTTCACCCTGGCGGGTAAGCACACCTTCAACGACCAGTGGTCCGCCGACTTCGTGGCCGGTCACGCCAAGAGCGACTTCACCAATCCGATCCAGACGACGCTGACCTTCGATCAGCTCAATGTGCAGGGTTACAGCTACGACTACACGCAAGGCCGCGTGCCGCTGCTGAGCTATGGCAGCGCCAACCTGTCGAGCCCGGCGTCGTGGGTCCTGACCCAGATCCGCGAGCGGCCGCAGACCGCGCTCAACACCTACGACAACGCCCAGGCGAGCCTCTACTTCACGCCGATCGAGATGTGGAAGCTGTCGGGCGGGCTGGACTACAAGAAGTACGAATACACCACGACCGAGATGCGCCGCTCGAACGGCACGACGGCGAACCAGGAAGCGGTGATCCCGGCCGGGGTCGCGGCCATCCCGCTGTCCAGCTATTCGCAGGTGACCACGCTCAACACCAAGGGCCTGGATGCGCCGGCGGGGACGGCGGTCAATTGGCTGGTGCCGAACCTCGGCGTCGCGAACAGCCTGCTCAGCCTCTACGACCAGACCGCGTTCAACGGCGCCTTCCGCCTGGGGTCGGAGCCGGCGCTGGGCAACAACAACGGCGTCCGCGAGAAGGACACCGGCGGCTATCTGCAGGCCGACTGGCACACGATGATCGGCTCCATGCCGTTCCGCGGCAACGTCGGGGTGCGCTACGTCCACACCGACGAGACCGCCACCGGCTTCACCTTCCTGGCCGGGGCCCCGGTGGGGATCACGGCCAGCCGCAAATACTCCGACACCCTGCCGGCGCTGAACATGGTGCTGGAGCCGATGGACAACTTCCTCATTCGCTTCGCCGCGGCCAAGGTGATGGCGCGGCCGAACCTCGGCAACCTGACCCCGAGCGTGACGGTGAGCGTCTCCGGCGCCACCCACTCCGTGACGGCCGGAAACCCGAACCTCGATCCGTTCCGGGCCAAGGCCTACGACCTGTCGTTCGAATACTACTTCAACAAGGACTCGCTGATCTCGCTGGCCTTCTTCCGCAAGGACATCGACAGCTTCGTGCAGACCAAGCAGCAGACCGCGGTCTTCCACGGCAACTCGTTCGGCATTCCCGACAGCGTGGCGGTCGCCGCCTGCGGCACGCTGGTGGGATGCGACGCGACCAACACGCAGTGGACGTTCACGGTGCCGGTGAATACGCCCGGCGGTCCGGTCGAGGGCTTCGAGATCAACTACCAGCAGGCGTTCAAATTCCTGCCGGGCCTGCTGGCCAACACCGGCGCCCTGATCAACTACACCCACGTGAAGTCGTCGATCGACTATGTGAACGGCGCGGGCGTGGTGGTGGCGACCAACGACCTGACCGGTCTGTCGCGCGAGAGCTACAACGCCACGCTCTACTATGAGGACGAGCGCATCTCGGCGCGGGTCTCGGCCGCCTACCGCTCGAAGTACCTGACCCGCGTTCCGGGCCAGGAAGCCGGCACCGACGTCGATGGCACCAACTCGACCTTCAACCTCGACGCCTCGTTCCAGTACACCTGGAACCAGCACCTGAAGTTCACACTCGAGGGCATCAATCTGACCGACGAGTTCCAGGACCAGTTCAACGACAGCTCCAACCGGGTGAGCTTCTATCACCACACCGGCCGCGAGTTCCTGGTGGGCTTCCGATACAACTACTGAGCGTCCTCCCCTGACGCCCTGCGGGCGCGGTGGCTGCGGAGCCGCCGCGCCTTTTCGTTTCCGGCTTTGCGCGACGCGACCTTAAGCTCGCCCGCGAAGCCGCGTGGGGTGGGCGATGGCCGATGTGATCGTGGTCGGGGCAGGCAATGCGGCGTTCGCCGCCGCCGTGGCCGCGCGCGAGCAGGGCGCCACAGTGACGGTGCTGGAGCGCGCGCCGCGCGATGAGGCCGGGGGCAACACCCGCTTCACCGCCGGCGCGATGCGCTTCGCCTATGACGACGCCGACGACCTGCGCCGCCTGATGCCGGACCTCACCGACGAGGAGGCGGCCAACACCGACTTCGGCGCCTATCCCGAAGCCCAGTTCTTCGAGGACATGGGCCGGGTCACCGAGTACCGCACCGATCCGGATCTCTGTGAGCGGTTGGTCACCGGCAGCCGACCGACCATGCTTTGGATGCAGGGGCTTGGGCACCGGTTCATGCCGATCTGGGGCCGCCAGGCCTTCAAGGTCGACGGCCGGTTCAAGTTCTGGGGCGGACTGACGGTGGAGGCCTATGGCGGCGGACCGGGGCTGGTGGAGGCCTGGACGTCGATCGCTGAGCGTCTGGGGATCGAGGTGCTCTATGGCGCGCGGGCTGTCTCGCTGATCGCCGACGATGCGGGCGTACACGGCGTGCGGGTGAAGCGGGACGGGGTGACGCGCGATCTGCGCGCTGCGGCTGTGGTGCTGGCGGCCGGCGGCTTCCAGGCCAACACCGAATGGCGCACGCGCTACCTGGGCCCGGGATGGGACCTGGCGAAAGTACGCGGCAGCCGCTTCAACACCGGCGACGGCCTGCGCATGGCGCTGGACATCGGAGCCATGCCCACCGGCCAGTGGTCGGGCAGCCATGCCGTGCAGTGGGAGCGCAACGCGCCCGAGTTCGGCGACCTGGCCGTCGGCGACGGCTTCCAGAAGCACAGCTATCCGTTCGGCATACTGATCAATGCGAAGGGTGAGCGGTTCCTCGACGAGGGCGCCGACTTCCGCAACTACACCTACGCCAAGTACGGCCGCGAAGTGCTGAAGCAGCCGCGGCAGTTCGCCTGGCAGGTCTTCGACGCCAAGGTGCGTCACCTGCTGCGCGACGAGTACCGCATCCGCCAAGTGACCAAGGTCAGCGGCGACACCCTGGAAGAGCTCGCCGCGAAGCTCGACGACGTGGACGCGGGCCGCGCGCTGGAGACATTCCGGACGTTCAACGCCGCCGTGCGGACGGACGTGCCGTTCGATCCGAATGTGAAGGATGGGCGCGGCGCCGATGGCCTGGCGATCCCGAAATCCAACTGGGCCAATCCGCTCGATACCCCGCCCTATGAGGCCTATGCGGTGACCTGCGGAATCACCTTCACCTTCGGCGGCGTGCGGATCGATGCCGACGGTGCGGTGCTGGATGTGGACCTCAATCCGATCGCCGGGCTTTATGCGGCGGGCGAGATGGTCGGCGGGCTGTTCTACGAGAACTATCCCGGCGGCACGGGGCTGATGGCCGGCGCGGTGTTCGGCCGCCTTGCGGGGACGTCGGCGGGAAAGGGCGCGGGCTGATGGGCAAGGAGCGGCTGACGGCCTTCACCGACGGGGTGGTGGCGATCATCATCACCATCATGGTGCTGGAGCTGAAGGTTCCGCACGGCGTGGCGTTCAGCGACCTGACGCCGATGCTGCCGGTGTTCGCAAGCTATGTGCTGAGCTTCATCTACGTCGGCATCTACTGGAATAATCACCACCACATGCTGGCGGCGGTGAACACCATCACCGGCCCGATCCTGTGGGCCAACATGCACCTGCTGTTCTGGCTGTCGGTGGTGCCCTTCGCCACCGCCTGGATGGGCGAGCATCACGAGGATGCGCTGCCGGTGGCGACCTACGGCTTCGTGCTGATCATGAACGCCACGGCCTACACCATCCTGATGATCATGCTGGTGCGTCACGAGGGTCCGGACTCTGCGCTGGCCAAGGCCATGGGTCGCGACTGGAAGGGCCGGTTGTCCTGGCTGGCCTACGCCATCGCCATCGGCCTGGCCTTCGTACAGCCGATCGCCTCCAAGCTGATCTACCTGATTGTCGCCATGGTCTGGTTCGTGCCCGACCCACGCGTCGAGCGCACGCTGACGGAGCCCTGAGACATGGCGCAGACAAATCCGTGGGCGGGGCGCACGCCGCCGGTCGTCCGGCCCGGTCTGGTCATCGGCGTCTGCATGTTGATCTCCGCGCTCGACGGGTTCGACATCCAGGCGTTCGGCGTCGCCGCGCCTAAGATGGCGCCGGCGCTGGGATTGCATCCGGCGCAGCTGGGGCTGATCGGTTCCATCGCGACGGTCGGCCTGATGATCGGCGCCTTCGCGGGCGGCTGGGCGGCCGACCGCTGGGGCCGCAAGCCGGTGCTGCTGGCGGCCGTGGCGACGTTCGGCGTCTTCTCTCTGGCCACGGCGCTGGCCGTCGACGGCAATAGCCTGCTGGCTGCGCGGTTCCTGGCGGGCCTGGGGTTCGGCGGCGCCATGCCGAACATGATCGCGCTGGCCTCGGAGGTGGCGCCGCCGGGACGCCGGGCGCTGGTGACGGGGGCGATGTTCTGTGGCTTCCCGTTCGGCGGAGCGGGGGTGTCGCTGTTGGCCAAGCTGGCCGGCGAGCACGGCGACTGGCGGATGCTGTTCGTGGTCGGCGGGGTGCTGCCGCTGGCGATCGTCCCGGCCATCGTCTGGGCCCTCCCGGAGACACGGCCCGCGCCTGACCCGGCGGCGGAACGCGGCCTGAGCCAGGCGCTGTTCGGCGCAGGGCGAGCGCCCGTGACGCTGCTGCTCTGGGTGGGCAGCGTGCTGTCGCTGCTGGTCATGTATCTGCTGATCTACTGGCTGCCGATCCTGGTGGTGTCGAAGGGATATCATCCGACCGATGGGGCGGCGGCGTCGCTCGCCTTCAATCTGGCGGCGGTGGTCGGCGCCCTGGCGCTCGGCGTGATGACCGACCGGCTGGGCGTGCGCAGCACGATCATCTCGGCCTACCTGGCGCTCGGCCTGGCGCTCGTGGGTCTTGGGGCCGCGACGGCCATGGGGCACATCCTGGTCATGTCGGCGGCGGCCGGGTTCCTGGTGATCGGCGTGCAGTACGTGCTCTACGGCCTGGCCCCGATCCTCTATCCGCCGCAGGTCCGCTCGGCCGCCGCCGGCGCCTCGGTCGGCGTGGGCCGGGTGGGCTCGATCGCGGCGCCGTTGATCGGCGGTCTGTTGCTGCAGATCGGCTGGAGCGCGGCCCAGGTGCTTCAGGCCATGGCCGTCGTCGCCCTGGTGGCGGGCGCGACGATCCTGACGCTCACGATCGTAGCCAAGCTTCGGGATTAGTTGAGGAAAACGAGCGGGGCCATTGGCCTCTTTCAGGTCTCGATCTTCCTCTAGAGCGCGACGCCATGGGCGTCACCCAAGTTCTCAAAACCGCATTCGCACGGCTCCGCCACGACCTCGTCGTGAGGCCGAAACTCAGAACCGTCCTGGCCGTCGGCGTCGCCGCCGCCAGCCTGTCGCTCGGCATCGCCGAGGCGGCGGTGCGGGTCCAGGCGATGCATCCGCTGGGCCTGGACCTGATGGAAACGATCCCGTTGACAGCGGGTTCCGCGCCCGATCCCGTCGAGACGACGACGCGCGTCGTCTGGCGCGGCGTCGACCTCGACGGCGACGGCCAGCCGGATATCGCCAACCCCACCGGCCAGGCGCCGCGCACCGAGGACGCCTACGGCGACGGTTGCTTCCACGCCCGGCGCGACGGCGGCGCGCGCGAGCATGAGGGCGTCGACTATGTGGCCAAGGCCGGCCAGGCGGTGAGTGCGCCGATCAGCGGCTACGTGGCCAAGATCGGCTTCGCCTACGCGGACGACCAGACGCTGAAGTTCGTGGAGATCGACAACCCAGCGCTGCACATGAGCGCGCGGGTGTTCTACGTCGATCCGGCGGTGGAGGTCGGCGACAGCGTCGCGATCGGCCGGCCGATCGGCACGGCGCACAGCCTGCAGAAGCGCTATCCGCGGGGCATCACCGACCACGTCCACCTGGAACTGGCCGACGGCAAGGGCCGCAAGCTGGACGCACAGCGGCTGATCCTGGCGCAGGTCGAGACCGACACGGCGACCGGGGACTAGCCAGCCGCGCACGAACGTCGTTCACTCGGCGCCACAGACCCCGGCTGACGGGGCGCAGGGTTCCGGGGGGCGGCGTGGCGGCGATCGACATCAAGGCGGCGCGCGCGCCGGCGACCTTCGGCACGGGCATCGTGGTGATGCTCGCGCTGTCGCTGTTCATCAACTACGTGGACCGCGGCAACCTGGCGACGGCCGCGCCGCTGATGAAGACCGAGCTGGGGCTGAGCGCCAAGCAGATCGGGCTGATGCTATCGGTGTTCTTCTGGACCTACACCCCGGCGCAGATCCTGGCCGGGTGGCTGGCGGAGAAGATCAACCCCTATCGGGCGCTGGCCCTGGGCGTCACGATCTGGTCGCTGGCGACGGTGCTCACCGGCTTCGGCTCGGACTATTCGATCCTGATCGGACTGCGCCTGCTGCTGGGGCTCGGCGAGAGCGTGGCCTTCCCGTGCTCATCGAAGCTGCTGGCGCAGCACCTGCCGCGGCACAAGCTGGGGATGGCCAACGGACTGATCGCGCTGGGCCTGTCGCTGGGCCCGGCGTTCGGCACCTTCACCGGCGGCCTGTTGATGGCGCGCGTCGGCTGGCGGCCGAGCTTCCTGCTGTTCGGCCTGGCCTCGCTGGTCTGGGTCGTGCCCTGGCTGCTGATGACCCGCCAGCTTTCCGCGGAAGATGACGCGCCCAAGGTCGACGCCGCCCCACCCTTCGCGGTGATCCTGGCCAAGCCGCAGGCCTGGGGCGCGGGGCTCGGCCACTTCTGCAACAACTACGCCTTCTATTTCGTGATCTCGTGGCTGCCGCTCTACCTGGTGAAGTCGCGCGGCTTCACGGTGTCTGAGATGGCCGAGCTGGGCGGCCTGATCTACGTGGTCTACGCCGCCTCTTCGTTCCTGACCGGCTGGGCGACGGATCGCTGGATGGGCGCGGGCGCCTCGGACACCAAAGTGCGGATGAGCTTCATGATCACCGGCCATGTGCTGACGGCCGTGGGCATGGCCGGCTGCGTCGTCGGCAATGCGCCGGTGGCGATCGCCAGCCTGTTTCTGTCCGCCGTAGCCTTCGGTTTCATCGCGCCGAACCTCTATGCGGTGGGCCAGACGCTGGCGGGGCCGCGGGGTGGCGGCAAGTGGATCGGCTTCCAGAATTGCCTGGGCAATGTGGCCGGCATCGTGGCCCCGATCGTCACCGGCTTCGTGGTCGACAAGACCGGCGAGTTCACCTGGGCCTTTGCGGTAGCGGGCGTGATCGCCATGGGCGGGGTGTTCGCCTGGGGCGTCGTGGTGCGCCGCGTCGAGCTGCTCGACTGGCCGATGCTTCCGGACGCTAAGACGGCCGGCTAGGCTTCGCCGCGTCAGGGAGACGGCGGGCCGATGTTGAGGGCGATGGCGAGTTGGGCGGCGGCGGGTTCTGTTCTGGCGCTGGCCGGCGGCGCGCGAGCCGCCGATGAAGAGATCCAGGTCTATATGGACGAGATCGGGCCGCGGCATGTTCCGACCCTCGATGTGCATCTGAACTACGCGCCCGACGGCCGGGTCAGGCCGGATTACCTAGGAGAGCAGGCCTCCGAGGGGCGCTTCCGGATCACGCCGGAGTGGGCCTACGCGCTTTCTCCCGACCTGGAACTCGGCGCTTACCTGCCGTTGGCCGAGCTCGACCGGCACGGCGATGCAGAGATCGGCGGGGTCAAGGGGCGGATCAAGTGGGTGGCGCCGCGGCCCGAGGGCCAGGACTGGTTCTGGGGCGTCAACTTCGAGATCGGACGGGTGCGCCGCGACCTCGACATCAATCCCTGGAACGCCGAGTTGAAGGGCATCCTAGGCGTGCGAAAAGGACCCTGGACGGTGGCCGCGAACCTCAACGTCGACTGGGTGGTTTCCGGGCCAGATCAGGGCGCGCCGCCGGATCTGCAGGTGGCGCTGAAGGCGGGTTACGCGCTGGACAAGGAGACCTCGATCGGCATCGAGACCTACAACGGGATCGGGACGACGCGGAGCGTTGGCCACCTGAATCGGCGGGACAATCAGACCTATCTGGTCGTCGATCGCGGGTTCGGGAAATGGGACGTGAATTTCGGTATCGGCTACGGCTACGGCGCCCCGGAAGACCGATGGATTGTCAAGGCGGTGGTGGGTGTGCCGATCGGGTGAAGGCAAAGAAAGACCCCGCTCTTGCGAACGGGGCCCTTCAGACCTTCGCAGCGGGGTCGCCTAGAGCAGGCGGCCACGGCCCGATAGCGCGTGATAGACGACCAGAACCACGACGGCGCCCAGGGTCGCGACCATGAAGGAATAGAGGTTGAGGCCGCTGACGCCGGCGTGGCCGAAGCGGGTGAACAGGAAGCCGCCGACGAAGGCGCCGACGACGCCCAGCAGCAGGTCCATGACGATGCCGCTGCCCGTGCGGTTGACGAGCTTGGAGGCGATGAAGCCGGACACGAGGCCGAGGATCAGCCAGGCGAGAATGGACATGAGCGTTTCTCCAGGAGGGCCGGACCTGTCGCGAAGGCGCGGCCGGCGGGTGACGCAATCAAGCCCTTTTCCCGGGTTTAGGTTCCGCCTGGCCGGGGCGCGGCGATTTTTGCAACCTTCAGCGTGGCCGCGGGTTTAAACTCCTTGCGTGTCAGCAAGCCTCTGGAGACATCTCGTGCGCAATAAGCTCATCGCCTCTGCAGCCCTGGTGTCGGCCCTCGCCTTGGCCGCCGCTCCCGTCATCGCCAACGCCGCGGATCACGACGGTCAGCATCGGGCCCGGGTCTGCCGTGACGTCTCGTCGCAGGGATCGCGCAACACCGGCACGGTGGTCGGCGCCCTGGCCGGCGGCTTGGCGGGCAATGCGCTCAGCCACGGCGGCGGCAAGACCGGCGGTACGATCATCGGCGCGGGCCTCGGCGCTGTGGCCGGTCACCAGATCGCCAAGCACAACGCCACCCACAAGGTCTGCCACTGGGAGTGGCGCGATAACCGCTAAGACCCGGCGCTAGCGCTTCACGCACAGCCACCGGGCGCGGTGGTAATTCAGCGGATTATCCACCCAGCCGGTGACCTTGGGGTTCACCAAGCTTCGGCTGACGGTGAAGAAGATGGGCGCCATGCCCTCATCGTCGAGCATCCGCTGTTCGGCCTGCGAGAGGATTTGCCCGCGCTTGACCGCATCGGGCTCGCGGTCGGCGGCCGCCAGCCGCGCGTCGTAGATGGGGTTCTTGTAGTCGCCGTAGTTCTGCGCGCCGGTGTCGGACTTCAGCAACCCTAGGAAGGTCACCGGGTCGTTGAAGTCGGCGTACCAGGCCATGGAGCCCACCTGGAAGTCGCGGTTGCGGTAGGCGGCGAAGGCGATCTGGCCTTCGTTCTGCTGGATCGTCGCCTTGACGCCAATGGCCTGCCAGTCCGCCTGGACGGCCTCCATCAACAACATGGTCTCGGTGGTGCTCGAGGACTTGATCTCCAGTTTCAGCGGGTCGGCGGGCGTGAAGCCGGCCTGGGCGAGCAGGGCCTTGGCCTCGATCTGACGCTGGACGAAGGACTCGTCGGCCCACCGCGCCTTGGCCCCGTAGGCATAGTTGGCGACCCCGGGCGGCACGAAGCTGTAGGCCGGCTGCTGGCCCGCGCGCTGCAGCTTGGCCGTGATGAAGTCGCGGTCGATGGCCTCGGAGAGCGCGCGGCGCACGCGGATGTCCTTCAGGGACGCCACGTCGTGGGTGTTGAAGGCGATATAGCCGGTGGCCAGCGTCAGGGCCGGCCGCGCATAGCCCGGCATCACCTCGCGGATGTGCTGCAGCCTGTTCGACTGGAAGGTGGTGTTGAGGTCGAGCTCGCCGCGTTGTACGCGCCGCTCGGCGGAGACCACGTCGCCGGTGGGATAGTAGTTGATGCGGTCGACGCAGACGTGGGCGGCGTCGAAGAAGTTGGGATTCTTGTCGATCTGCACGTGATCGCCGAGCTTCCAGGCCGCCAGCTTGTAGGCGCCGTTGGAGACGTAGTTCCCGGGCGTGACCCAGGCGTCGCCGAACTTCTCCACCACATGCTTCGGCACCGGATAGAAGCTCTGGTGCATGAGCAGTTGCGGCATGTAGGGCGCAGGGTGCTCCAGCGTGAGCACCAGGGTGTGCGGGTCGGGCGCGGCGGCGCCGACCGCGGTGAGCGGGGCCTTGCCGTCGTTCACGGCCTGGCCGTTCTTCAGGATGGCGACCAGGTAGGCGTAGATCGAGGCGGTCTTCGGACTGAGGACCCGGCGGTAGGCATAGACGAAGTCGTCGGCGGTGACGGGAACGCCGTCGGACCACTTGGCGTCGCGCAGATGGAACGTCCAGGTCAGGCCGTCGGCGCTCGCCGTCCAGGACGTCGCCATGCCGGGCATGGGCGAGGCGTCGGGCGCCTCGGTGGTCAGGCCCATCATCAGGTCGCCGATGATCCGCCCCTCGGTGACCAGGTTGGAGGTCTGCGGATCGAGCGTGAGCGGTTCGACCTCGTTGCCGTACTCCAGGCAGACGTGGCCGGCGGGGCAGGCGGGCCGCTGGACCTTGCTCTGGCAGCCGACGAGGAGCGTCGCCCCAAGGATCAAGACTGGAGCGAACAACAGGGCGAGCGGGGCGAGACGCAAACGGGGAACCTCGTGACGGCGCGACCGCCATCAGTCTCTTGGCGCGGCGGTCTTGTCGAGGCGCCTAGACCCTGTCCGGTTTTGATTGCTTCAATCAAAACCGGGAGAACAGGGTCGTCGCTCAAACTTGCGAGCACGATTCAGGGTTTTGATGGGTCCATCAAAACCCATCGTGCTCTAGTGGATGCGGAATTCGCCGAGCGCGCGGATCTCGGCGGGCCGGATCAGGCGCGAGTGGCCGACCGTGACCTTGAACAGCGGACCCTCCAGCGTCCGGGTCCAGAAATCCAGGAACCCCTTCAGCGCCGGGAAGTGCGGGAAGAGGTCGTAGTCCTGCCAGATGTAGCTCTGCAGCAGGGTCGGGTGGTCGGGCATGCGGTAAAGGATTTCGGCGGTGGTCAGGCCGTAGCCGGCCAGCTGCTTCCGGAACTCGGGCGATGCCGACATGGACGGGCTCCTTGCGACGCTCACCTCCGAAGCCTAGGCGCGATTCGTTAGAACTGTCATAAAAACCAATATCTTAGCACTCAGCAAGCGTGACTGCTGCTGATCAGCCGCCTACACGAGTCTGTCCGTATCGGGCTTGGCGCCGGGCGCTTTCAGGTTATCGTCGTTCAGATGACTGCCCGTCAGAGGCGGCTCCGGAGGACGACAGCATGAAGTTCACCTGGTTCAACCTGATGCCCTGGCCCTATCTGCCGGACGATTTCCGGGAGAAGAACCGGTCGGTCTGGGTGGACATCGACCAGAAGCTGTTCGATCCGGCCAAGAGCCACGAGGTCTACAACACCTACATGGACCTGCTGGAGTACGCCGACACGCTCGGCTTCGACGGCGTGGGGGTGAACGAGCACCACCAGAACGGCTACGGCATCATGCCCAGCCCCAACATCATCGCCGCGGGCCTGGCGCGCCGGACCAAGGACGCGGCCATCGTGGTGCTGGGCAACTCCATCGCCCTCTACAATCCGCCGGTCCGGGTGGCCGAAGAGTTCGCCATGCTGGACTGCATCTCCGGCGGGCGGCTGGTGGCCGGGTTCCCGGTGGGGACCTCCATGGACACCAACTACTGCTACGGCCAGATCCCCAGCCTGACGCGGGAGAAGTACCAGGAAGCCCACGACCTGATCATCAAGGCCTGGACGACGCGCGAGCCGTTCGCCTTCAACGGCCGGTACAACAAGCTGCGGCACGTCAACATCTGGCCGCGTCCGATCCAGGACAAGCCGCACCCGCCGGTGCACATCCCCGGCGGCGGGTCGGTGGAGACCTACGACTTCTGCATCGACAACACCTACAGCTATTCCTACCTCAGCTTCTCCGGCTACCTGCGCGCCCAGGCGCTGATGAACGGCTACTGGAAGCGGGTGGAGGAGCGCGGCGTCGACAAGAGCCCCTACCGCGCCGGCTTCGCGCAGACGATCCTGGTGGCGGACACGGACGAGGAAGCCGAGCGGCTCTATTCCGAGCATGTCAGCTACTTCTACAATCGCTGCCTGCACGTCTATCCGGGCTTCGCCGACGCGCCCGGCTACCGGACGATCAAGACGATCCAGACCGGCGCGCTGTCGCAGTACGCCCCGCCCACCGGCGGCTACACCCAGCTCACCTGGAAGGAGCTCACCGAGCAGGGCCACGTGATCGCCGGCTCGCCAGAAACCGTCCGCCAACGGATGGAGGATCTGATCAAGGGGCTGAACGTCGGCAACATCTTCTGCCTGATGCACGTGGGGAACATGCCGGCCGACAAGTGCATGTACTCCACCAAGCTGTTCGCCGAGAAGGTGATGCCGAAGCTGCGCAACATGTTCCCGGACTGGGAGACCGACAACCGCTTCTGGACCACGCCGCTGGACAAGCGGGTGACGTCCGGGCGGCTGCCGAAAGAAGCGCCGACGTCGGCCGATCTCGCCAAGACCTACGCGCTGGAGGCCTGAGATGCTGGAGCTCAAGACCGTCCAGACGCCGCACGTTCCGGTCCGCTACTACGAGGGCGGCTCGGGCCCGGCGCTCGTTTTCCTGCACGGCGCGGGGGGTGTCACCGGCGACGACCCACTGCTGAACGCGCTGGCGGAAAAGCATCACGTCTATGCACCGCTGGTGCCGGGCTATGGCGACAGCGAGGAAGCGCCCGAGATCCGTGACATGCTGGATTTCACGCTGCACACCTGGGACGTGGTCGAGGCGCTCGGCCTGAAGGATCCGATCCTGGTCGGCCATTCCATGGGCGGCATGATCGCGGCGGAGATGGCGGCGATCGCGCCCAACGATCTGAGCCGCCTGGCGCTGATCGCGCCGGCCGGGCTGTGGGATGACGATCATCCGGTGGTCGACATGTTCTCGACCCTGCCGTTCGAGATGCCGGCGCTGCTGTTCCACGATCCGGTGGCCGGCGCGGCGACGCTGACGGCCGGACGCAATGTCCAGGATCCCGGCTTCCTGCAGGCCTACCTGGTGACCAATGCGCGCCAGCTCGGCATGGCGGGCCGCATCCTGTTCCCGATCCCCGAGCGCGGCCTGGCGCAGCGGCTCTACCGCATCAAGGCCAAGACCGTGATCGTCTGGGGAGACTCGGACAAGCTGATCTCACCCACCTATGCGCACGCCTTCAAGAAGGGCATCGCGGGATCGCAGCTCGTCTCGATCCCGGAGGCTGGGCACATGGTGATCACCGAGAAGACGGCCCAGGTGGCCGAAGCGATCGCGACGCTCGGGTGATCCGATAGCTGCGCTTCGCGCCATCGCCCCGCGTCGAACGGCGGTCGTGTTGGCGATCGCGCTCGGCGGCATGGCGTTCAGCGGCGCGGCGGCAGGCCAGCGGCGAGAGATTCCAGGCGCTGGCGACTGGCCGGCCTACGGCGGCAGCGCTTCCGGCGATCGCTATTCGACGCTGGGCCAGATCAACCCATCCAATGTGCGCGGGCTGACGGAAGCCTGGCGGTTCGACACCGGCCCCGGCGGTCTCCAGACTCAACCGCTCGTGGTCGATGGGCGGCTCTATGGCGTGACCCCACACCAGGAGGTCTTTGCGCTCGACGGCGCCACGGGCCGGCAGATCTGGAAATTCGAGCCTGAGCCGCGCGGCTACCAGCCGGTCCGGGGCCTGACCTATTGGCGCAAGGGCGGCGTCGCGCGGCTATTCACGAGCAACGCCTTCTATTTGACCGCCATCGATCCGATCACCGGCAAGGCCGCCGGCCAGTTCGGCAAGGATGGAAGCGTCGATCTGCGCGAGGGCCTTGGGCGGCCGGCCTCCGAGGCGTCGACCTGGCTGACCACGCCGGGCGTGATCTTCGGGGACCTGATCATCGTGGGCTTCCGCACCGGAGAGACCCATCCCGCGGCCCCGGGAACCGTGCGCGCCTACGACGTGAGGACCGGCGCCCTGCGTTGGACCTTCGACCTGATCCCCAAGCCCGGACAATTTGGCCATGAGACCTGGCCGGCCGAGGCCTGGCGCACGGCGGGCGGCGCCAACAACTGGACGGGCATGGTCGTCGATGCGCGCCGCGGCATCGTCTATGTCCCGACCGGCTCGGCCGTCGACGACTTCTATGGCGCGGACCGCCACGGCGACAATCTGTTCGCCAATTCCCTCTTGGCGCTCGACGCGCGGACCGGCAAGCGGCTGTGGCATTTCCAAGCGGTCCACCACGACACGCTGGACCGCGACTTCCCCTCGCCGCCGGCGCTGCTCACGGTCACCCACGACGGACGCCGCGTCGATGCGATCGCCCAGCCGACCAAGCACGGCGTCCTGTTCCTTCTGGACCGCGTAACGGGCAAGCCGCTCTTCCCGGTCGAGGAGCGACCCATCCCGGCCAGCGATGTGCCAGGTGAGCAATCCTCGCCGACCCAGCCGTTTCCGTTCAAGCCCGCGCCGTTCGCCCGCCAACGCCTGACCGAGGACATGCTCACAACCCGGACGCCGGAGGCCAACGCCGAGGCGCGGGCCGCGTTCGCCAGGTTGCGCAACCTGGGTCCGTTCGGCCCCTTGAGCGCGACCCAGCAGACCCTGGTGTTCCCCGGCTTCGACGGCGGCGCCGAATGGGGCGGCCCGGCGGTCGATCGCGCGCGCGGCGTGATCTACATCAACAGCAACGACATCGCCTGGACGGCGGGGCTGCGCGACCTGGCGGCCGCTCCCGCGGAAGGGCGTGGCGGCGCGATCTACCAGCAGCAATGCGCGGTCTGCCATGGCGCGGACCGGCAGGGGCAGCCCCCCGCGTTCCCGCGCCTGGTCGGCGTGGGCGCGCGCCTTTCGGATACAGACCTTCGCACGGTCGTCGCCGATGGCCGCGGCCGCATGCCCGGCTTTCCTGGCCTGGCGGGCGCCGATCTCGTGGCGCTGACGCAGTATCTGCGAGACGCCGGCGAGGATCGCGAGGCCGGATCGGCGACGCCGCACCCCGGCGCGCGGTACGCCTTCACCGGCTATCGCAAGTTCCTGGACTCAGCGGGCTACCCCGCCGTCGCGCCGCCCTGGGGCATGCTCAGCGCGATCGATCTCAATTCCGGCGAGTACCTGTGGAGGCGGCCGCTGGGCGAGTACCCCGAGCTCGCCGCCAAGGGGATGGCCGACACGGGGTCCGAAAACTACGGCGGGCCCGTCGTCACGAGCAGCGGCCTGCTGTTCATCGGCGCGACCATCTATGACCGCAAGTTCCGCGCCTTCGACAGCCGGACCGGCCGCCTGCTGTGGTCGGGTGATCTGCCGTACAGCGGCGTGGCGACGCCGGCCGTGTATATGAGCCACGGCCGTCAGTACGTCGTGATCGCCACCAGCGGCGGCCGAAACCCGAAGGGTCCACAGGGGTCGGCCTATGTGGCTTTCGCCCTGCCTGCGGCCAGGTAGCCGCAGGCGGCGGCAACCAGCGGATGGAGAGGCGGCCTGGGGCGCACTACATGTGAGCCATGCCCGCGGCGCGCCAAGCCATGCTGTTCGACCCGGAGCCCGCAGGGCCGCCTGGGTTCGTCTATCGGCCGGACTTCCTGTCGCTGGGCCAGGAGGCGGACCTCGTGGCCTGGCTCGCGACCCTGCCGTTCGCGCCGTTCCTGTTCCAGGGCTACGAGGCGCGCCGCCGCGTGGTCTCGTTCGGTTGGAAGTACGACTTCTCGCGCAGCCATCTGGAGAAGGCCGACGACATCCCGGCCGAGCTTCTGGCGGTCCGCGCGCGGGCAGCCGAACTGGCCGGCTTGAAGCCAGAAGACCTGCAGCAGGTGCTCCTGAATGAATACCTCCCCGGCGCGCCGATCGGCTGGCATCGCGACCGGCCGGTGTTCGCCCAGGTGGTGGGGATCAGCCTGCTGTCCGCGTGCAACTTCCGGTTCCGACGGCGCGTGGGTGAAGGGTTCGAACGCAAGACGCTGACCCTGGCGCCGCGCTCGGCCTATGTGCTGGACGGGCCGTCGCGGACCGACTGGGAGCATTCGATTCCACCGGTAGCCGAGCACCGCTACTCGATCACCTTCCGCAACTTCAAAGGCTGAGGTTGATTGTCGTTGGGGGAGCGCGGCACTCTGCGCTTCGGAGGACGCGAACCATGAAGACCCTGATGATCGCCGCGAGCACGGCGGCGCTGATCGCCGGCGCGGCCGAGGCCAAGACGCTGAACGTGACGCCGGGCGGCGACGTGCAGGAGAAGCTGCAGACTGCCCTGCTGGACGCCAAGCCGGGCGACACGGTGTCGATCGCCGCCGGGCGCTACGAGCTGACCGATGGCCTGTCGCTGGACGTGGCCGGCGTGACGGTGAAGGGCGCTGGGCCGGACGCAACCGTGCTGTCGTTCAAGGGCCAGAAGAGTTCCGGCGAGGCGTTCCTGATCACCTCCAACAAGGTCGTTGTGCGCGACCTGGCGGTGGAGGATTCCAAGGGCGACGGCATCAAGTCCAAGGGCGTCGACCAGATCAGCTTCCTGAATCTACGCGTTGAATGGACGGGTGGGCCGAAGGACACCAACGGCGCCTACGGCGTCTATCCCGTGGCCTCGACCAATGTGTTGATCGACAAGGTGACGGTGAAGGGCGCGGCCGACGCCGGCATCTATGTCGGCCAGTCGAAGATGATCATCATCCGCAACAGCCGCGCCGAGTTCAACGTGGCCGGGATCGAGATCGAAAATTCGATGAACGCCGACGTGCACGACAACGTCGCCACCCACAACGCCGGCGGCATCCTGGTGTTCGACCTGCCGAACCTGCCGCAGATGGGCGGCCACTCCACGCGGGTGTTCAACAACAAGGTGGTGCTGAACGACACGCCCAACTTCGCGCGCAAGGGCGCGATCGTGCGCGACGTGCCGACCGGCACCGGCGTCATGCTGATGGCCAACCGCGACGTGCACGTCTTCGGCAACGAGATCGACCAGAACAAGACCGCCGCGGTGATGCTGGTCAGCTACACCCAGAAGTACGACGACCTGACCTATGACCCGCTGCCGCGCGACATCGTCGTGCGCGACAACAAGATCGGCAAGAACGGCTGGGACCCGCAGTTCCCGGGCGGCGACGTGGTGGCAAAGGCGCTGGGCGGCGCGCTGCCGCCGGTGATCTGGGATGGGGTGACCAACTACACGCGCAAGGGTGGGACCGGGCCGGAGGTGGTGCGTGTGCGGCTGCTGGACGGACCGGTGGCCAATCTGCACTTCGACGCGCCGGGCAACATCTTCTCCGCCAAGCCGGCGGTGGTTCCGTCCATCGACGACGGCGCGATGACCGAGCCCAAGCCGGTGGTCCTGCCCAAGGCGCAAGCTGGCCTATGATGCGCGTGTGGGCCGCCCTGGCGGCGGTGGCTTGCCTCGGCGCCGCGCCGGCGCCCCTTTCCGCAAATGGGGGCGGCGTGGCGTTGGATGTGCTGTTGGCCGCCAAGCCGGCGCCGACGCTCGCGGACTATCATCTGTTTACGGACGACAGCGCACAGCATCCCAACGCCGGCGTCACGCCTTATGCGCTCAACACACCGCTGTTCAGCGACTATGCGGAGAAGACACGCTTCGTCTTCCTGCCGCCGGGAACCAGGGCGGCGTATCGCGCGACCGGGGCGCTGGATCTTCCGGTGGGCGCGGCGCTGATCAAGACCTTTGCCTATCCGGCGGACTTCCGTCATCCGACCGAGACCGTCCGCAAGCTGGAGACGCGGATCCTGATCCATCGCCGCGCCGGCTGGACGGCGCAGACCTATGTGTGGAACGCGGAGCAGACGCAGGCCGTGCTGAAGCGCGCCGGGCCGCGCCTAGACGTCAGCTTCGTCGACGCCAAGGGCCAGACGCGGCAGGTCGACTACAAGGTGCCCAATTCCAATCAGTGCAAGGAGTGCCACTCGCTCTCCGGCCGCATCGCGCCGATCGGCGTGAAGGCGCGCAATCTGAACGGCGACTTCGCCTATGCCGAGGGCGCGGAGAACCAGCTCGCTCACTGGAGCCGGGCGGGCCTGCTGGCGGGCGCGCCGACGTCCGACAAATGGCCGCGCACCGCGGCGTGGGACAACGCCGCCGAGCCGCTGGAGGCCCGCGCACGCGCCTATCTCGACGGCAACTGCGGCCACTGCCACAACCCGCGCGGCATGGCGTCGAACACCGGCCTGTTCCTCGACCTGGAAGAGGCCAGGCCCAACCGCCTGGGCTTCGGCAAGCGGCCGGTGGCGGCGGGCAAGGGCTCCGGCGACCTGGAGGTCGACATCGTGCCGGGGCGCCCTGACGCCTCGATCATCGCCTACCGCATGGCGTCGACCGACGCGGGCGTGATGATGCCCGAACTCGGCCGCTCCGTCGTGCACGAGGAGGGGCTGGCGCTGGTCCGCGACTACATCGCCAGCCTCAAGAAGCCCTAGAGCAGATCCCCACCGCAGGCGCCGGCGGTGCTGCCGGTGGCCTTGAAGGTCTTGATGACGTTGCGGCCCACGGTCCAGCGGTGCACCTCGTCCGGCCCGTCGACCAGGCGCTGTGAGCGGATGTGGGTGTACCAGGCGGCGAGCGGCGTATCGCGGCTGTAGCCCAGGGCGCCGTGCAGCTGGATCGCCGTGTCGACCACGTGATGCACCATGTGGGCGAGGTAGACCTTGGCGATGGAATTCTCCTGCCGCATGTCCATGCCCTTCTCGGCCTTGTAGGCGATGTGCAGGAGCATGAGGCGCGAGATGTAGAGCTGGCTCGCGCACTCGGCCATCATGAACTGGACGGCCTGACGCTCGTCGAGCTTGCGGCCGAAAGTCTCGCGCTGGGTGATGTGGGCGGCGGCCAGATCCAGCGCGCGCTGGGCCATGGCGATGTTGTGCATGCCGTGGCGCAGACGACCGTAGGCCAGGCGATGCTGGCCCATGTCGAAGCCCTTGCCCTCACCGCCGACGATGTTCTCGGCCGGCACCACCAGGTCCTTGATCTCGATCTCGGAGTGGCCGCCGCCCATGATGTGTGAGAGTGGGCCTTCGGCGGCCATGGTGGGGATGTCGCGCTTGATCTTGTAGCCGGGGTTCGGGAGCTCGACGATGAAGGTCGAGAACTGCTGGTGGCGCGGGCCCTCGGTGTCGGTACGGGCCATGACCAGGGCCAGATCCGCGGCGCTGGCGGCGGACGAGAACCACTTCTCGCCGTTCAGCACATAGTTCTCGTTGCCGTCCTTGACCGCGGTGGTGCGCATGCCGGTGGCGTCGGCGCCGGCAGCCTTCTCGGTCATCGAGTAGCAGACGCGCTTCTCGCCGTTCAGCAGCGGCTTGAGGAACTTCTCCTTCTGATACTCCGTGCCGTGGGCGATGAGCGTCAGGATGGTGGCGTCGTCCGGGCCCTGGCTGTTCATGGAAAGCGCGCCGACGTAGCTCTCGCCCAGCTCCATCTGCACCAGGGCGTTGGCCAGCGGGCCCAGCCCCATGCCGCCATATTCCTTGGGTACGAAGGGCATCCACAGGCCCTGGGCGCGGGCTTTCTTGCGCAGCTCGTCGATGACCTTCTTGTAGCTGGCCTTGTCCTTGATCTTCTCCTGGGCCGGGATGCACTCGTCGTGCACCCATTGGCGGACCTTCTCGCGGATGGCCTTGGCCTCGGCGGGGATTTCGAAGTCGATGGACATGGCGGTTCCTCAGCTTTTCTTGGGCTTGGGAACAGCGTGGGTCGCAGACGCGACGGAAGGCAACCCAATCTTTCGAACGTCAGGGATGGCCGGGCGCCTCAGCGCTCCGGGGTCGCGCCCCGTTCGCCGGTTTCCTTGCGGGCGCGCTCAAGCTCCTCGCCCTCCGGACCGTCGAGGGCGTCTTCGGCCTCCTTGGCCTTCTGCTCCACCTGGCCGGACTTCACGAAGGCGCGTTCTTCCGCGTCGAATTTTCGGGCGGCGTCGTAGTTGCCCTCGCCTTGGATGTCCGGCTTTCTGGGTGTGGGCTTGTCGGTCATGGCTGAAGCCTCCGTTGTCTGCGGGAACTAACCCGGCGGACCGCCTCGGGTTCCGGATAGAGCGTCTCGATGCTGGCGATAGAGACAAACGATTGGCTCTATTTCCGTTCGTGGGGCTAGTAGGCCATTGAAGTCGTCCACCAAGTCCATGGAGACCATCATGAGCCTCGCCGCCAGCAAGACCCTCGAGAACCTGAAAGCCGCCTTCGCGGGCGAGAGCCAGGCCAACCGGCGCTACCTCTACTTCGCCCAGAAGGCCGACGTGGAAGGCTACAACGACGTGGCCGCGGTGTTCCGCTCCACGGCCGAAGGCGAGACCGGCCACGCCCACGGCCACCTGGAGTTCATGGAAGCTGTCGGCGACCCCGCCACCGGCCTGCCGATCGGCGCCACGGGCGACAATCTGAAGGCCGCGATCGCCGGCGAGACGCACGAATACACCGACATGTATCCGGGCATGGCGCGCACCGCCCGCGACGAAGGTTTCGACGAGATCGCCGACTGGTTCGAGACCCTGGCCAAGGCCGAGAAATCCCACGCCGGCCGCTTCCAGCGCGCGCTCGACACCCTCGACTGATCCTTTTTCGGATCGAACGGCATTAACCTGAGGCGGCGGCTGTCACGGCCGCCGTCCGTGGTTTCACGCGGCAGGATCACACGTGAGCGACAGCCCCACCAAGACACCCGGCGAGAAGGGTGGAGGTCCACCCCGGGAAGGCAGCCTCGACGCCCCGTTCCGCCATCCCATCGCCTGGCGCGATGACGACTACTACGACCTGGCCAAGGTCGAGGCGGAGATGGAGCGGCAGTTCGACGTCTGTCACACGTGCCGCCGCTGCTTCAATCTGTGCGACAGCTTCCCGCGGCTCTTCGATCTGATCGACGAGAGCAAGACCGGCGAGCTCGATAGCGTGGCGAAGAGCGACTACGCCAAGGTCGATGAGGCCTGCACCCTCTGCGACATGTGCTTCCTCACCAAGTGCCCCTATGTGCCGCCGCACCCCTTCGACATCGACATCCCGCACCTGATCGTCCGCTATCGCGCCGCCAAACGCCGCGCGGGCGAGCGGCATTTTGTACGCGAGCAGCTCGGGATGACGGACCGCAACGGCAAGCTCGCCAAGCCGGTCGCGGCGCTCGCCAACGCCATGAGCGCGCGGAAGAACACACCGCTGCGCAAGCTGCTCGAGGCGATCACCCAGATCGACGCCGAAGTCGAGCTGCCGAAGTACCATTCGAAGACCGCGACCGACCGGCTGAAGAGCCCGCTGGCGCCTAATCCGCAGGGCCCGGCGTTCGGCCAGCGCAAGGTGGCGCTCTATGCGACCTGCTTCGTCGACTACAACGAGCCCGACACGGCGGTGGCGGCGGCCAAGGTGCTGGCGCTGCAGGGCGTCGAGGTGAAGCTGGTCTATCCGGAATGCTGCGGCATGCCGCAGCTCGAGGGCGGCGACCTGAAGGACGTGGCGGGCCGCGCGGAGCGCGTGGCCAAGGTCTTCGCGCCGCTGATCGCGGACGGCTACGACGTTGTGGCGCTGACGGCGTCCTGCGGCCTGATGATGAAGTTCGAGTGGCCGCTGCTGGAGCCTGAGAACGCGGCCGTCGTGGCGCTGTCGCGGGCGACCAAGGACATCTGCGAATATGTGGTCGAGCTGTCCAAGGCCTATGGGCTGGCGCCCGGCCTGACGCCGGTCGAGGGCGGCGTCACCCTGCACCACGCCTGCCATGCGCGGGCGCAGAACATGGGCGCCAAGTCGGCCGAGATGCTGCGGCTGATCCCGGAGACGCGGGTCGAGCTGGTGGAGCGCTGCTCCGGCCACGGCGGCACGTTTGGGGTGATGAAGCCGACCTCGGCGGTGGCCCGCAAGGTGGGCAAGCCCACCGCGAAGCAGGTCGCCGCGAAGGCGACCGAGACGCTCTGTTCCGACTGCCCGCTGGCCTGCAAGCACCTCGGCCAGCTGCTGGTGGCCGAAACCCCTGACGCCGCGCCGGGGACGCCGCGCCAGGCCCATCCCATCGAGATCTTCGCCCGCGCCTATGGGGCGACATGAAGGAGGACCTCATGCCCCCCGCCAAGCGCCAGATCACCCCGGCCGATCTGATCCCCGACGCTGACTATGCGCGCCAGCGCCGCGAGCGCCGCGCCGCCCTGTTGCCGATCAAGCGCCTGCGCCGCGTGGCGCTCGGGCCGGTCTGCACGATCCTGTTCGAGAGCTACGACACCATGCTCTTCCAGGTGCAGGAGATGCTGCTCACCGAGAAGGGCGGCGCCGAGCAGGTGCCCGACGAACTGGCCGCCTACAATCCGCTGATCCCGCAAGGGTCTGAGCTGGTGGCGACGATCATGTTCGAGATCGACGACCCGGTGCGCCGGGCCGAGATCCTGGCGCGGCTGGGCGGCGTGGAGGACTGCTTCTTCATCGCCATCGGCACGGAGGCCGCGCTGGGCGTTTCCGAGGGCGACGTCGAGCGCACCCGCGAGGACGGCAAGACCTCCTCGGTGCTGTTCGTGCGCTTCCCGCTGCGCCCTGACCAGATCGCCCGGTTCCGCGATCCGGGCACCCAGATCATGATCGGCTGCAGCCACGACGAGTACAGCCACCTGGCGGGCCTGACCCCGGCCGCGCGGGCCGAGCTGGCGAAGGACTTCGCTTAGGCGCCGCCGCATGCCATCCTCCTGAGCGCACCCGCCTCCAAGAGCGGGCGGCCTTGGGAGGGCACGAGTTTTGAGCATCGCGACGGGGGCGCCTGCGCCCACATCGAGCCTGCGCAAGGTGGTGGCGGCCAGCATGATCGGCACCACCATCGAGTGGTACGACTTCTTCCTCTACGGCTCCGCCTCGGCCCTGGTGTTCGGCAAGCTGTTCTTCCCGAAGGCCGATCCCACGACCGGGATCATGCTGTCGTTCGCGACCTATGCCCTGGGCTTCGCGGCGCGGCCGCTGGGCGGGCTGGTGTTCGGCCACTTCGGCGACCGGATCGGACGCAAGCAGCTGCTGATGCTGAGCCTGCTGCTGATGGGCGGCTCGTCGTTCCTGATCGGCGTGCTGCCGACCTTCCAGCAGGTGGGGATCCTGGCGCCGCTGGGCCTGGTGCTGCTGCGTCTGGTGCAGGGCTTCGCGGTTGGCGGCGAGTGGGGCGGCGCCGTGCTGATGGTCACCGAATATGGCGAGGCCAAGCGGCGCGGGTTCTGGGCCGGCTGGCCGCAAGCCGGCGTGCCGGCCGGCAACCTGCTGGCCGCCGCGGTGCTCGCGATCATGTCGGCCGTGATGTCCAACGACCAGTTCCTGAGCTGGGGCTGGCGCGTGCCGTTCCTGCTGTCGGCTGTGCTGGTGGGCATCGGCTACTGGGTCCGCGTGAGCCTGGCGGAAAGCCCGCTGTTCCAGAAGGCGCTGGAGGACGCCGGCCAGCCCAAGGCGCCGGTCCTGGACGCCATCCGCGAGCGGCCGGGCGGCATCGCCATCGGCGCGGGGCTGCGCGTCGCCGAGAACATCAGCTTCTACGTCGTGACCACCTTCGGTCTGACCTACATCGTCGACCATGCGCACCTGACGCGGGCTCTGGCGCTCAACGCCATGCTGATCGGCACCGCGGTGGAGGTGGTGCTGATCCCGATCTTCGCGGCGCTGTCGGACAAGGTTGGGCGCCGCCCGCTCTACTTCCTGGGCGCCGCCGGGATCGCCGGCTGGGGCTTCGTCTTCTTCCGGTTGATCGACACCGGCCAGATGCCGCTGATCGTGCTCGCCATGATCGGCGGCCTGGTCTGCCACGCCCTGATGTACGCCCCGCAGGCGGCGTTCATCGCCGAGCTGTTTCCCACGCGGATGCGCTATTCCGGCGCCTCGCTGGCCTATCAGGCGACCTCGATCTTCGCGGGCTCGCTGGCGCCGATCATCGCACTCTTCCTGCTCGACCGGTACAAGTCGTGGGTCCCGATCGCGATCTACCTGGCCGTCGCCGGCGCGATCAGTGCGTTTTCGGCGTTGAAGGCGCGGGAGACCAAGGGACTGACCTTCGCTGAAATCGACGCGCTCAGATGACCGCCATTCCGGCTGACGCCGCGCCGCGCGCCAAGCCGCGCCTGGGCGGCAAGGTGATCTTCGCCAGCGCCATCGGCACGACCGTCGAGTGGTACGACTTCCTGCTCTACGGCTCGGCGGCGGCCCTGGTGTTCGGCAAGGTGTTCTTCACCAGCTCGAGCCCGCTCACCGGCACCATGCTGGCCTTCGCCACCTATGGCGTGGGCTTCATGGCCCGGCCGGTCGGCGGGATCATCTTCGGCCACTACGGTGACCGTGTCGGGCGCAAGCGCATCCTGACCATCAGCATGCTGATCATGGGCGTCGCGACGTTCCTGATCGGCGTCCTGCCGACCTACAGCCAGGTGGGGATCGCCGCGCCGGTGATGCTGGTGCTGCTGCGGCTGGCGCAGGGCTTCGGCCTGGGCGGTCAGTGGGGCGGAGCGATCTTGATGTCGGCGGAGTTCGGCGACGCCAAGCGGCGCGGCCTATGGACCGGGTTCACCCAGGCCGGCGGCGGGTTCGGCAACTTCCTGGCGACCCTCGTGCTGGCGATCCTGGCCGCGACCCTGCCGCCGGCCGAGTTCCTGGCCTGGGGCTGGCGCATTCCGTTCCTGCTGTCGGTGGTGCTGATCGGTATCGGGCTTTGGGTACGCGCCTCCCTGGAAGAGACGCCGGTGTTCGAGGCCGCGCTGGAGGCGTCCGAGGCGCACGCCGCGCCGGTGTTGGAGACGCTGAAGCGCAAGCCCTGGCAGGTGGTGCTGGGCGGCGGCCTGAAGTTCGGGGAGAACATCAGCTTCTACCTGATGACCGCGTTCGGCATCACCTACATTACCGAGATGCTGCATCTGTCGCGCAGCGTGGCCCTTAACGGCGTGCTGGCCGGCGCGGCGCTGGGCGCGCTGACGATGCCGCTGTGGGGCTGGCTGTCGGACAAGATCGGACGCCGGCCGGTTTACGGCTTCGGGGCGGCGGGCCTCATCGTCTGGGCCTTCATCTTCTATCCGCTGCTGGAGACGAAGAGCCCGGCGCTGATCGTGCTGGCCATGGCCGTGGGCGTCACCGTGCACTCCGCCATGAACGGGCCGCAGGGGGCGTTCATCGCCGAGCTGTTCCCGACGCGCATCCGCTATTCAGGCGCTTCGCTCTGCTACCAGGTGACGAGCATCGTGGGGGGCAGCTGGGCGCCGCTGATCTCGCTGGCGCTGTTCAAGCAGTATCACTCGTCCCTGCCGATCTCGATCTACCTGGCGGGATCGTGCGCGGTCAGCCTGGTGGCGGTGCTCCTCGCCAAGGAGACCAAGGGCCTGACCTTCGACGAGATCGACGCCGCATAGCAAAAGGGCCGCCCTCGCAGGCGACCCTTCGCGTGTCCGATCGGTAGGTCGAGCTAGTAGATCTCGAACAGCCCGGCCGCCCCCATGCCGCCGCCAATGCACATGGTCACCACGCCCAGCTTCGCGCCGCGGCGCTTGCCTTCGTAGAGGAGGTGGGCCGTGCAGCGGGCGCCGGTCATGCCATAAGGGTGGCCGATGGAGATCGAGCCGCCGGAGACGTTGTACTTCTCCGGATCGATGCCCAGCTTGTCGCGGCAATAGAGCGCCTGGGAGGCGAAGGCCTCGTTCAGCTCCCAGATGTCGATGTCCTCGATCTTCAGGCCGTTGCGCTCCAAGAGCTTCGGGATCGCGAAGACCGGGCCAATGCCCATCTCTTCCGGACCGCAGCCGGCGACCGCCATACCGCGATAGGCGCCCAGGGCTTCCAGGCCGCGCTTCTCGGCTTCCTTGCGTTCCATCATCAGGATCGCAGCCGAGCCGTCTGAGAGCTGCGACGCGTTGCCGGCGGTGACGAACTTGCCTTCCGGCACATAGCGACCGCCCTTGAACACGGGCGTCAGCTTCTGCAGGTCGGCGAGCGTGGTCTGCGGGCGGTTGCCCTCGTCGGCGCTGATGGTGATTTCCTTGTCGGCGGTCTCGCCGGTCTCCTTGTTGACCAGCACCTTCATGATGGTGGTCATCGGCGCGATCTCGCGATCGAAGCGGCCTTCGGCCTGGGCCTGGGCGGTCCGCTGCTGCGACTGCAGGGCGTACTCGTCCTGGTACTCGCGGCTGACGCCGTAGCGTTCTGCGACCACCTCGGCGGTCTCGATCATCGAGGTGCCGAGCGCCGGCACGTTTTCCTTCAGCCAGGGATCGACGGCCATGAAGCCGTTGATGTTGCCGTTCTGCACGAGGCTGATCGACTCGATGCCGGCGCCGATGGCGATCGGTGCGCCGTCGGTGATGATGTACTTGGCCGCCGTCGCCACGCCCATCAGGCCCGAGCTGCACTGCCGGTCGATGGTCATGCCGGAGACGGTGACCGGCATGCCCGCCCGCAGGGCCGCCTGGCGGGCGATGTTGTTGCCCGTGGTGCCCTGCTGCAGGGCGCAGCCCATGGCGATGTCGTCGACCTCGCCCGGGTCGATCCCGGCCTGCTCGATCACCGCCGACAGTGAGTGGGCGCCGAGCGTGGCGCCATAGGTGTTGTTGAACGCGCCGCGGTAGGCCTTGCCGATGGGGGTCCGGCGGGCGGCGACGATGACGGCTTCACGCATGAATCAGATGTCCTGTTGGGGAGGAGAGAGGCGGAGTGCTCAGCCCTTGATGTCGGAGAACTTCTTGCCCTCGGCGACGAGCTTTTCCAGGAGGGCCGAGGGCTTGAAGACGTCGCCCATGGTGGCCTGGAATTCCTTCATCTTGGCCAGCACCTTGTCCGGGCCGATCTGGTCGCCGTAGTGCATCGGGCCGCCGCGGTAGACCGGCCAGCCGTAGCCATTGACCCAGACCACGTCGACGTCGGACGGGCGGATCGCCTTGCCCTCTTCGAGGATCTTCGCGCCCTCGTTGATCATCGGATAGACGCAGCGTTCGAGGATTTCCTCGTCGCTGATCTTGCGTGGGTTGGCGCCCGTCTTGACGATGAAGTCGTTGATGATCTTCTCGGTGACCGGGCTCGGCTTGGCGTTGCGGTTCTCGTCGTAGTCATAGTAGCCCGCGCCGGTCTTCTGGCCGCGGCGGTCCATCTCGCAGAGCACGTCGCGGATGGTCTCGCCGTTGGACTTTTCCTTCACCCAGCCGATGTCGAGGCCGGCCAGGTCGCTCATGGCGAAGGGGCCCATGGGGAAGCCGAAGTCGTAGAGCACGCGGTCGATGTCCCAGGGCATGGCGCCTTCCATGACCAGTTTCTGCGCTTCGCGCTGGCGCTGGCCGAGGATGCGGTTGCCCACGAAGCCGGGGGTGACGCCCACCAGCACGGCGATCTTGCCGATCTGCTTGGCGAGCTTCATCGAGGTGGCGATCACGTCCTTGGCGGTGTGGTCGGCGCGGACGATTTCCAGCAGCTTCATGACGTTGGCCGGCGAGAAGAAGTGCAGGCCGATGACGTCCTGCGGACGCTTCGTCACCGAGGCGATCTCGTCGATGTTCAGGCCCGACGTGTTGGTGGCCAGGATGCAGCCGGGTTTGCAGATGGCGTCGAGGCGCTCGAAGATCGCCTTCTTCACGTCCATCCGTTCGAACACGGCCTCGATGACCAGGTCGACGTCCTTGAAGGCGTCTTCCATGGAGAGCGAGCCGGTGATCAGGGCGACGCGCGCCTCGGTCTCTTCCGGCTTGGCGGTGCGCGAGCGCTCGTAGTTGCCGCGGATCACCTTCAGGCCGCGGTCGAGCGGCGCCTGCTCCTGCTCGACGATCACCACGGGGATGCCGACGTTGGCGAAGTTCATGGCGATGCCGCCGCCCATGGTGCCGGCGCCGATGATGCCGACCTTCTTGATCGGGCGGATCGGGGTGTCGTCCGGCACGTCGGGGATCTTGTTGGCCTGGCGCTCGGCGAAGAAGTAGTAGCGCTGGGCCGCCGACTGGGCGCCCATCATCAACTCGCCGAACAGTTTGCGCTCGGCGGCCAGGCCTTCCTCGAAGGTGGCGGAATTCACCGCGGCCTCGACGGCCTTGATGTTGTTCTCCGGGGCCATGAAGCCGCGGAACTTGCGGGCATTGGCCTTGCGGAAATCGGCGAAGATTTCCGGGTGGCCCTTGGCGGCTTCCAGCTTCGCGTTGTTCTCGCGGACCTTCACCAGGGGCTTGCCCTCGGCGACGGCCTTGTTGGCGAAGGCGATCGCGCCTTCCTTGAGCTTGCCTTCCTCGACCAGCTCATCGACCAGGCCGACGGCGAGCGCCTGCTTGGCCGGCACGTGGCGGCCGGAGGTGACCATGTCGAGGGCCGCCTCGACGCCGACGATGCGCGGCAGGCGCTGGGTGCCGCCGGCGCCCGGCAGCAGGCCAAGCGCCACCTCCGGCAGGCCCACGCGCGCGGACGGAACCGCGACACGGTAATGGGCGCAGAGCGCGACCTCCAGGCCGCCGCCGAGCGCCGTGCCGTGGATCGCGGCGACCACCGGCTTGGGGGCGTCTTCCATCATCGCCTGGACGTCGAACAGAGACGGGCCGGCCATGGCGCCGCCGAATTCGGTGATGTCGGCGCCGGCGATGAAGGTGCGGCCCTCGCAGATCAGCACGATGGCCTTGGCGGGCGAGGCGATAGCCGCCTTGAAGCCCTCGTAGAGGCCTTCCCGGACCTTGGCCGAGAGCGCGTTCACTGGCGGGGAGTTGAGGGTGATGACCGCGACGTCGCCGTCCTGGGTCAGGGTGGTCACCGAATTGATCTCGGTCATGTTGGCGTTCCTCGATGGGCTGGCTCGACCGCCCTTGCAGATGGACGTGTCGCCGGAAAATTCAAACGCTTGTTACAGGCCACGCTGGACCCCTCCAAGTCAAATGTGCGAGGGGAAATGAGGCGGCCTGAAGCCGTGACAACGACATGAGGGGGACGCGCCATGGCGCTCGATCTGTTTTCGCTCAAGGGCAAGGTGGCGCTGATCACGGGCGGGTCGCGCGGCATCGGCAAGATGATCGCCGCCGGCTTCATCGAGCAGGGCGCCAAGGTCTATATCTCGTCGCGCAAGGCGCCGGCCTGCCTCGAGACCGCCGAGGAGCTGGGCCCTAACTGCATCGCCCTGCCGCAAGACGTCTCGACGGTCGATGGGGTCAAGGCCCTGGCGGCCGCCTATCTGGCCAAGGAGTCCAAGCTCGATATCCTGGTGAACAACGCCGGCGCCGCCTGGGGCGCGCCCTTCGACGAGTTCCCGGAGAGCGGCTGGGACAAGGTGCTGAACCTGAACCTGAAGTCGCCCTTCTTCCTGACCCAGGCCCTGCACGGCGCGCTGAAGGCCGCCGCCAGCCGCGAACAGCCGGCCAAGGTGATCAACATCGCCTCGATCGACGGCATCCGGCTCAATCCGCAGGAGACCTATTCGTACCATGCGTCCAAGTCGGGCCTGATCTATCTGACCCGCCGGATGGCCGCGAAGCTGATCGAAGACGCCATCAACGTCACCGCCATCGCGCCGGGCGCCTTTGCCTCCGAGATGAACCGCGTGGCCCGTGACCAGGGCGACGAGATTGCCAAGCGCATCCCGTCGCGCCGCATCGGCCGCGACGAGGACATGGCGGCCGCGGCGATCTACCTGGCGAGCCGGGCCGGCGACTACGTGGTCGGCGAGACCATCGCCGTCGACGGTGGCGTGGCGCTGGCCAGCATGGGCGGGCTCTAGTCCAGAGCCCGGTAGGCCGGCAGGGTCAGGAATTCCTCGAAGCCGTCCGACAGGCTCATGTCGGTGAAGATCTTGATGGCTTCGGCGAAGCGGCCGCCATTGTAGGCGTCGGCGGGGAGGGTCTGCTTCAGCGCGGCCATCTCCTCGTCGAGGACCTGGCGGAACAGCTCGGGCGTCACCTCGCGGCCGTCGGCCAGGGTCGCCTTGTGGCGGATCCATTGCCAGATCTGGGCGCGGCTGATCTCGGCGGTCGCGGCGTCTTCCATCAGGTTGTAGAGCGGCACGGCGCCTTTGCCCCGCAGCCAGGCCTCGATGTACTGGACGCCGACGCGGATGTTCTCGCGCAGGCCATGCTCCGTACGCTGACCTTCGTGCACGGCCAGCAGGTCCTCGCGGGTGACGATGACGTCGTCGCGCAGGCGATCGAGCTGGTTGGGGCCCGGCATCACGCGGTCGAAGACTTCCATGGCGATCGGCACGAGGTCGGGGTGGGCGACCCAGGTGCCGTCGTGGCCGTTGTTGGCCTCACGCTCCTTGTCGGCGCGGACCTTGGCGAAGGCGGCCTCGTTGGCTTGGGCGTCGCCCTTCACCGGAATCTGCGCGGCCATGCCGCCCATGGCGAAGGCGCCGCGGCGGTGGCAGGTCTGGATCAGCTTCAGCGAATAGGCGGCCAGGAACGCCGAGCCCATGCCCATCACCGCCCGGTCCGGCGTCAGCGCTTCGGCGTGGGTCTTCATCCGCTTGATGTAGGAGAAGATGTAGTCCCAGCGGCCGCAGTTCAGGCCCGCCATGTGGTCGCGCAGTTCGTAGAGGATCTCGTCCATCACGAAGGCGGCGGGCAGGGTCTCGATCAGCACTGTGACCTTGATCGCGCCGTGCGGGATATCCAGCGCCGCCTGGCTGTAGGTGAAGACCTCATTCCAGAGGCGCGCCTCCAGATGGCTCTCCATCTTCGGCAGGTAGAAATAGGGGCCGGAGCCGGCGGCGATCTGGGCCTTGGCGTTGTGGAAGAAGTAGAGGCCGAAGTCGAACAGCGAGCCCGACATCTCCTCGCCGTCGACCAGGGCGTGGGCCTCCGGCAGATGCCAGCCGCGCGGGCGGACCATGAGGGTCGCGACCTTGTCCTTCAGCGCATAGGTCTTGCCGTTGCCGGCGTCGGTGAAGCCGATCTTACCGACCCAGCGGTCCTTCAGGTTGAGCTGGCCCTCGACCATGTTCTGCCAGGTGGGCGAGGACGCATCCTCGAAGTCGGCCATGAACACCTTCGCGCCCGAGTTCAGGGCGTTGATGATCATCTTGCGGTCCACGGGGCCGGTGATCTCCACGCGGCGGTCCAACAGGTCGGCGGGGATCGGCGCGACCTTCCAGTCGCCGTCGCGGATCTTGGCGGTCTCGGCGCAGAAGTCGGGGCTCGCGCCGGCGTCGAAGCGGGTCTGGCGCTCTTCGCGCAGGGCCAGCAGCTCCAGGCGGCGGTCGTTGAAGCGGCGGTGCAGTTGCGCCAGGAAAGCCAGGGCCTCCGGCGTCAGCACCTCGGCCGCGCGGCCTTCGACCTGCCCCTTGATCTGAACGGCGGGCTTGGCGGCGAGATCGACGGACATGGCAGGGCTCCGAGTGAGAGCGAGCATTTAAGCAGAAAAAATGGCCCCCCACCCCATGGCGGGGAGCCATGTAGAGGTCTCGTCGAACCCTAGGCGAACTGGCCCATGGTGTTGTGTACGCCGCCGGCCTTCAGCGCGGCTTCGCCGGCGAAGTATTCCTTGTGATCGTCACCGATGTCGGAGCCCGACATGTTCTGGTGCTTCACGCAGGCGATGCCGTCGCGGATTTCCTTGCGCTGCACGTTGAGCACGTAGCCCAGCATGCCCTGGCTGCCGAAGTACTCGCGGGCCAGGTTGTCCGTGGACAGGGCGGCCGTGTGGTAAGTCGGAAGCGTGATCAGGTGGTGGAAGATGCCGGCCCGCTTGGCCGCGTCGGCCTGGAAGGTGCGGATCTTCTCGTCGGCCTCGATGGCCAGCGCCGTGGTGTCGTAGTCGACGCTCATCAGCTTGTCGCGGTCGTAGGCCGAGACGTCCTTACCGGCCGCCTTCATGGCGTCGTAGACCTGCTGGCGGAAGTTCAGCGTCCAGTTGAAGGACGGCGAGTTGTTGTAGGCCAGCTTGGCGTTCGGGATGACAGCGCGGATGCGGTCCATCATGCCGGCGATCTGTTCCACGTGCGGCTTCTCGGTCTCGATCCACAGCAGGTCCGCGCCGTTCTGCAGCGAGGTGATGCTGTCGAGCACGCAGCGGTCCTCGCCGGTGCCGGCGCGGAACTGGAAGAGGTTGGACGGCAGGCGCTTGGGACGCAGCAGCTTGCCGTTGCGGTTGATCAAGACTTCGCCGTTCTTGATGTCGGCCGGCGAGATTTCCTCGCAGTCGAGGAAGGAGTTGTACTGGTCGCCCAGGTCGCCCGGCGCATGGCTGACGGCGATCTGCTTGGTGAGGCCGGCGCCCAGCGAGTCGGTGCGGGTGACCACGATGCCGTTGTCGACGCCGAGCTCGAGGAAGGCGTAGCGGCAGGCGCGGACCTTGGCGAGGAAGTCCTCGTGCGGGACGGTGACCTTGCCGTCCTGGTGGCCGCATTGCTTTTCGTCGGAGACCTGGTTCTCGATCTGCAGGGCGCAGGCGCCGGCCTCGATCATCTTCTTGGCCAGCAGGTAGGTGGCTTCCGCGTTGCCGAAGCCGGCGTCGATGTCGGCGATGATCGGAACGACGTGGGTCTCGAAGTTGTCGATGGCGTCGAGGAGCTTCTCTTCCTTCTTCTTGTCGCCGGCGGCGCGGGCCGTGTCGAGGTCGCGGAAGATCAGGTTCAGCTCGCGCGCGTCGGCCTGCTTGAGGAAGGTGTAGATCTCTTCGATCAGGGCCGGCACGGAGGTCTTCTCGTGCATCGATTGGTCGGGCAGCGGGCCGAAGTCGGAGCGCAGCGCGGCGACCATCCAGCCGGAGAGGTAGATGTAGCGGCCCTTGGTGGAGCCGAAGTGCTTCTTGATCGAGATCATCTTCTGCTGGGCGACGAAGCCGTGCCAGCAGCCCAGCGACTGGGTGTAGTTCGCGGAGTCGGCGTCATAGGCCGCCATGTCCTCGCGCATGATTCCGGCGGTGTATTTGGCGATCTCCAGGCCGGTCTTGAAGCGGTTCTGCAGGCGCATGCGGGCCACGGACTCGGCGTTGATGCCGTCCCAGGTCCCGTTCTTGCTCTTGATGAGCTGGCCCATCTCGATGATGTGGTCCTGATAAGCCATCTGCTTCTTCACCGCTGAAAGGGCGCCGGAACGCGCCGTTGTGACAATTCAACGCCGCCTCTAGGCCCTATTTTCCCTCGGGAACAGCGGCGCTGTGTTGCCAAAAGGCCGTTTTGTCACAGTTAATTCTTGTCACAATTGTCAATGTGTGACATTCACACAAGATGGCCTTGACGCCGGACCGCAAACTGTTCCTCGGCGCGCGCCTGAAGCGCCTGCGCCGTGACCTGGGCGTCACCCAGACACGGATGGCCGAGGACCTCGGAGTCTCGCCCAGCTACTTCAACCTGCTGGAGCGCAACCAGCGGCCGATGACCGCCCAGGTGCTGTTGCGGCTGGCGGAGGCCTATGACTTCGACCTGAAGAGCCTGTCGTCCGACCCGGAGTCGGCCAGCGCCACCGGGCTTTCCGAGGTGTTCTCCGACCAGATGTTCCGCGACCTGGGCGTGGCGCGCCATGAGATCGCCGAGGTGGCCGACAGCGCGCCGGGCGTGTCCGAGGCCATCGTGCGACTCTATCGCGCCTACCTCGACCAGCGGCGGACCAGCAGCGACCTGGGCGACGTGGGCCGCCCGGAAGACGGCGCCCAGCAGCCGATCGTCACCCCGTCCGACTGGGTGCGCGACTACATCCAGGCGCAGAAGAACTACTTCGGCGAGATCGAGGAGGCGGCCGCGGCCCTGGTCGACGAACTGCGCCCCGAGCCGCAGGACTTCGCCGCCGCGGCTCGCGAGCGGCTTGCCAAGACCCACGGCATCCAGGTGCGGGTGGTGCCGGTGGACGTGCTGCCGGAGAGCGTGCGCCGCTTCGACCACCATCGCCGCCGGCTGTTCCTGTCGGAGGTGCTGACCGGGGCGGGGCGCTCGTTCTCGCTCGCCTATCAGCTGGCGGTGCTGGAGCACGGGCCCCTGCTCGACCAGCTGGCCGATCGCGCCGGGCCGCCGGACCGGCCGACGCGCAACCTGCTGAAGGTCTCGCTGGCCAACTCGCTCGCCGCGGGGGTGCTGATGCCCTACCAGGCCTTCCACGACGCGGCCGAGGCCACGGCCTATGACATCGAGCTGATCCGCGCCCGCTTCGGGGTGTCGTTCGAGCAGGCCTGCCACCGGCTGACGACCCTGGCGCGGCCAGGCCAGCGCGGCGTGCCGTTCTTCATGGTCCGGGTGGACTCGGCGGGCAACATCTCCAAGCGGTTCGCCGGGTCAGCCTTCCCGTTCTCGCGGTTCGGCGGCGCCTGCCCGCGGTGGAACATCCACTCCTGCTTCCGCACGCCCGGCCGGATCATCAGCCAGGTGGTCGAGACGCCGGACGGCCAGCGCTATTTCACCATCGCGCGCACCGTGGCGCGGATCGCCACGCCCTATGCCGGCGAGGACTCGGAGCTGGCGGTCGGCATGGGCTGCGAGCTGAAATACGCCGAGCGGCTGGTCTATTCGCGAGGCCTGGACCTGAAGGATCCGGTGGCGACGCCGATCGGTCCCGCCTGCCGGATCTGCGAGCGCCCAGCCTGTCCGCAGCGCGCGGCCGAGCCGATCAATCGCACCCTGATGGTCGACGACTTCACCAAGTCGATCTCGCCCTATCCCTTCGCCTCGACCTAGACCCTGTCCCGTTTGGCTCGCCAAAACGGGAAGAACAGGGTCGTCGGCTTTCGTTGGGAGCCCTTCTTGTCCGCTCACGACGAGAGTCGTGAGCGGGAAGGGCTCGCGCGCTTCGAGCGCTGGCTTTACGCCGTATTCCGTGCGCAAAATTTCTCCCAGTATTTCGGGGGATGAGACCCATATGGCCCAAGCCGCCGCGGTTCAGGCGACCGATCGTTTCGAGCGCAAGCGCGAGGCGATCCTCGACGCGGCGACGGTGCTGCTCAACACCCGGGGCGTGAAGGGCCTGACGCTGGGCGTGGCGGCCGCCGCCGTCGACCTGTCGACCACCAGCGTCACCTACTATTTCAAGCGCAAGGATGACCTGGCGGCGGCCTGCATGCAGCGCGGCATCGCGGCCCTGATGCAGATCGTCCAGGCGGCGCTCGACGAGCCCTCGCCGCGGGCCCAACTTCACACCCTGCTCAGCCTCTACCTTGAGCGCGTGCGCCGCGCCGCGGTGGGCCAGGCGCCGGCCCTGCCGAGCCTCTCGGACCTGCGCGCGCTCTCGATGCCGCAGCGGGCGGAGGTGGCCGGCGCCTACATGAAGGTGTTCCGCAAACTGCGGACCATGTTCGAGGCGCCGGAGCTGTCCTGGCTGTCGCGCGGGCGGCGCACGGCGCGCACGCTGCTGCTGTTCGAGCAGCTGTTCTGGGCCAACGCCTGGCTACCGAAGTACGACCCGGAGGACTACGGCCGCATCCGCGAGCGGATGTTCGACATCCTGTCCGGCGGCCTGGCCGCGCCCGATCAGATCTGGAAGCCGCTGCCGATCGCCACGGCGGATGTCGCGCCGCGCGACCGCCAGGCGATGAGCCGTGAGACCTTCCTGCTGGCCGCCACCCGGCTGATCAATGCGCGCGGCTACCGCGGCGCCTCGGTGGACAAGATCTCCGCCGAGCTCAACGTCACCAAGGGCAGCTTCTACCATCACAACGACGCCAAGGATGACCTGGTGGTGTCCTGCTTCGACCGCACCTTCGAGGTCATGACCCGGGTGCAGCGCCTGGCCATGGAGTTACCCGGCGATCAGTGGACTCGGCTCTCCAGCGCCGCCGCCGCCCTGGCGGAATACCAGCTCTCCGAGCACGGGCCGTTGCTGCGCACCTCGGCGCTGGCGGCGCTGCCGGAGCCGATCCGGCTGGAGATGGTCAAGCATTCGGACCGCGTGTCCGACCGCTTCGCCTCGATGATCTCCGACGGCATCGCCGAAGGCTCGGTGCGCGCCGTCGATCCGTTCATCGCCGCCCAGATGCTGAACGCCACCCTGAACGCCGGCGCCGAGCTGGGCTTCTGGGTGCCGGGCGTGAGCAGCAAGGCCGCGCCGGCGGTCTTCGCCCGGCCGCTGCTGATGGGCGTGTTCGAGCGCTGAAGCTGGTCCTTGCCGGCGACCCCTAGACGGCGTCCGGCGCGGGTGACGTGCTCGCGGTGACCTGGGCCTGCTCGGCCAGGGCCGCAGCCTCGGCGATGCGTTCGAGGTTGTGTTCGTGGGTCGCCCGATCGAGCTTGTAGAACAGCAGCACCACCACCGAGCCGCCGTTGAAGATCACGATGCACGGCAGGTAGAGGATCGCCAGATGGCGCACGATGGCGGGATCAACCGTCCCCGGCATGGCATGGGTCGGGAAGCCCACGAAGGTGATCAGCGCGCCCGCGACCAGCGCGCCCAGGCCGACGGTGAACTTCGACACCAGGCCGTTGGCTGCGAACAACAGGCCTTCGGAGCGGGCGCCGGTCTTGGCGGCGTGGTCGGTGGCCACGTCGGCGATCATCGAGCTCAGGATCACGATGCCCATCAGGCCGAGCGCGGCGCTGACCAGCACATCGGTGAACAGCAGGACGTAGATGCCCCACGAGTCCGGGACCGCGTGGATGATGCCCAGCAACCAGCCGCCGATGGGGATCATCGAGGTGAGGATCGAGACGGTGAAGAGGCCGATCATCGCCCCCTTCTTGCCGAACCGCCGCGAGATCATCGGCGCCAGCACGATGCCGATCACCGAGGCCAGCAGGCCGCCCAGCGCCACGGGACCGATGGCCTGCGGCTTCAGGTGCCACAGGTGCAGGTAGAAGTAGTTGGAGAGCGCCGAGGTGACGCCCACGCCGGTGCCGCCCAGGACGCCTGAGCTCATCACCACGACCAGGCCCGGGTGCCGGATCGCGGCGAAGATTTCGTGCGCCACTTCGCCGATCGACATCTTCACCGTCGGTGGCTGGTGCAGGTACTTGATGCGGTTGTGGGTGGCGGCCGCGGACACCAGCATGCTGACGAAGACCACGATCGCGGCCATGGTCGCGAACTGTCCGTAGCGGTCGCGGTTCAGCACGCCCAGGGGGTTGGCGGCGTCCTGTCTCAGGAAGACGGACAGCAGCATGATGGTGACGATCGCCAGCGTGCCGATCGCAAAGAACCAGCGGAACGCAAGCAGCGACGTCCGCTCGTTGTAGTCGGTGGCCAGTTCGGGCGCGAGCGCGTTCGAGCCGATCTCAAAACTCGCGATCGAGATGCGCACGCCGATCAGCATGACGACGGCGAGCACCATGATCTCGCCGGGCTCCAGCCCCTTGGGCGCATGCCAGATCAGGTAGAAGAACGCGGCCGCGGGAATGGCGGCGGCGTACATGAACGGATGTCGACGACCCCAGCGCGAGCGGAAATGGTCCGACCAATGGCCGATCAGCGGATCGAGGACCACGTCGGCCATCAGCGAGACCATGATCGCCACGCCGACCAGGACCGCGGGGATGCCGATCACCTGGTTGTAGTAGAGCTGCAGCACCGAAGGCGCGAGCGCGGCGGCGCCGACGCCGTAGGCGATCGAGCCCAGCCCGTAGGACAGCTTGGTGGGAAATCTCAGCGGCGGCGGAGCGAGAGCAGGCGGAACTTCGGATAGGCTCATGCTGCCATGAGCCCCGCGCCAGAGCCGCCGCACGCCATGCCGTCCTCCCGCCGCGGATCGCGGCTTTCTTCGGGCGTTGTCGATGGCGAAGGCGCCGTCGCCGCCCGCTTGAAGGTTCGACGGTGCGGGCCTGCCCTAGGGGACGTCAACGACTTTGATCTTACATTGTAGACATGTTCGAAGACCCGGCATGGCGCTTGCGGGAAACCGCCGCAAAAGCAAAGGGCGCGCCCTCGCAGGCGCGCCCTCCGATCCGGATTTTGCCGGTCGCTAGAAGCGGTACTGGAACTCCACGCCGTAGGTCCGCGGCGGGGTCAGGGCGTAGCTGGTGCTGAACCCTTGCACGGCGTTGTACATGCAGTTGGCGGTCGTGGTCAGGCAGGCGGGGCTGACCGGCACGCCCTTGGTCATGCCGGCGGCCGTGATCGTCGACTGCGCGTAGGTGCCGGTCGTGCGGCTGGCGCTGGCGCCGCCGTCGTAGCCGAGCGTGTCGCCGATGTTCTTCACATAGGCGATGATCGAGTACTTGTTGTCCTTGCCCTGCCAGGTGACCCGCGCATCCCATTGATCCCAGGAGGGCGCGGCGCCGAGCGGCCGGGTGAAGATGTTCGAGTACTGCTTGTCGCGCCAGATGTAGCTCACCGACGGCGAGATCGTGCCGAAGTCGGTGACCCAGCTGTAGGTCGCGTTGATGGCGATCTTGGTCTTCGGCGATTGCGGCAGCTGGTTGCCGGACAGGTCCTGCGGCCGCTGCACCAGGCCGGTGTTGACGTCGCACAGCGGGTTCGGGTTCGGGTTGGTGGCGGTAGGCGTCGATCCTGTGCCCGTGCAGGCCGTCAGCGGCCCCGCCGAGGCCAGCGGCCGGGCGCCCGGGGCCACCGCCTGCGGGTCGGTCCCGTCGACGATGCCGCTCAGCTCGGTGATCTTCCCGTCGTTGTAGTCGTAGGTGAAGATGACCGTCAGGTTGTCGAGCGGAATCCAGGTGCCCTCGATTTCGACACCCTTGATCTCGGCCTTCGGCACATTGAGGTAGCGGCTCTGGCTGACGGCCAGGGCGCCGGTGTTGGAGACCACCGTCAGAGGGACCTGGTAGCCCTTCAGCTCTTCGTCGAAGACGTCGACGTTGAGCTGGAACCGATGGCCGAAGTCCTTCTTCAGACCGACCTCGAAGTCGTCGACGTGCTCGGCGTTGGTGTAGGGGAACTGGCCCAGCGTGCTGGTCACGCCGGAGGCGAAGCCGCCCATCAGATAGCCGCGGCCGTAGCGCGCGTACATCATGGTGCCGGGGCTCGGATCCCACTGGATGCCGGCCGTCCCGGTCGTCGCCTCCCAACTGGCGTCATACGAGCGGTGGGCGAAGCCGTCCGGCGTGAAGGTCACGCCGGCGAAGTTGCCGTTCGGCACCACGCCCTGCGGCGCGGGGATCGCCGGGTTCTGACCCAGGGCCGCGGCGGTCAGGCTGGCGACCGGGCCGTACACGACAGAGGCGGTGACGTCGACCGGCGGCACGAGCGTGCCCAAGGTCTCGGGCGTTGTGCTGCACGGCGTGGTCGCGTAGCAGATCACGCGCACGTCCTCGTGGCCTCTCAGGCCGTCATGGTTCCAGCGCAGGCCAAGCGTCAGTTTCCACTGGTCGGTGATCTTCCAGTCGACCTGGCCGAAGGCGGCGTAGGATTCCTGCTGGAACTGTGGCCGGTCATCGTAGAGCCGGCGCTGGAAATCCAGGCCGACCGGACCTGAGGCTGCGGCGACGGCGGCGGTCACCGCCCCGTCGAGCCCCGCATTCTCAGGCTGAGTTGTGAAGACCGGCTGACGGTAGCCTTCCTTGTAGTAGTAGAGGCCGCCCACCCACTGCACCGCGCCGTTGCCGGTGGAGGACAGGTCCAGTTCGTGGCTGATGTTGTGGTAGTCCTCCTGATAGGTGGAGGTGAATTTCGGGTGGACGGTGAGCGCCGTGCAACCCGGCACGAAGTTGCAGGTCGGCGGCGCCGCGCCCACCGGCCGCAGCGGAACCTGGAACGAGACGATGGAGCCGCCGCCGAGGTCTGAATCCAGGGTGTAGTGGTAGTTCAGACCGCCGCCGACGTACTTCAGATCCATGTTGTCGAAGTGATAGGTCAGGTTCGTCGAGACCCCGTAGGTGTCGTCAAGCGAAACCGTCTGGGCATAGTTCGAGGCGAACTTGCGCGGATCGAGGGAGGCGGGGTTCACGCAGCCGGTGGGCGAGGTGTTGACCACGTTCTGCACCACGCCGCCGGGCGCGCAGGCGAAGCCCGCGTTGGGGTTCTGGGCGCTGAATTCGGCGAAGCTGAAGGGCCCCGGAGCGTAGCCGGCGCGCGCGCCGGGGCCGCCTGAGCCGTTGTTCCAGCCCTGGATGAACACCTTGGCCCAGCCGTCCATGTGGTCGCCGAACTTCGCCTGCAGCTGGCCTTCGACATAGAAGGTGTCGATGACGTTGCCCTCGCTCGGCATGCCGGGAACGATGTTGGTGTAGTAGCCGTCGCGCTGCTTGTCCCAGCTGCCGGCCAGGCGGAATTGCAGGCCGGGCGCCAGGGGGCCCGAGGTCGCCAGTTCGAGCGTCGTGTGGCCGTAGTTGCCCACCGCGCCCCTGGCCTCGGCGTAGAAGTCCTCGGTCGGGCGCTTGGAGATGATGTTGATGGCGCCGCCCATGGAGTTGCGGCCGTAGAGGGTGCCTTGCGGGCCGCGCAGCACCTCCACCCGGTCGGTGAAGATCGGCGTCTTGCCGGCCTGCGTCGTGGACGTCGTGTAGATGCCGTCATCGTAGACCGCGACCGGCACCGGCACAGGGTGAGCGTTGGACAGGCGGCCGACGCCGCGGATCGAGGCCCGGTCGTTGGCGCTGGTGTAGTTCAGGCCGGGCGTGAAATTGGTCATGTCCTGGATCGAGTTGATCCCGATCAGGTCACGCTTCTCGGAGGTGAAGGCCGAGATGGCGACGGGCACGTCCTGCAGGTTCTGTTCCCGCTTTTCGGCGGTGACCACCAGCTCCTCGATGGTGTTGGTCGCCGCGGCCGTCGTGGGACGGGTCTGGGCGTGAACGGCGGTGGTTCCGAGCGCGGCGCTGAACAGCAGGGCGCTGGACGCCAAAAGGCGAACCTTGTGCAACAAATTATCCTCCCCCAGCAGGCCGAGTGGCCTTTTGTTTGACTAATCCTTGTCGTGAGAGGCCGCCCAAGTGACGGCCAAGTCATTGATAAGGTTAGAGGTATGGGGGTCCCGATGCGTCGCAGCCCACGCGCACCAACTCAATCGGCAAAATCCTGCCGTCTGCCCCATGACGTCCTCCTGGCCGCGCGTTGACGGCCGTATCAAGCGTTACGGCAGTATCTCTGCCGGTCACCCGATGTCTCAATTTGTGGAAGGTGCGGTACGCCCGACGTAGCGTCAACGGATTTCAATTACGAAACCGTAACCCTGGAGACATCGCGCGAGGCGCGCCGCGGCATCGGCCTTCAAACGAAAAGAGGCGCGTCCTTGCGGACGCGCCTCCCTCGAAGACCGGGTATCGAGACGGTCTAGAAGCGGTACTGGAATTCCACGCCGTAGGTGCGCGGCGGGGTCAGCGGGTAGGTGATGTTGAAGCCCTGCTGCACCGCGTTGATCTGCGGCGCGGCGATCGAGCCGCCGATGGTCGTCCCGACGATCCGCGAGCCGGAGGCGCCGCCGTCGTAGCCCAGGCGGTCGAACAGGTTCTTGCCGTAGGCGATGATAGAGTAGCGGTTGTCCTTGGCCTTCCAGGTCAGGCGGGCGTCGACCTGACTCCAGGACGGGGCCTCGTTGTAGAAGCGCTGGAAGATCGAGCCGTACTGCTTGTCGCGCCAGATGTAGCTGACCGACGGCGACAGCGAGCCTTGCTCCATCTCCCAGGTGTAGGTGGCGTTGACGGCCACCTTGTTCTTGGTCGACTGGGGCAGCTGGTTGCCGCTCAGGTCCTGGCCGCGCTGGACGTTGTGCGAGAACACGTCGCAGGCCGGGTTGGGCAGCGGGTTGGTGGCGCTGGCCGTGGTGCCGGTGCCGGTGCAGGGCGTGAGCGCTCCGATCGGTTTGGCGCCCGGCTGGATCGCGGTCGGGTCGGCCGGATCCACGACGCCCTTCAGGTCGGTGATGTGGGCGTCGTTGTAGGCGTAGCTGAGCAGCAGCTGCAGGTGGTCGATCGGCGACCAGATGGTCTCCAGCTCGAGGCCGTAGCTGACCGCCTTGGGCACGTTCAGGAACACGCCCTGGCTCTGGGCGACGCCGCCGGAGGTGTCGACGATGGTCACCGGCGCCTGGAAGTCCTGATAGTCGAGATAGAAGATCGCCAGGTTGGTCTGCAGGCGATGGTCCAGCATGTCCTTCTTCAGGCCGACTTCGTAGGAGTTGGCGTGCTCGGCGCCCGTGTAGGGCTGAGCGCCCAGGGTGGTCGAGATGCCGACGTTGAAGCCGCCCGCCTTATAGCCGCGGCTGTAGCGGGCATACATCATGGTGTCCCGATCGGGATCCCACTGCAGGCCGGCCGTGCCGGTCCAGGCGTCCCAGCTCGCGTCATAGCGACGATGGGCGAAGCCGTCGTTGGTGAAGGTGACGCCGGCGAAGTTGCCGTTGGGCACCACGCCTCGCGGCGCGGGGATCAGCGGGTTCTGTCCCAAGGCGGCGGCCGTCAGGCTGGCCGCGGGCCCGTAGACGATCGCGCCGGTCACGTCGACTGGCGGGGTGAATGCGCCCAGGCCTTCCGGCGTCACGATGGTGCTGCCGGCGCCGTTGAGGCAAGCCGTCACCGCGAAGCAGACGATCCGGGTGGCTTCGCTGCCGTCCTTGCGGTCGTGGCTGTAGCGCACGCCGATGGTGGTCTTCCAGTCGCTGGCGAACTTCCAGTCGATCTGACCGAAGCCGGCGTAGGAGGTGTCCTCCAGCTCCGGGCGGTCGTCATAGGGCCGTTGCAGGGTGTCGGCGGCCAGGCCGTTCGGATAGAGCGACGGGAGCGCCGCGGCGATGCCGCTGGAGGCCAGCTGCGTCTGGTCGAACATGGTGGTGAACACCGGCTGGCGATAGCGCTCGTGGTAGTAGTAGGCGCCCACCAGCCACTGGAAGTCACCGTTGCCGCTGGACGACAGGTTCAGCTCGTGGCTGTCCCAATGCTTGTCCTCTTGATAGGTCGAGGCATAGCGCGAGCGGATCGGAACGCCCGTGCAGCCCGGCACCACCGAGCACGGCGTCACCGCCACGCCCACGGCCGCGCCGGCCGCGGAGAAGAACGGCGCCACCGGCAGGTTGAAGCCCTGGATCGCGCCGCCGTCGAGGTCGGAGATCAGGGTGTAGTGGTAGGTGTCATAGCCGCCGATGTACTTCAGATCGGCCTTGTCGAAGTGATAGGTCCACTGGGTGGAGAAGATGTAGGTCTCGTCAAGCGACACGGACTGGGCGGTGTCGGCAGCGAACTTGCGCGGGTCGCTGTTGGCCGGGTTCACGCAGCCCAGCGGTGACTTGTTGATGACGTTGGTCACCGGCGAGTTCGTCGCGCAGGCGTAGCCCGGGTTCACGAACAGGGCGCCCGAGCCGTACTCGGCGGTGTTGATCGGGCCGGTGGTGTAGGTGGCGCGCGCGCCGGGGCCGCCGGAGCCATTGTTCCAGCCGGCGATGGAGCCCTTGAACCAGGCCTCAAGCCGGTCGCCGAACTTCGCCTGCAGCTGGCCCTCGACGTAGTAGGTGTCGATCACGTTGCCTTCGCTCGGCATGCCCGGGACGACGTTGGTGAAGTAGCCGTCGCGCTGCTTTTCCCAGTTGCCCGCCAGGCGGTATTCCAGGCCGGGCGCGATCGGACCGGAGACCGCGGCCTCCAGCAAGGTGCGGCCGTAGTTGGCGACCGTGGCGCGGACTTCCGCGTAGGGCTCGTCGGTGGGCTTCTTGGAGATCACGTTGATCGCGCCGCCGATCGAGTTGCGGCCGTACAGCGTGCCTTGCGGGCCGCGCAGCACTTCCACCCGGTCCACGAAGATCGGCGTCTTGCCGGCTTCGACGGTCGAGGAGGTGTAGACGCCGTCCGAATAGGTGGCGACGCCGGGGTCGGCGGCCTGCACGTTGGTCAGGCGGCCGACGCCGCGCAGGCTGATGCGGTCCAGCTGGCTGGAATATTCCAGACCGGGGGTGAAGTTGGTCATGTCCTGGACGCTGTTGATGCCCAGGAGGTCGCGCTTCTCGGAGGTGTAGGCGGAGATGGCGACGGGCACGTCTTGAAGGCTCTGGGACCGCTTTTCAGCGGTGACGACCAGTTCTTCAATAGTGTTGCTCGACGCGGCGACAGCGGCCGGCTTCGTCTGAGCGTGGGCCGAAGTATTGACGGCAACGCCAAAAAGCAACGCGGCGGACGCGAGTAAGCGAACCTTGTTATGCAACCTAACCTCCCAATGCGCATGAGCCGCCAATCGGGGAATTGGCGCCTCTAAGTCTTCCAAATCGGGGGGTGGCATAGGGAGCGGATACTGGCTTGACCAGTGACAAACAGGACATAGTCGATGGACGATCCGGACTGTCGCCCATGCGCCACACTTTTGACGCCTAAACCTATGATCTAACGACGTTATTTGACAGTCAGGATGATTTTCCCGAGGTGATCGCCGTTCTCCAGGTGGGCGTGGGCCCCGGCGGCGTCCTCCAGCGGGAAGGTCGCGTCGACCTGCGGGACGACCTTCCCGGCCGCGATCCACGGCCAGACCACGCGCTCGACCTCGGCGGCCAGGCGGGCCTTTTCGTCCTTGTCGCGCGGGCGAAGGGTCGAGCCGGTGACCACCGCGCGCTTCTGCATGATGCGGAAGATCTGCAGCGGCACCTCGCCGCCGCCCAGGGCCGCGATGAACACGATCCGCCCGCCGACCTTGAGCGCGTCCAGGTCCTTGGAGAAGTAGTCGCCGCCGACCATGTCGAGCACCACGTCGCAGCCGCCCTCGGCCTTGGCGACCTCGGCGAAGTCGGCCGCTTTGGCGTCGATGGAGACGTCGGCGCCCAGCGCCTTGGCCTGGGCGGCCTTGTCGGCGCCGCGGGCGGTGGCGATCACCTTGGCGCCCGCCGCCTTGGCCATCTGGATTGCCGTCGTGCCGATGCCGGAGGTCGCGCCGTGGATCAGCACGGTCTCGCCGGCCTTCAGTCCGCCGTGCTCGAAGACGTTGGCGTAGACGGTGAACACGGTCTCGGGCAGGCCCGCCGCCTGAATGAAGTCGAGCCCGGCCGGGATCGGCAGGGCGTGGCGCGCGTCGCAGACCGCATAGGCCGCATAACCGCCGCCGCCCAGCAGGGCGCAGACCTTGTCGCCGACCTTCCAGCGCCCTGCGCCCCCATTCTCGCTAGGGGGGCCCAGCGCCGCCACCTCGCCGGCGACCTCCAGGCCCATGGTGTCCGGCGCGCCGGGCGGCGGCGGATAGCCCCCCAGGCGCTGCAGGATGTCCGGGCGGTTGATGCCGGCGGCATGCACCTTGATGAGGATCTGGCCCGGACCGGGCTCCGGCCGGGCGATCTGCACAGCCTTCAGGGCCTCGGCGGGCCCCTTGCCACCCTCGATGGCGATCGCGGTCATGGTCTCGGTCATCGGGAGCTCCTGGTCGGCTTTGGGCCGGGCTGCGGGCGCAAACTTGCGCTCGCGCGCCTTGCGCGGTCAGATAGCGCCCCACGGGGGAACCGGAAAGGGAGGCCCGTCATGGAAGAACCGGCGGAAGTCCGTGTCGGCCGCGGACAGCGTCTTATCGAGGCCGTGCGTGAGGACCTTGAGCTGTTCGGCGTGGCCGAGCTGGAAGAGCGTATCGAGGTGCTGCAGTCGGAAATTGCCCGGGTTTCAGCGCAAATCGAGCGGAAAAAGGCGGGACGTGCTGCCGCAGACGCCCTCTTTGGCTAGCTCTTGGGGCTCTGGCGGCGCAAAATGGTCCAGATCGCGTGGCACAGGGGTTGCACTGACGTTTCCCGCAACCGCCAGGCGGGCGTACGTAGAGAGTCGAGCACGTGATGAGTGACCAGAACGCCCCTTCGACGGCCTCCACCTCGGTGAAGTGGCGCGCGGACGTCATCCAGGACTTCGCGAAGTCGGAGCTGTTCCAGCGCACCTTCCAGGAGGGCATGGACCTCGTGGAAGAAACCGCCAGCTATCTGGACGGGGCCGGCCGCCAGGCGTCGAAGCTGCTGTCGCGCAACGCCGCTCTGGCCTATGCGGCCGAGAGCATGCGCCTGACCACGCGTCTGATGCAGGTGGCCTCGTGGCTCTTGGTGCAGCGCGCCGTGCGCGAGGGCGACATGCCCGCCGACGCGGCCTGCGAGGACCGCTACCGCCTGGCCGGCGAGGACGTCTGCCGCGCCTCGGGCGATGGCGAGGGCCTGCCGCACGAGCTCAATGTCCTGCTCGACCGCTCCGAGCGCCTCTATGAGCGGGTGCGCCACCTCGACAAGCGGATGTACGTGGAGGGCGAGGCCGACGCCGCGCCGCATCCCGTGCTCACCCAGCAGGACCGGCTGAAGAACGCCTTCGGGACCTGATTTCCACGCAACGCCGGAACCAAAAACGCCGCGGAGGGCAGCCCCCGCGGCGTTTTTGTTTGGGATAGCGCGTTCGCGGGACCGTCGATCCCCGCCTTCGCGGGGATGAGTCCGGCTAGCGCCGGCTCACTTGCGGGTGAAGCCGCCGAACTTGGCGTTGAAGCGCGAGACGCGGCCGCCGCGGTCGAGCATCTGGTGACCGCCGCCGGTCCACGCCGGGTGGGTCTTCGGGTCGATATCCAGGTTCAGGGTCGCGCCTTCCTTCCCGTAGGTGGAACGGGTTTGGTAGGAGGTGCCGTCCGTCATCACCACGGTGATGAAGTGATAGTCCGGATGGGTGTCTTGTTTCATCGCGCAAGCGCCTGACTTAAAGGAGCATCGAATAGGGTCGAGGCCGGCCGGATAGGTCCGGCTTCGAGGAACGGCGGCGTATAGAGAAACGCCGGCCAAATTGCAAGGTGCGAGCGCGTATGAGCGAGGCTGGACTGGACGCCACGGCCGCGGGACGGCCGAGCGAGGGCCAGGCGCTGGCGCAGAATCTGGCCGAGGCGGCCGACCGCCGGGCCAAAAGCCGCAACGTTCGCGCGCTCGGTCACCTGCTGCCGTTCGCCGCCAAACACCGCACCGATGCGGCGGCCGCGGCGATCTTCCTGGTGGTGGCGGCGGGCGCGAGCCTGGCGCTCACCGGCGCGGTCCGGCTGCTGGCCGACCACCTGACCAGCGCGCTCGGCGCCCACGCCGCGGCCCGCTCGGTGGCGCCCTGGTTCTGGCTGCTGGGCGGGGTGGCGGTGGCCTTGGCCATCTCCTCGGCCTTCCGCTACTTCTTCGTCACCAAGCTGGGCGAGCGGATCGTCGCCGACCTGCGCAAGGCGACCTACGCCCACATCCTGTCGCTGGACCCGGCCTTCTTCCTGGCCACCCGCACCGGTGAGGTGCTGTCGCGCCTGACCACCGACATCCAGATCGTAGAGAACCTGCTGACCACCTCGATCTCGGTGTCCCTGCGCAACATCCTGATGCTGGTGGGCGGGCTGATCTACATGACCGTGGTCAGCCCGAAGATGACCGGCCTGGTGCTGCTGACCATCCCCTTCGTGATCGCGCCCATGTTCCTGTTCGGCCGTCGCGTGCGTTCGCTGACCACCTCGACCCAGGATCAGTTCGCCCAGGCGGTCGGCCACGCCGGCGAGACCCTGGACGCCCTGGAGACCGTGCAGGCGTTCGGTCGCGAGGCGGCGGCTGGGGCCCGGTTCGGCCAGGCCGTGGAGACCTCGTTCCGCACGTCGCTGCGCCGGATGGGCGCGCGGGCGACCATGACGGCGGCGGTGATCGCGCTGGTGTTCGGCGGCGTGGTCTGGATCATCTGGCTGGGCGTCAACGCGCTGTTCGCGCATCAGATGAGCGTCGGCACCCTCTTCCAGTTCGCCCTGCTGGCGGTGATGTCGGCGGGCTCGGTGGGGGCGCTGGGCGAGACCTGGGGCGATGTGCAGAAGGCGGCCGGCGCCATGGAGCGGGTCTCCGAGCTGCTGGCCGCGCGGCCGGGCATCGCCAAGCCCAGCCATCCCATCGCGCTCCCGGCGCCGCCGCGCGGCGAACTGGAGATGCGTGGGGTTACCTTCGCCTATCCCGGACGCCCGGATCTGCCGGCGCTGAAGGGCTTCTCTCTGGCGGTGAAGGCCGGGGAGCGGGTGGCGCTGGTGGGGCCCTCGGGGGCGGGCAAGAGCACGGTCTTCCGCCTGTTGCTGCGGTTCTACGATCCGCAGGTGGGCCAGGTGTTCGTGGACGGCGTTGACGTGCGCCAGGCCGATCCGGTGGCGGTGCGCGGCCGCATGGCCCTGGTCGCCCAGGACTCGCCGCTGTTCTCCGGCTCGGCGGCCGACAACGTCCGCTTCGGCCGCGAGGACGCCAGCCTGGAAGAGATCCAGGCCGCGGTGCGCGCCGCCCAGGCCGAGCACTTCCTGGCCGACCTGCCGGACGGCATCGACACCCAGATCGGCGAACGCGCCCGCAGCCTTTCCGGCGGCCAGCGCCAGCGGCTGGCGATCGCCCGCGCCCTGGTGCGCGAGGCGCCGATCCTGCTCCTCGACGAGGCCACCAGCGCGCTCGACGCCGAGAACGAGCGGCTGGTGCAGCGCGCGCTGGACGAGGCCATGGTCGGCCACACCACCCTGGTGATCGCCCACCGCCTGGCGACCGTGCTCAAGGCCGACCGCATCGTGGTGATGGACGAGGGCCGGGTGGTCGAGACCGGAACCCATCACGAGCTGGTGGCCCGCAACGGCCTCTACGCCCGCCTGGCGGCGTTGCAGTTTGGCGAGGCGGCTTAGCTGAGCTTCGCCAGGTCGAACGGCAGGTCGCGCCTCAGGTAGGGCCTGAGCTTTGGCCAGGGAACGGTGACGCTCGCGCCGTGGGCGCCGAAGTCCTCCAGGTAGAGACTGAAGCCGTCAGGCGCGAGGGTCCAGTTCGCCGGCCGTGCGGCGGCGGCGAGGATTTCGCGCAGCATCCTGGCGCGGTTCGGCGGCTTTCCATCGCCCGCGTCCTCGCGCAGCATCTCCTCAAGGCCGAGCCCGGCAATGAAGGCGGCAGCCGCCTTGGGATCGACGAACAGGTCCGCCGCGGTCAGCTCCCGGCCCAGGGTCAGGGACCAGTGGCTGGAGACGTGCTGTCCGGCCTGAGGCGTCACGGAGACGCCGACCGAGCTGTCGATCAATCCGGGCGCGACGGCCATGAGGTCGACCTCAAAACTCATCTGGCCCATCCCAGCTCCCGAGCGTGGTAGCATCTGGCTCTGATACCGGGTCAGCCGCTCGGCGATCATCGCGTTCCAGCGTTGCTCCGCGGAATTGGCGGGCCGGGCGATCTGAACCAGATAGACCTTCAAGGTATCGGCCTGCGGCTCGCCGTCCGCGGGATCGGCCGTCTTGGCTGTGACGGCGCGGTAGGACGTCAGGGTGAGGAAGGTCAATCCGCCGCTCGTCTGGAACAGGACGTTGGGATCGAGCGTGCTGGCGCGTTCACGGAACTGCCCAGCGAGGCAATCCGGGCTGAAATGCCCGGGAGACGCGCCTGGAATCCGGCAGACCGGTTCGACGAACGCCAGGAAGTCCCGCTGGGTGGCGCGCAGCGCCGGCCTGAACGGCTCAGGGAAGAGCGCCAGCGCCTTGGCGTAGGCCGCGGCCATCTCGCGGTCGGCCTTGCGGCTATCGGCGGTGCGGCAGATTTCGCGCTCCAGGGCCGTCGCGGCCTTGGCGCAGTCGAAACTGGCGGCCTCGGTCAAAGGCGCCGCCGAGGCCCCAGCGGGCGCCAGCGCGGCGAACGCCGCCAGGACGGCGGCGAGCACGGCCGTTCGCGGCATCCGGCCTAGCCCCGGGCCTTCACGGCGAGCCCAGGGAAATCGCTGAACAGGCCGTCGATGCCGGCGGCGTAGAGCGCCTTGTAGACCGCGTCCACATCGCCGTGGGCCGCGGGGTCAGTCCCGTTGCGCAGCTTGGGCGGCAGGAAGACGTTCTCGGCCCGCACGGTCCAGGGATGCACCGCGAGGCCCGCCGCGTGGGCGTCGGCGACCAGGGCGGTGGCCGGGCCCAGCCCGCCGTCGACCGTGGGGATCACCATCGACCAGTCCGGCCCGACGCCATTGGCGTAGGTCGCGATGGTCTTCATGCCCGAGGCCGAGACCATGTCCTTGTAGCGCAGGGTGACGTCGGTGGGCCCGCCATTGGGCTCGACCAGCTGGATGCGCGGCGCCTTGCACATGCCCATGATGGTCTTGAGCGGCAGGACGTCGAAGCACTGGATGAACACCGGGGCGGTGGGGCTATCCAGGTCATTCTTCTTCAGGATGTCGGCCAGGCGGCCCTCCAGCGGCAGGCCGATGCCCGAGAAGTAGCTGGCGTGCTTCATCTCCGGATAGGTGCCGATCGGGCGCTTCAGCCGCGCGCTCTCCGCCTTCGCCAGGTCGATGACCTCCTGGTAGGTCGGGATGGACTCCTGCAGATTGTATTTGACGCTCTCGGGCCGCAGCTTCGGCAGCCGCTCGCGGCAGCGGATGGTCTTCAGCTCCTCCAGCGTGAAGTCCTCGGTGAACCAGCCGCTCACGGCTTGGCCCTGGATCTGCCGGGTGGTCAGCCGCTTTTCGAACTCCGGCATCAGGGCCACGTTGGTGGTCTGCGAGATCTCGTTCTCGTGGCGCACCACCAGCACGCCGTCCTTGGTGGAGACCAGGTCGGGCTCGATGAAGTCGGCCCCCTCGGCGATCGCCAGCTTGAAGGCCATCAGCGTCGATTCCGGCCGCTCGCCGCTCGCCCCGCGGTGGGCGATCATCAGCGGCTTCTTCTTGAACCCGCCATAGGTCTCGGCGCTGCGGGCGGGGAGGGCGGAAAGGGCGGCGGCCGCTGCGGCCGTCGCGCCCAAGGTGCGGCGGGTG
>JACXTT010000815.1_pt1 | contig 52868 bp, 41 predicted proteins | sample 9270951 | NCBI WGS metagenome assembly JACXTT01 (sample SAMN15532306, study PRJNA645909) | rock metagenome | isolation source: weathered quartz diorite | place: Puerto Rico | collected 2017-06-21
GCCGGCCTCATGGCCGCGCAGTACGAGGCGATGTGCAAGCGCATGCACCACGGCTTCTCGGCGCGCAACGGACTCTATGCGGCGGTGCTGGCCGAGGGCGGCTACACCGGCATCAAGCGCGTGTTCGAACGCGAGTACGGCGGCTTTCTCTCGACCTTCGGCGAAGGCCACGATCCCGACGCATCGAAGATCACCGAAGCGCTGGGTGAACGCTGGGAGGTGGAACGCATCGTCATCAAGCCGTATGCCGCGATGGGCGGCATCCATTCGCCGCTCGACGCGCTGTTCGATGTCGATGCGAAGCGCAAGCTCGTGCCCGAGGAGATCGCGCGCATCGAGGTCGAGGTGAGCCATGCGGTCTACCACCACGGATGGTGGACTCCCGAACGGCCGCTGACGCCCATCGGCGCGCAGATGAACATCGGCTATGCGCTCGCGGTGGCGGTGCTCGACGGCGAGGCGATGGTGAAGCAGTTCGCGCCTGCGCGCATCGACGCCGACGACGTGTGGGCGCTGATTCCGCGCATCGAGGTACGGCACCAGCCCGAGTTCGATGCGGGCGGTCCGCTCAAGCGCGGTCGCGTGCGGCTGGCGGTGACTTTCACCGACGGACAGCGCATCCAGGTCGAGCGCAATTCCTCGCGCGCCATCGAATCGCCGCAGAGCAGCGACGAGGTGGCGGCCAAGTATCGGGCGCTGACCGACGGACTGATCGACGGTGCGCGGCAGAAGGCCATCGAGGACATGGTCCGCTCCATTGAGGACCTGCCCGACGTGCGCGAGCTGCTCGCGCTGCTGGCGCCGCCGGTCGCGGCAGCTTTCGACTGACCGGCAAGCCCACGAAAAAAAAGCACGGAGACAAGACACCATGACGCACCCATCCGCACACCTCGACCGCCGCGCGTTCTCGTTGGGGCTGCTTGCGCTGGCAGGCACCTGCGCCCTGCCCGCCCGCGCACAGGACCCGTGGCCCGCCGCCAAGCCGATCCGCCTGGTGCTGCCGTTTTCCGCAGGCGGGCCGGGCGACACCAATGTCCGGGCCATGGCGCAGTCCCAGGGCCGGCGGCTGAACCAGTCCATCATCGTGGACAACCGGCCGGGCGCAGGCGGCATCATCGGCAGCGAGTACGTGGCCAAGAGCGCACCCGACGGCTATACATGGCTGTCTGCCGGCAACGGCGCCATCGCCAACGCGCTGCTGCGGCCGAAGATGCCTTATGCGGAGACCGACCTGGTGCCTGTGGTCGGAACCAGCACCGCACCTTCCGTGCTGGTCACCAACGCCAGCGTGCCGGCGAAGAACCTGAAGGAACTGCAAGCCTGGGCGCGCACCAGGGGCCGCCTGAACTTCGGCACGGCCGGCAGCGGCAGCACAGGGCATTTCGTGGCGGAGATGGTGGAATCGGCGCTCGGTGTACCGGTGACCCTGGTGCACTACAAGAGCGGCTCGCAGACGGTGAACGCGATTGTCGGCGGCGAGGTCGACCTGGCCTCGGAAGCGCCGATCGGTGTCGCGGCTTTCGTGCAGTCGGGAAGGCTGCATGCCCTGGCACTCACTGCGCGAGAACGCACCGGCCCGATGAAGCAGGTGCCGACCACCGTGGAGCAGGGCTTTCCGACGATCCTCATGCAGCACTGGGGCGGCATCTTCGCGCCGAAGGGAACGCCTGTCGCGATCCTCGACCGCATCGCCGAAGTCACGATGCGTGCGTTCAAGGAAGATGCCGACCTCATTGCGCAGACCGAGCGAGGCGGCGCACAGCCGATGCTGCTGGCACGGGCGGAGTTCGGGCAGTTCCTCGACCAGGAGCGCATGCGCATGGCGAAGATCGTCACCGCTTCGCACATGACCCTGGAGTAGCGCTCCCGCAGAGCGCGGCGCTTACTTCGCCAACAGCTCGTCGGGCGACTTTCCTGCCTCGAGCGCGGCCTTGAACCAGGTGGGACGAGGGCCGCGGCCGCTCCAGACATTGCCTTGGTCGTCCTTGAACTTGGGGGCGGAGGCCGCCCCTTTCTTCGCGGCGCCGCGCGTCTTTTTGGCGCCCGGCTTCGATACGGCAGCCACGCGGCCGGCCTTCCGGCCGAAGCCGAGATCGGCGGCGCTGAACCCATAAACCGCAATAGCTTCCTTGATCCGGCTCAGCACGTCGGAGGCTTCTTCACGGCGCAAACGCTCTGCTTCTTCCTGCAATTGTTCGATTTGCTTCTGAATTTCGAGGTAAGTCTTTTTGGCCATCCGTTGGGCTCCTTGGCATTGTTAGGAGCTGAAGAGCATACGTGAGTCGAAAAAGCGTCGGCGTATCCCGCATCGAGCGACATGCGCCGTCCCTCAGGCGGCTACTTGAAATCGTCGGCCAGGATGTCGAACTTGCGCAACTTGTCGTGCAGCGTCTGCCGCGCGATGGCCAGCGCGGCGGCCGTGGCGGGCTGATCGCCCTTGTGCTTGCGCAGCGCCTCGACGATCACGGCGCGCTCGAAGGCCTCGACCTGCTGCGGCAGCGCGCGCGGCAACGCCGGCAGGCCTTCGCCGGTGCCGCGCGTCTGGGTGAGGCGCTCGCCGAGCAGCCCCAGCACGAAGCGGTCGGCCACGTTGCGCAGCTCGCGGACGTTGCCGGGCCATGCATAGGCCATCAGGTCGGCCAACTGCGCGTTGGTGAGCGGCTGCGCCGCACGCTCGTAGCGGTTCGCGGCCAGCAGCGTGAAGTGCTCGAACAGCAGCGGGATGTCCTCCCGCCTCTCGCGCAGCGGCGGCAGTTCGATGAATGCCACGCCGAGGCGGTAGTACAGGTCGGCCCTGAATTTCTGCCGGTCGCTCATTTCCTTCAGGTCCTCCTTGCTCGCGGCCACCACGCGGCAGTCGAAGGGAATGGCCTTGTTGGAGCCGATGCGCTCGATGCTGCGCTCCTGCAGCGCGCGCAGCAGCTTGATCTGCACCGGCATGGGCATGCTCTCGATCTCGTCGAGAAACAGCGTGCCGCCGTTGGCGTATTCGAACTTTCCCACCCGCGCGCGGTTGGCGCTGGTGAAGGCGCCGGCCTCGTGGCCGAAAAGTTCGCTCTCGGCCAGCGCCTCGGGCAAGCCGCCGCAATTGAGCGGCACGAAATGCCGGCGCCGGCGCTCGCTGTGGGCGTGCAGGCACTGGGCGACGAGCTCCTTGCCGGTGCCGGTTTCGCCGTAGATCAGCACGTCGGCCGAGGTCTCGGCCAGCGTCATCACGGTACGGCGCACCTGCTGCATCTGGGCCGAGCGGCCGATTAGCACCGACTGGATGCCGTTCCAGTTCTCCAGCGCGTCGCGCAGCGTGCGCACCTGCAGCGTGAGCTGGCGGCGCTCGATGGCATGGCGCACGATGGCCACCAGCCGTTCCGAACTGAAGGGCTTCTCGATGAAGTCGTAGGCGCCCTCGCGCATGGCCTGCACGGCCATCGCGATGTGGCCGTGGCCCGTGACCAGGATGACCGGAAGCTCGGCATCGGCCGTATGCAGCTCGCCCAGCCACTCGGTCCCGCTCATGCCCGGCAGGCGCACGTCGCTGATCACGATCGCCGGCACACCGAAACTGATGTGCGCCCGCGCGCGCTCGGCGCTGGCAAAGGCTTCGACCTCGAAGCCGGCCAGGGTCAGCACCTGGGTCGTGCTGAGGCGGACGTCTTCGTCGTCCTCCACCAGCAGCACCCGGATCGCAGGGTCGTCGCTCACTTGGGCATCACTCCTGTGCAATGGAATCAATGGAATCAACGGAATAAGAAGGGAATGAACGGGGCGGGTGATGGATCACGGCAATGGCGGCGGGCAGGTCGACCACGAAGCAGGCGCCGCCTTGCGCCTGGTTGGCCGCGCGCAGCGTGCCGTCCATCGCGCGCACCAATTGTGCCGAGATCACGAGCCCCAGGCCCAGGCCGGCGCCCGCCGGCTTGCTGGTGACGAAAGGTTCGAACAGGCGCGGCAGGATGTCGGGACGGATGCCGGGGCCGGTATCGCTCAGGCTCAGGATCACGCGGCCTTCGTCGAGCCGGGCCACGAGCCGCAGCGTGCGCAGCGGCGCGTCCTGCATGGCCTCGACGGCATTGCGCATCAGGTTGACCAGCACGCTGCCCAGCGCCGCCTCCTCGGCCATGACGCTCAGCGCGGCAGGCTGCACATCGACCTCGATGGCGACGCGATGCTTCTTCGCGGCCTCGGCCACCATCGCCTGCGCATCGGCGATGGCCTGCGACAGCAGCAGCGGCACCAATGGCAGGTCGCTGCGATGCGCGAAGGTCTTCAGCTGGGAGGTCAGGCGCGCGAGGCGGTCGACCATGCCGCAGATGCGCTGCAAGTTGCCGCGCACGTCGTCCAGGCGGTTCTTGTCGAGCAGGATGCCGGCGCTCTCAGAGAGCGTGCGCATGGCCGTGAGAGGCTGGTTGAGCTCGTGCACCACGCCGACCGACATCTGGCCCAGCGCGGCCATCTTGCCCGAATGCACCAGCTCTCCCTGGGCCGCGCGCAACTGAGCGGTGCGCGCCACCACGGTCGATTCGAGCATGTCGTGCGCCGCCTGCAGCGCGGCCTGGTTGGCCAGTTTCTGGCGCACCGCGCGGCGGCGCTGCCACAGCGCGACGGCCACCAGCAGCAGCACCGCCATCGCCAGGCTCGCGGTGATGGCCGTGTTGCGCGCCGCCATCCGCACCGGCGCCAGATCGTCGAGCACCATCAGTTGCCAGGGCGCGCCACCCAGGGTGCGGGCCGAGGCAAGCTGGTCGGTGCCGTCGAGCGTGATCACCTGCACGTTCCGGTCCAGCGACTCCTTCTGCGACCACTGCAGCGGCTGCAGCGCGGCGTTGCCGTAGGGCCGCGAACGCAACACCTCGGCGCGCTGCAGCGCGTCCAGCGGCAGCAGCGGGCGGAATTTCAGATCTTCGCGCGTGGAAAGGATCACCACGCCGCGCTGGTCGATCAGCGCCACGTCGCCCGGCAGCTTGCGCCAGGCGCGCTCGGCCTCCTCGAGGTTGACCTTGACGGCCACCACGCCGCGGGTGGGCTGGCCGCGCCGAAGAGCGTACGACAGGTAGTAGCCCGGCCGCTTGCTGGTGATGCCCACGCCATAGAAGCGACCCCGACCATGGTTCAGCGCATCGATCATGTAGGGCCGGAACGACAGATCCTGCCCCAGGGTGGTGCCGGGCTTGTCCCAGTCGGACGCCGCCTGCGAAATGCCGGAGCGGTCGAGCACGTAGAGCATCTCGGCGCCCGCCGTGGCGTTGACGCCGTCGAGGTAGCGGTTGACTGCGTCGCGCAGGTGCGCGTCCGATGGCGTGTCGAGCAGTGCCGGCACGATCGGCGTCATCTCCAGCAGCGCGGGCAGGTAGTCGAAGCGCGCGAGGTCGGCGTCCAGGCCGGTCGCGAGCATGTCGAGGCGATGGTCGGCCGCCTCGCGCAGGCGCGCCAGGCCGGTCTGCATGGCGACCTGGTGCCCCGCAAAGGCGGCCACGGCCACCAGGGCCAGCGCGGCGCACCAGCGCGGAAGGCCGCGCCACCGTATGGAGTTTTCGGAAGGCAAATCGAAGCGCCGGGCCGGCTCCCCTGAAGTCAAGGAAGCGTTATTGCACAAGGCCGCCGTGCGCGCATCGGTGCCTGCCCGGTGAGGCGCCGCCCCCGGTTCCAGCGCATGCTCAGGCATGGCGCGGCGCTCCCGGTTTGCCGGTCGGGGGAAACGGGATGTGAAAGACGATATGGGCCGCGTACTGCATGTGAGCGAGTATCGGGGCGGCCGGCCCCCTCTTCATTGCATGTGCTGGCCGCCGTTGATGGCGATGTTGGCACCCGTCACGAACGCCGCCTCCTGCGAGGCCAGGTAGATGATCAGCCCCGCCACCTCTTCCGGTCTGCCGAGCCGGCCCACCGGGATGTGCGGCAGGATCTTGCTGTCGAGCACTTCCTTCGGAATGGCCGTGACCATTTTCGTGCCGATGTAGCCCGGCGAGATGGTGTTCACCGTCACGCCCTTCCTGGCCACCTCGAGCGCCAGCGCCTTGGTGAAGCCGTGCACACCGGCCTTGGCCGCCGAGTAGTTGGTCTGGCCGAACGCGCCCTTCGAGCCGTTCACCGACGACACATTGATGATCCGCCCCCAGCCGCGCTCGACCATGCCGTCGGCCACCTGCTTGCTCATGTTGAACAGGCTGTCGAGGTTGGTGCGCAGCACGGCGTTCCAGTTGATCTGGTCCATCTTCCTGAAGGTCATGTCGCGCGTGATGCCGGCGTTGTTGACCAGCACGTCCACCGGGCCCAGCGCCTCCTGCACCTGGCTCACGGCCTGCGCGCAGGCGTCGTAGTCCGCCACGTCGCAGGGCACGGCCAGGATCCGGTAGCCGCGCTCGGCCATCTGCGCCACCCAGTCCGCATGCGACTTGTTGCCGGGCGAATAGGTCACGGCCAGCTTGTAGCCGGCATCGACCATCTTGGTGGAGATGGTCTCGCCCAGGCCTCCCATGCCGCCCGTGACCAGGACCACGCGTTGTTTCTCGCTCATTCGATTGCTCCCTGCCGGGTGATGTAACAAGTGGAAAGCCGCTTCAGGCGCGCCAGCGGCGGCACTCAGCGCACCGAACCGGCGGGCATGTGCGTCTCGGTGGCGTCGAGCACGCGCTCGGGCTCGTCCGCTTCCGCCGCGCTTTCCTGGTTCAGGTGCTGGTGCATGCGCACGGTGTCCAGATCGCCGGTCCACTTGGCGACCACGAGGGTGGCCACGCCGTTGCCGATCAGGTTGGTGAGCGCGCGGGCCTCCGACATGAAGCGGTCGATGCCCAGGATGAGTGCGAGCCCCGCCACCGGCACATGGCCCACCGCCGACAGCGTGGCGGCCAGCACGATGAAGCCGCTGCCCGTGACACCGGCCGCGCCCTTCGAGGTGAGCAGCAGCACCGCCAGCAATGTAAGTTGCTGCGTGAGCGTCATGTCGGTGTTGGTGGCCTGCGCGATGAACACGGCCGCCATCGTCAGGTAGATCGAGGTGCCATCGAGGTTGAACGAATAGCCCGTGGGCACGACCAGGCCGACCACCGACTTCTTCGCGCCCAGGTTCTCCAGCTTGGCCATCATGCGCGGCAGCACCGATTCGCTCGACGAAGTGCCCAGCACGATCAGCAGCTCTTCCTTGATGTACTTGATGAACTTCCAGATGCTGAACCCGTGGAACCTGGCGATACCGCCGAGCACCACGAAGATGAACAGCAGGCAAGTGATGTAGAACGTGGCCATCAGCTGGCCCAGCTGCAGCAGCGAGCTCACGCCGTACTTGCCGATGGTGAAGGCCATCGCGCCGAAGGCGCCGATGGGCGCGACCTTCATGATGTAGCCGACGATCACGAAGAGCACGTGCGAGCCCTTCTCGATCACGTCGAACACCAGCGTGCCGCGGCCGCCGAAACGGTGCAGTGCGAAGCCGAACATCACCGCGATCAGCAGCACCTGCAGGATCTCTCCCTTGGCGAAGGCATCGACCAGCGTGTTGGGGATGATGTTCAGCACGAAATCGGTGGTGCTCTGCATCTTGCCCGGGCCGGTGTAGGCCGCGATGCTCTTGGTGTCGAGCTGGCTCACGTCCACGTTCATGCCCGCACCGGGCCGCACGATGTTGATGATGACCAGGCCCACCACCAGCGCGATGCTGGAAACGATCTCGAAATACAGCAGCGCCAGGCCGCCGGTCTTGCCGACCTTCTTCATGTCCTCCATGCCGGCGATGCCGATCACCACCGTGCAGAAGATGATCGGCGCGATGATCATCTTGATGAGCTTGATGAAGCCGTCGCCCAGCGGCTTCATCGATGCGCCGGTGTCGGGATAGAAATGCCCCAGCAGCACGCCCAGCACGATGGCGGTGATGACCTGGAAGTACAGGGACTTGTAGAAGGGTTTGGGTACGGGGTGGGGTTGGTGGTCCAAGGGGATCTCCTAGAAATTGTCGGGTGCCGGCGGCGTGGGCGCGCGGTGCAAGGGCTTCGGGCAGCGCGAACGAGGCTCGGCATGGCACAGGTGCTGGCGCTGCGAGGTCGGCCACGGCGCCGTGGCGCCGCGCAACTCCCCCGTGGGGTCGAGGTCGCCCGGTGGGCTCATCGGTTTGTCTCCTGTGTCTTGGCCGGGACTCGCATCGGGACATGCGGCGGGCCTTGATCCTGAGCAATCGACATGCCACGGCCCGGGCGCACGAAAAACTGCGCTAAGTCGTTGATTTCGCGAGGACTTCAGCCAGGAAAGGAGCGATGCCCCGCCGACAATCCGGATGAAGCGACGACAGGCCGTCCGGCCATCCGGATCGACGAATAAGTACAAACCCTAGGATCACATCGCGCGAGGGCCGACGCGGCCAGCCGCGGCTTCTACGCCTGCCGGTGAGAGGAGAAGAAGCTCTTGACCACGTCGATGAAGTCCTCGACGACCTTGGAGCGCGGCTGGTGGGCGGGCAGGACAAAGGAGCACTCGAACGGAACCGCGGGCTCGATGGGCAGGAACACGACATCCGAGTCGACGAAGTGCTTCGCGGTGAAGGGGTCGATCACCGCGATGCCCAGACGCCCCCGAACGAAGTTGCACGCCGAGTACGCCAGCGTCGTCTCCACCGGCCGGCTGTAGCGGACGCCGGCCGCGTCCAGCGCGCTCTCCAAGCGAACCCGCAGCGGATTGTTCTGGCTCAGCGAAATGATCGACTCGCCCTCGAAGTCGTCGATGGCGATGGCTGGCCTGTCCGCCAACCGGTGATCGCGACGAAGCACGCAGACGGCCGGCAAGCTTTGGAGCGGATGAACGACCACGCCCGGGTACTCGGTGTTTGCCTGATGCACGAAGCCGATGTCGATCTGATTGGCTGCCGCCAATTCGAGCACGCTCAACGAGTTGCGCACATCCAGCGAGACCGCGACCTCGCGATGCGTTGCCGCGAACCGGTTGACGCACTCGCACAGCGCGTTGAGCGCCAGCGCGCTCAGCGATGCGACCCGGAGATTGCCGATGCGAACCGACTTCAAGTCCTGCGCGACCTTTTCGATCTGCTCGATGCCCCGATAGAACAGATCCACCTCACGGAACAGGCGCTGGGCCTCGGCGCCCGGAATCAGCCGGTTGCCTTCGCGCCTGAAGAGGCGAATGCCGACAGACGCTTCCAGGTCCCGGATGAGCCGGCTGACCGCGGGCTGGCTGACCTGCAGCCGCTCGGCCGCGATCGTCATGCTGCCGGTCAGCATGACCTTCCTGAAGGCGTCGAGCTGCCGGGGGTTGAGGTCCATGCCTTTCAATGTAATGGCCGCGGGCGGGCTTTCGCACGCCCGCGTGCATAACATTGCCTTATACGCGTCCAGTCTTTTGTGCCGTTGTGCCGGGGCGAGGGGCATCGCATCATTTCGCCACGCCAATGAATGCCGACACCCCGTCCTTTCCCGTATGACCCTCCATCCAGAAATCCTGCTCAGCGATGCACGCCTGAAATCGCCGGCCGCGTCGCGGCAGCTGAAGTACAACGAGTTGCCCAAGCTGCAGGCGGAGAGAAAGAAATTCGATGAATTTCTCGCGGTGGACCTGGCCCACACCGCGATGCTCGTGGCGCAGGAAATCATCGCGCCGGCAGCCGGCCGCGCCATCCTTCAACAGCTCCTGGCCATTCAGGAGATGGGCCGCGACGAATTCCCCGTCGACGTGCGCAAGGGAAGCTTTCTTCTCCAGATGGAGTCGTACCTCTTCGCGGCGATCGGTGAGGAAGTCGGCGGCCAAATGCACACGGGCCGCAGCCGCATCGACCAGGGCGCGACCGTTCGCAGGCTGTATCAGCGCAACCGAATCCTGGACGTGATGGGCCGGCTGAACGCGCTGCAGGCGGCCATCGCCGAGCAGGCTGAAAAGCATGCACGCACGATCATGCCGGGCTACACCCACATGCAGCAGGCGCAGCCGTGGGTTTTCGGCCATTACCTGCTCAGCTTCAGCTCCCGCCTGCACGACAGCTTCGAGCGCCTGACCCAGGCTTATGCCAGGGTCAACCGCAATCCGCTCGGCACCGTCGGCCTGGCCGGCACGTCCTGGCCGCTGGACCGGGCGCTCACCACGCGCTTGCTCGGCTTCGACGGGCTGGTGGAGAACTCCAAGCTGGGCCGCGAGGCGTTCTACGCCGTCGATGCGCTCAGCGCACTGTCCTTCGTCATGGCCGACCTGAACGACCTGGCGACCGACCTGCACGTCTGGTCGAGCAGCGAGTTCGGACTGGTCGAGTGCGACGACAGCTATTGCGGCACCAGCAGCATCTTTCCGCAGAAGAAGAATCCCACGGCCCTCGAATACGTCCGGCGCGCGGCCGGCGCCTCGGTCACCTGGGTCTCGACCGCACTGGCCACCTTCCGAGGCGAGGGAACGGGCGACCAGGCAATGCGCGAGGCGCCGATCCTGGACGAAGCGCTCGCGACCGCCGAGGCGATGCTGGACCTGTTCACGGGCGTGATGGAAACGCTCATCGTGCACGAGGACCGCATGGCCGCGGCGCTGAAGGAAAGCTGGTGCACCTCGAGCAATCTGGCCGACGTCATCGTGCGGGACTGCGGCCTGTCGTTCAGGCAGGTTCACCACATCGTCGCGCGCGTCGTGCGCAACAGCCTGAGCGAATCGGTCGCGCCCTACGAACTCACGGGTGCCATGGTCGACCGGGCGGCGCTCGAGACGGTCGGGCGCCCGATCGGGCTGTCGGACAGCTCGGTGCAAACGGCATTGAATCCCCGCGAGTTCGTCGAGACGCGCGTCACCGCCGGTGGCGTGGGTCCGCTGGAAGTCCGCCGCCTGCTGGCGCAGGCGCGCGAGCAGTGCGCGGCCGACATGCGCTGGACGGATGCAGCGCGCAGCGCGCTGGCCGAGGCGCGCTGCGCGCTCGATCGGGCAGTGGGGGGCATTCTGGCGCCGACGTCCCAGCCCCTTGGCCACTGACTCTTCCCCCTCGCCCGCCACTGCGGAAGCTCCCGCAAGACGCCGTCCGATGCGTGCGGGCGGAGCAGGCTCTTCCCTCCATGGCCGACCCGGGACGAACCGGCGACCGACGATTCACGAAAGAGACCGACACATGTTCAAGTTCGCCGCCATCCTTGCCACAGTGCTGGGCGTTTCGACGGGCGCCTGCGCGCAAACCTATCCCCACAAGCCGATCACTCTGGTCGTCCCGTTCGCCGCGGGGGGCACGGTCAACCTCATGGGTCGTCTCGTGGCCCAACGCATGGGCGACGTGCTGGGGCAGCCCGTGGTGGTCGACAACAGGGCCGGAGCGGGCGGCACGATCGGCGCGGGCTACGTGGCCAAGGCGCCCGCCGACGGCTACACGCTGCTGCTGGGCTCAATGGGCCAGGCGGTGCAACCACTGCTCTACAAGCGGCTTCCCTTCGACGGGACCAAGGCGTTCGTGAATGTCGCGACCTTCGCGGCGGTGCCGAACGTCCTGGCGGTTTCCAGACAGGCGCCCGCCAGGAATGTGGCGGAACTGGTGAGCTACGCGAAGGCGAACCCGGGCAAGCTCAACATGGGCTCCGCCGGGATCGGTTCGATCAACCACCTGCTCGGTGCGATCTTCATGGACCGCGCGCATGTGGCCTTCACCCACATCCCCTACAAAGGGGCATCGTCCGCCACGACGGACCTGCAAGCCGGCCAGATCCAGGTGATGTTCGCGAACCTGCCCAATGTGCTTGCGTATGCCCAGGCGGGCTCGGTACGCATTCTCGGCATCGCGGCCGACAAGCGCAGTCCGGTGATTCCCGATGTGCCCACGTTCACGGAAAGCGGGGTGAACGACGTCGTGGTGAGATCCTGGTACAGCATCATGGCGCCGGCCGGCACACTGCCCGAGGTGGTGAAGAAGCTGCAGGACACCGTGGTGGGCATCGCGAACGAAAAGACTTTCGCGGCCCATCTGGCCGATCAGGGGGCTTATCCCTTCCCGGGCTCCACCGCCGAGGCCACGGCGCTCATGGACAGGGAAACCCAGCGCTGGGCCGGCATCATCCGGAACGCCAACATCCAGATGGATTGAGCCCCGGCGGGGCCGATCGGCGCGCTGGCGCATCTATGCCTGTTCTCCTACTGCGCGGTGCGGGTGCCGGGGCGCAACATCCGCCCCATGATCAGCATTGGCTCCACCCTCGTCGAAGTGAAGCTCGGCCAGCTGCGGCCCACGCAGATGACCGTTGGGTTCAGGGAAGTCGAGAGAAAGAGAAGATCCTGGGCGAAGCTGGGCGCGCACGCCCGCCGCGAGGCCATGCGGCAGGCGCTCTTTCCCGCGGTGCGGGGACCGGACAAGACCTTCTACATCCTCGATCACCACCACACGGCGGTCGCGCTGCTTCGGGAGAAATCCGACAGCGTGCAGGTCGGCGTCGTCAAGGACCTGTGTACGCTGAAGCCCCGCGATTTCTGGATCTTCCTGGACCACTGCAGTTGGGTGCACCCCTACGATGCGAACGGCGAGCGACGGCCTTTCAAGGACATGCCGAAGAGCTTCGAAGACCTGGCGGATGACCCGTACCGCAGTCTGGCCGGCGATGTGCGCGATGCGGGCGGTTTCGCCAAATCGGATGCGCCGTTTCTCGACTTCCTGTGGGCCAATCACCTGCGGGCATCCATTCCTCGAAAGAAGCTGGAGCGCGCGCCGAAACAGGCGCTCGCCGACGGACTTGCGCTCGCGCGCTCGAAGAAGAGCGCGTACCTCCCGGGCTGGCCGGGCAAGTCCTGACGGCCCGGCGCGTCCTCGTTGGCAGTGCCGGCGAATCCACGCACTAGTTCACCGCCCGCGCCACCCATTCGTCGACGACGTGCGCCACATCAAGGCTGTTCTTCTCGAGCATGACCATATGGCCGTTGCCATGGATGCCGATGTCCGCAAGCCGCGTGAACTCGACTTCGACACCTGCCTGCCGCAGCCACCGCACGGTGCAATGGTCAAAGGGCGCGTGGTAACTCGCTTCCGTCGATATCACGGTGATCGGTATTCCCTTCAGGCGAAGCAACTGGCGCGCGGGTTCCTTCTGCTCCCAGCAGGCCTGCAACAAAGGGCTGTCGGGTGCGCGTTGCTGCTCGACCTGCAGGTCGGCGGATTGCGCCGCGGCGGGGGTATACGACAAAGCGATGTCGGCAACGCCCCAGGCCGCCGTGCTGCGGGTGCCCGAGCGGATGGGCGGGCCCTGCGGCTCGATGGCCACGATGCCCTTGACCTGCTGCGGCTGCGCGTCCGCGATCAGCCAGCCGAAGGGGCCGGCCTGCGAATGGGTGACCAGCACCGCAGGGCCGATGCGGTGCAGAAGCGCTGTCCCGGCCGCCTTCATGGCCGTCTGCGTGGCGACGTTGGAGCCCAGGTAGGCGACCTGGCTGGCGTAGAACTGGTCGAACACCGCGTCGCCTCGTCGGCCGGACCCCGGCCACTGGGTGTGCAGCCTGGCCTGCGGCCAGTCGCCGTCCGGGCGAGTGAAGAGCGTCTCGGCCGCCGCGACGGAGAGGCTGCGCAACTCGCCATCGACGCCAGGGTTCCAGGCGGAGCGGCCGCGCGCGGGCTGATCGATCATGTACACCTCGTAGCCCTGCTCGACGAAGTACTGCGCCCAGCCCTTGCGGCCGTCGGGCGTGGTCATCCAGTTGACCGCCGTCTGCGCCGTGCCGGAAATCAGCACCAGCGGGTATTTGCGCGTGACCTTGGGCGGGCGCAGGTGCTCGACATACATCGCGCCGCGCATCACCTGGGCGCTGCCCTCGCCGACGTAGCTGCCACCGACGAAGAACACATCGCGCGAAGACGTCGCCCACATGTCGGGCGAGCCGGGCGTCGAGCAGCCGTAAAGAACAGCGACCAGCGCGGCACCGGCCGCTGCCGGAAGTTTCCTCTTCATCATCATCGCGCTCAATCTATCGTTGCGCCGGAGTCCGCGACCGCCTTGGCCCAGCGGCTGATCTCCGCCTGCAGGAAGCTCCTGAACTCGGCGCTGCCGCCACCCGCGGGCTCTCCGCCCTGCGCCCGCATCTGCGCGGCAAAAGCCGGATCGCGCAACGCCTGGTTCACGAGCGTGTTGAGCTTCGCCACGGCCGTGGACGGTGTGCCCGCGGGCACGAACAGGCCCGACCACACCACCGCGCGAAAGGCCGGCACGCCCTGCTCGGTCAGCGTGGGCATGTCGGGCGTGAGCGGCGAGCGCGCGTCCGACGCCACGCCGATCAGGCGCACCTTGCCGTTGCGGATCTGCGGAAGGATCGACGCGCCCGCGTCGAAGGCCAGCTGGATCTGCCCGCCGATCAGGTCCTGCAGCACCGCCGGCGAGCCCTTGTAGGGCACATGCAGGATGTCCAGCCCCATCGACTTCTTCAGCGTCTCCATGGCCAGGTGCTGCGTGGTGCCGCTGCCGCCCGAGCCGTAGCTCATCTTGCCGGGATGTGCCTTGGCGTAAGCCACCAGGTCCTTCAGGTTCTTCACCGGCAGGTCGTTGTTCACGACCAGGTAAAGCGGCCCGGTCGACAGCGGCACCACGGGCTCGAAGGACTTCAACGGGTCGTAGGGCAGCTTCTTGTAGAGCGAAGGATTGATGGCCATCGGCCCGCCGGTCGACAGCAGCAGGGTATAGCCGTCGGGCGCGGCGTTCTTGGCCGCCTCGGAGGCAATGATGCCGTGGGCGCCGGGCTTGTTGTCCACGAAGAAGGGTTGGCCGGTTTCCCGCGCAAGCTGTGCGGCAAGCGAACGTGCGCTGGCATCGGCCGAGTCGCCCGGCGGCGTGCCGATGATGATGCGGACAGCCTTGGCGGGATAGGCGGGTGAGGCGGACTGGGCGTGCGCCGGCGCGGCGCTGCAGAGCGCGGCAAGCATTGCCACGCCCGCGGCGAGGCTTCGTGTCGATTGGCGGGTCATGTTCATGTCTCCTGTCTTGTGCTGTCGGGCCCATGGGGCAATGCGGCTGCGCCGCTCGGAACGGGCACTTCTGCGCACCCGGATGGAGGCGGAGTATCAGCGAGACACCTATGTTGCGCAAGTGGTATACCAACTGGACGCAATAGGAATTTGTTTCTATACTTCAGCCCATGAACGCGAAACCTTCCCCCGCCGAACTGGATGCCGATGCGGCGCTGGAGCCCTCGCTGGCACTGTCCGAGGTGGCCCACAAGGCCATGATGGGCATGCTGCTGAGCGGCGAACTGGCGCCCAACGAAGTGGTGACGGAGCGCCAGATTGCGTTGCAGCTCGGCATCTCGCGCACACCGCTGCGAGAGGCCGTGCGCCGCCTCGAGGGCGAGCGCTTCCTGGAGCGCCAGCGCAACGGTGCGCTGGTGGTGCGGGCGCTGCCCATCGAGGAATACATGCACATCCTCAACGTGCGCCGCCTGGTCGAAGGCGAGGCCGCACGGCTGGCCGCCGGCCGCGTCGCGGCGGCAGAACTCGAGCTGCTGAAGAGCCGCATCGGCGAGGCGCTGCAGTTGCCCGAGGACGTCGTCACGCCCGAGTTCGCCGCCAGCGACCGCGACCTGCACGCGCTCATTGCCGCGGCCTGCGGCAACCCGGTGCTGCAGCAGGTCATCGGCGACCTGCGCATGCGCACCGCGATGTTCCGGTTCGGCCGCCTGCCGCAGCGCCGCAAGACCGTGTGCGAGGAGCATCTGGAAATCATCGATGCGCTGATGGCCGGCGATGCGCAGCGCGCGCAGAAGGCCATGCACCATCACGTCGACCAGGTCCGGCTGATGATTCTGTCGCGTCTCGGCGGACAGTAGCCGCCGCTCCCGGACGGGACTCTCCATTCTTTCGTCACGACGAGGTGCTCCCGGGTGCCGCGTCGGCTTGGCCCTGCGCCCGATCCTTTCATCGTTCAACCTCGCTTCAAGGAGACATTCATGGCTCACGCATACATCGAACCCTCTCGCACAGGCAAGGGGGCCGCATGACCGATCGCCTGCAAGACACGGTGAACGTGCTGGTGCCGACCGGCGCGCTCGGAGCGGGCGTGCGCGAGTCCGACATCGAAGCGGGTCTCGCGGCCGGCGCACATGCCATTGCCTGCGATGCGGGATCCACCGACAGCGGGCCCGCCTACCTGGCGACGGGCAGGTCGAAGTACTCGCGCGACGCCGTCAAGGCCGACCTTGCGATCCTGATGCGCGCACAGGCGCGTTCGGGCCTGCCACTGCTCATCGGGTCCTGCGGCACCTCGGGCTGCGACATGGCGCTCGACTGGATGCGCGACATCGCGCTGGAGATTGCACGCGAGCATGGCTTGCATCCGCGCATCGCGCTGCTGTACTCCGAGCAGCAGGCCGCGCTGCTGAAGGCCAAGGCCGGCGCGGGCCAGGTCACGCCGCTGGCGCCGATGACGGACGACGGCGCGGCATTGTTCGATGCCTGCGAGCACATCGTTGCACTGATGGGACCCGAGCCCTACATGACCGCGCTGGAGGCGGGCGCCGACATCGTGCTGGGCGGGCGCACCACCGACACCGCCGTGCTGGCAGCGCTGCCGCTGCTGCGCGGTGCCGGCGTCGGCCCCGCCTGGCACGCAGGAAAGATCGCCGAGTGCGGCGGCCTGTGCACCGTCAACTCGCGCGACGGCGGCGTGATGATCCGTGTCGGCCACGACGCCTTCGAGGTCGAGCCGCTGAACGCGGGCAATGTCTGCACGCCGCGCACGGTGTCGGCCCACATGCTCTACGAGAACAGCGATCCGTTCCTGCTGCACGAACCCGGCGGCGTGCTCGACGTCACCGAAGCAAGGTACGAGGCGGTGAACGAACGGGTGGTGCGCGTGAGCGGCTCGCGCTTCTTGCCCAGGCCCTACACCATGAAGCTCGAAGGCGCCTCCACCGGCGCGTTCCAGACCCTGATGCTGGTCGGCATCCAGGACCGCGCGGTGCTGGCGCAGATCGAGCGCTTCATCGCGCAGATGCACCAGTTGCTGTGCCAGCGCGTGAGCGACACCATGGGCGCGCGCGCGGGGCAGTTCGACATCTCGCTGCGGCCCTACGGCTGGAATGCGGTGTCGGGGCTGCCGGTCGAGCCGGGCGCCGCGGCGCCGCGCGAGATCGGCCTGCTTTTCGTCGCTACCGCGGCCACGCAGGAGCTGGCGACCCAGATCGCCAAGACCTGCAACCCCCTGTTCTTCCACATGCCGCTCGAACGCAACATGCCCTTGCCCAGTTACGCCTTCCCCTTCTCGCCCGCGGAGATCGAGCGGGGTGCGGTGTACGAATTCATGCTCAATCACGTGGTCCATGTGGGTCACGGCCTCGAACTGGTACGCACCGAGTTCGTCGAAACCGCGGAGTTGCAACATGCCTAAGGTCAGCGACATCTGCCGCCATGTGCGGTCCAAGAATGCGGGCCCCTTCTGGATCACGATGGACCTCTCGTTCCCCGACCGCGAGAGCTTCGAGCGCTACGCCGGTGCGCAGGCTTTGCAGCCCGCCGCCATCGGCACGCTGTTCGATGTCGACAGTGCGCAGGTCAAGTGCTTCCGCGTGGACGAACTCTCGGTCCTGAAGATCTCGTATCCGCGTCGGCGCCCGCAGGGTGGCGCGCTGGAGCGCGACATGCATGGCGGCCAGCAGTACATCCGCCTGCTTGACGTCGATCTGGACTAGACAACGGCGCACAGGCGGCGAGATCAGCGCATGATGAGTCCGCCATCCACCGCGATGGACTGCCCGGTCACATAGCTGGAAGCCGAGCTGCAAAGCCACAGCACGACATCGGCGACTTCGTCGGCCCGGCCATGTCGCCGCATGGGAATGCCGGGAAGCATGGCGTCGAGTGCCTCCTTTTGTCCGGCTGCGACCATCTGGTCTGCCATCGGAGTCCAGATCAGGCCGGGGCACACGGCATTGACGCGGATGTTGCGCGTGGCGTATTCGAGAGCGGCGCTCTTGGTCAGGCCGAGCACACCGTGCTTGGCTGCGTGATAGGTTCCGCGTTCGGCACCGCCCACCAAGCCGCCCAGCGACGAGCAGTTGACGATGGCGCCGCTCCCGCGCTGCCGCATGTGCAGCAACTCGTACTTCATGCAGGCCCACACGCCACGCAGATTGACCGAGTTCACCCGGTCGAAGTCTTCCGCGGTGGCATCCGCAGTCTCCGCAAGGGCGTTCTGCACGCCTGCGTTGTTGAAGGCCACATCCAGGCGGCCGAAGGTGGAGACGACTTCCTTGACCATCGCCTCGACTTCGCCCGGATCGGCCACGTCGCAGCGAATGCCGATGGCCTTGTGTCCGGCCGCGACCAGTTCATCCGCGGCGGCGCTCGCGCCCTCGCCGTTCACGTCCGCCAGCGCGACGGACGCGCCCGCCTGCGCGAAGGCCCTGGCGGTGGCCAGGCCAATGCCCGACGCTGCACCGGTGACGAGCGCCACCTGGTTTTCGAAAGATATCTTCATGGTGTTGTTTCCTTTGCTGGATTCAAAAATTCAGGACAACGAGCGGGTCCGCAAGGCCGGTGTTCTCGCAACCGTCCGCCATGAGCACGTGCGATGGCGAGCAGGTTCCTGCGATTCGCTTCATCGACCCAGCGACAGTCGCAGCAATCGGTCCTCCGAGGGACCTTCCCCCCTTGGCGAGCGGTTCGTCGTGATCAGGTACAGGTCCCGCCCCACCGGCAGCACACCCCTGATGCGGTCGCCCGAGCTGAACACGAGCTTGAGCGCCTTGGCGCGCTCCTCCACGACGAACAGCCCGCGCGCACCGAGCGCCGCGACCAGCAGTTCGTTGCCTGCAAAGGCGGCACCGGCCGGCGCCCAAGTGCTCCGGGCGGATTCGATCCAGGCCGACTCCATGCCGAGGCGCCGCTCGGCGCCTTCTGCCAGGGGCCAGCCGTAGTTGGCACCTGGCCTGATCCGGTTGATCTCGTCATGGCCGGACTCGCCGTGCTCGGTCACGAACAGCGCGCCGGCCGGACTCCAGGCCATGCCCTGTGGATTGCGATGTCCGTAGGAATAGACCAGCGAGCCCGGGAACGGGTTGTCCTGCGGCACCCGGCCTTCCAGCGTCATGCGCAGCACCTTGCCGGCCAGATTGGTGCGATCCTGTGGCCGCTCACGGTTCGCCGTCCAGCCGGTGGTCACATACAGATGCCCGTCCGGCCCGATGTCGACGGCCCCGCCGTTGTAGAGCCCGTGACCGGGAATCCCCGCCAGCAGCACGCGGGTTTCGCGCCAGGCGCTGCCGTCGAACCGCGCCTGGATGACCTTGTTGGCCAGTCCGGCATCGGCGCGGTACGAGTGGTAGAAATAGGCGATGCCACTTTGCGCAAAGTCGCGCGACAGCGCGATGCCCAGCAGACCCGCCCCGAGTTCGTGCGCGACGGGGTCGGAGGTCTGGAGCGCGTAGCGCTGCTGCTGGCGGCCGTTCTCGATCACGACGACGTTGCCGGCCTTCTCGGTCAGCAGCAACCGGTTGCCTGCACGCACGATGGCCCAGGGGTAGTCCAGTTCCTCGCTCACCACCTGCATGGACCAGTCACGGGGCGCGGTGTCCTGGATGCGCATGTTGACGCCCGCATTCCGGGCCAGCGCCGCCGGGACGGCGCACACCGTCGTCGCCAGCGCCTGGATGCACAATGCCGCGAGCAATGGCCGCGCGCCAGTGGCTCCTGCAATCCGTTGCTTCACAGGTGCTTGCCGAAGAACTCGGCCATCTTGTCCACGGCGGGCGTCACGTACTGCGGCTTGTCGTAGAGATCGAAGTGCGAGGCACCGTGAATGAGCAGCAATTCCTTGGGCTGCCGGGCTTTGGCATACGCCGCTTCGCTGAACTTGCGCGTCTCGGCGCGCTCGCCCGCGATCAGCAAAACCGGCCGCGGCGACACCAGTGCCATATGCTCCAACGGGTAGTACGCCATGTGCAACCCGGGGCTCGTCACGACGAAACGGTTGCGGGCGTTCGGATGCGCGCCGCGCGGGGTCAGGTAGTAATCGGTCGCCTCGCGAACGAAGTTCGGCGTCCCGGCGTTCACCTGGTCGCGCGAGGGCAGCAACTGCTTCACCAGCACCGGCGCGCCGGCCGCCTCCTTGTTCAATTGCCCGGCAACGCCCTGCAACAGCTTCTGACGGTCCTTGGCCGTGACCGGAGAGCCCCGGATGCCGGTGCGGGTCGCGTCGCCGATGTCGTAGGCCACCACGCCGGCCACGGCTTTCACGCGCGGGTCGTTCTGGGCCTCGTGCAGCGTGTAGCCGCCACCGGCGCAGACGCCGACCGCTCCGATGCGGCTCGCATCGACCTGCGGCAGGCTGGCTAGGTAGCCCACCGCACTGCGAATGTCCTGCACGCGGTCGGCCGGGTCTTCCAGGTCCGGTGGCTCGCCACCGCTTTCGCCGTAGTGCGAAGCATCGAAGGCCAATGTGACGAAGCCCTTGCGGGCCAACTGCTGGGCGTACAGGCCGGAGGTCTGCTCCTTCACGCCGCCCCAGGGATGCGCGACGACGATCGCCGGGTATTTCCTGCGGCTGTCGTAGTTGGCGGGCAGGTAGAGGTTGCCGGCCATGCGCACGTCGCCATTGTCGAACGTGACCTTCTGCGAACCGACGACGTTGGCACCTTGCGCCACCGTCGTCGGCTGCGCGGATTGCGCGAACGCGGGCAGCGCAAACAGCATCGCGGCGAAGATCAACGATTTTTTCAGGAGGGACATTTCGATTCCTCGGTTGCGGCGCGCGAGCGCCCACCATGCGTGCGCTGGCCGATGCGGTGCTTCGTGCGTCAGCTCTGGACCTGTTTTTGCTGCGAGGCTGGATAGCGATCGCCCACGATCCGGATGCTGGAGACTGCGGACTCCAGCTCCTGCACTTCCGTTTGACTCAGCGTCAGGCTGGCGGCGCGCAGGTTCTCGTCCAAGTGGGCGAGCTTGGTGGTGCCCGGAATCGGAACGATCCAGGGTGCCTTCGCCATCGTCCAGGCCAGCGCCACCTGTGCAGAGGTCACGCCCCTGGTCCGGCCGAACGCGTTGAGCACTTCCACCACCGCCAGATTTGCCCGGATGGCCTCCGGCGTGAAACGCGGAAGCTTGTTCCGGTTGTCATTGCCGGAGTCGAAGCGCGTGTACTCGGTGATGCCGCCGCCGAGAAAACCGCGGTTGAGCGGGCTGTATGGCACGAAGCCGATCCCCAGTTCCTGGAGCGCCGGAAAGACGGCCCTCTCCTGCTCGCGCCACATCAAGTGGTATTCGCTCTGCACGGCGGTCACGGGCTGCACGGCGTGGGCACGGCGAATGGTCTGCGGGTTGACTTCGCAAAGGCCGAAGCGCTTGACCTTGCCTTCGCGAATCAGGTCCTTGACGGTGCCCGCCACTTCTTCGATGGGCACGGCCGGATCAGGCCGGTGCTGGTAGAACAACTCGATGGTCTCGATGCGCAGTCGCTTGAGCGATTCCTCCGCGACGCGCCGGATGTTCCCAGGCGTGCTGTCCAGTTCGCCCTCGACGTACTTGCCATTGACGATGCGATGCCCGAACTTGGTCGTCACACTCACCTTGTTGCGAAATGGGTGCAAAGCCTCGCCGGCGAGTTCCTCATTGATCAACGGGCCATAGACTTGTGCGGTGTCGAACAAGTTGACGCCGCGGTCCACCGCCTGACGCAGCAGCGCAATCATCGCCTTGCGATCCGGGTGATGGCCGCGGTTGTAGTTCATGCCCATCACACCGAAGCCGAGCGCGGAAACGTCCATGCGGGCACTGCCCTGCCCCAACGTTCGGCGCTGGGCGATGATGGGCAGATCCATCGAAGCATTTCCTGGTGCCGATGAGGCCTGCTGGCCCACAGCCGTATTCGCTACAGCCGCAGGAGCACACGCGGCAGCCCCGATGGATGCGCTCGTCTTCAACAGGCTGCGCCGGCGAAAGGAAATTTCTTCGTTCATTGGAGATGGCCGTCCTCTTGATGTCGATGGATGAACTCTAGAGCGCGAGAGCCGCATCGGGTAGACGGCAGAATCGGCATAGCCACATAAGTTTGACTCATGAATCGACCTGTTCGCAGAGCGTCCGATTCCAAACATGAGCAAGACGGTGCCGGTAATATCGATGCCGTCCTTTCAAGGAAATCCATACATGTCCCGTGACGGCTTCAGCAAACTGTTCGCCTTCATCACAGTTGCTCGTGCACGCAGCTTCACGCGCGCGGCCGCCCAGCTTCGGGTGACGCAGCCGGCCCTGAGCTACACCGTTCAGGCGTTGGAAGAACAGCTGGGCGTACGTCTTCTCGCGCGCAGTACGCGCGGCGTGTCGCCTACCGAGGCAGGCCAGCGGCTGCTGGACCGTGTCGCACCGGAGTTCGACGAGATCGCCGCCGAGATCGAGTCGCTCGGCGAACTGCGGGACGAGCCCGTCGGAACGATCCGGATCACGGCCATCGATTACGCCATCAGAAGCACCCTATGGCCCAAGTTGTCGAAGTTCCTACCGAAGTACCCCAAGATCAAAGTCGAATTGATCAATGAGTACCAGCGCGTCGACATCGCCGCACGCGGCTACGACGCCGGTGTACGCTTCGGCCAGGAACTGGCGCAGGACATGATTTCGGTACGGATCGGCCCCGACGTTCGCAACATGGTGGTGGGATCGAAGTCCTATTTCGCGGAACGGCAGCCGCCCAGAACACCACGCGAGCTGACCGGGCACGTCTGCATCAATCTGCGCACGTCCACCTATGGTGGCCTCTACGAATGGGAGTTCGTCAAAGGCAAGCGTACGTTGAATGCCCGCGTGGATGGAACCGTGGTCTTCAACAACGCCTATGACATTTTCGAAGCGGCCAAGGCCGGCTTCGGATTGGCCTACCTGCCGGAGGACATGGTCCAACCCCTGGTCTCCAAGGGGCAGCTCATCTCTGTGCTGGAGGACTGGTGCCCGGTGTGGCCCGGATTCCATCTCTACTATCCCAATCGACGCCAGCCTTCACGCGCCATGAGCTTGCTGGTCGAGGCCTTGCGCTACACGCCATCGCCGCGGAGCCATTCGCATGGCCGGTGAGAATTTTCGCGACATCACAGCCTTTCTCGCTGTTGCGCGGGAACGGAGTTTCACTCGCGCAGCGGCTCAGCTGGGTGTTTCCCAATCCGCGCTCAGTCACACCGTTCGCGCGTTGGAAGCAAGACTGGGGTTGCGTCTGCTGACCCGCACGACCCGCAGCGTCTCGCCGACGGAGGCCGGAGAACGCCTGATCCGGAAAGTGGCCCCGCGGTTCGAGGCAATCGCCGAGGAGCTGAGCACATTCGAGGCGCTTCGCGACCGGCCCGCGGGGACAGTGCGAATCACCGCTTCCGATTTCGCGGTGAACACGGTCCTCTGGCCCAAGCTCTCCAGGCTCCAGCCAAAGTATCCGGAGATCAGGGTCGAGGTGGCGATCGAGCCGGGGCTGACCGACATCGTGGCGCGGCACTTCGATGCGGGTGTCCGTTTCGGCGATCAGATTGCCGCGGACATGACGGCGGTTCGCATCTCGCCCGACATCCGCATGGTGATTGTCGGCGCGCCCGCCTACCTGAAAAGACATGCGCCACCGACGGTGCCGGCGGACCTGACCGGGCACCAGTGCATCAACATGCGCTTTTCCGCGCATGAGGACGCGTATGCCTGGAGGCTCAAGAAGGGCAGGCAGAACCTGCAGGTGCGGGTTGACGGCCCGTGGACATTCAACTGCATCTACCCTGTCGTCGAAGCCGCGCTGGCTGGATTCGGTCTGGCGTACATGCCTGAAGAACTGGCGCGCCCCCACATCAAGAGCGGCCGCTTTCAAGCCGTGCTCAAAGACTGGTGCCCCACCCTTCCGGGACTTCACATCTTCTTCGCGAAGCGGCGTCAATCGTCGTCGGCACTGTCGCTGATCGTCGAGGAACTGCGCTATCGGCGTCAGACTGAAGCAGGATGAGCCGCGATGCGATTCATGAGCAGCATCTATAAGTGCATGTAGTTTCCGGCGTCTAGTCGCGCGAAATCGCTCCCACTACATTCGGCACGAACGCTCATCGGTAAGGTGAGCGATCTCTATGTTCTTCCAAGGAACCTGCCGTCATGCATCCATTTTTCAGATTCGCCCTGTGCGCTGCCGCCCTGCAGGCATCGCTGGCCCTGGCCGCCGAGCCGCCGACCCAAACGGCCGCCGGCGCGCAGCAGATCACGCGCGTCGGCAGCCAACCCTCGGCGGCCGGCCCGACCGACTACTTCACAGGCCGGGTACGCGTCGACCCGGTCTGGCCCGCCGACCAGAACATCAACGCTTCGGGCGGCCTGGTGACCTTCGAGCCGGGTGCCCGCTCGGCCTGGCATACCCATCCCGCGGGACAGCGCCTGGTCGTGGTCTCGGGCACAGGCCTGACCCAGGAGTGGGGCAAGCCCGCGCAGGAGATTCGACCCGGTGACGTGGTCTGGTGCCCGCCCGGCGTCAAGCACTGGCATGGCGCCGCGCCCACCACCGCGATGACCCACCTGGCTGTCACCGGCATGGTGGACGGCAAGAACGTCAACTGGATGGAGAAAGTCACCGATGAGCAATACAGCGCACGTTGAGCGGCCTGCGCATCACCGACGGATCGGCGAACTGACTGTTGCCCTGAGTCTTGGCCTGGCCGCTATGCCGAGCCAGGCGGCATCGAACACGCAGGAATCCCCACGAATGGCCCATGCATCATCCGGCGCTCCGAGCGCTTCCGAAACCCTTGCCGTCCGCCAGCAAGCCATCGTGCCCATCGCGGCTTTCGCCGCGGCAGGCGACATGACGAAGCTGAATGCAGCGCTGAACCAGGGGCTGGATGCCGGTCTGACGGTCAGCGACGCCAGGGAAATCCTGGTGCAGCTCTACGCCTACGCAGGCTTCCCGCGCAGCCTCAATGCGTTGGGCGAACTGATGAAGGTGTTGGAGACGCGCAAGCTGCGCGGCATCCAGGATGCGCCGGGCCATGCGCCCAGCCGCGTCATTCCGAAGGGCGACGCGCTGCTCGCCGCAGGCACGGCCAACCAGACCAGGCTGGCGGGTGCACCGGTCAGGGGGCCTCTGTTCGACTTCGCGCCTGCCATCGACGAATACCTCAAGGCCCATCTGTTCGGCGACATCTTCGAGCGCGACAACCTCGACTGGCAAAGCCGCGAGCTGGCCACCGTGGGCATGCTGTCGGCGCTTCCGGGCGCGGAGTCGCAACTGCAATCGCACATGAACATCAGCATGAACGTCGGCCTGACGGCCGGCCAGTTGCGCCAACTCGCCCAGGTGCTGGATGACCGCGTGGATGCCGAGCATGCACGCCGGGCGCGCGAGGCGCTGGAGCGACACCTGGCAGCCAGGTCCGCGACCAAATGATCGTGAAAGTCACCGTGCTCGGAGGACAACGCGACATCCGCCGCGCGGCTGCCGTTCATGTCATGCCGTGCAGGTGGGCGTCGTCGCTCGAGTCGTCGCTCTGCGGAACGAACACCATGCCGGTCTTTGCGTTGTAGTCCATCAGGCCCGCGTACCGGCCCCAGGCGATCATGGTCTCGAAGGTCTTTTCGGGATTGTCGTAAGGCAAGGCGCTGCCGATGTCCTTGATCACGCGCTCGGCCTCGACTTCCTCATATTCCTTGAGCAGCGCGATGATGATGTGGAAGAGCCGCAGCTTGAAGACCTGCTCTTCGAAGATCGCGCGCTTGCCGAGCCGGTCCGCGGCCACGAACTTGCGGCCCAGTTCGGTGAAGCGCACTTCCTGCCGGGGCGTATCGATCAGGTCGAGAATCTCGGCCGCCTTGAGGATCGCGATCGTCTCGCCGAACTCCTTGCCGATCTCGTCCGAGATGTCGTAGATGTTGGACAGATCCGGCGAGTCGCTGAGGATGCTCATCAGCCCCAGGATCTGGCCCACGGGCACCAGCGGAATGGACTCCATGCGCGTGCGGGCGCGCGAGATCGGCTGGCCCTTTTCGGGCGCCTCGGGCGGCAGGTCGGGCAGTGTCATCGTGGTGATGGATTCGTGGATCACGCTGACCAGCCGCTGGAATTCAGGGTCCTTCGTGTCCCGCGGATACGGCAGCTTGTTTTCCAGCACGAGGCCCACGCGCCCGGGCCGCGGAAACACGACCACGATGCGCGTGGCCATCTCCACGGCTTCCTCGATGTTGTGCGTGACCATGAACACCGAGCTGAGATCGCCGTTCGGCCCGCGCCACAGGCTGATCAACTCCTGGCGCAGGTTCTCCGCGGTCAGCACGTCCAGCGCGCTGAAGGCTTCGTCCAGGCACAGTAGCCTGGGCCGGGACACGAGGGCCCGCGCGATGCCGACCCGCTGGCGCATGCCGCCCGAGAGTTCACGGGGAAAAGCCGCGTGGTAGTTGCCCAGGCCGATCAGTTCGATTGCGCGGTCGACCGCGGCGTCGCGCTCGGCCCGGCTGATCTTTCGCGACATGAGGCCCACCGCGACGTTCTGTTCCACCGTCAGCCACGGGTAGAGCGCGAAGGTCTGGAAGACGATCGAGGCATCGGGGTTCACGCCGTTGAGCGATTTGCCGTTGGCCAGCGCGCGGCCCGAGGTCGGCTCGATCAGCCCCGTCAGGCAGCGCAGGATGGTCGACTTGCCCGAGCCGGACTGGCCCAGCAGCGCCAGGAACTCGCCCTCGTTGACGGCCAGGTCGATGTTGTCGAGCACCTTGAGCTCGTGGTTGCCGGCGGTCCTGAACGTCTTGGTGACGGCGCACAGCTCGGCCACCGGCTTGGCCGGCTCGGGAGAACGGGAGGTTGTGTTCATGTTCAATCCAGCTTGAATCGGCGCTCTGCAAAGGCATAGAGACGGCGCCAGATGAGCTTGTTCATCAGGACGACGAAGATCGACATCACGCCGATGCTTGCGATGATCAGCGCCGTGTCCCCTTCCCGCGTGACGGTCGCGATGTATGCCCCCAGGCCGTCCGCCTTCAGGGTCGTGCTGCCCCAGGTGGCGAGCTCGGCCACGATGCTGGCGTTCCATGCGCCGCCGGCGGCCGTGCAGGCGCCGGTGACCCAGTACGGAAAGATCGCCGGCAGGATCAGCGTGCGCCACAGGTTCCAGTCGCGCAAGCCGTAGACCCGCGCTGCTTCCTTGAGGTCGTTGGGGATGGCCATGGCGCCCGCGATCACGTTGAACAGGATGTACCACTGCGTGCCCATCGCGATGAGCAGGATGCTGCCCCAGTTGAGCGTGACATGGGTGGCGACGAAGAAGCCGACGACGATCGGGAACGTCATGTTCACCGGGAACGACGCGCCGATCTGGGCCAGCGGCTGGGCGAACCGCGCCACACGCGGCTGCGAACCGATCCACACGCCGACCGGCACCCAGATCAGCGTGGCCAGCACCGTCATGGTGGCGACACGCAAGGCCGTCAGCACGCCGAGCCAGACGATGTGGCCGAAGCCAGCCAGCGTCAAAGCGCCGTGCAGCGCCGCCACGGCGGCCGCCAGAGCCTTCAGGATCTCGAAGCCGATCCAGACGGCGAGCACGATGCCCGCAGCGCGCCAAAGCAGCTTCTGGCCGCCGGCCGTGAGCCGCACCGGAACCTTTGCGGCCGGATTGGGAACCCGCGCCACCCGGTCCTTCAGGGGCAGCCAGAGGCGCTCGCCGATCCAGGTGAACAGGTAGGCGCCGCGCAGCAGGTTGTAGACCCACGAAGTTGCCGGCGTCGCCGACTCGGTCAGCTCGATCTTGAACTTGTCGGCCCACGCCAGCAACGGACGCCAGACCAGCTGGTCGCTGACGAGGATCAGCACGATCATGGCCACCACCGCCCACAGCGCGGCCGTGTTGTCGCCCTGCGCGATGGCCTGCGCCATGTAGGAGCCCAGGCCCGGAAGCTTGATGTCCTTGTTCATCACGCTGATGGCCTCGCTCTGCGCGACGAAGAACCAGCCGCCGCCGAAGGACATCATGGAGTTCCATATCAGGCTGTGGGCCGAAGCCGGCAGCTCCACGGTGCGAAAGCGCTGCGCGCGCGTCAGGCCGTATGTCGAGGCCGCCTCCTGCATGTCGTTGGGAATGGTCACCATCGAGTGATAGAACCCGAAGGCCATGTTCCAGACCTGCCCCGTGAAAATGGCGAAGATCGCAGCGCACTCGACGCCGAGCAGGCTGCCAGGGAACAGCGCCATGAAGGCCGCCACGGTCGCGGACAGGAAGCCCAGCACCGGCACCGACTGCAGCACATCGAGGGCCGGCAGGATGAAAGCGCGCGCCGTCCGGCTCTTGGCCGCAAGGTAGCCGGTGGCCACGGCGAAGAACAGCGAGAAGCCGAACGCGATCCACATGCGCATCAGGGTGCGGCCCGCGTAATAGGGGATCTGGCTGGGCGAGCTGTCGATCTCGGGCACCGCCGCCGGATCGAAGTGCACGATCATGCCCTTGCCGAAATGCAGCGCGCTCCACAAGAGGCCCAGCAGCACCAGGAGGAACAGGGCGTCGATCCAGCCGAGCGTGCGCCGCTCTTCAACAATGGCAAGCTGAGGGGCGGTACTTTTCATGCGGGCTTGCAGTTGTTTGCTTCGAAGACGGAGTCCTGGCCACGGCGTTGCGTGGCGCTGGCAGGTTTTCAAATATCAGAAGGCGGCTTGATCGACGCTCCTGGCGCATTCGACGATACCCGTTTCTTGTTGCATCTTCCGACAAACAAACGGCTGCAGGCATGGCGCGCGGTCGCAACTGAGTCGGCGGGCCATCTCGTTCAAATTCTCGTTCAAATGAAAAATGCCCCGCTTCGCGAGGCATCTTAGGCTGATGAATGAATCAGCGTACCCAGTGGCACACACGGTGGTGATGGCGGGCGTCCCACTTGCACACCTTGTGCTTCGGCTGGTGGTGGGGCGCGGCGGAGGCAATGCCCGGGGCCATCAAGGCCACGCCGGCGAATGCGAGGATGCTGGCGAAGATGAGCTGCTTGGTTTTCATGGTGGTCTTTCTAAGCAATGGCATCGAGGAGTGCGTCATACATCAGGCGCCATCCCTCAACGGTCCAAGCTGGCACTCGGATGACATTGGCTAACATCTTGGATTCAAAGGCGGCCCTTAGGCCGCAACCGGCTCCGCGTGCACATCGTGAACAGTGATCAGCGCCCGTTAGACCACCTTATCGGCACCCGTGCCAGGAAGATCAGATCACAGAGGTCACCGCCAGTGTGGTCAGTCCTCCAGGACGCCGTCGATGGTCGAGCAGAAGATAGCTGATCCGCGTGCGCCGCTGCAGCCCGTCTTGTTCGCAGGGCACATCCTGGATGTTTCAGCGTCCACGGGCGCCCCGAGGGCTCTCACGCCGGCACGCACGGGCAGCGTCGGGCTCAGGCTACTGGCGCACCGATGATCTCGTCCTCCAGCCGGCAGGTCTCGGCAATGATCAGCTCGAAGAGCACACGCAGGAACGCCGGGCTCATGCCGTGCTCCGCAGCAAAGGCCGCCGCGCGTTGCTGCACCACGCCGATGCGGTGAGGCTGCATCATTGGAATCGCATGGTTGCGCTTATGCAGGCCGATCCTGCAACAGCAGACCAGTCTTTGCCGCAAGGTCTCGAGCAAAATCGCGTCCAGTCCGTCGAGTTCGTCGCGCAGCGACTGCAGGATCTGCTGGGCTTCGTCGTCACTGGGACGGCGATGTTCCGGTGCTGAATTCATGCCGGGCCTCCTTACTCGAGCTTGATGCCCTGGCTCGCGATGATCTGGCTCAGCGCTGCCGTATCCGCTCTCACCCGCCGTGCCAGCGCTTCGCCCGAAATACCGACAGCCTCGTAGCCATGCTGGAAGAGCTTCTGCCGAACCTCCGGCAGGCGGATGACTTCGGCGAGAACCTGGTTCAAGCGCTGGACAATGGGAGCGGGCAGGCTGGCAGGGGCTGCCGCTGCAGTCCAGATCTCGAGCTCGAAATCTTTCAATCCCACTTCCTGCAAGCTCGGATAGTCCGGCACGAGCGTGGAGCGGCGCGCCGAGGTCACGCCGATCGCGCGCAGCTTTCCAGCCTTGATCTGTTCGTCGGCGAGGCCCGGCGGAAGCAGCGCCAGCTGGAGCTGCGCGCCGATCAGGCCGCTGATGACCTGCGGATTGCCCTGATAGGGCACGTGCACGGCGGCGATGCCGGTGCGGGCCTTGAGGAGTTCCATGCCGAGGTGGCCGATCGTTCCGATGCCCGGAGAGCCATAGCTCCAGGTGCCGCCGGCCGCACGCGCAGCCGTGAGGAAACCGCGGGCATCGGCCTGCGATACCTGCGGTGTCGTGGCGAGCACCAGAGGGGCCGTGCAAAGGATGCTCAGCGGCACGAGGTCCTTCTGCGGATCGTAGGGTGTCGCCGGATTGAGGATCTTGGCAATGGTCATGTTGCCGTTGATGAGGATGCCGATCGTGTGCTGGTCGGTCGACTTCGCGACGATGCCCGCAGCGATGTTGCCGCTGGCACCGGCATGGTTTTCGACGATCACTGGCTGGCCCAGCGCCTTCGCCATGGATGTGGCCAGCACACGCGCCACGAAATCCGGCGATGAGCCGCCGCCAAAGCCGACGACGAGGCGCAGCGGCCGGGTCGGCCAATTCAGATCCGCCACCCGGGAACTCGACGCGCCTGACGGATTGGGCTCGGCGCGCACCACGCCAGGCGATTGTGCAAGGACGCCGCCGGCGCAGGCGAGTGTCCCGGCCAAGCACAGCAGACGCATAGCCAAGGTTCGAAGAAGGAAGAATGACATGGCAGTAAAAGTTGAAGATCGGGCGTCCAGTCTTTCTTCACCAACGCGACGAATCAACTGCTGCTTCACGCGAAAGAAGCCGGTCGAGCGTCGGCATCGCGCAGGCGCGACTTGTCCTCGAGTTGGCCCAGATAGGACTGCTCAGCCTTGCGTGCCACGCAAGATCGCTGTGCGCCCCACCTCTGCGTGCCGACGGGTCGGCGCGCTGATCAAGAACTCCAATGGTGAGCGGATCGTGCCTCGCGACGCGCCACGATGAGAGGGGACGCCGGCATCGCTGCCGCCTCCTTGTACGGAGGCCAAGGACAGCGGCGTGAGATGAAAGATGCAACCGCAGAAAGCGCATCCGCCGACAGGGCGCGGCGGCGGACGCGAGCCGCACAAACAGCCGAACCTAGGCGGGACGCCGCTTCGCCAGGTACATCGAGGTCGTGCTTGGCAGCGCGTGGCCCAGGTTGTTCTGCACCACCGCCAGCGGCAGTGGCGCCCGCCCCGCCCTGCCCTGCAGCGCGTGCGCGCCATGGGTATGGCGCAGCCAGTGCGTGCTGGCCTTTCTCAGGTGTTCGGCGTCGGCTGCATCGAGATCGCGCGCCACGCGCGCAAGGAAAGCCTTGATGGCCTGGTAGAGCCCCGAGGACGACCAGGCAACCGGCTGCTCGGCCCCGGTGCCGAAGCGCGCCAGCACAGGGACGTCCCGATTGCCGGGAGCGTCGACCTGACGATCGAAACCGTGGCGCGCCAGTTCTTCCTGCAGTTCCTCGATCAGCTCGAGCGCCACCGGCACCTCGCGGCGCTCCCCTTCCCTGCCAGTCACCGACAAGAGCCAGCCCGGCGGCGCGGAACCATCGCCGGATGTTGCCTCGTGCCGCGAATGCAGATTCCCGCAGCGCACGCTGGCGATCTCGGCCAGGCGCAGCCCGGTCGCATACAACCAGCGCATGCCGCGGCGCAGGCGTCGAGCAGCCTCGGTGTCCCCATGCGCGCGCAGCCGCGCATCGATGTGGTCCCACTGCGCGAAGCTCAGCGTGCGATTGGAGCCGAGCGGCTGCCCGTCCTGCGAGGGCAAGGGCGTCTCGTCGAAGGGATTGCCCGTCACGTACCCCTGGCGCGTGAGGAAGGCGAACAGGCTGCGGAGAATGACCAGCGCCTGGCGCAGTGCCACCGGCGTCAGCGGGCCTTCCAACGGCCGCCACATTGGAGACCAGCGCTGATGATGGCGCGGGCCGCACCAGGCAGCGGGCGGCCGAGCAAGAAAGGCACGGTAGGCGGCCGCGTCTTCACGGGTGAGCGAGGACATAGCCTTGCCGCGCTCCAGCACCGACCAGAGCAGCAACCGTTCCGCTTCCTTGCGGTACGAGCGCTGTGTGGACGACAGGGACTTCTTCGTGATGTCGCCGCCCTTCGCGATCAGCCAGGCGCCAATCGCCTCATGGTCATTGGACGCCGAGAGCCGGCACGTTTGTCTCGGCGCGCGGCAGCTCCCGACACGGCCATCCAGTCCGGCCGGCAGTATGAACTTCTCGTAGGGCACCAGGGCGGTGGCGGGCGCGACCACCGCTGCCAGCGCGGCAGGACTGAGCTGCGCACGCTTGCGCGCCGCATGCAGGCCGACACGCACACCCAGCACCTGCTCATTGGCATGGAGCCAGTCCAGGATACGCGCGGCCTTGTGCTCGCCCACGCCTGGGACATTCGCCCACCAGCGCGCGCCGGCGTCGTTGATCCGCAGCACCAGCGCGGACAGCGTCGCGAGTCCCGCGCCCTCGAGCCGCTCGGCCAAGGCCGGATGCAGCCAGGCGACCACGCTGTCACCCGGGCGCGGATCCTGTGCGACGAGACTCTCGAGCCAATGCAGCGCTTCGAGTTGACGCTCGATGACGCGCGCGCGCCGGGAAGGCTGGCCGCCTCCCGCCGAGCGCCCCGTGCCTGCGCCGCCGCCCTGCGCGAAGGCGGCTTCGTACGCTTCGATCTGTTCGGCCTCCGAGAAGTCCTCCATGCCCTGGGCCTGCGCGAATTCGGCCAGGCTCGGCAGCGCCGGTGTCGCGGTGAAGCGCTCGGGGTTGAGCAGGATCAGGCGTGCAGTGCCCGGCTTCTGCTCACGGCGCGCGGCAGCGGCGAACGCATCGCGGATCCAGGTCACGGTGCGACGCACTGTGCGCAGGTCGACGTGCTCGCCCTCAAGGCGCAAGTAGCGATCCCAGGCGGCGCGTTCATCGACCCCCTGGGCGAGTGCGCGCATGAAGGCGAAATGGCCCCGATGGAGTTTGCGGGGGGATGTCGTCTTTTTCACGCGGTGGGCGACAAGCCGAAAATCTTTGGCGCGCGCCAGAACTCCCAGCACCGGCGCGGCGCGCTCGCAAGCGGCGGGACCTGCTGGGCACGCCCTGCGCGAACACGGCGGCGCAGGTCGACCTTCCGCGCGTGGGCGACTCCGTCGGCCTGCTCCTGGCCGCGTGGCGCGTCCGCGCGCCATTCGAGGGCCGGGCGCTCCAGCGCGCCTTTTTCCAGTCGGGCCAACGCCTCGAGACTCGGGACGGGATCTCGGGTCATCGCATCGATTCTTCCCCGGGCGCAACGGGTTGCCTGGTCTGCGGTGACCGGGGTGCCCCACAGCACCGGGGTCCGGGTCATGCGGTTCACTGCCGTTCTCATGTGCATGGTCTTCTGGATGTTGCCGGTCGGGCAGAGACGCCCCAAGCTGGATCGGCCGCGCACATCAACCTTTTGCGGCACACGAGCAGCTTAGGCATGTAAGCCCACCGTTTTTGCATAATCATCAATATCAATTTTAGATGCAGTCTGGCCACTCTGAAGAAAAGAAAGTCGAGGTCATGGCTAAGCCATTGATTCGATTGATGTTTTTTCCAGCACGTGGGTGCGCACAAGCGGCGCAATATCGATTCGAGGCTTAGCGTCGTGAGGCACCGAGTTCAGTTTATTGGCTAAGTTGGCGCTTGCATTGAAGATTTGCGCGAGGAACCAGGCAGCGCGAACGCTCTTGCGCACGCGCTTGTCACGCGGTCCAGCCGATGGATAGGGCCGGCTTGCGCATCGCGGGCTGTGCCCTTCCCCCGCCTTGTCGGCCCCAGGGGGTGGCCCCAAAAAGACCCGAGGAAGTATTCGAGACGCCGAGCACACCGCCGCGCCAGCACAAGTGGAAGACGCGACAGGTCGCTGTCGCGGCGATCTGGGGCGGAGGGCATTCGCCTTCCGATCCACCGTCCCTGCCCTTCTTTCCACTGTGAGTACTTTTGGGATTTCCGCGGAGGGCGACTTGTTCGCTCAGGACGGCCAACGTCGAAATAGCGCACAAAGCTTCCAGTCGACGGCCGCCCCTGTTCCAAGGGCATCTATTGGCCCGTTGCTCGGACGTGCGTCACGATGGATCTTTCTTTTTCTGGGCGAATGGCGCACTGCCCAAGCGCTCGCCGCCTTTTGATGTGAGCGCCTACATTCTTGAGAACTTAAGGTTGGCGATACTAAGCGCATTCTTCGACGACGAGATGCGTGGTCTCGCCTCCCGGGCGGTGGTTCATGCAGCTGCGCTGGCTTTCGAGCAGCATCTGCCACGCGGCCGGCGTGGCGCTGTTGGCTGGGGCGTGGGCATCGCGGACCGGGCGGCCCGAAGTTCATTGTCTTGTATCGATGGGAAGGAGCCCCGTCGGGGGCTTGGCAGACGGCGCGTGGTTCAGTCTCCCCCCGCTCCCACTCATCCCTCTCAAATCCCAACAGCACTCACATACAGCTGATGCAAGTGTGAGCAACGGGATTCAGGGAGACTCACTTCACCAGATGAGAAGAAGGCTTGAAGGTGCGAGACCAAGGTGGTCCGGAACCGACCGGTGCTGCACGAAGGCGTGACACGAGCACACCTCCCGCTCATGCCAGGCACGCCGTAGGCGCCTCGTCACGCCTCGGACCGCGCAGCGCATCAGGGATTGCGCCGGGCGGAACGCGACATTCCCGATCAGGTGCCGTCGGCGTTCGAAGGAGAAACTCGAGGCACTGCGCGGCGTGACTCGAGACAGCATGCCACTGCGCTCGGAACGCATCGCGGAATGGGTTCGGGGAAGTGGTGGACCACCGGCAGTGTCTTGGCCCGATGCTTGCCCCCTCAGGGCCTGACCATGTGCGGACCACCCAGCGGCAACCAATCACTACAGGGAGAACGGAATCCGGGTGCTGTTTCCAGCGTTGCGGCATCCAGTTGCCCACAAGGTGTGGGGAAGCCCGACCGAAATTTGCCGGTCTCCTGATGCAGTTCAAGATGGGGGGTAACCTGCACGCCGCATTCAGAGGGCCGAGCGTCCCGGTCGTTCGGCCTCAAAGCGGCTCACAGGAAACCGGCTCCGTGCGGATTGCCTTGGCAAGTGTTCCTGAACGACAAGCTGCGTGCCTGGGATGCAGCTTCTGAGGGGCGGTGCATATGGCGCTGGACGGACACGAGTGAATTTCCGATACGGGGCCGACTGTTTGCGGCGCCGGCGGTTGCGCACCCTTCGACATGTCTGTGGCCCCTCCCCCACCGCACTGAAGCGCCTCCTTGAGGAGAGATCTTCCAGTCCATGATCTCGACTGGATGGAAGCTTGCGACTTTTAACGACGCAAGAACTTCCCTTGGAGGCCTCTGCGGTCCTCCGCCGATCCTTCTCGATTAGCCGAGCAACCGGACTTTCTGCAAGGTCTCGGCGACGGACTTCAACAGGATGTCCGGGGTCAGGCTCGATACAGCGCCCGCCGTCAAGGTCAGCGTGACGGTGCCGTCTGGCGCGCGCAAGCATGTACCGACGGTTCTGCCATCGTTCACGATGGTCAGCTTCTCCGCCTTTGCCACCGCCTCCAATCCTTGCAGTCGGGCAACGACCGCCGCCGGTGCGAGCTTCATCCCGCGCACTTTCTCTGCACGCTTCAGCACGCTGCGACGATCCTTGTCGAGGGCCGCGTTGAGTTGCTCCGCATGCCGATGCTGCACCTCCAGCGGACTGCGGAAGCACTCCAGCACGGCCGAAGGCAGTTGCGCCACCATCAACGCCTTGCGGATCCAGGTGTGACTCACACCGAGCTTCTCGGCCAGTTGGCGCTGAGTCGGGAATAACTGCTCCTCGAGGGCTCGCTGATACATCACACCCTGCTCGTACGGCGAAAGATCGGCGCGCTCGCGGTTTTCACGGTCCATGGCCGCGAAAAGCTCGGCGTCCCCGAGTTCGTCGAGCCAGATGGCTGCCAGCACTGGAATGCCCAGTTCCAAGCATGCCCGATGGCGCCGATGGCCGAAGACCAGTTCGTACTGCCCCGGCTCATCCGGCAGCGGACGCACCAGGATCGGCTGCACATTCCCGCCGGCCAGTTCGATGTCTGCCTTGAGGCCGGCGAATTCCGCGCTCTCGAACGAGGCGGGATGACGGTTCGCCCACCGCGAGGCACGGATGGTCGCCGGGTCGATCTTGCGTGTGGGCGTGGAGCCGTCGTGCTGACGAAGCCGCTCACGCAGCGCCGCCAACTCTCCCTCCACGGCTTGCATCTGACCGCGGAAGGCCAACATCTGTCCGGGGCCCGTACGGGGAGGGGGCAGGCCGGTCTGAGCGGGTGGAAACCTGGTTTCCACGGCCACCGGGGCGGCGCCCGGCAATGCGGGAGGTACCGGCGTCGATGGCGCAAAGACCGGTGCCGCTGCCGGAACCTGCTCTGGAATCGACAGACCGGCCGTCAATGCTTCGAGACGCTTGCGGGTACTAGCCATTGAAACCTCCTGGGCGGTGGAAACCTGGTTTCCACGCTGTTGGCGTGGGACGAAGGGGGCTGGACGACGAGAAAAACGTCTGAGTCCAGATGTCTGGAAACCAGGTTTCCAGACAAGATAACGTGGCGGCTGCGTGGAAACCAGGTTTCCACATGCGGGCCGGAGTCGCCCCCCGGCGGTGGCAGGCGCGAGGCGTGCAGCATGGGGCTTCGGCGCCGCGCACGACGCGGCCGAGGCCGCGCGGCACGGGTGAGAGCGGCCGTCCGCTGGAAACCAGGTTTCCAGGCCGCGTCGTCACGCCCGTCGCCCTCTTCAGTTCGTGCACCAAGGCTCTCATTGCACCTGCGCCTTGTCCGACCAACTGCTGACCACCGATTGTTCGACCAGATCGACGAACGCATCGTATGCATCGGCCGCACGCTTGTAGGTCTTGGCGGCGCCTTCGTATTTCTGCACGTCGTAGACGGTGGCGAACTCGGCCGCCTTGTTGCTGGTCACACTGGTCTTGGGGATCTCCACCGGCAGTGTGTACTCGCCGTAGGTGGCCTGGATCCACTGTCTGACCGCGGGCGTGGCCGGATCGCTGGGGTCGACCCGGCTGAGCAGCACATGCAGAAACTCGAATGCCTTGCGGGCCAGATCGCCGCCCTGTGCATCGAGGTTGCCGCCCAGATCCGCGAGCAGCGACCAGAACTGCGCGGATGATGCGAAGTCGAGACCCGAAGGCGGTACCGGCACGATGATCCCGTTGGCGGCCCACAGCGCATTGATGGTCACATAGGACAGCGAAGGCGGGGTGTCGATAACGATCACGTCATAGAGATCGCGCACGCTCTCCAGCCCGGCGTTGAGCACGTCCCAGAAGCGCGCGCCAGGCTCCTGCATCTGGCGCGCCGGCAGCGCGAACTCGGCCGAGAAGAGAAAGGGGGCAGCCGCCACCAGGTCCAAACCGTCCCAGTAAGTGGAACGGATCGCGTAGCGGATATCGGACTGGCTCCCATCGCAAAGGGGGGCAATGGTCATGTCCTCGCTGATTTCCGCCTCCGGCAGCAGACCGTGCAAGGTGGTGAGCGAGCCCTGTGGGTCGGTGTCGATGGCCAGTACGCGGTGGCCGCGCAGGCTCAGGCCCTGCGCCAGCACCATGGCCGTCGTCGTCTTGGCCACACCGCCCTTGAAGTTCCCCACCGCGATGGTGAACGCCTTCTTGCCGGCGGGTCGCATCTTGTCGGCGCGGTAGGTGCGCGTCCATGCGCGCAACTCGTTGAGCTCGAAACTGCGCTTGCCGCCGGCGGGCGTCAGCCGGCCGCTGGGCAGGTCCTCCTTGGTGATGCGGTAGGCCACGTGCGCCTTGTCGACACCGCACAGGGCGGCCAGTTGCGCAGTGGAGTAGATCGGTGCAATCTTGCGGGCTTCAGGTGCCAACAGTCGCCCACGGATCTGCTCGACCATCGAGCCGGCGCGCACGGCCAGCGCCGCGATGCGTTGCATGTCGATGCGCGCGCGCGGAGGGGAGGGGTTGGATGGAGCGAGCGTGGAAACCTGGTTTCCAGCGCCGGCGGGAGCGGGCAACGCCATATAGAACAGCCTTATTCAACAGAATTCAGCCATTCTATGAGAATCCGTCGAATGAACAAGATACGCAAACAAACTCACCAAATCGCGTCCGCCGATTGTGAGAAAGATTGGGAACCAAGGTGAGGTTCATTGGGATTGCATCCCTGCCAGACGTGCAAACGACGCGGATTTCGGCAGATCCTGGGAGCGAAGAGGCCGCGAAAGCCCTACGCAGGCGGCATTCGGCGCCATTCTTTCGTCGCCCCCGGCCCCTGGGTGCATCGGAGCCCTTGTCCACTCACGTCAAATCCCAAGTAAGCACACATTGCCCCGCGCCAAATCCCACCGGAGCTCACATTCGATCCCAAATCCTCTCACATCAAATCCCAGACCTACTCACAAAACCCTCTGCAAGTACTTGTCACGTATCAGGAAATTGCATCTTCAAATCTTCAATCTCTCCAAGTGTTTCTTTTCAATGTCTCAAGAACCACTCGCCAGAACTGTAAATTGACCGAATCACAAAACCCCGGCATGATGTGAACCCGTTGATCCCCTGAAAGAAGTCCATGGAAGAGGGCGAAGTTCCGCGACCACCGCCCAAACCATCCCCCCCACCGGACGAACAGAGTGTCGCCAAGGCCAATGAGGCGATCGCGATCCGCCCCAAACGAGGTCGCCTGACGCTTTTGTCCAGGCGCATCTACAACGCGCTGCTCTACCACTCACAGCGCCAGGGCGTCGACGAGCCGGTCTACAAGCTCGCACTGAGCGAACTGATCGGGGACGCCCGCTTCAACTCAAACAACACCGAACTGCTCAAGTCGCACCTGCGGGACATGCAGGCGACCACCATCGAATGGTCGACCAGCGGCACCGGCCTCAAGCGTTGGGTGTCGTCGCAACTGCTCGGCACGGTCACCATCGAGGAACAGGGCCGCGGCCGGCCCTGCACCATCACCTGGCGCTATCCGGAAGAGATCCGGGAACGGCTGGTCAGACCCCATCAGTACACCCGCGTGCTGCTGGAGATCAGCGGCCAGATGCGAAGCTACCCCGCCGCCGTGCTCTACGAGATCGGTGCGCGCTACCTCACCTCGCCGAGCCGTCTGTCGATGCGCGAGGACGTGCTGTGGTGGGCGGCGGTTCTGACGGGGCGCAGCGACATCACGGAGGTCGACTACCGCTTTCTCAAGCGTGACGTGATCAGCAAGGCGCTGGCCGAGATCGAGGCACTTTGCGAAGACTTCAGCCTCGAGCTCATCGAGCACAAGCGGGGGCGGCGCATCGAAGAAATCCAGTTCAGGGTACTGCCCAAGATGCAGCAGCGCCTCGGGGCGGCCGACGATCCCGCGCGCAATGTCTTCGACCTGGAACTGGTCGGAAAGCTCATCGCGCTGGGGCTCAAGCAGGACGAAGCCCAGGACCTGTATGCGACCACCGACGAAGGGCAGTTGCGCGGCACGATCGAGCATGTGGAGCAAAGGCTGCGCAGCCAGACCCTGCCTGCGCTCAAATCGGCGGCCGCGTATTTCAAGGACGCCCTGAAGAAAGGCTATGCCGGCGTGAAGGGCGAAGAGCCCGCCGCCCAGCCCTCGCTGCCTTCGCCGACGCGGGGAAAGCAGGCAACCCCGCCCGCCGGGGAGGACCGCATGCACCGGATCCGGGAGCTGTGGGAAAACGACCGCATGCAGAAAGCCAAGGCGCTCTACCTGGAAATGCCCGAGGCGATGCAGGCCGAGATGCGCTCGCGCTTCGAGTCCGAACGCCTGGCGCAGATCGCCGCGCCGATCGCCCGGGCATGGCGCCGTGATGGCCCGGCCAGTCGCATCGCGGCCACCACCTTTCATCGCTGGCTGGCGCAGATCACCTGGCCCGAGGAGCCTTCTGATCGGGTATTGCTCGATTTCGCCCTGGCCCAGGGCGTGGCTGGCATGTAGGAGGGGGCGGGCCGCAGGTTTCATCACGGCGGTCGCTCCGGGGGGGGCCGCCTTGAAAGTGGAAAAGAGAGGGCATTCCTGCCTGCCGCGCGCCCCCTAAGATGGCGCGCATGCGATACGGCTTGGAACAAGCGCGAGAACTGGCAAGGTGCGCCATCATGAATGCGGGCGCGAGCGACGCGATCGCGCTGTCGTTGGCGAACGCGACGCTCGCCGCCGAGCGCTGCGGCCGCAGCGCCGTCGGGTTCGCGCATCTGCCGGACTACCTCGAGGGCTTCGAGGCAGGTCGCATCTCATGCACCGCGCAACCGCGCATCGACTTTCCAACGCCCGCATCCATCCGTGTCGATGCAGGAGGCGGCATTGCGCAGTTGGGATTTGACGTGGCGTTTCGGCAGTTGGTGAAGCGCACCCGCGTCTACGGCATCGCGATGTTCGTGCAGGCCAATGGCTACACCGCGGGCGAACTGGGCTACTACACGCGCCGCCTTGCAGAATCCGGGCTCGTGTCGTTCGCTGTGTCCAATGGACCGGCCCTGATGGCCGCGGGCAGGGCCCAGGAACCCGTGTACGGGACCAATCCGTTCTCTCTCGCCGCGCCGGTCGAGGGCGATGTGCCGCTGGTGATCGACCAGGCAACGAGCGCCACCGCATTCGTGAACCTGCGCAAGGCGGCGCAGAGCGGGGCGCGCATTCCCGAAGGCTGGGTCGTCGATGCCCGCGGCCATCCGGTCACCGATGCCCGGGAGGCCATGAACGGCCTGCTGCTCGCCTTCGGCGGCGGGCGCGGCGCGAACATCGCACTCATGGTGGAAGTGCTCGCTGCCGGCATGTCGGGCGCGAACTGGTCTCTCGATGCCCCATCCTTCTCGGAAGGCAGTGATGCGCCAGGGGTGGGTCTCTTCATCGCGGCCATGGCGCCGGATGTCCTCGTGCCCGGCTTTCGCGCCCGGCTGGCTGCGCAGCTGAATCGCCTGTCCGAAAAGGGCGTGCATATCCCTGGCAGGAGTCCCGCGATTCAGGAGGTCGACATTCCCGACCCGGTCGCGGCAAGGATCGCGCGCTGGTCGCAAAGACGGTAGTCACCAAGCCGGCGCGCGGCGTCCCTCTTCGGCCAGAAATTCCACGAGCGTCGGCAGCGACGCGTCCATCGGGCGGTGGGGCTGGATCCGCATCACATAGCCCCATGAGCCCGGCATGCGCAGGCCCGGCGTGAGCGCCACCAGTCGGCCGTGGGCCAGTTCCTCGTCGATCAGCGGCGAGCGACCCAGCGCGATGCCCACGCCCGCGGCGGCCGCTGCCACCACTGTGCTCAGGCCGCTCAGCACCAGTGGGTCGTGGCCGGTGTCTTCCGGCAGACCCAGCCGCGGGCGCCAGGTGCGCCAATCCGTCTCCGGGCTGTCGATGTGCTTTTCCTGCAGCCAGCGGTGACGCGTGAAGACCCGCGGGTCGTCGCGCTCGTGGGCGGCGATCAGCGCCGGACTGCAGACCGGCACCACGGTCTCGGTCATCAGCGGGATGTCGCCGGGGGCGGCGAGGTGCGGCCCGAGCGAGCGCACATGCAGGAACGCCAGGTCGATGTCCTGCGCCTTCCACGCCGGGTCCTGGCTCGCGTGCAGGAACACCTGGATGTCGATGTCGGGATGCAGCTCGACGAAGCGCCCGATCCGCGGTGCCAGCCACAAAGCCGCCAGCGAGGGGTTGGCCGAGATGTTGAGGTTGTTGCGCCGCCTGCCGCGGGCGCCGGCCCGGGCATTGCTGCAAGCGGTCTCGAGCAGGGTCAAAGCCTGTTGCACCGACACGAGCAGGGCGGCGCCGGCTTCGGTGGTCTGCGCGCGGCGCACCGTGCCGCCCCGGCGCAGCAGGCTCACACCCAGGTCGGCCTCCAGCGTGCGCAGCTGGTGGCTGACGGCGCTCTTGGTGACATTGAGTTCGGACGCGGCGCGGCTGAGGCTCCCCAGGCGGGCAACCGCTTCGAACGCGCGCAAGGTGGCCAGGGGCGGCATGGGGGCGGGCAAATTGGCGAACAGATCGGCAAAGGGTGCAATCTATCTCAACCCACGATTGAGTAACTATCGCTTTCGCCCAAACGCCCGATGCATGACCATGGCGGCTTCGCAGCAAGCATCGATCGATATGTACTTTGATACCAGGCTCTGGCAATTGACCGCGGGACTGCGCATGCGGATGGCGGGCGGCATCTTTCTGGGGCTGCTGGCGCTGGCCGCCGGCATCGCCCGCTACGTGTTTCTCGGACAGCTGCTGGCGCGCGTGTTCGACGCAGCGCCCGTGAAGGACTGGATTGCGCCGGCCGCCTGTGCCGGCGCCATGGTGCTGCTGCGCGCCCTGTTCGACCACCTGCGCACGGTGCAGGCCAACCGCTCCTCGGCCGACGTGCAGCAGGCGCTGCGCGCGCGTCTGTACGACCGCATCGTCGCGCTGGGACCGGCCTGGTTCGCCAACCAGCGCACCGGCGGCGTGATGCTGACGGTGGTGGACGGCGTGGAGCAGCTGCAGACCTTCTTCGGCCAGTACCTGCCGCAGGTCGTCATCGCGGCGGCGGCGCCCTTCGCCATCTTCGCGGTCATCGCCTTCTGGGACGTCCCGACGGCACTTGTGTTCCTGGCCGCCGCGCTGTTCGCGCTGTTCGGCCCGATGGCCGTGCACATGCTGGATCGCCGCGCCAGCCTGGCGCGCACCCGGTCCCTGAATGAATTCGGCGAGGAATTCCTCGACGCGGTGCAGGGCCTGCCCACCCTGAAGTCCTACGGCCAGGGCAAGGCGTGGGGCGAACGCCTGGCTGCCCGCGCACGCAAGCTGTCCGACAGCACTTTCTGGGTCCTGTCGGTCAGCCTGCTGACGCGTGGCATCAGCGACCTGGGCGTGGCGCTGGGCGCCGCGCTGGCGCTGACGGTGGGGGCCTGGCGCGTGGCCGCCGGCGACATGAGCGTGGAAGCCCTGCTGATCGTGCTGATGGCCGGCACCGAGATCTTCCGTCCGCTGCGCGACCTGCGTTCCGTCCTGCACCGGGGCATGCTGGGGCAATCCGCCGCGGCGAGCATCCATGCGCTGATGGACGCCCGGCCATTGACTGCCGCGCCCGATGCACAGGTGGTTGCCGGTGCGCCGGCACGCCTGGAACCCACCATCGAATTCGACGGCGTGTCGTTCTCCTATTCGCCGCAGCGCCCCGCCCACCAGGGCCTGTCGCTGCGCATCGCTGCCGGCGAGCGCGTCGGCATCGTGGGCCCCAGCGGCGCGGGCAAGTCCACCATCGTGCGGCTGCTGCTGCGCGAGTGCGTGCCCCAGGCCGGCACCATTCGCGTGGGTGGCCACGACGTCAACCGCCTCGACACGCAGACGCTGCTGAGCCACATGGCGCTGGTCAGCCAGGACATCACACTGTTCCACGGCACGATCGACGACAACCTGCGGCTGGGGCGGCCCGATGCCACGCACGAGCAGGTGCGCGCCGCGGCCCGCGCCGCCAACATCGACGACTTCATCATGGCGCTGCCGCAGGGCTACGCCACCGCCATCGGCGAACGTGGCCTGCAGCTCTCGGGGGGCCAGCGCCAGCGGGTGGCCATCGCCCGCGCCCTGCTGCGCGACGCGCCCATCCTGATCCTGGACGAAGCGCTGTCGTCGGTGGACACAGAGAACGAGGCCCTGATCCAGCAGGCGCTGGATCGGCTGATGGCGGGGCGCACCACGCTGATCCTGGCGCATCGCCTGGCCAGCGTCATCGGCGCGGACCGCTGCCTGGTGCTGGACCAGGGGCGCGTGGTCGAGCAGGGCCCGCACGCCGAACTGATGCGCCAGCAGGGCCTCTACCACCGCCTGATGCACGAACAGGCCGTGAATTCGTTTTCCGGCGCCGCTGCGTCCGCCGCGGTACCGGTCGCTTCGCCGCGCGCTGCCGGCGATGGCGACGGCGACGCGGGGCAGGGCGCCGCCCTGCGTTCACTGGACACCGACGCCGCACAGGTCGGCTGGTACGCCACGCTGGCCACCTTGCTGTCGGTGGTGCGGCCCTGGCGCGGCACCCTGATCGCCACCATCTTGCTGGGCGTGGCGCGCGTGGCGGCCTTCATCGGCGTGGGCGTGCTCAGCGCGCTCGTGGTGGCCGCCATCCGCGACGATCGCGCCACCTCGGCGCTGGTCGTCGGACTGCTCGTCGCCGCGCCCCTGGCCGCGCTGTTCCACTGGCTCGAGTCCTGGCTGGCGCATGCCATGGCCTATCAGCTGCTGGCCGACATGCGCGTCAAGCTCTACGACAAGCTGGAGCGGCTGGCGCCTGCCTACCTGCTGCAGCGCCGCTCGGGCGACCTGGTCGCTTTGGCCACGCACGACGTGGAAATGGTCGAGTACTTCTACGCCCACACCATCGCCCCGGCCATCGTCTCGGTCCTGGTGCCGCTGACGGTGCTGTGCTTCCTGGCGGTGTACAGCTGGCCCGTGGCCCTGGCGCTGCTGCCGTTCCTGGCCTACGCGCTGGTGTCGCCCATCAACGGCCGACGCAAGATCGATGCATTGGGCGACCGCGCCCGCCACGCCCTGGGCGAAATGAGCGCGCACACCGCCGACACCATCCAGGGCCTGGCCGACCTGACCGCCTTCCAGGCCACCGGACGCCGTCGCGTCCAGTTCCTCGAGATCGCGGACCAGTGCCGGGCCCGGCGCCTGGACATGCTGGCTGACCTGTCGCGCCAGACCGCCTGGTTCGAAGTCGCCATGGGACTGGGCGGCCTGGCGGTCGCCGCGGTCGGCGCACTGCAGGTGGCCGCCGGCGCGCTGTCCGCCGGCATGCTGCCGCTGCTCGTGCTGATCGCGCTGGCCACCTTCCTGCCGGTGTCCGAGATCTCGCAGGTCAGCCGCCAACTGGCCGACACCATCGCGGCCACGCGCCGGCTGCATGTGGTCAACAACGAGCCAGAGCCGGTCGCCGACGGCCCGCTGCCGCCGCCGGAGGCGTCGCACGGGCTGTCGCTGGCCTTCGAACGGGTCTCTTTCGCCTATCCGGGCAAGCCGCAGGACACCCTGCGGGACCTGAGCTTCGTCGTGCCGGCCGGCGCCACCGTGGCCGTGGTCGGCGCATCGGGCGCCGGCAAGAGCACCGTGGCCAGCCTGCTGCTGCGGTTCTGGGACCCGCGCCAGGGCACCGTCAAGCTCGACGGCGTCGATGTGCGCCAGCTGCGGCTGGACGGCCTGCGCGAACGCGTCGCGCTGGTCACGCAGGACACCTATTTGTTCAACGACACGCTCGAAGGCAACATCCGCCTGGCCCGGCCCGATGCCAGCCGCGAGGAACTGGCCCTGGCGCTGCAACAGGCGGCCCTGAGCGCCTTCGTGCAGACCCTGCCCGAGGGCCTGGCCACCCGCGTGGGCGAACGCGGCATGCAGCTGTCCGGCGGCCAGCGCCAGCGCATCTCCATTGCCCGGGCCTTCCTGAAAAACGCGCCGGTGCTGATCCTGGACGAGGCCACCTCGCACCTGGACACGCTCTCGGAAGCGCAGGTGCGCGGCGCGCTGGACGTGCTGATGCGGCACCGGACCACGCTGGTGATCGCCCACCGCCTGTCCACCATCCGCGACGCCGATCTGATCCTGGTGCTGGAGAATGGCGCCCTGGCCGAAGCCGGCACGCACGAGCAGCTGCTGCGCAGGCAGGGTGTCTACGCGAAGCTGGCCAGCCACCAGGGCGCGAGCCTCGGCGGGCCACGGCTGCAGCAGGCCTCAGGAATCGCTGCCTCATGATCTTCAGCCATCGAATGAACCGACTGCACAGGTGCTTTTTGGGCGCCGCACTTCTCACCGCGATGCTTGCTTGTGCGCCCGCAGTGGCTCAGACCTACTCGCGCGACCTTCCGCCGCGCGTCGGGCCGGACGATGGCACGACGCTGACGGTCGCGGGTTTCCTGCGCGGCATGGACGTGTTCGGCAGGCTCGGCCCCGAACTCGCCGAGAAGGACCCCGACTATGTCGCGGCGATCCGCGGCCTGGCGCACATCGGGGAGCGCTATCGCATCGATCTCGGCAAGGCCAAGGCGGCCGGCACGACGCTCGACAGTTGTCCCGTCATGAACGTGAAGGTGACCACCGGCACGCTCGTTCCCTTCCTTCTGCGTCTTCCGCCCGAGCAGCAGACGATGCCGATGGCGCAGGCATTCCGTCTGCACATGCGCGAGCTCTATCCGTGCCCGCCGGCACGGTCGCCCCGGCGCCAGTGAGGGCACGCTTGTTTCTCTGACATCCGCGCGGCCTCCCGGGTCTTGCGCATCGCCTGTCACGCAACCGTCTTTCAGCCTGTGTAGCCTCCCGCGCGTTTGGCCGGTCGGCGCGTCCGATTCGGCCTGAGCTCAACTACTGGAAGCGCGCGGTACATCAGTGAGGACAGGCAATACGGCATCGCTCGGTGCGCTGGCACTGGTGGGCTGCCTGGCCTGCCTGGGGCTCGCGCCGTCGGCTCGCGCACAGCCGGCCGATGCAGCGGAAACCGCGTCACCCGGACGGCTGCGGTTCGACATCCGGGCCCAACCCCTGCACGAAGCGTTGCAGCAGTACAGCGCGGCCACGGGTCGCTCGCTGCTCTATGACAGCAGCTCGGTCGCGGACCTCGTGTCCGCCCCGTTGAACGGTTTCTATACGCCCCAGGAAGCCCTGCGCCAGCTGATCGCGGGCACCGGCATGGAGGCGCAATACACATCGCGCGATGCCTTCATGCTGGTGCCGATGACGCCCGAGCAGGCGCAGGCCGCCAGCGCCACCGCGACCGCTCCACCAGCGCCGAGCGAAGCCGATGCGCAGCGCCAGCGCTATCTCGCCCGGATGCAGGCCAGGATCACCCAGGCGCTGTGCGGCGACGCCGCCACCGCGCCCGGCGCGGTCCGGCTGGCGCTGCGCTTTCGGATCGATCGCGCCAACACCATCCGGCAGCTGGAGGTGCACGCGCAGGAGGGACACGCCGGCATGGAAGCGAAGCTGCGTTCGCGACTCGCGGGTCTCGATCTCGGCGCCGCCCCGCCGGCCCAGCTCGGGCAGCCCGTCACGATGCTGGTGCTGCCCGGCAGCGGGAGCGTGTGTTGAGCACCGAGGGCCTGGCCGAGCTCAAGCGATTCCTTGTCGAACGCTACGATCAGCTCAAGGGGCAGCTGACGCGCCGCCTCGGCTCGTCCGATCTGGCCGGCGATGCGCTGCACGACACCTGGGTGCGGCTGGCGGGCAAGAGCGAGATCGAACCCGTGCGGCAGCCCCAGGCCTTCCTGCTCAACGCGGCGACCAACATTGCCGTCGATCGTTTGCGGGTCGAGGCCCGCATGCTGAGCGAGTCGCAGGTCGACGACCTGTTCGAGGTCGAGGATCCGGCGGCCGGACCGGCCGAAGCGCTCGAGGCCCGCTTCGAACTGGCTGCGCTGGTGGGCGCCATGGAGCGGCTGCCCGCGCGCCAGCGCGAGATCCTGTTTGCGGTTCGACTGGAAGGGCTCTCGAGGGACGAGCTGGCCGAGCGCTACGGCATCTCGGTGCGGATGGTGGCGCGCGAGCTGCAGGCCGCGCACGAGTTCTGCGTCAGGCAGATGAGGCGCTGAAAGCACGACCGCATGAAAATCCGCAAGAAAGTGGTTCCCTTTTTGCTGCGCCGCTTCGTCTTTGGAAAAAGGGGAGCGCCGTGTCTCGCACCTGCCCGCTCCAATTCCGCAACCCGCCACTTCTCGATGATTCATGGACGCTAGACCCAGCAGTTCCGCCGCGGACAGCCCTGGCCACGCGGTGGATCAGGAAACGATCCTCGCCGAGGCCCGTGCCTGGGCGCGGCGGCTCAGGACGCAGCAGCCCACCACCGAGGACGCGGCCGCGTTCCGGCTCTGGCGTGCCCAAAGCCCCGCGCATGCGCACGCCTGGGCGGCGACGGCCAGCGACTGGCGCGACATCGGGCGCATCGCTCAAGCCTACCGGGCGCGGCATCCCGCGCCGGTCGACAGGGCCGCCCCGGAGCGCGTCATGCGTCCGGGACGGCGACTGTTCCTCGGCTCGGCGATGGCCGCTGCCGGCGCCGCGGCCGTCGCGGTCGTGGTGCAGCCCCCACTGGGCCTGTGGCCCTCGCTGTCGGAGTTGGGCGCCGACTACCGCACCGCCACCGGCGAGCAGAAGCAGGTCGATCTGGCCGGCGGCATCGAGCTGGCGCTGAACACGCAGACGAGCCTGAGCGTGAAGGCCGCCACCGAAGGCGAGGGGACGCGGGTCGAGCTCCTCGCGGGCGAAGCCGCGGTGCGCAATCGCGGCAGCGCTGCCATGGAGGTCGCGGCGGGTGCGGGCCGTATCTGGCTGGCCTCCGGCTGCGTCGAGGTGCGGCGCTTCGCGGACCATGTGCGCGTGCTGTGCACCGAAGGCGAGGCCGAGCTTCGGCATCCATCGCGCAGCGTGGCGCTGCACGCCCGACAGGAAGTCTCATATGGCCGCGAGGACGTGGGGCCGCTCGCCGGCGTCGAATCCCCCCTGGCCTCGGCATGGCGGCAGGGGGTGGTGGTGTTCAACCAGACACCCCTGCCGGAAGCCGTGGCCGAGATCAACCGCTACCGGCCGGGGCGCGTGGTGCTGATGGGCCAGGGCCTTGCCGCGCGACGGATCAGCGGGCGCTTCAGGGTGGGCGCGCTGGACGAGGCGCTGGTGCAGATGCAGCAGCTCTACCGGCTGGATGCCAGGCATGTCGGGGGCCTCGTGCTGCTGGGATGAGGCGCTGAAAGAGGCGTGTCGATTGTGACAACGATGTCATAAAAAACCGGTTCCTCTTTGCGTTTGCCGTTCGTCTAGAGATCAAGGGAGCGCGATTTCGCCTCCTTCGAATCGACTGGCCGCTACCGGCTTACCCAGGATCAGACCGTCATGCATCGCACCCGCGCGCTTCGCACTTCTTTTCTGCCAACCATGCCCGGGCGCTCGCGCGTCCTGCGGTTGACCCCGCTGGCCTCGGCGATCGCCGCGCTGGCGATCGCGGGGGGCTTGGCCGATACCGCGCATGCACAGCGCGCCTTCAGCGCGGCCTGGCTGGCCCAGAAGAACATCGCGCAGGACACGGCGATGAATACCGGACGCCTGCCCAACGGCTTGCCCGCATCGTCGCTGAGCAACCCCGGTGCGCAACAGCAGCTATCGCGCGATCAGTTGCACCGCTCGCTGAACAACCTGAACCTCGCGGCGCAGGCGATCGCTGCGCAACAGGCCGCGCAGTCCGCGGCGCGGCAGGCGGCTCTGGGCGAGTCGTCGGGCGTTCCCGACGGCCTGGCCGAGGGCGGGCTGAAGGTCGACAGCAGCAGCCTGAGCGCCGGCTGGCTTAATGCCCATGCGCCGGTGCAGTCCCAGAGCCCCGACGGCCGCAGCACCGTCACGATCCAGCAGACCGGTGATCGTGCCATCCTCAACTGGGAGACATTCAACGTCGGCAAGCGCACCACTGTCGACTTCAAGCAGCAGGCGGACTGGGCAGTGCTCAACCGCGTGAACGACCCGAACGCAAGGCCTTCGCAGGTCCAGGGGCAGATCAAGGCCGACGGCACCGTGCTCGTTGCCAACCGCAACGGCATCGTGTTCTCGGGCAGCAGCCAGACCGACACGCGCAACCTCGTGGCCGCGGCCGCGAAGATCGGCGATGCGCAGTTCAAGGCGCGCGGCATCTACAGCGCCCAGGAAAGCGGCAACTACATCCCCGCCTTCACCGAGGCCGGCGGCAAGGTCGAAGTGCAGGCCGGTGCGCAGATCGTCACGCGAAAACCCGCCAGCGTGACCCAGGGCGGCGGCTACGTGCTGCTGCTGGGCCAGGAGGTCGGCAACGCCGGCACCATCACCACGCCGCGCGGGCAGGTGCAGATGGCCGCGGGCGATTTCTTCATCGTGCGTCCGGGGCAGGGCAGTGCCACGAACCAGTTCTCGACCACCCGCGGCAACGAGGTCGCGCCGCAGTTCGCTGCAAACAGCACCGCCGGCACGGTCATCAATGCCGGCCTGCTGCAGGCCCCCGAAGGTGACATCACGCTCACCGGGCGCAGGGTCGTGCAGGACGGCGTGGCCGTGGCCACCACCACGGTGGACACGCGCGGCACCATCCACCTGCTGAATGCGGCGAGCGACAAGCTCAGCAGCGTCACCACCACCGCGCGCGCGCTCAGCGCCGTGCTGCTGGACGACGGCAACGGCCGCACGGCGCTGGACAGTCAGCGCAACGCCCTGATTGCCGACTCGGCGGTGCAGGACCTGGCACGGCGCACCGCCGCGGCGGGTGTGTTCGACAACCTCTCGAGGCTGGACGACCGGCGCGACCAGTCGCGCATCGAGATCGTCTCGGGCGGCAGCGTGCTGTTCGAGGGCAATTCCACTACCTTGGCCACCGGTGGCCAGATCGCGGTGAGCGTGAACGCCGGCGCGGGGCGCAGCACCGTGGCCGAAGGCGCGCGGCTGGACGTGTCCGGTGCAATCGGCGTGCAGGTGGCCATGTCCACCAACAACGTGCAGATCAACATCCAGGGCAACGAGCAGCGCGACGCGCCGCTGAACCGCGACACCTCGGTGCTGAACAACGCCAACGTGTGGATCGACCGGCGCAAGCTCACGCGCGTGGCCGCCGGCGTGGGCGGCTACGACAAGGAGCGTTGGTACACGCCGGGTGGCCTGCTCGAAGTGGGCGGCTACCTGGGGCTGCAGGGCCACGGCATCGGCGAGTGGGCCACGCAGGGCGGCAGCGTGGTGTTCTCGGGCAACGAGCTGGTCACGCAGGCGGGTTCGAACATCAACCTGTCGGGCGGCACGCTGGACGTGCAGACCGGCTTCATCCGCCAGAGCTGGCTCAAAGGCACGGACGGGCGCCTGTACGAGGTGTCGAGCGCGCCGGCGGACATCGCCTACAGCGGCCTGTACAAGGGCTTCGAGGACGCGCACAAGCGCTGGGGCGACAAGACCACGGGCTTCTTCTACAACCCGCTGATCGGGCCGCAGCAGCGGCTGGAGAACGGCTACACGGTGGGCCGCGACGCGGGCCGGCTGGTGGTGTCCACCAAGGCCGCAACGCTCGACGGAGACGTCACGGCCAGCGTGTACCAGGGGCCGCGCCAGGCGACCAGGCGCGATGGCGGGCTCGACGGCTACGCGCAGTCGCACGAGGCGGTGGCACTTGCCGCGCAGCTGGTGCTGGGCAACTACGCCAGCGCCTTCAACACCGATGCCAAGAACGGGCCGCAGGGCGTGTTCCAGAACTTCACGCCGAGCGTCGCGCGCATCGTGTTCGGCGTCGAGCCGTCGATGCGCGACGAGGCCGCGCTGTACGTGGACAGCGAGCGCTTGAACGGCTGGGGCCTGGGACTGCTGCTGGCGGGGGGCACGGACAGCGTGGCGGTGGACGCCCCGATCACCGTCGCGCCCGGGGGCAGCATCCGCCTGCATGCGCCGCAGGTGCGCATCGACGCCGATCTCGCGGCCCGCGGCGGCGAGATCGTCCTGGGCAATGTGCTGTCGTCCGTGACAGGCCTGGGCCGGCGCATCGACATCGCGCTGCCGGCCGCCGAAGGCCGACGCGCGCAGACTGTCGTGGCCCCCGGCGCGACGCTGGATGCCAGCGGCCTGTGGACCAACCTGCTGGCCAGTGCCGGCGACAACGCCTTTGTGCCGTACGTCGACGGCGGGCGCGTGTCGGTTCGCAGCACAGGCGATGCGACGCTGTCCGAAGCTGCGGCGATCGACGTGTCCTCCGGCGCGGCGCTGTTGCAGACGGGCAAGCTGCGCGGCGGCCGTGGCGGCGACGTGACGCTCGCGGCCGGCTACGTGACCGATGCCAATGTCGCGGTCGACCCCCTGGCGCTGCTCACGCTGGCCGGCGACCTGCGCGCCCATGGCGTGAGTGGCGGCGGCACCCTCGACGTCCGCTCGGGCACCGCGATCGGCATCGGCGGCAAGGTGCTCGACACCGACGGGCTGCTTGCGGCCGGCCAGTCCGCCACGGCCAACCTGCGCCTGCTGCGCGACTACCAGCTCGCCGCCGGCGAGCGCGCGCCGATGGACCTGTCGACCATCGTCATGCACAGGCCCGCGGGCTACACGTCGGACCGGCAGATGATCGTACAGGTGTCTGCCGACGCACCGCTGCTGGTGCACGTCGCATGGCACATTCCCCAGAATTTCTCGACTGGCGTCTTCGACACGCAGGGCCACCTGTACCTGCCGGGCAACACCGTGCCCGCGGGCGCTTCGATCCGGCAGGGCTTCACCGCGCCCGCCGGCTTCACGATCCCGGCCGACGTGTTCCCCGACGGCTTCGCGATCGCGCCCGTCACCGCGCACTACCGGGCCGGCAGCGTGCTCGACGTTCCTGTCACGCTGGCCGCGGGTTCCTCGCTCGCGGCCGGCGCGGTGCTCGCCCGGCCGGCGGCCGTGGCGGCCACCACCGAGCTGTTGCCCGCGCTCTTTCGCAGTGGCTTCTCGCGCTATGCGGTCATCTCCAACGACGGCATCGCGGTCGCTCCAGGCACGCGGTTGGATGTCGAGATGCCGCTGCTGCGCACCGATGGCGACGGATTGCGGTCGCTGCCCACGGGCGGCCGGCTCGCTGCGAACGCGCCGGTGTGGACGCCACCGCTGTACCAGGAAGACGCGGTGCATGCCGCGCTCGCACAGCGCGGGGGTGCCAGCCTCGAACTGGACGCGGGCTCCAGAGTGGGCGGCCCGGCCGGGCTCGCGTCGCTGGCGGTGGGCACCGGCGCACGCATCGCGGTCTATCCCGGTCAGTCGATCACGCTCTGGAGCAACGGCGGCCAGTTGACGGTGGACGGTCGGCTCGACGCCTGGGGCGGCAGCATCTCGATTGCATCGCAGCCGATCGCGCAGACGGCCTACCGGGCCTCCACCACGCGCTCGATCCTGCTCGGCGACAACGCGGTGCTCGACGCCGCCGCGCGGCCCTACGTGGCACGCGACGCGCAGGGCCGCGCCT